>Ga0100388_10000988_pt1 | contig 25180 bp, 22 predicted proteins | sample CryGeymeta201512_FD_81536 | JGI IMG/M metagenome (GOLD analysis project Ga0100388, IMG submission 81536) | Groundwater microbial communities from Crystal Geyser aquifers in Utah, USA - Crystal Geyser metaG 2015-12 | ecosystem: Environmental > Aquatic > Deep subsurface > Groundwater | place... | reverse complement strand
CTGTAGGCCCGAGCAAAGCAAGGGAGAAAGGCTTTTCGGCGCTGAGCCTCATCCGGCTCACCTTGATTCCCCTTATCAAGGCGTCTATGCAGGCGTCCTGTCCGATAATGCGGGATTTGAGAAAACCACCCATTTCCTCAAAATAGGAAGGTCCCTTCAGAACCGAAGCCAGGCTGCTGTCGGGCTCCGTGAGCAAGACTTCTATGAGATGTTTGGGCTCAAGAGGGGTATTGCCGGCCTTCTTCAAGGCACGGTTTATGTAATTTTCGCCAGGTGGATTTACGACAACAAAACGTTTTCCCTCAAGCGAGCTTTCGGGAATCTTTTGAAGATCTACCCATGGGACGTCTTTGAGAAGGATTTTTCTGGAGGCAAGTCTGGGTCCCAGGAATTCGCCTACCAGACCGGGTTCGACTTGATATAGACCGTTGAGAAGTTCCCAGCCTTCAACGGCCACTCCGCCCTCAGAGCCGCCCTCCTTGCCTATTGCAAGGGCGGCCTTTTTCGCGGCAATTAGTGCTAGTTTAACGGATTCGCTGAACTTCTCCGGAGCAGCCATATTCGAAGCCCCTCTATATCTCGGTGCCGGAACCGCTGCCCATCTTTTTTCTTATAACCTCCTGCCATTCCTCCGGATAGTCCTCGACCTTGTCTTTGCCTGGGCTTATTGAAAGCTTTATAAGTATATCAACAACTTCATCCCGCTTGGCTTCAGCAATCTTACTCAGAGATATTGCCCCCGTCTTGATCGGCATTACAAGGGATTCATAAGGGTCCTCTGCGCCGGGCTTCTCCTTGCTCTCGGGCCACTTGCCGGTGTAACTCATCTCCCTGAGAAACTGCGCATCATTGCCGCCGTTATTTAGCGCAACTCCAATAAGCCTCCTTACAATACCCGCGTAGCTTTCCCATGGCTCCTGAAAGCCATCGGTTGCAATTACTGCCTCAAACTCAAGCTCTCCGTCATGGGGATCAAACCCATACTTGCCCACGATCATCCTATAGTTAAGATGCATGGCCTTTTCAAGAACAGCCGCTCTATGCTCATTTTTGAGTTGAGTTATTGCGGGTATTCTTACGCTCAGGAAATCTTTATTGCTGTCGTTAATGACCCGTACAACCAAATGAAATCCGGAAAACGGCAGGATGAAATGAGCTTCCTCGTCAGAAATCCTCTGCTCAAAGACGCTATTGAAATCTTCTTCCAGCAAAGCCTTCACAAAGTCAATTCCGATTGGCATTAGCATCTCCTCCTTGTGCTATAGATGGGCTTGATGTCATTCCATTTCTTGATGCACTAATAATTTTAAGAGAACTACAGCCGGATTATGCTGGGCTTAAGCATTAATGGAATTGAACTAATGTTGTCAAGCGGTTATTTTGATATCCATCGGATAACCAGCCTAGCTCCTTCAGAAATCAACAGGTCGGAAAACGCATACCAGGAAAAGGAGGTTGAGTGATTCATGAGGTATCCAGTTTGGGTTTTTAAATTATCCGGGCCCGTGGTCGCTGCACCCACTTGCTTCACATCTGATTGTTGCCACGAGACCACCACCTTAATTCTTATGTAGTTTTCAACCCGCCAGCAGGGCGTCAGGCCTGCTGGCATTCTCCCTGCTGCATATATATAACGCTCGGCATAACAAAATATTTCAGGGTATGGTTTGACTATTCTTTTCTGAAAACGCCTAGAAAGTATTTGAATCTGAAAAAGTGTTGCTATATAAGAAACTAGTCACTAAGGGAATGCTCCGGAGAGGCGAGATTAGTGCTGATTGCTATGTCTTCACACCGGGATATTGTTTCTGATATACGCCTTTCACCAGATCCAGGTTCGCTGCTTCGAGAATTTTTCTCGCTCCTGAGTCCGATCGGGGCTTTTTTGGCTGTCCGCTGCCTTCATGTCGGCTTTTTCACCCGCCTTGCTAAGTTGCCTTATGAACCACTTTTGAAGTGGTCAAGCATACCTCATCTGGCTTATGGTCTTACTATTGCTCCGATATTCAGATCCATGCAATATTCTGTAAAGTTTGACAAAAGCTATTTAGAGTTGGCTTCAATTTCCTTAATAGTTTTTTGGGAGAATGGGTGGTCTGGTTTTTCTTTAGTAAGCCGCCATGGGCTATTTATTTCTGAATAGGAGCCTTGGATACCTCTTTTATACTTGTGGGGTTTTGATCCATTACGTCGTTATGGTTGTTTTATTTCATGCACCTTACGGATGGTAATGAGGGAATATGGGGAAGATGACGTCGGGAAAAGAAACAACTGAAAAGAAGACTTCAGAAAGCATTCCACTCAAACCGAAGAGCACTATTGAGTTCATAAGAGACCATGTGCATCATGATCTGAAGTCCAAATCATATACGCTGGATCAAATAGCAAGAGATTGCAAAACCGGCAACCGTGAAGCTTGGGACGCTCTGTTTGCACAGGCACTACCTGCTATCGCTCGCAGGATAAAAAAGGCCTTTATTCAACATGGCCGTTCAGACCTTGCCCATAATGAGGAGGTAGTGGAGGAGGTTCTTTTGTGTGTCGTTGAGAAGCTTCTGACAACAAGCCTGCCTGATTTCGATGAAGCCGATGGAGTTATCCGTTACCTGGGGAGAATCGCCTTTTCACAGGCCATGCAATGGATGAGAGACAATCGGAAGGACATTAACATCTCGTCCGGTCACGGAGGCGTCACGTCCTTGGATGCAGCAGTTGCGGGGGAAGACGGAACTGACAGCAAGAAGACTTTTAAAGACCTCATAAAGGGAGATGATCCTGAAGAAATCGAGCGTCTAAAAGAAATGAAAGAGTTTCTTGGGCGTTTAATGTCAAAGGAGGCAGGGCTTGATAAGGAGCAATTTCTATTACTCAAGGTCGTTGTGATGTTTTATCGGGATCTTGAGAACGATGTTATTAAGGAAATTGCAGAGAAGCGCCGAGTGCCCGTTGAGGATATAACTGCCGAAATAAAAAAGCTTATGGACCACCTTCTTGAGCGGGAGAAGGTCCGAATGAGACATGAGGACCTTGCTGGTGTTGCGTACCACACCGTTTGTATGTCGGAAGCAAAGCTAAGAAGGCTCCGCGAGAAAAATCCCTTCGAAGACACAAGGGAATGGGAAGAGAAGCTTCGCAAGGCAAAAAAAAGCCACGAAGAGCATCTGAAAGAGGCCAGGGCAATAATAAGGCCGACGAATGAGCAGGTATGTATGTTGCTGGGGCTCGACACCGCAAATGATAAGGTAGTGAAGGGAATAAGCCTGAAGCTTTTCAGGATTAGGGAAAGGCTTCGAGCGAAGTTTCCCACAGAATGCTTATTGGATAGATTATTATATTAGCCTTGAGGTAACTTTTGCTCAAGAATTTGAGCTTTTGGTGGTGGCACAATGAAAACAAGAAAGAAAAAACAATTAATTGATATCAAGCAGAATACATCCGGCTCCAATGAGCAAATAGGATTTAAGCAAGAGTGCAAGAAATACGGATTTGAAGACTACCACGATTATATTGATATCAAGCAGAATACATCCGGCTCCAATGAGCAAAGAAGATTTAAGCAAGAGTGCAAGAAATACGGATTTGAAGACTACCACGATTATATCGAGCTTATAATGGAGAAGAGCCGTATAAATGATTTTGAAAGCCATATCCTTACGTGCGATGCATGCATAAATGGTCTTAAGCGGGCGGTTGAGCTGGACAGAGAGGTTAAGAAATCCACAAGCGACGCTGAGATTGGAAGGCATATGAAAAGCATCAGGGAACGTCTGGATAGGTTTTTCTCTTAGGACAATCAAGCTATTCTTCTTGCGGCACCCGGCGCAACCGAGGGATCAGCTCAAAATGACGGCGAAGATTGGAAGTTCCTGATAGGTCTGGGGGAGAAGAAGGGAAGCAAGAAACGGACAATGGGAAACCTGGTTGCCGGCCCTTGTTGAAGTTCTGTGCCAGATGAGAAACGAGCTGATACGAATTACTACAGTGGCTGGCAGGCCAATGACCTTAATACCTTCCACAGAGTGCTGATAGGCGTGTCGGAGGAAAAGGGGTATGATTTGAAAAGCGTGGAAAAGCTCGCCAGAGCTGCAATACGCATGTCATATATGCATCTAGGGGCGCTGTTTGCTGTTGTGCCGACAGGTGTTGATCTTAAAGACCGATACGAGGACTGCCTTAAAGAACTAGGTATCTCTGTAAAGCCCAGACAGCTCTCGGAACTGTCCGATACCGAGCTTATCAAGTTCGCAAAGGAAGACGGCGCGGTCATAACCGATTCAAAGGCTTTATAAAGACCTTCATGGCCTATCTCAAGCCTAGGCCTTTCGGCCCATTGGAAACAGAGCCCGGTGCAGGGGCAAGGCGTATGACTGCACAGCGCTTTAGCGGGGATCTGGCGTGCCTGACCCTTGTTGTGTTCGAAGACGGGGGCATCACCGCTTTCAGCGATGGAAAGAAGCTTTTCAGGTTGTGAGTAAGTAGCAAACCAAGGAGGCTTTGATGGGATTTGAAGCGCTCTGGAGGGAAATAGGCCCGAACCGGTGCCGCGCCTGGTGCGCGATCATGCTTTCCGGGATTAGAACGCTTCCCGAGGCCCAGAGAGGCAATGCCTCTTCCTTTCATGGGAAGCTGCTTGAGAGGCAAAGAGCGGTAATCCACGCCCTCAATGATTTCCCTTCCGATTTCAGGGTCGAGCTGCGGTACATCTATAAGCCCGACAAACCCTTCACGGTGCAGAGCTGTATCTTTGTCTCATCTGAGGGCAAAGATGAAGGCGAGGCAACAAGACGCACAAAGGATTTTTGTGAATTTTTCATGACAATCCTGAGCGTAAACAATCTGTTTCATGAATTTACCCCTGTCAGTTCAACCCATGACATAATGCGCCTCTTAAAGCCATTTGCTGTAGGCTCCATAACAGAAATAGTCCGGCGAGAAGGGTGGTTGCCTCTGGATGCAATGCCTAAGAGTGACCCAAGGCTCTTAGGATTTGCTAAGGAGCGCCAATCGGCACAAAAAGCACGCAAATCCAGACCGTCATCCTCCAACATTTACTACATAGCCCCTTACGATCCGCCTGTTGACAGCTTGCAGAGCCTTTTCACGGCCTTTCTCCAGCGTGAAGAGGAGGCTTATCTGAGTGTCTGCCTAATGCCGTATAAGCTGACACAAACGGATGAGAAGTTCATGGAGGGACGCATTACCCTTTGTGAGAAGTATGCTCAATTGCAATTGAGTTCCTCCGAAGAGCCGGAAGAGCTTAGCCCGTATCTGCGAAAGCAGGCAGAACTCCTATACGGTTACTGCAGCCGGGACTTTTTCAGACTGAGGGACGCAGCCTTTCTCATGAACATAAGACTTGCCACGCCCAAAACCGTGCCGCTTGAACTCATAACCGTAGCAGGCGCGGGGATCACAAAACCGGCAGGGCATCCCGATGGCAGCGGGAAGAGCGAACACAGTAACCTATTGGAAGGAGGTTATGATTACTTCACAACCAACATGGACGCCCAACGAACCCTGGCGCTGGAAAGTATCCTGGACATGGAATTCAAGAGCTGGATACCCTCAGTGGCTCCACCGGCGCTTGCACATTGGCGGTACCTATGTGATGTCAACCAGGCTGTCTCCGCATTCAGATTGCCTTTTCCAATAGAATCCGAGTTTCCCGGCATTGAAACCCTCCAGTTTCAGCCAAGGCCGCTTCACACCTCGCTTCCCTCATCAGGTCTCTCGATAGGCCTGACGGCCCTTCTGAACAAAGAGCGCCAGGTCTATCTTTCCCCCGAAGACCGTAAGAGGCATGCCTATGTTGTCGGAAAGACCGGAACGGGCAAGTCCACCCTGTTTCTGAATATGATTGTCCAGGATATCATGGATAATCGCGGGGTAGGAGTGATTGACCCTCACGGAGAACTCATAGAATCGGTGTTGGAGTGCATCCCTTCTGAAAGAATTAAGGACTGCGTATTGATCAGCCCCTCGGACTTTGACAATCCAATCGGCATTAATATGCTTGATGCGGAAAGCGGTCTCCAAAAGGATTTTTGCATCAATTATCTCATGGAGGTTTTTGAGCTCCTTTACGATTTAAAGCAGACCGGTGGTCCGATATTTGAAATGTATATGAGAAACGCCTTGCAACTGCTGTTGGATCAGCCTTTGAAGACCAGGCCGACAGTTATGGACGTCCCAAGGCTTTTTCAATATTCTAAATACCGTAGGGATCTCCTCGATACCACCGACAACGCCTATGTAAAGGATTTCTGGATCAAAGAAGCGGAAAAGGCGGGCGGAGAGATAAGTCTGCAAAACGTAACGCCTTACATAACCAGTAAACTTTGCCGTTTCGTTTACAACTCCACCATGAGGGGGATCCTAGGCCAGCGGCAGTCAACCATTGACTTCAGGGGCTTGATGGATAACGGCGGTATTCTTCTGGTGGATCTGCGCAAGGGCCTCCTGGGTGACACAAACTCCCACTTTCTTGGTATGCTTGTAGTCGGGAAGATACTCACAGCGGCCCTCAGCAGAACAGGAATTAAGGAAAAGAAGGGAGCCAAGGATTTTTATCTCTATGTTGATGAATTTCAGAACCTCGCCACCCCATCCTTTGTATCCATTCTATCAGAGGCCCGCAAGTACGGCCTGGCCCTCACCATTACCAACCAGTATGTCTCTCAACTCAAGGAGGAGATCGTCCACGGCATTCTCGGAAACGTGGGGAGCCTCTTGAGTTTCAGGGTTGGCTCCGAAGACGCTCGATTGATAAGCAATGAATTTGGTCAAATCGTAAGCCCCGGCGATCTCATGGGGCTTTCTAAGTGGAAGGCCTATGCAAGACTTCTCATTGACGGAAATACCAGCGCCCCCTTCACTATTCAGACAGTCCTCCCTGAATTCCAGAGAAGCACAAAGACAGCCGAGGAGATTCGAGCCTTTTCAAGAAAGAAATACGGCAAACCAAGAAGCAAGGTGGAAGCTGAAATAATGGGTGCGTGGGGTGGGGAGGAAGAAACAGACAATTAAGGAAATGAAATCGAGAATTCGACGTTTATATCAATAGTATCGGGTTCTCAAGATAGGGGAGAGGATCAATATGGCTGGTGAAAAGGTCTTGTTTGTGTTGGATGTCGAAAAGATTCAAGATTACATCTTTTCCACAAATAAACTCAAAACCATAATCGGGGCTAGCAGACTGCTGGATGAGCTGAACGCTTCGCCTAAAGGGAACACCATTAAGTTTCTATCCGACCCAACCTACGGTCTGGTGGAGTCCGCCTCTGATGATGTAAAGGCATCTCCAGGATTCATACTTTCAGGGGGAGGAAACACAAAGGTCATTTTTGAATCGCACGATGGCAAAACGTCCTTGGACCTGGCGATGGATTTTGAGGCGAGGATCACCGCCGAGTATCTAAAATACGGCATTTCAGTTGTGACACATATAGAGCCTTTATCGCCAGAAGACAAAACAGGAAAAACTACATTGGAAAAGGCCGAAAAGGCCGTACCACTCAAGAAGTATGAAAAGAGCTACTGCGAAGCATTGGCGGCCTCTCCTTATTTCAAATTGTGCGAAACCTGTGGAAAGGATTATGGCGAGCATATCTATCCTCTCGAGGCTGATAAACACATCGTGTGTCAAGCCTGCAAGGAGAAATTCGATTACTGTTCCTCTGATTTCAGATTGCTCCCTGGATTCGGATTCCAAACTGATGTTGAGAAAATGCATCTCCCTAACAGAATGATCGCTATAGTTCTCATGGACGGGAACAACATGGCCACCAAGATCAAGGCGCTAAGCTCGCTGGAGGACTTAAAGAACTTCTCTCAAAAAACAGAGGAAATCAATTCAGACTCTTTTAAGCAGGCAATAGAATCTTGTTTTGGAAATGGGAGTGGAAATCCTGCTCCGCGGCAATTAGATTCCATCCGCCCAATCATTATGGGCGGGGATGATATATGTTTCATAATATCTGCAAATAAAGCCATTCCTTTTGTCCAGCATCTTACTAAGTTAATTAATGACAAATCAATAGGAAGGCAAGACTTATTTGGAGCAACCGGAATAACTTTATCATGCGGCATTCTCTTTGCTCATGCCAATTTTCCCTTCAATTTCGGATATCGAATAGCTGATTCGTTGCTGAGGTCGGCAAAGCGATTTTCAAGAAAGAACCGAGATTGTTCGGCAATAGATTTTCATGTCCTCCTGAGTTCTGCGGGAGATGAAATAGAGGTTACCAGGCTTCGAGAATATACATACGAGCCTGATGTTGTCCTCACAAGAAAACCATACAAGCACGATGACATTATTGGGCTGTTATATGACACGGATAAAATGAAAAAAGCGATAGCCGCGAGCAAGCTGAAGGGCTTGCGCCAAATCTTAAGGCTTGGTGTGGAAAAAAGCATGACCGAGCTTTCAAGAATGTTGTCACGGCTGCCAGTGGACAAAAGGAATGCTTTCATGGAAGTCCTAAACAAACATGGCTGGAAAAGGGGCGATGATTACAAGTGGAGGACATCCCTGCTCGATATGGTAGAAATATGCGATTTCGTCTGACAGCCGTCAGGTTGAAAGGATATTCCAAGATTGATCAGCTTTGCATTTCAAGGAGGTAAAATGGATCCGATCTCGGTAACAATGGAAATCAAAACCGGTTTCAGCATTAGGAGCGGGCACGGCCTGGCGGGGGTTCTGGACGGAGTGATACTGCGTGACCACAACCGCCTTCCCTACATTCCTGGTGCCACTCTCAAGGCCTTGATAAAGGATGCATGCTGCGAGTTGGCCGGGGTTGCTCGCCTTAGCGTTTATCCAGATGTCAAGTCAGAGTGCGAAGCCATCATAGAACGAGGCAAATCCATCACCTACATTTGCGACTCCGACTGGTCGGAGATATCCCGCATCTTCGGCACGCCGTTCCTGCCTCCACTCTTCGAGTTTCGGTCAGCTTATCTGACCCTATCACCTGAAGATACCGAAGCCATATCAGCTTCCGCCTGCTGGGCCGAGAGCCACAACAGCATCTGTGAAGCAACCGGAACAGCCAGGGAGGACTTTTTGTTTACCTTTGAGGTCGCAGCGCCTGCAGGCAAATCCTCGATTTTTTCCTCCTATCGCTATTCTTTTCAAATAGTGCCCAAGAAGGATGTGATAGAGGACAGACTTACGAGTCTGCTCATGTGCGGGATCAGGTTTGTTGACAGGGTCGGGGCGAACAAGAGCAGAGGTAAGGGGGTTATGACTATGGAGATTCCTGAAAATTATGGCGGCAAGAGCCTTAGAGAATGGATCGACATTACATTTCCATTCGAGAAGGAGGGTGCATGAGCAGATTCTACCTCTATTACAGAGTCGAACTGAAGGAACCGCTCATATTGAGCAACGGTTCACAGATAGGTAACGTTCTTCTTACCCAGGATCATATCCCCGGGAGTACCATGCTGGGCCTGTGTGCCGGGTTGTATCTCAGAAGCAGCAAAAAAGCGACCGGATCGGATGGCCAATACGAAAAGGAGTTCAAGGACCTTTTTCTCTCAGACGATACTGTTTTTTCGCCTGCCTATCCGTTAGGAGAGTTGGCTTATCAATGCTTTCCGATCCCAATGTCCGTTCTGGGGTGCAAGCATTTTGGTTTTAATAGACCCGACCCAGCAGGGGATGAGATGCACGGTTTCAGTGACTACCTGAAAGAGGACAAGCTTACTCCAGATTGTTGTGCTGAGTGTGGAGCGGCGTTGGAACACAAAAGCGGCTTTCTTTATTCCCGGAGAGGTAAAGATAGTTTCTTTAATCATGATGTCAGCAAACAGATTCTAACGCACAACAAGGTCAGCGATGAAGAGGAGGAAAAACGGCTTTTTTCATTTGAATGTATTACGCCGGGGCAGCAGTTTTATGGAGAAATATCGTTTCAGACCGATAGTTATAGAAAATTAATTAAAGACCTTCTAGCCGAATCAGGAACGCTCCGACTTGGAAAGGCCCGAAACAGAGGCTACGGCTTGGTTCAAATACACGACCTGATAGAGAAGGAAAACTCTGTATGCAGCAAGTGGGCAGGGCCAGTGGACGATTCGGATAAGGAGTTCTTTATCTATTTCTATTCCGATGCCATCCCTGTGGATAAAACGCTAAGATATTGCTCCTCTCTTGATTCATCAACGCTGGCATTTTGGCTTGAGCTCGAACCAGACGAGGTCCATGTCGCTAATGGCATCGGAGATCCGAAAAGGTCCTTCTATAGACAAGGTCGAATACTTGGCTTCAACCAGACTCGCAAGATGCCCCTCCCCTTTGAACAAACTATCTCTGCAGGTTCTGTGTTTTCTTGTTCTTACAAAGGGAACCACGGAATAAAGGCAAAGCTCGCCGAACTCGAGGAAAACGGCATAGGACTGAGAAGAAACGAGGGATTTGGAAGAGTGATAATCAACCACAGGATTCACCAGTGGAAGCGATAATGGATAAGGAGGTTTGATCATGACCGGCGATAGTTTCTTAAGGAGCAGGATAAAGATCGAAGGCCTTCATGGGCGGATGCTGAAATTCCTGAGAGGCAAGGAACCACGAGATCTTCCGTCAACCAGTCAGATCTACAGGTTGAGGGAGGCTGCTATTACGGGTGATATTGGGGCAGTAAAGGGATTTATCTCATCCAGAGAGAAAAAGAAAAAGGCTTCAAGGAGCTGGGGAGGGCAGATCCAAGGGATGAGGATTGACCAATGGATTTTGGAGAGAATAATCAAGCCTTTTCAAACCAAGGACGTCGGCCTTTCTGACTTTACGAATTCACTAAAGAAATCCCTGTGCGAATCTGTAACTATCGCCAATGAAGAACTTATCTCAGAGGAAGAGGCCAAAAAGGCGCTTTTCAGGGAATTCATTCTTCGATTCATAGACGAACTAATTCTTTTTAAGGACGGTTGTAACTATGAGATAGTCCCTGATGGTCAAGGTAAGAAGGTAGAGGTTAAGTGCCATGGATAAAAAACTGCTTTTTTATGATTTCTATATCGGAACTCTTGAGTTTGATACGCCCTTTCACATTGGTTGCTCGGATATTGCCACTGAGACGGATTCCCCTCTCCTGAAGGACGCACAAGGAAAGCACTATCTTCCCGGCTCCTCTGTCATAGGCGCTATGAAGGCAAGAACATCTGCGCTTTTCCCGGGGGAACTAAACCTGATCAAGGTTATGTTTGGCTGGCAGGAAAAGGAAAGCGGCGCAATGTCCCGCATTATGATAGAGGATGCCTATCCTGAAGCCACGGCAGCCACGTTCAGAGACGGGGTTGCCATTGATCGAACTCTGGGATCTGCCAGCCATGGCGCCAAGTATGACCTCGAGATTACCCAGAGGGGCATTAGGTATCCTTTTGTGATGAGGCTGGAGCTGCGTGAGGGCGATAATTCCGATGAGATGAGAAAAATAATTGCGGCAGTGCTCAAGGAATTCGGGGATGGAAAGATCAAGCTGGGTGGTGGAAAGAGCAGGGGACTTGGCAGGTGCAAACTCACAGAGCGCAAGGTCAAGTCGCTTGATTTTTCCAAGAATGGAGAGGTGGCAAAATATCTTCTCAAAAGGGACCCAATGGCGCTGTTGGATTTGGAATTGCCTTCGGCGGATGCCGGAATTACGCCAGAAGCACTTGACATAACAATCGAGGCGTCTGTGGATGGGCCGTTCCTAGTCAAACACGGCAGGGACGATGAAGAGCACGACGCTGTCTTCACAAGGGTTAAAGATGGAAACGGTTCAGAGATCGAATATATACCCGGCAGCAGCATAAAGGGGCCGCTTAGAGCCAGGGCCGAAAAGATCATCAGAACCCTCGGAGGAAAAGCATGCACGGCTGTAGGCCAGGAAAGCTGTGCCGAGATAATCAGGCAGAAAGTCGAAAAAAAGGAATTCACCGTAAATGACGCGGAGAAGATAAAAGAAAACTCCTGCGTCATATGCCGCCTTTTCGGAAACGGTTACCTGGCATCCAGAATTGAGTTTGACGATGCTTTTTTCAAGGGCATTGAAGTTCCCAGAAAAAAAGTCTTTGACCACGTGGCGATTGACCGGTTTACTGGAGGCGCTGCGGAGGGGAAGCTATTCGATACAGAACCCATCGTCTCAGCAACGACTGATCTTCATATTGTAGTCAAGAATCCTACCCCCTTTGACAGAGCTCTTTTGGCCTTCTTGTTGAGGGATCTAAGGGACGGCTTCCCACCCCTTAGATTCGGTTACGGCAAGCAGAAGGGGTACGGTCTTCTGAAGTGCGACACGAAGACTTGTGTCAATAGCGAGGAATTAAATGATGGAGGTTTTATTCATCTCCTTGGCGATTCGTCTCAGTTGGAGGATTGGTGGAAGGAGACAAAAGATGGACAATAAGATTACCCTTTACGGTTGTGATCTAACGACCGAAAAGTTGAAACAGTTATGGTCGGAATGGGCAAAGCCCTTTAACGGGAAAGGCTATATTATTGCCGAATTGTTTGACCGAAACCTTCTTGTCTCTGCTGATAAAGCCCAGGATATCACTACTGAGAACCTCATCTCATCCCGCTTTTTTGACGGCGAAAAGCAAATCAAGCTCCGACGCATCAGGAACGATTTGTTTTGGGCCGCATCCGATTTCGACCCGGGTGGCTTCAGCAAGCTTCTTGAAAAAGCTTTTCGCTATGATGAGTCGCGTAAGATCATCCTCTGGGGAGATTTGAAGAAGTGCTGGGGTTTCTTTTATGAAGAGAGAATCCCGTACTTCTTTGCTGACCCCTTAGGAGGATCGCTGGAGGAGGGTGACAGGCTTTCAGTATCCGTAAGGGAATATCGCGACAAGTTAGGCGTTGTAATATGGGATAGATTCGAGTCCATTCAAAGGTGGCAGGGATGATATGGCAAAGCAGAAGAAAAAGTGGCAGAAGGCCGGCTGGACCATAGGTGAAAAAGCGCAAAAGGATAATCACGCTTCAGCAGGCAAAAGGATAACGAAAAAGATTCTGGATGACGGCATGGAAGGGCACTTTGTTAATCCATACAACTTTGAGAGGGATGAGCTTTCTCCTGCAAAGGCCGAGGGATTACCTTTTACAAACGGGCGTGAGAGCTTCCATGAAGGATGTCTTACAGGTAAGCTTGTGTGTAACTTGCGGCTTATCACCCCTCTTTTCATTCCCGACCCAGAAAAAACAAAGGAATCGTTTAACAACAACCCAAAACAGATGGTTTTTATGAGAGATGCGGACGGGAACCCTTTCATTCCAGGCACATCGCTTAAAGGCATGCTCCGAAGCATACTTGAAACCCTTTCCAATTCCTGTTTTTCTCAGGTTTGCGGGACCAGACTCGACTTCAGGAAAATTCAAATATCTAAAGACGTTAAGCCTGCTCTGGTTCTTGACATTGACGAAAGCAAAGGGAGTGCAACCATCGCATTGCTGGATGAAGCCGCGTGGCTTCCAGCCGGATACCTGGACTATGGTAAAAGCGACTGCAGAAGCAATCTCCATAATCAAAAAGGACAGCTTCGCTTTGCCTTCGCCAATATTGAAAAGGTTCCAGAGAAGGTAAAACCGACCGGTAGAAAGGTTCCTGCGCATTACTCGGTAGTTGGTAAACTGCAGAGGGACCTGGCTTCCCTTCCCAAGCCGGCCTCTGGCATTATCCAACGGCAGGTCCTAATAAAGCATACTGGAAAAACAATACCCAACAAGCACGATGAGCGTGTGTTCTTCTCCAATGAATTCAAAGCCGACCTTGAAAGCAACATAACCTCACTGCAGTCAGAGCAGGTTCCTCTGAGCGCCGTCAGGGACCTTGACTTCGTACTCAAGGAGCAGCATGAACGCTTCAGAAGGGATAAAGGAGAATTTCCTGCGGACGAAGAGATGGCGATGCGTCTCAATAGGAAAGGTCGGGTTAAAATCAAGAAAAATGATCTTGTTTATTATTATGCAGGAGGCGGAAACCCGGCCCTTGCAATCGTCCTGGTCCCGCGGATGAGATACAGGAAATCACCTGCCGACCTCCTGCCTGAGCACATCAGGCCTTGCTCTAACCGAGATCTACTATGCCCCGCCTGCCGCATCTTCGGCACGGTGACGCAGGAAGGGGAAGGCATACAGGGAAAAGTTGCTGTCTCAGAAGGCGTCCTTAAAAGTAAAGCGCCTGCTTTTGAAGGGGATGTCCTGCTGAAGATCCTCAGTTCTCCTAAACCCACAGCTGCACCCTTCTATCTCACAGGGAGGAACTACGACAACAGCAACCCTGTTAATGCAGATGAAGGCTATGACAGGGCCAATACAATCCTTAGAGGTAGGAAGTTCTATTGGCTTTCAACCGGCGGATACAGCTCGAACGAACCTTCCAAGTTCAATTCGAGAGTGGAACTGCTCAAAGCAAAATCCGAAGACGCCAAACCTACAGTCTTCTCATTCACACTTGATTTCGAGAACCTTACGCCGGAAGAGCTTGGTCTCCTGATCTGGGCCTTGGAGCTTGAGCCGGATATGTGCCACCGGCTAGGGATGGGGAAGCCTCTTGGGCTGGGAGTCGTAAAAATGTCCATTGACCGATCCGAATCCTTTGCCCTTAATCACGCGGCCCTGTGCCACTTATACACGGACCCGACATTAAAAGCTACGGCCCTCTGCAGACAGGAGAATACCGCATGGGACGATTGGAAGGGCCTTGCGGTAAAGAAATTCGGAGGCCTAACCAATTTCAGCGACCTTAAAGCGCTCCTTAGTTACGACGCGAATGTGATTAATGACGTCAAGTATCCTCAGCGCGGGCGTATTATTGATCATGTTCTCAGATATGTGGGATATGAATGGTTCAGCAAGAATAAGAAGCAACAGCTCTTGACCGCTGAACAGGTGAAGAACGGCGAACGACAAACCGGATGGCAAGGAGGTGCGTGATGCCTGCAACAAAAATAGTTATATCAGTTGGAACTTCTCTGCTTACAAACAATCAAATGGCAGGGAACATGGCGAAGCACGAAAAAGCGCTTGAGAATGAGTTGATAGCATGCCATGATCCTAAAGAGATTCTAAAAATCAATTTCATTGTTAATAGCGCTAGGCTTGAGCACATAGAAACAAAGGGAGTAAACCTAGAAGGATTAGTGCCTTTCTCAACGGAGTTTTTAAATCATTATCTGAATGACAAAAAAGTTTCTGCAAACATCATAAAGAGAAAAAGCGGGGATCCTGCAAACCAGGACACTCTGCCCGCGGAGATATCGAGCCTTTTCCTTTATTACTATGACGTTGATGGTAATCTAAGGCCGGAATTCAAGAATCGGCTGAAAAGTGAAAGCGACTTCTCTCAAAAGGACCATGTTATCCTTCTCACAACCCCAACCGCAGATTCCATTTATTGCGCCTGCATCCTAAAGATAATGATAGAGAACCTTTCGTGGTTTAAAACCAAGTGCGAAGTGGTAGGAACGACATCAATTATTGACGACCTCGACGCCCGTAAACCGGCCAACTTTAAAAACGGGCTGAGAAACCTTTACGACTATTTAGAAAGTGTGAAGGGCGAAGCTGCAGGAATGGGCAAATTGATAATAAGAACAGGCGGATTCAAAGAAGTGAGCGCCGAATTGAAATTGCTGGCAATTTCCTTAGGATTTGATAGTTTCTATTTGTTTGAAGATTCCACAAACGCAGTAATAGTTGAAAATCAAAATCTTGCATTCGACTATATGAGCCTCCTAAATAATTTTACTAGGGTAGCTTGATTATAATTGTGCCCTTCATCGCTTTAAAAAAAGTAACCACTTGTTTGTAATAACTCGTTGTGACTATTGCTCTTAAACCAATAAGTGCATGGATTATTAAATGACCCTTACTATCGACGCAGACAGCTATGGACTTGAACACAATGGCAACAAGATCACTTTCCCAACAGTTTCTAATAAAAGTGCCTTTGAGACATATTTTAACGCACTTAACCCCCAGGATGTTTCTTGTAAAATATGCGCGTTGAATAACATCTGGAATCAACTACAAGCTGAAGCATACGGCAGTGAAAAAAGATACCAGTTTCTAAAATACGTTAAGACTTTTTTAGACCATTTAATTGAAAATACCACATTAGAAAAAAAACTGGATTCTTTTGATCCTAATTTATATCAAGAGATTAGGATGTATGAAGAGAAAGTTGAGATTGAATCGATCAAGATAAGGCGGTTGGGTAGTAGTTTTATTGTGGAAGCCATTTTCTTGGACACGAAGCCTCTACCTTTTGACAGCTCTGTGGCTATCGCGGCTATCAAATATAACAGCCCTCCTAGTATGGCACCAAAAGTTGAAAAATTGATCCGATACGCTGACCCTATATCGAGCAAGATTGACGATCCAAAGACCCGACTCATTTTTTTGAAGGAGGTTGTGTTTACCCTTATTGAAACAGGCCGTAAATTCATTGATCGTCCCAACCATCTGGAAAATCTCATTTATGAATATTGGACGACCTTTAAGAATTTAGCTGAAACGGAGAAGTGTTGCCGTCAATGTAAGCTTTGGTGGCCTTTTCGTCGGACTATTGAACCTAAAGCGAAAACCACGGGAAATGGATTAACTGTTGACTTGGACATAGCAGTTGATGCTTGCACGCGATTCTTAGACCTTTGCGAATCCGACTCAAACCAGGAATGGTTTGAACGTAAGCGTCCGGCGGGCTCAGGAGGCGCAGCCGAGCTACCGAACACAGCTAAGATATCAGGATTTGCTACCAGAGAAGATTGCATGATCGAGCTGGCCAACCTGCTTCAGGGTTTAGAAAAAAACCCAGTCATAACTACAACCAGCGAAAAAAATACAGCCACCGACCATAGAAAGATAATTCATCAGTCTTTACGGCGAATAAAACGCTGGCTCCTTCTGCGATATAACATTAGAGAGGCATGGAAGATCGAATTTAGTGATACATTTTTCCAAAAAATCTCCTTTTTATATCTTCCCGAGGCGATTGCTATAATTTTTATAATTATTCTTCTTACTCCTTTGCTTTTAGGTCATTTTAGTGGTCAGCCAAGGTTCCTTAAAGAGGGAATCAACCTTTTTAACAGAATCATCTCGCCTAATTTCACATGGTTTCTTATGGTTGGTGGCGCTTGCTTGTTCCTAACGGTGTGGAGCCCTTTCCATCTTAAGAAAAAAGATGCTGCATATCCAATCAAGAAGGATACCCAATTGCACTTGCCCAGTCAGGCAGCGGGAATTTTAGTAGGTTATTTGGTCTTGATGAACGATGAATCTTGGGGCGCAATCTTTAGTCTGAACTCCACCCTTGAATCCGTGGGACGTATATTCATTCCATTAGCCGCTGTCTTTTTATACATACTAATTGAAATGAACAATGTTACTGGAATGAGTTCAAAACCGTCAATTCTGAGAAAGGCTTTCAGGCTTCTCCGGAGAGGATGGGCTTACTCCATTTTGATAGGCATTATGGTATCCGATTTATTCGGAAAAAAGATGGTTGAGCGATTTCTAGACAAACAGGTTGACTGGAATAGCGTCTGCACGCCTTACATGCAGGCAGCGGGTGCTCAGGCCACTCTAGAGCCTGGAGTAGCAGGCAAGGGGATTATATGTTTTCCCGGAGTGTTGGGGTTTATCTATCCTGAGGTTATCTTATATCTGGCGCCCTTGGCGCTTTTTATCGGCGTTTTCGTTCAATTGCTGTGGCAGGACAAATCTTTAACTGAGAAGATCTGAGCCGGAAGATGTCAAAAACATCAGACTACGGGGATTGATTATGGCTAATAAGAAGCTTTTTTACAGGGTTGTTATAGGTAATATCGCTCCCGAAAAGATTCGCAGTTATCTCATAGAGGCAGGATGTAGGGTCAAGAGCGCAGCAGCATACGGGGATGGAAGACAAGGTGCTTTGACATTTCAGAAGGAGGAAGATATTGACAACGCATGGACGGCTCATAAGACACTTGTTATAGAAGGGGCAAGAGTCGAATTATTCCGCTTCGATCCACGGCGAGGGTCGGCGGAAACAGAATATCCGTTCGAGTGGCTCAAGCCTGAAAATCTGCCGACTGCTAGGACGGTGCAGCAAGCTGAGCAGAATGCTGGTTTTTTCCTTAACCCTTACAATTTCGTTGACGTTGCCGGTTTCACCCCCAGGTATGCCTTTACGCCCCATGACCGCTTCACGAATAACACCGGAAAGATAACCGCAACGCTTACTCTGAAAACCCCTGGCTTCATTCCGGATCCAGACAGGACCCTATACATCCTGAGTGACGATGTTGTCAGGCATGAAGAGGAAACCGGCCCGGCAAGCAACACCATCGCCCAGACCCTTGAAAATTTCATGAGGCACAAAGCTATAGATAGAGGCAGACTCCCCATTCGTGTTTTGTTCAACCCCTCAGCAGATGGCTGGAATGATCCGAATTTGCCGGACAACTTCATTGCGAAATGGACCAGCGAGCAGACAAGGCAACCGCCAGAAGGGAAAGAGAGTTGGGTTGAAGGCTATATTATTGCCTTATCCGAGCAACCCAATGCAGGTCTTTGTCTCATCACATCAACCCCTTGCCGGCTTGGCCATAAGGTAATGGACTTCGTTCAACTAGACGGAAAACCAATCATTCCCCCGACCACCCTCAAAGGTATGTTAAGAAGCAGGATTGAGATACTGTCCAATTCCTGTATTCCTGGCCTTGACGATCCTTCTGAACTGGGTGCCGCACTCTATCAAAGGATTGTCCCAAACCCTGCAGAAAGAGAGATTCCGCCCGAAATAAGAGGATTAAAACCGGTCGTCCTCAAGAGATCAGGAACGGGATGGCACTGCATCAAGGTTGACCAGGCGAAGGTCCTTTCCACACATCTTTTTGACAGGATTCATAATACCGGTGAGAACAAGCTGGCTGTTTACCGGAATCCTGCTGACTCCTGCTACGAAAAAATATCCGTCAGGGGAACAAGGACGCCTGCAAAGGGATTATACAAATACCTTGAAGCGAAACCTGGCAGATCTGGTGCGCCCGTTGATATATCCTCGATGGCGGAAATCGAGACCACCGGGTTTCAAATTAACAGAATTCAGGGTAATCCTTTGACGCATTCCAAAAACACCCATAACAAGACATTCGCCTATATGCCATGGATTCATCAGAAAGGCAGGCTCTGGGCAATAGTTCGCAAGGCGATAGCGAGAACAGGATCGCCCATTTATAAGATTAAGGCGATAAGCGAAAACGCCGCAGACCTGGATGTCATTTTGCCCGGATTCCAGTCTTCGGAGACGATTACCGGCGTGGGATATGGGGTGTGCGAGATAAGGCTCAAGACCTCCTTTGATATAGACAACAAGACCCAGCACAGGGCATTTTTCATCTTTGGAGAAAAAGATCTTGGTGAGGCGTTGGAGACTTCGCCGGATGCCGACAGAATCCCCCTCGACCAGAAAAAGATAGCAACCTTCAACTCCCTGTTGAGAATGAGAAAGGAAAACGCAAAGAAGCTCAGGCGTGATCCCGAGGGGATAAATCCAGGACTCGCCAGACTGATGCAGGAGAGGGCGTATGACGGAATGCCTGCTTTTTATCACCCGGATAACAAATTCCTTACCTATACAGCGATCCCTCAGAAGCCTTACAGATACTCTCAATGGGACCTTTTGGAAAGACTTGGGAAATTATCATGCAAAGACATCAATAGACTGTGTCCTGCTTGCAGTATGTTCGGGAGCGCGGCCCTAAGACCTCCTGCCGGTGCTGAACCGGGTCAAAAGAACAGGTCGCTGGAAGGGAAGATATCAGTATCCATGGGACGAATGGCGGGTGAAACGCCCCCTCTTCAGCCGTTTGTCACCCTCAAAGCCCTGAGCACACCCAAGCCTACCTACTATCCTTTCTACGTTTTGAACAACAGGGGTACAAGAAGCACTCAGGGAAGCTTTAGCGACTATGATTCAGGAGATGCAAGAATCGGCAGAAAGGTATATCTACACCACCGGGCCGAAACCGTCAATCCGCAAGCCGTCAAGAGAACAAAACTAAATTCGACGGTTAGACTGATTCCGCCTGAGACTACTTTCTCATTTGATATCTCATTCGAAAACCTGACCAATTATGAATTGGGTCTCCTTATTTATGCACTGACGGCAGAATACAAAGGCGAAAAACTGGCCTTTCATATCGGCATGGGGAAATCCCTCGGACTCGGCACCTGCATGTTGACCATGGGCCCTGTCCAGGCACTGCAACCTGCGGTGAGGTATAGTTCAATAAATGCGGACGGCATGGAAACCCTTTCACAAACTGATATTGATAAAGCTGTGTTTGTTTATCAATTTGTTCAAGGGGCTGAAAAGCAAGGTGATTTCAGAACCAGGATTTCACAGGTAAACGCTGGTGATTTGAACGGGCTGAGAAACGTAACGCTCCCTGCTGAAGATGAAATAACAAGCCAATTTCTATCCAAAAAATACATTAAGGATTACCATATCCTGAATAGTATAAACCGGCTGGGAGCATTACGGCTGGCCGCGTCCATCTGCTATGCCCCAGGCTATGAGAAAGGTTTTGAATGGTATCAGGAGGCTAAAAAAGATACGGCAGAGAGACTATTTGAGCCTGAAAACATGGAACAAGCTCCGCAGCAATGGCAAACCATGGCACTAAGCAGACTTTGAAGCTGCCGGGCAAGAACTGATCCTGCCCCACTCAGGGGGCTGATAGAAGGGGATTTTCGATGCGCACGCCGCGGATAACCTGCCCGTTATTGAGATCTTCGGTCAGGAGCGTTTCACAATTCGCGCTTTCAGCCGCAACTATGATTAGAGCATCCCAAAAAGACAACCTCTGGATAATTGAACAATCAATCGCCTCTTTGATAAGGCTGGGCAAGACGACCACTATTTCAAACCGCTCAAAGGAACGCAATATGTCTTTGACAATAAGGGGATCAGCTCTCAATTTGGAGGTTGCGGCAACATAAAATTCCTGCATTACCTGTGTTGAGATGACACCTGTGTTTTGAGTGGCGGCTTCTCGCAGAAGCCTTCTGCATGTTTGCTGTTTTAGCAAATTAGACCCGTCCATGCTGTAAACAAGGATATTTGTGTCCATGAAGACCTTAGACATCGTAAAGATCCTCCCGCTGCCAGGTCTTTCCGTTGGAACTCGCATTGGCCCGGTCCATAAGCTCAAAGCACTCATCAAGCCACTGTTTGGAATCGCTCTTTACCCGCTGCTCCAGAAGATTTCGAATGAGTGCATTGATGGATGTACGATGCTTTTCCGCATAATCTCGACCGGATTTTATGAGGTTATCATCCAGAGAGATTGTGATGTTGGGCATAATCCACCTTCAAGTTTTTTACACATAATATGTGAACACAGGGTATGCGTCAACCAACATTTTGTTCATCACCGATTTTCATTCATATAAATACGCCCTAATTTTCAGGTGACAGTCAAGGAAGAAAACCTTAGGAACCTGTTTTCGAGCCAGGGTATCCTCGTATTGTCCATCTCCTTTAATGCCGCCATCAGAGTTGGGAGATGCCTCTTTTTCTTGAGATTGATCTGTATCCCCTTGTCGTCTATCCGGAAGGAGCCGCCGTTTGAGAAGAATTTGGTGTGCAGGCTCTTGGATGTCTCCCACTCGAAGCCCTCAAGCATTATCCCCATGGCCCTGTAGAGGTTGTGGGCGGCCATGGTGAGGGTGAGATCAAAGTCAACCTTAACCACAATGGAGGAGGAAAGACTGTTTAGGTGGAAGAAGTCCACCTGCTCGGAGATCCCTTTCTCCACAATCCATCTTGAACCGTATTGTTCGATGATCCTGGTTGCCGGCCAGTCCCATTCATTGGTTATAATGAAGGCAGGCTGCTCGCGGCCGTTGTCGGTTATTATGAGCTGCCGGAAGGGATGCCTTTCGGAAGTAAGATATACCGTTGACTCATTGACCCTGGGGCTGGGGTGTTTCCTTGAGGGATCAAGAGTAAGCCTCTGCCATTGATCCGGCCGAAGGGATTTGGCTTCTGATATGATCTTTTTGCCGCGTCTGCGTAGCGTTATGAACTTGACCCCGTCTTTGTCCAGCTTCACAAGGTTCTCATAGGTGGTGAACTTGGAATCAAAGATAAGGCATTTGAGATCATCCCTTGCACCCTTTTTCCAGAAATCCACAAACTCAAGCACCGCGTCGCTCTGGTTTCTGTGCCTTAGCTCGGCATCCGAATATGCAAAAATCCCTGATTGGGCATCCTGACATAGAAGTGAAAGGACACTCTTGAGTGCCTTTCCCCTTTTTCCTGACCAGTTGTTTTCAAGAACACTCTCATCCCCCCAGTGGGGGATGGCTGTAAAGTCAAGGTTCATCATGCCGCAAAAGAGATCCTCATCAATAAAGCCCCTGAGCATGGCCTTAAGGAACCTGCGGTTCATCTCTCTGTCTACCCTGTAGGAGTATGATGAGAGGGTAGAGTCCTTGGGAAGGACATTGAGACCAGCAAAAAGCCCCAGTGCCCTGTCCATGGCCCAGTGGTCATCGTGGCTGAAGCGCTCATAGCCTGAAAGCTTCACTGCCAGAAAGGACATTACGCTTTGAATCGAGGATAGCTCAGTTGTTCCGGGATAGCCTGCCTGCAAGATCCATCTGTGCACCCCCAGTCTTGCCATGATGGGAAGGAAGGCTAAAAGCCCAAGGCTTCCCTCGCAGTGATAGATCTTTCCAAGCTCTTTGTCCCACTCTACTTCCCTTGACCTCGGAGCATCGAGTTTTACAACCGCCCCCCTTCTTCTCTCCAGAGTGGTTCTTCTGGGAAGCCTCTCAAAGCCCTCCTCGGTAAGTATCCTGTGTATATAGTCGTGGGATGCCTTAAGACCGACACTGTCAAGATAAGCCTGTATATCGAGGATGGAGTGGTTCTGCTTTCGCATAGAGACAACTTTTTCCCGTAGTTCGTCTTTATCCTCCCGTGGCTTTCTTCCAGGGCAAGGCGATAGGAAGAACTCAGGCAAGCGGCCTTCTCTTATCTCCTTAGCAAAGTCTCTTTTAGCGGCGTTGACAGTAAAAACCGAGCAGTCAAATCTCTTTGCAACGGTCTTTGCGGTAAGCTTCTCCACGCACAGGGCTCTCAATATCTCATATCTCCTGTGGAGGCTCCCGTTAGGGGATAGAAAGAATTGGGCCAGATCGTCCATGGCATGTAGTATACATAGGCTGAATTATATGTCAATACAAAAAGTGTTATTTTCACAAGCAGCTTCCTAATAAAAGATGGACAGCCATTTAAACATAGGCAGTTTATTAGGTTATATAGGAAAGGATACATATCATGGTCGCCATATCAGACAAACAATGAATTTATACTTCCTAAATATTACCCTATAAATCAGCTAAAGACACCTAACTCAGGACATCTGCCGAGTTAACGATGAATGCTATATGATTGATTTATATTGATTATTCTGTAAGACTTGTATTTCCGGCTAGGGTCTGGTTATCTGTATGAAAATCAGTGTTCATATTAAATCTGATGGTCTCGTCAAAAGTCGTCACCCCGTTGAAAAACGGGGTCCAGATATTTCATAACTTACCGAAGATACTGGATTTCGGTTTTCGACGGAATGACGGAAAATGCTATTCTTCGACTTTTTACGAAGCCGTCAAATCTCAGATCCGAATGAATTATGCGTGGGCATCCCTGAGTGTCGTCTCTTGAGCTTGCGGGGTTTTTGGGATAAGTTGAGAAAGGAGCCTTTTTATGTTCGTGATTGTTGCCTACGATGTAACTGCAAACTCAAGGCGCAATAAGGTTGCAAAGGTGCTTAAGGATTACGGGGAGAGGGTCAATCTCTCCGTGTTTGAGTGCGACATCAAGAAACCCGAAGCCCTTGAAAAAATGAAGGCCAAGATTCAGGCAATAATCAAGCCCAAGAAGGATCACATAAGGTATTACACCCTCTGCGCTGAGTGCCGAGCCAAGACAACTGTTCAGGGCCGCGGCGTAGTGCGCGAGCCGGAACCTGTTAAATTCGCCTGAGCTGCTTGCCGCAGAGATGCAGGAGCGGGATTATGGCAAACCTTTTTGAGAAGGTTGTTAGCCTTTCGACACTGCTGGATGCCTGGAAACTCGTCCATGCCAAGGGCTCTGCCGGCGGGCTCGACGGCATAAGCATCGAGGACTTCCAGAAAGACCTCAGCAGAAATCTCGATAAGCTCTCCTCTGATCTCAAATCGGGCCGCTACGCCCCTGAACCGCTCGAAAGGATTGATATTCCTAAACACGACGGCTCAGGAGAAAAAAGACCTCTATCACTTCCCTCCGTCAGAGACAAGATCGTGCAGCAGGCCGTGCGCCTTGTGCTCGAACCCATTTTCAACCCTATTTTCCTTGATTGCAGCTATGCCTACAGGCCGGGGAAAGGACCAAGAAAGGCCTTCGGTCGCGTCAACCACTATCTGACAACAGAGCGGCGCAGATGGGCTGCGCTTGCGGACTTCGACCGGTTTTTCGACACCCTGGATCAGGACATCCTCATAAGGCAGGTTGCCAAACTGGTGGATGATCCTGAGATACTGAGCCTGATAAGGATGTGGATCAAGATAGGGTTCGTGCGCTCAGGCGGCGACTATTCGGATGCTGAGGCAGGCATCGGTCAGGGTTCTGTTATCTCGCCGCTGCTATCAAACATCTACGCTCATCCCCTGGACGAATACATGATAAAGCAGGGATATTCCTATATCCGCTATTCCGACAATATGATTGTACTGTCCCATGGCAGAAGCGAAGCAGGCAAGGGGCTAAAAGACCTCACGGAGTTTTCACGGATCAACCTCAAGCTGAGACTCAATGAGGAACCAAGGCCTGTAAGGTCCCTGTCTGAGGGTTTTGTGTTCCTCGGCATTTATTATCACGAAGATAGGCGGGCCATCTCAACAGGCAAGATGGCAAAGATACACGAGAGACTAAAGTCCCTCATAAAGCCGGGGAAGCTACCGGATGTATTGATGCAGAAAATTGTCAGGTCCCTTGAAGGAACTGCCCGGTACTACAGCGTGATTAACCCTGACCCGCAGTTTTCCGAGATTGACCGCTTCGTAATAGACAGGATGGCGACAGTGCTTGCCGAATTCGTCAACAAGGATATCTTCCGAAACACGGCAGAGATTATAACCTATCTT
>Ga0100388_10000985_pt1 | contig 25228 bp, 17 predicted proteins | sample CryGeymeta201512_FD_81536 | JGI IMG/M metagenome (GOLD analysis project Ga0100388, IMG submission 81536) | Groundwater microbial communities from Crystal Geyser aquifers in Utah, USA - Crystal Geyser metaG 2015-12 | ecosystem: Environmental > Aquatic > Deep subsurface > Groundwater | place... | reverse complement strand
TTAATAAAAGGGATAATAAAGTATGCATAAAGCGCAGGTTTGTAATCGTCAAAAGAACGTAGTATAAAAGGCAAAAATTTACCATATTCGTCCTTTCCGGTCGTCATAATCGAATAGGCATTATATCCAAGAGACGCCTCGTCCCAATCAGGAGATGGAGGAACAACACCAAGTTGCCAAAGCCTAATTACTGCTGCCAGAACAATAATTACAAAAAGAATGATAAAAGAAATTTTTTTGTTAATCATAAGCAACAAGCGCAATATTTCCGTTTAATAATTTAAATCTTTCAACAACATGTGCGCTAGGCGGTACGGCATCCGGAGTATCGATATATAGTGATTTTATATCTTTATTAACTTCCCCAGAAACATTTTTTGTGAATGTAAACTTAGAATATTTATTCACATGTACGAAGCCAAGCGCTTCACGTTCTATTACAGCTTCTTTTCTAAATTGTTCGGGAGAATATTTTGTATAAAACAACGAATATATATAAGGTCTTCCAAGCGCTTCTGTAACAACTATTCTGTCATAAGATGCCTCATTTTTTTCAACAAAAGATAATGCGTCTTTATATCCATGCTGCCATTCTCTTGAATATTCTTTTGCGTAATGGGCAGTATAATTATGGTAAAAATATAAAAAATTAATAACAACAACTAATAATAGCGCAAAAAATGCTAGATTTCTTATATTTACACCTTTTATTCTGGGGTTAAAACTGTCAAACACATGGTACAAACCATATGCCGTTAAAATTTGAAATGTTGGAAGTATTGTTTCAATTCTTAAAGCATGTGGTGTTTCCCGCGCGCTTGCAGCAGGAAAAATTCCTATAAATAACCAATATGGAATAGTCCACCAATCACCCTCCCTTTTCCTGAATAATAAAAATATACCGACAAGAAAAAAAGGAATTTCCCATATATACATCTGCCCTACATCTTGAATAGAAAATTTAGGATTACCATCACCCTTTATAAATAAAAACTGCGGATTTAAATTATCAAAATAGTGCCTAAGATACTCCACGCCATAAACAAATCTTCTATTATGAAGTGCTTTTGAAAAAACAGAGTTATTGTCATTTTTAATTTCTTGGTTTGCCCTAGTAACCACAGAAGGGTCTGAAAAAATATTTACTTCCTGAAAACGTAATTGTGCCTGAGGAGTAAGAAGAAAAAGAAATAATGGAATAAAAATAATCGCACCAAAAATAATCGAAACAAATAATTGAAGTTTCATTTTAAAAAACATGAATTTGGTATTTACTGCAAATAACGCGAACACCAAAAGAGGAGCAATTATCCGTGCTGTATTGAACGTATACATTGACAGGACAAACGAGAAAATCGAAATCGGAAGAATCCAGCGTCTTTCAAAAGCAAGCAAAAAAAGGTATACACCGCAAACTATAAAAAACGTTGAAACATTTGCTTCAAAAGCGGCACGAGATAACAAAATATGCCAGGGAGAAATTGCAAGCAATACTGCGGATAGTAAAGCAACTACGATTTTAAATTTTTCATCAAAGCTTGAAAAAATCTTTCTTACAAGAAAATAAGTTAAAAGAACCGTCAAAACACCAAAAAATGCAGAGGCAAATCGGGTGGAAAATTCTGTCAAACCAAACAATTTTACGGGCAAAACCGACAAATATGCGTAAAGAGGCGGCTTAAAATCACCGAAAGACTCCAAATACGTAAGTGGCAAAAACTTTCCAAATTCATCCCTTCCATCTATTCCTAAAGAGTAAGCGTTATATCCCCATGCGGCCTCATCCCATGTTAAAGAAGGAGGATTTGAGCTTAAATTCCAAAACCTTAAAAATATTGCGGCTACAACAATTAAAATCAAGAATAAATTCTTCACTTGATAATATTATATAGCAAAAATTGTTCAAAATACGCAAATATTAGAAGAAAAACTATAAGACCCTAAACTTTGAAACTAAACTTTTTTTAACACGAAGAAGTAACTCATGCCCATTACAGAACGCTTGAGCGAAATTATTTCAAAGTCTTTGAAAAGCTTTGCTAATTCATCCTTCTTAAAGTTTTTGTGGAAAGGCTCTCCCCTCGGACATGTACTTGAAAGAAATCTTAAAAACCATATAGGAGAAGCTGAGGGAACGCTACCGATAAGAACTCCTCCTTTTTCCAAAACTCTATATAGTTCATTTACTGTTGGAGCAGGATTTGGTTGATGCTCTATTACCTCAGTACAAACTATTGTACTAAACGATTTATCTTTAAACGGCATCTTTTCGATATCGCCTTCAACTATTTTTGCGTTTGGGGCGTGTTTTTTTGCTTTTGAGATATTTCTTGGATTGATATCAATTCCTACAGCTCCCTTAGGAAGATGCCGCAAAATAAGCCCTGTTCCACAACCAGCATCTAAATATTTATCCCCTGCTCCATATTTTTTTACTTTTCGAACAACTAAAAACTCTCTTAATTTGTGGAAAAAAGATTCAAGCCCACGATAATGATCCGTCACTTCAACCCAATCATATTCTTCAATATGCTTATAATAATCTTTGTTAATTTCAATAAATTTTTTTGATAACTTCATTTTATATAATTATTTCCTGCCAAACCTAAAATATATCCTTGTACACTGTATTATGTTATTATAATCTAAACAACAATGAAAATTAAGAGCATTCTTTCGCTTTTGATTGTAATAATACTTTCTCTTGTACTTCGATTAATAATACTGGATAAGATCCCGACCGGAATAAGTGATGACGAATTAGATTACATCGTCAATGCAAAATCTATTTTTATTACAGGGAAGGATATATCGGGAATTTGGAATCCTCTCTCTCTTACAACGCCCCCCCTAGAATATCCAAAAGCAGAACTTCCCTATATCATTATATCGCCGCTTATAGGACTTATGAACTTTTCTCTTTTCGCAGCAAGATTTCCATTCGCTTTATTTAATACTGCGCTTGTTGCTGTACTTTACTTTATTGCAAAACGAATTTTCGGAAAACAACAAGCCGTAATTATCGGCTTTCTATCTGCAATAAATCCATGGATGATTTTTTTTGCGAGAACAGCTTTTGAAGCTCCTGTTGCCATATTGTTCTATATGACCGCATTCTTAATAGTGATTTACTCAAAAGGCTGGAGGATTTTATTTGCTTTTCCCATCTTGCTTATTGCTTTTTATACCTACATCGGAACTAAAATTATTTTTATACCTTTCGTAATTTGTATTTCTTTATTCAGCTGGTTATTTATAAATAATAAAAAATATACAAAACAGTACATCTCTCTTTTTCTATTATCTATTGGCTTGTTTTTTTTCTATTTTGTAAATCAAACCCTACATAACAATTCTCGTTTATCTGAGGTCTTTACGCCCTTCAATTCACAAGTTGCAGAAGAGGTTATATCTCAAAGGAAACTTTCTCTTAACAATCCCTTCATGGGTATTGCTTCAAATAAAATTACTGTATTTTTAAGGCAGTCAACTGAAAAATATTTAAATACTTTCTCTCCTCAACTTTTATTTTTGTACGGAGACGGTAGATCAACGTTCTCGATTCGGCAACACGGACTATTTTATTTCGTCGATCTGTTTTTCCTTATTATGGGTATTTACGGATTGTATAGAAAAAATAAGAGATTGTGGGTGATGCTTATTTCTCTTGTTCTTATTGCTCCGCTCCCAAGCGTGCTCAGTAATGTTGGCACAACATATCCAACAAGGTCTGCCCTACTTTTCCCTCTCCTTATAATGCTTACGGGATACGGGATATGGTACACATTATATTCAAAAAAGTTTTTTTCATTTAAGTTATTCGTTGTGTTAATCTATATCCTTTCGCTTTCTAACTTTCTTTATATTTATGTCTTTAGGAACCCGATTTATAATTCTGAAGGCTTTGGCTTTAGCGGACGAATACTTACAAAATACATAAGTCTGGCAGAAAACAACAAGCACAAGGTGGTACTTCTCTCTGATACGTCCGGGGTGGTACCTTCGCTATTTAAACAATATCTATTTTATACAAATAATTACAATAAAAGTTCGGCACAAGAAATATCGGAGTTGATACAAGAAAATGATTATAGTTTTAGAAACTTAACAATTACGCCTTGCCCTCAAAATTTCTCTCAAAAATCAATTTACATATCTGTTCCAGATTCAAAATGCAAAAAAATAGAAAATAATTTGGAATATACAACAATCCCACTACTATCCGATGGCGGAACAATATACAAAATTTTTAACGACCTAGTTTGCACAAAATATAAATTAAAAAGATATCCGGAAAATTTAGTCCTATCTGATTTTGACATAGACAATCTTTCAGAAGAGGGTTTTTGTACCCGTTACATTACAAAACTTGATTAATTATTGCTTGCAGGAATAAGGGGCTTAACATATATTCCAAAACAGAAAAGCTATATTTTTTACTACACACGGAAAAAACGAGAAGCCTTACCTATTTAACTTCAATTACCTTATATATAATTTTTAAGGGATCCGCCCCCGAAAAAGTCTTTAAAGAAGGGTGGTTGGGAAATATACCGGAGTCTATAACAACCAAAGAGTTCTTTGAAAAATAAGAAGATGGAGTTGCTACTTTTTGGACATCAAAAGATCCGAAAGAAAATTTTCCTACATCAATTGTTTTTACATCTTTGTACTCGCCTTTATTAAGGTACGCCTTCTGAAACGTGCTTGGTAAAATTTTATCGTTAAAAGAGTACATTACTGCCCATTCAGTTCCCCCGTTTACAAATACCCTATCGTATTTATTTTGAATTGAGCTTGCGAAGTTTAACGCCTGATTCCTTTCTTTAAACCTCCATTCCGAGGCATACACGGGATAATCATAAAAGTATGTAAACATTAGACTTAAAATAATCCCTACACAAACACATAAAAATGCCGTTCTTAAGATAAAAGTAAAAGGAGGAGCTTTTGAAAGCCACTTCCAAAACCATACAATTCCAATTGAAGAAAAAATAATAGGGATAGGTAAAATTAAAACAGATCTATAAGGATAAAACTTTCCTGTTGTTATCGCGCCGGGGATGTGGGCAATCAAAATCCATGCAACAAGCAACATGCCTATTTTTTTCTTTTTGAAAGCCAAGTATAGTCCTATAAAGAAAAAAGGCAGCTCAAACATATAAAATTGTCCGTGTCTTCCCATCCATTCCAGTAAGTCTCCATGTCCGTCAACAAAAAACCAACTTATAGAAAAAATGTTAAAATAATTCGAGATATATTGCTTACTCATAACTGTAATTTTATTGTGAAAAATACTACTCATCCAAAGCGGACCTTGGGTCATTTGTCTTTCGTCATTCACCGTTTTTGAAATTGTGCCTATGTTAAAGCTGTTAATTCTATTAAAGTCGTTTATTTGCTTGTCCAAAAATAATACTTTTAAAGTTAGGCCATAAAAAAGGGCTAAGATAACAATAAACAATATGAAATGCTTTTTTGCCTTCACTAAAGACTCCCACTGGTATATTGTCAACAAAAAGACAAAAGGAAGAACAAATATTTTCGGCGCGTCATATGAGTGTAGAGATAGGCCGAGAGATACTGCAGACAAAATGTACATATTTTTTTTCTCTTTGCCCATCAGAAACAAAAGAACACCAAGTGATACAAAAAATACGGCAATTGATTCAAGTAGCCCCTGCCTAGAAATGAAAATGTGCCAAGGATTTAACGCCATAAGTAGTGCCCCCAGACGGGCTACCGGTTCCGAAAAGGATAATCTCTTGATCAAATAATAAAATATGGGAATCGTAAGTATTCCAAAAATCACCGCAGGCATTCTCTCAATTACAATATTTAAACCGAATAAACTTATAAGCGGTATAAGAATATATGTGTATAGTGGAGGGTGTGTCCCACCGTTAAATTCTCCCAATGCTAACAAATTAAATTCCCCATATTGCGTCAGGCCTGTTTTTAATATGCTGTATGCTGAATATCCCGTGTCTGCTTCGTCTGCATGTACACCGGGCGGATTAACTCCTATATTATAAAGGCGCAGTAAAGATGCAAGAAGAACGATACTTATTAAAACTAGGGGAAGTTTTTTAATAAAACTTTCAATACCCATTATTCTTTTATTAAATATATTTTTTGATAAGTTTTTTCCAACCGTCATGTTTTGGCTCACCGTTATGAACTTTTCAATCTTTTACTATTCAAGCACTACTGCGTAGTATACGTTTTTTATTATCTCGCCGTCAATTGTGTAAATTTTTTTAAGTTTATAATTACTGTTTTTTTGATCATTAAAATCTTTTGCTGAAAGGATAAATAAAGTTTTTTCTTTATTAAGTTTTGACAGATCATATTCGTTTAGATTCAAGTCGGAGCCTTTATCCCAATCGGCGATACCAAAATTAATGTTTTCTATTTTATCTTTTGACCCAAAGTTTTGGTATTTAGAAGGGGAATATCGGCTATAAAATAAGAAAAAAATATAAGGCCTCCAGTTATCTCCGGTCACATAAATCGAATCGTATTCATCTTTATGCTTGGAAACGTACAAAACCATCTGTCTCGTCCCGTCTTGCCAGCTTGATGCATTTATAGTATTATAATAATCAAAATAAAGCATTACGAATCTAAGGAAAAAGAATATTAGGGCTAGAAGAAACATAGATAACAGCAGTTTGAAATATCTTAGTCTTCTCACTAATAAATAAATGCCTGAAATACCTACTGCTGTAAAAATTGACGCAATTGGAGAGTTGGCCAACGTTCTTAATGCATTAGGCTGGCCAAGAGATAGACCACCAACAACAGGGACAGTCAAAAACCAAATCAAAATAATCCATTTTAAACTCTTCTTAACTTTTAACAGGAAATAGATACCTGAAAAGAAAAATGGGATTTCCCAAAGATATAATAACCCCATAGGGCCGGTACCGTTTGTGAAATAAAAATCCGGAGAAAAATTTTTTAAATAATTATCAAAAAATTCATGCGTAAAAGCTACCCTCCTATTGTAAACCACTCTTGAGATTAGGGTATTATTGTTTCTAACTATGGCTTCAGAATAAGGATTGGTCAAAGATTTATCATTAAAAATACTTACCTGATTAAGCCTAGAACTGCCTTCGCCAAACATAACTTTAGATAAAGGCAGCAATAAAGCTAAAGCTAATAAGAAAGCTAAAACTGCATATTTCATGTTTTTGAATATTTCTTTCCTGTACAAGACGAGTGCGGAAACAAAAAGTACGGGAAGCAAAACTCTTGCGGTATAGTAAAAATATATTGATATAACGGCAAAAAAAGATGCTAAGATCAAATATCTGTTGTTTTTAATTCCCTTAAACAGGAAAAGGACAGAGAGTACGATAAAAAATAGACTCCCATTTGCTTCAAATGCTGCTCGAGAAAAATTAATATGCCATGGAGAAATAGCCAATAAAAATGATGCTAATAATGGTATCTCTAGCTTTTTATCAGGAATTAATTCCTTTACTAAAAAGTACAATGCTATAACAGTTAAAGCTCCAAAGATTGCGGACGGAAGTCTGACCCCTAAAGGAGTAAGGCCAAATATTTTTTCAGAAACTACCGTTGAATATATATATCCCGGCAATTTATAATCTTCGAAAGATCTAAAAAGAACAGGGTAAGAAACGCCATATTCATCTTTACCAGTTTGAAGAATAGACCATGCATTATATCCAATTGCTACTTCGTCATGCGATAAACTAACCGGGATAGATGACAAGCTCCAAAAACGAAGCAGAAATGCAACTAAAATTATAAAGCAAAAAAGTAATTTTTTCTTCATTGTTTGTCTTTACTTGAGCTTAAGCTTGGTATCTTTAAGAATACAACAATAAGAATTAATCCTCCTATAAAAGTCACAGCAAATCCAAGTTTTAAAGTCAAAGACTCATATGAGAATGTAACCGTATGCTGACCTGAAGGAAAAACTACTGCCCTAAAAGAGTAATTTGCCCTGTATACCCTAGAAATTTTCCCATCGATATATACTTTCCATCCGGGATAATAATTATCTGACAAGAAAAGAATTCCTCCTTTTTCACTCTTACCTTTTATTTCAACTTTATTTGATGTATATTTCGTTATCTTAACTATGTTGTTATCTGAATTTGAAAATTTTATTTTAGGATCGTCTTCTAAAACCGTTACTTTTCTTAAATCGGTATCTTTATTAAATACTTTTGCGAGAATCCTACGATTATCTTTTTCTACCTCGTATCCTGAAGTAATGTATGTTCTTGGAAATACGTTTGTGTTTTCATAAATAACAAATTTATTATCTTTCCAAACAATAGGAAGGCTTGAATATTTTATACTTTCCTCTTTATTCGGACCGACAATATGCTTTATCCCTAAAAGGTTAATTATTCTTTCTTTATAAGAATTACTAAGAATTTCATTTAATCTCTCCATTCCGTTAATTGTGGCGTCTGTTCTGGGTATCTGCTTTGTAAAAATTCCATTGTTCTGTGAAGCAAAGATAAGCTCTCCATAACGTTGTATGTAAATTGAGTCATACCCCTCAGGAGAATACAGATTAAAATAAGTAGAAAAATTTCTCTCTATATATGCCTTATCGTAACTCCAAAATCTGTTATTTCCCGATAATTCTTTTAACTTATTAATAACTGGGGCCTCGGGGTAAACGAATTTTCTATCGGATAAGTAAAGATATTTATCGGTGAAATATATCGTTGAAATAAATATTAAAAATAAAGTAAAAAGATAAAATATTTTTTTGTATTTTTTTAACATTAGTAAGCTAACTAAAAATAATACTAATATTAATGTCGGAATAAAAAGGTTTCTGAATGAGATTAATGAAAATTCGTTTAGGGGGTGAAAGAATTTAAAATACATAACAAACCCCCATAGAACCAGGCAACCTGCAAAAAGCAAAAATAATGAGATAAATATTCTTCGTTCAATGTTTTTTGTCTTTAAATAATTTTCAAATCCAAAAGCCGCCAAAATAACTAATGAAAATGTGGAAAGGTAAAAAATTCTTGACGGAAGAATGACTGAGAAAAAAGGAAGTTTCAAATAATACAATAACAACCAACTTGTAGGAAGTGAGAACCCTAATGATAGCGTGATTAAAAAACCCCACTTAAAATATCTCTCTGTAAAATCTCGGGTTTTGGAAAACAATGCCGTAAGAGCAAAAAATAAAACCGGCAAAGCTAAAAATAAAACTTTTTCGTAGTAAAATCCTTTTCCGAAATAATTATATGCTCCGGGATTACCAAAAAAATCAGGAGCCAAAAACGTCGCTAAATGCCAAAATGGCTGCAGATATATATCGAAAATAAATTTAGCGTCGGTACTACCTCTCGCAGAATAAAAATATGATTCTATATTTGGAATAAGAAATACAGCACTAATAAATATGGAAATAATATAAGCAGAGTTGATTGCAATAAAAGGTTTTTTCCACTCTTGCTTCTTTCTAAATGAGGTTAATAGCAAATAAAGAGAAAAGAAATAAGAAAAAACATAAAGGTAAAGGCTAATTTGAAACCATCCCGAAAGTAGTGAAAATGCTAACCCCAAAACAAGCGTTAAAAAATTATATCTTGTTAGTTTTCTACAAATTTTTACTATTGCACATAGCACAATAGGCAAGAATAATGCTGAATACGAAGCCATAAAAGACTCTTCCCATAAGACCATCATAAATCCCGAGAATGCAAAGCCTAACGCTCCAAAAATTGACGCCTCCTTACTTAATTTCAACTCTTTTACAAATAGGTAAGTAAAAATAAAAGTAAAAATTGGAGATAAGATTATAATTATTGACCAAGCGTCTATTTGCGGAAGAATTAGAAACATAAACGATAAAGGATGGAAAACTGCCGTCTGATACCCTGCTAGATGTATATTTCCTGAAAAATCATAGGGATTCCATAAAGGAAGCTCAAAATTTAAAAGAGATTGTGTTGTTAAATGCCTAAACGGATAAAAAATCCTCAGATTATCAAACCCAATCGGCTTATTTGGAGGACCACTAGGATATCCTTCCCAGGGATAAGATACCCATGGTTGATAATATGATACTAAAAGATTCGCGGGAAATAAAACTTTGTGATTTATAAAATATCCTCTGAAAATAGAGATTATAAAAATGGGTAAAATTAACAAAATGAAGATATTTTTTCTAATCATTTTTCAACGATGTAAAAAACCTTCGATCCATCAGCACGTTTTATCGTAGAAATTACATTAATACCAATACCCATCTTGCATAAACCACTATTAACATAAAGTGTATTCTTTTCACCGGATAGACTTAAATGTCCGCTTTTATCAATTACCTCACGTAGCGGGCATTCTTCTTCGGAAAATTCATATTTGCCAAACGCTATCCTGTCAAAATCATGCATTGATGTATTCTTAGTCTCTTGCTGAAATAGACTTGGTTGATATTTTAAATAGAATAAGAAGAAAAGAGTCGGGCCAGATTCTCTATTTGTTATAACTACTTTTTGATAATTTTTCTCAAGCGATGCAATTTTCGTAACTAATTCTTTGTAACCATCTTGTCTATACCAAGGCCTATAAAGTCTTCCGTGAATATAATACTCGTGAATATAGAAAATAAAACACCAAAGAAAAAAGATCACGACGAAAGCAAAAATTAATCTGCGAAACATATGATTTTTTGAAACATTATCCCAAACCCAAACCAACCCGTAAGAATTAATAAGCACTATCGGCAATACCAAGAACAATGTACGTTGCAAATTTGGAACGTCATCAAACGTTAAAGCACTCCCTATAGGACTTATAATTACCCATGCAAATAATAAATACGCATATCTTTTTTTACTAGCGGCAAGCGTAATTATACCTAAGATAAACAGAGGTAAATCGAAAAGATACATCAACCCCGATAAAGGAATTCTGTATCTATCCGGAAACCCTTTGTCTGAAAAAAGGAAATCATATGAAAAATGTTGAAAATAATTTCCTAAAAAGATATTTGCATAGATAACTGGCTTGTTGTGAAAAACTCGCGTAACAAAAGCTGGAGTGCCTAAAACTCCATCTTCTCCTATTAATTCCGCACTTAATATTTTAGGAATTTCTCCTCCCGTTATCCCAACAGTTCTTGCCCTTAATGAAAGATTTGGAGAAATTAAGGTATATACAAGTGGCAAAATCATAAAGATAATAAACAAAACAGAGTTTGTTAAGAGCTTCTTTTTTCTTAAATCCTTGTAATAAACAACATATAAAACCGGTATTAATAACGGAAGAAAAGAATAAGGAGCTATATAAAATAAAAGACTTATAAAAAATGAAAGATAAGTAAGAAACAAATATACGTTTTTTGATATTTTTACCCACCTCAAGAAGAAAAATAATCCAAGAAGTATGAAGAAAAACACCAACGTACTTACGCTTGCAGTCCTAGAAAGATTAATATGCCACGGCGATATAGCTAGGAAAAAAGCCGAAATAAGTGAAATTAAATTAATTTTTTTTGATTTTTGTGGAAAGATTTTTTCAAAGAATAAACGTGAAACGAAATACACCAATAAGATTGTTACTGCGCCAAAAAACGCAGATGCAAAACGTATCGAAAATTCATTCAATCCAAGTAAGGCTATGAGGGGTATAGAAAAATAAGAGTATCCGGCTGGGGTATATAGAAAAGAAGCTAGGTGCAGAGGTAGAAAATTCCCGGTTATATCTCTGCTCGTTTTTAGAATCGAATATGCATTATACCCTAGAAAAACTTCATCTCTGTGGAATCCGTTTGGAATACTACCGAGAAGATAAAAGCGAAAAATAACCCCAAGCAAAAAAATTGCCGCAAGAAATATGAATGATTTTCGTGTCATTTTTTAGCGACGAAATAAGTATTTAAGTAAAACTCAAAATATCCGCTTTTTATTTTATGAGGCTCAAATCCCGCATCCTCTAAAATCTTTCTTATTTTGCTTGGAGGGTTAAAATTTTTATGGTCGTCTATTTCTATTTTACTTACGAGCCCAATCCTTGAAAGCGCCCAAAGAACAGATACCGACCAAGATGCAGGTGTTGTCATAATAAATAGTCCCTCGTTTTTAAGAACACGTCTTACTTCTTTAAGAAGGGTATTTAATTTTTCATCCCTAACATGCTCAAAAACTGCAAGCATTACAACAGTATCAAAATAATTATTTTTAAAAGGGAGTTTTTCTTTTTCAATATCTAAAGATTTTAATACTATCGACTTACCAAAATCTTTTTTATGAACAATTGAATCAACGCCGTATTTTTCATTAAAGTTTGTGTTTACAAGAAAGAAGGGAAATGCACCGCATCCAATATCCAAAACCCTACCCTTTCTTGCGTCAATCGGAATTTTGCTTTCAGCAATAGACGCTCTTTTTTTCGCAAGATATGATTCAAATACTCCAAATCCTCGAGTGGGATCGTGTTTGAGATGATTTGAATGAGCATGACCTATTGTCATTTTTTTGCTCCTTCATCAGTAGGTTCCGGCCAAAAATATGCAGCTATAAAAACCATTGTTAAATATCCAACATGACTATTATTAAAGTAACGAGAGAAATACCAAAAAACAAAAAGAAATATTCCATAACAAATAATAAGAGCTTTTACGCTTACATGTTTTTTAAGAAATTTAAACAATAAAAAAAGTAAAGGCAAACATATTGCTATCTGCCAAATTATAAAAGGGTAATAATCATTTTTATTTTTTATAATATCAATACTTTGCAAGAATGCCCCAATTCCATATCCTGAAATTGGGTATCCATGCGCTATTCCTCCGGAAACGTATAGCAGAGTACTTTCAATAAATGCTTTTTGGTTCCATATAAAAAATGGCGCTACTATAGAAATAAATGTCACAAAGAAAGGAATAAGAATAGTTGCAGTTTTTTTTAAAGACCTTGTCTTAAAATATAAATAAAATAAATATAGTGGAAAAAGTGGCCAAACTGATTGCTTTATAGCAAAAGAAAGTGCAAGTAAAACTGCGGAAAACAAATACTTTTTTCTATACAGAAAGTAAAGCCCTACAAATAAAAATGCAAAAACAAACATATCAGAACGCCCCTCAAGAGTGTAAGCCAACATTGCAGGATTAAAAGCAAGTAGAATTACAAAAAGTAATTTTTTCTCATTTTCGACAACAAGCTTTGATGCAAAAATAAGAGTTGTAAAAAAAAGAAAGAAAAGAGGAATTCTTCCGTCAAAAAAACCAAAAGTATGAACAATTCCATAGTAAAACGGAAGAGTAAACAAAAGATAAAAAGGCTCCATTACAAAATAATAAAGAGCCGGATTTATCTCTGTATCCGAATAATGCCATGATTCAAGCTGAGTCCCAAAGTATGAAGTGTTGTATGGATTTTTTCCGTCAAGAAAAAATCTAATTGATGCTTCCTGCTGTAAAACAATATCATGAATCATATAAGTCGGGGCCACTCTGTGCCTTACTATAATTGCCGAGAGGAATCCTGCCCCAATACTTGCCGCAATTAAACACCATAGAAGTCCTTGTTTTAACCTATTATATAAAGGCTTTTGAATCTTTATGATGTCTAATACGATGTTTGATAAAAGACCCAAAAAGATAAGTCCAAAAAGCCAGTAAGGAGTCTCTTGGGGACTTATGCGATTGGCCATTATAAATGGGACAAGAAGAGCGAAAAGTAAAATCGTATCAAGGCGTATATTCATAATAAATTAATCAACAAATCTATATTTAATCAATGCCCAAAGCGCACGGGGACCGTCGTGGAGTGCGCTAAGTTTTTTTCCTTCATTGTATCCACGTGGAATCGCAGTAATAGAAACTTCTTTGAATGAAAGACCTAATTTTAATAGTTTTGCCGTTATTTCAGGCTCTAGCTCAAATCCTTTTGCGCGAAGCCGAATATTTTCAAAAGCACTTCTAGGAAATAACTTATAACAAGTTTCCATATCGGTAACCCACCGTCCATATAAAATACTTGTAATAAAACTTAAAAACCTGTTGCCCAAATAATGAAGAACAAATAACGGTTTTGCCTCCTCGCCTTTAAGATTTGGTAAACGGTTAAGTCTGGTTCCATAAACTATTTCTGCTTCTTTTTTTTGTATCGGAACAAGAAGATTTGCTATATATTTTGGATCATATTCTGAATCCGCATCTTGAATAACTATATAATCACCTCTAGCATTTTTTATTCCCGTTACAACTGCTGCACCTTTACCTTGGTTTTTTTTGTGATTTAAAAAAATTAATTCGGGATTCCTTTTTTTCACTTTCTCAATAATTTCAGAAGTCTTATCGCTTGATCCATCGTCAACAACAATAATTTCTTTATCTATACCTGGCAATTTAAGTTTTATAATCGAATCCAAAACAATTCCGACAGTTTTTTCTTCATTAAAAGCGGGAATAATAATTGATAACTTCATGCGTTTTCTGGCTTCAAAAGTTGCCTATCAGTTTTTTTATACTGTTCTTTTTGCTTTTTTCTTTTTTTTATTATATCAGTAAAACGGCTTATCGCAAGAATAAATCCGGCATAAAAAGCCAAATCCATGTGCAAAAGGGCTACTAAAAAATAATATGGAAGCCAGACCAAATGATTTACAAGAAGTGTTACGTCATCGATATTTTTCCAAACAAAAATAAATTGATTCCGAAAAGATATTGTTTTTATCCTAAAAGGCGAGTAATGTGTTTGAATCGCGCCTTCAGCGTGTCTATGCACAACAACACTTTCTTTTTCAAATATGATTTCGTAACCGCTTTTTTTAGCTCTGTATGAAAGATCAATATCCTCCCAGTAAAAAGGGTTGTAGATTTCATCAAAGCCTCCTAACTGGACAAATAAATTCTTTTTAATAATAGAGCTTCCTCCACCAATCCAAAACGTATCACTTCTTGTAATCTCTCCTTTTTTATGCACAACAAATCCGCGTTTCCAATCCCCTATTCCTCTTCCTCGTAATATAGTTTTACTTCCTTCAATACTTTTATCCAAACACCCTACTCCAAAAAGTTTTGGGTTCTGGTCAAAATGGCTTAACGCAATTTTTAAAAAGTTTTTTTGGGGAGATACATCAGTATTTAACAATACTAAAAAATCAGCACTTGACGCAAAAGCACCCTTATTTACTGTTGAAGAAAATCCTTCATTCTTGCTTTTTTTAACAAGAGTTATTTCTATATCTGATTTTTTTTTAAATTCAGATAATAACTCTTCCAGCTCTTCAATCTGTTTTTTATCAGAACCGTCATCTACAATCGTAACTTTTACATTTTTTTCTTCAAAGAGTGAAGCCAAAACTGCGCCTAGATTTCTTTTAATAAGACTTGTACCGTTATAGTTAGGAATAATTACTTCAATTGCCCGCGTATCCATAATTTAAAAAATACTCATGTACATTTCTATTATATGGTTTCCTTTGGGAACATACACACCCCTAAATGCGTAATCTGTTATGTAGATTTTTGTCTCTTTTTTGTCTATCAATGCTTTCCAATTTGGATAATATACATCACTTATAACTAAAAATCCGTTAGAATAATTATTTGTCCTGATAACTATTTTTTCTTCCTGATAGCTTAAAATTTCTGCCTGTCCAATCGAAAGATTTGCTTTATTTATAAAATCCTCAACAACCGCAGTTTCTCGAAGATTTGATTCAAAAACTTTCTCTATAACTTCTTTTTTTGAATTTGCATTAATAATATTTTTCACAAAAAATGCTCTTGGATAGACTGTTTTATTTTCGAATATTTGCGTTTGTCCTTCATTAAATACTTTTTTAAATCGGGATGAAGAAATATCGTTGAAAGAAAATACATACTTAACGTTTAACAAATCCAACAAAGAAGAAACACTATGCGGAGTAATTATTCTGTTAAAGCCAAAAGGCGCAGAGATGTTTGGTGTATTTCTTTCCATTGCCGCAACAAATTCTGCGTATCTCAGCAAATATAACGGGTCATACCCTTCTATCGATTGTATTTTGTAGTGTGTTGCAAAATTTGGAGGAAGAATTCGTGAATCATTTGATGCTACTCTAAAAATACTATTATCATTTTTAATAAAATTAATAGAAGGTGTTATCGGAAATAAATATTCTTTTTTAGTAAATGGCTCAAATTTATTTGCAAATCTAAAAAGATCAAACACAATAAGGACAAAAACCAATATTAAAATAAGTTTCTTTAAATGTATATTTTTATTTGTTACAGAAAGAAAGAATAATATAAAAGAACAAGCAAGAACAAAAGACGGAAAAATTAAATTTCTTTTTGCCAAAACAAGAAAATCAGGAGAAATTGCAAATAACTTATCGCCAAATAAAGTTACGGTAAAAAGCCAAATCAAAAAAATAGTTGAAAGAAAAAAAACAAATATAGCTTTTCCTTTTACAATTTTTTTATTTTTGAGATAATAGTCAAAACCCAAAGCCGAAAGGACCGCAAGAGAAAAACAGATTATTGCAACAAGTCTTGTTGGCTGAGAGGTAGAAATAAAAGGTATATTTAGAATATATGGCAGCTTTCCAAAAATCGTTGGAAAAGCAAAAAGAAAGGATAAAACAATAGCTCCTGCGAAAAAAAGTGTCTTTTTGTCTCGTCTTGTAACCACAGCAAAACATGCAAATAAAATAGGTAGGAGACCGATGTAGCCTACAAATTCGCCATAATTCCATACTCCCCAATAATTAAGAGTTGTCGGGTTGCCAAAAAAATCAGGAGCGATGAATTGAGCAAGATTTTCCCAAGGGATAAACCATCCCGCTTTTGTCCATTCCAGATGATCAACGCTTCTGGCAGAAAGGTTAATGAATTGTAGGGTTGGAATCCACTGAACTGAAGTTATTATTAAAAACAAACAGGTAAGTAATATAAAAATAAATAAAACATTACGTTTCTTGCCATTTTGAATCCATCTTGTAAAAAAGTAAAAAAAGGTAAAAATAAAAATGTAGAAAAATGTTTGCAGGTGCCCTGCGAAAAATGACGATAATAATCCAAATAAAAATACCAAGCCCCAAGTTTTTTTTGTTTTAGTTTTTGAAAATACTTTATCTATCGATAACAGTATTAATGGAAGCCAAAGTACTGTGTGTACAATATTTCCCCACTCAAACCAGGCAACTGAAAAACCTGAAAATGAATAAGCAAAACTCCCAAATAACGAAGCGTATTTATGAAGGCTTAAGTTTCTTAGGTAAAAATAAATAAATATCCCCGATAAAACAGTTTGTGAAAGAATAAAAATTGTCCATGAAAAATAAAACGGTTTTATCAAAAGAATGATGTTTAATGGATAAAACGGGCTTGACTGAAAATTTGCAAGAAGTGGTTTTCCAGCCATCTCATAAGGATTCCATAAAGGAAGTTGAAAATGCTCAAATCTTTCCATTACCAGTTCTTTCCAGGGAATTATTTGCCTTACCGGATCCGTAATAAGGAAGTTCTTAAATGGAATACCGCGTGGGTACTCTTTAGCATAAAAATCGCGGAAAGGATGATAAAGACCTATAATCGTATCTGATGGAATCGGCAATAACCCTTTTACAATTGTCGGATAAAAATATAACGAACAAGCTAGAGTAAATAGAAAAATTAAAAAATAGCGCTTAATAAATTTCATGAAGTGACAAGATTTTCAATTCTTCTGCAAAAAACTTCTTTAGAAAACCGTTCTGAAATTTTTTTTGCTTGACTGGACATAACACTAAAGACATTTGGACTTTTAATAAGTTTTGTTGTTAAGACTGCAAGCTCCTCTGTATTCTCCCATAAAAAACCGTCTTTTTTATCTTCAACAATTTCTTTTTGCCCCCCACCATTAAAAACCAACGGAACACTACCCGTAGTCATTGCTTCAACTGTTGAAATTCCAAAGTGTTCTGCTTTCTCCGGATATGTATCCAAGTCTTCACCGTACCCCGCAGCATGCCAGTAGATTTTAGATTTATTATAGTAGTTGATAAGCTCATCGTGTGATATATTTCCCAAAACTTCTATCGGAAATCCTGAAGCCAATTTTTTTATTTGTTCAAAATAATCAACATCTTCTTCGCGGTATGATCCAATAAGAATTAATTTCCAATCTTTTAGGCCACTTTCAAACATTTTCTTAAATACATCAATTAATACCTCTTGTTTTTTTGTATTCATTGCTTTTGTAAATCTACCAACGCTTAAAATAATATTTTCTTTTTTCGTTTTTTCTTTTTTTACTATGTCAATAAAGGGAGGAATCACAATTGTTTCTCTTTTAAATTTTTCAATCAAACTTTTTTTTACAAATTCCGAATAACAAATAAGCTTGTTTACATGTAAAAGTTTTAGCTTAAGCAAAGGATTAACCTTTACCCAATTAACCGGAAATTGTAGAATTACAAAGTTTTTTTTTGAGAAAAGAAGCGGTATACTACCGTCGCTAACATAAAAAATTACATCAAAATCACGTGATTTGAGTGATGTTTTAAAAGCGTTTCTTTTATTAAAAATGTTAGGAATAAAATGTATTTGATTAAGTTTTATATCAAACCTTTTTTCCGCTTTGGAAGCAATAAGGTTATTGTCCCAGAATATAAAAACGTTGTGCTTGGAAGACAAGTAACCAGCAATATCGAAAAGGTATTTTTCCCCTCCTCCAAGGGTATCTAAATATGGAGAATAAAACCCTATCTTAAGCCTACTTACCATATAAAGCTATTGTATCAGGTATTGATAATCTTTCAAAGCTATGATAAACTTTTTTTCATGAACGGTTTTGATCCTTTATTGCAACCAAACTCTTTGCTTTTTCTTAGTCTTTATGTATGGTCTCTTTTATGGAAGGGTTTTTCGCTATGGAGAGCTGCAAAAAGCAAACAAAGGAATTGGTTTATCGTTCTTCTTATTTTAAATACTGTTGGAATTCTTGAAATAGTTTACCTTTTCAAATTCTCAGAAAAAAAACTCTCTTTTAGAGAAATTCGCTCCTGGTTTGTAAAAAATTAAGTAGTTATTTCTTCTCTCTTTGCATCTCCCACAATTTAGCGTAGGTAATAAAAATTGAAAAGGATTGGTATATTGCCTCAATAATTCCTTCTGTTCCGTTTTTGTAGCCTTTTTCAAAAACATACGATTTAAAAAATGCAGTTACTATGACCCTAAAAAATCTCCACCACGTCATCTCCGGATGCCCGGCTTTAATACGTAGCTCTGCTTCATATTCAGACCATTCGTTAGTTTTTTCTACCATTTGTGAAAGACTACGATGCGTGTAATGATTAATAGGACGTTCAATTTCACCAAAAGCACCTTTTATTGTTGGAGTTTCGTGAACTACCCCATGCCACCGGGTAAATTTTTCTTTATAAAAAAGGCGCTGTACTTTATCTGCAAACCCCCAATCTTTTCCATAATAAAAAGTTTTACGCCTTATATAATAACCACCTATTTCGGAATTCTTATCATAAGCAGCAATTGTATTTTTTACTTCTTTTTTAAATTCTTCTGTTATCTGTTCATCGTCATCTATGTATAAAACCCATGGATTATTTGCTTTTGATATAGCAAAATTTCTTTGAGCAGAAAAGTCCTCAAATTTATTTTTAAAAACCGTTGCTCCAAGATGCTTGGCAACCTCAACGCTTCTGTCATCCGATCCTGAATCGACAACGATAAGTTGGTCACCAAAATTCTTTAGGCTTTCTATTGTATCTGCAAGAGTTTCCTCAGAATTTTTTGTAAGAATAATTATTGAAAGCATATTATTTTTTAATCAACAAAATTACAAGTCCTATAAGACCGATTATAGCACCTACTATACCCAACTTGAAACTTAACGGTGAATAGTTAAAGATGACAGTGTGAGTTCCTTTTGGAACAACAACTGCGCGAAAAGCATAATCTGCCCGAAAAATTTTTGTTTGGCTACCGTCTATAAATGCTTCCCATCCGGGATAATAATTGTCAGAAAGAAATAACAATGCAGGACTATCAGTATTCACCTTTATAATAATTTTATTTGGCGTATATGAAATAATTTCTGATTTTCCTTTTGCTTCCTTATTTAAGACAATATTTGGATTTTCTTCAACAATTATGGTTTTTCTAAAATCAAAGGAATTTGAATAAAATCTTTTTAATGTTTGCTTATCGTTATGAATTAGTTCGAATCGGTTAAATAATTCTGCTCGCGGGAGCGCCGACGTATTCTTAAAAAGTTGGAATTTATTGTCTCCGTATACTTTAATATACCGACTATCGCGCCAGACGGGAAAAGCCCACGATTGATTTGTGTCGGCAACCGGATGAAAAATAAGAGTTACTCCTAAAACATCAAGTACTCTTTTCGTTCCAGCCCCAAATTTTTCAAGCTTTACAACCGACCTTTCTCCCTCCAAGAATTCACCGCTTAAAGCAGATCTTATAAACTCACCATACCTTCCTACATACAACGGATCGTACCCTTGTATTGAAGGGTATCCATAATAAGTCTCTACTTGCGCACCAAGATTGCCAAAAATACGCCCATACCCAATATTTTCTTTAATCCCCGAAAAAACAGGAATGTTTGCAAAAACTAAATTTTTTGGATCAAAAGGCATCCACTTTTGTGCAAAACGAAGACTATCGAAAGAAGTTACAACAAGTACAATTACTATAAATGCCCACAAATATTTTTTTATATTGAAAAAAGAAAAAAGTATTGCAGCCCCAAACACCAAACCAAACATAATTGTCGGCAAAACCATATTTCGCTTTACAACTATCAATTGCTCAGCGGACAAAATATGGGTAAAGTAAATGAAAATCCAAACGGACGCAAGAATAAGAAATGTTGGAAAAAAGCCGGTAATAATTTTTTTCAGAGACTTTTTGTTTATAAATTCTAATAGACTTTCCAATCCAAATCCGGCAAGAACAGAAAAGCAAAAACTTGCAAGAACAATTATTCTTGATGGGTTACTTGTGGACAAAACAGGAATTTTTAAATTACCAATAAAAGGTTGTAATGGGGATTCAATTGCAAGAATTAACGTTGTAATACCTGCTAAAATAAAAAACCAAACGCGTGATTTCTTCTTTACCGAAAAAACGCTAAATAAAATAAGCGCAAAAGGAATTATTCCAATAAAATTTGCCCATTCGGCATAACTTCCAATCCAATCATTGCGCGTCACAGGATTACCAAAAAAATCGGGACTGAAAAAAGTTACTAAGTGCCACCAAGGTATTCCTCCACCACTATTAAACACCTGGCTACGAACAGTATTGTAATAAAACTCGATTGACGGCACTATTTGAGGAAGAATAATTAAGAGACCGAACAAAACCGACAAGAAAACCGATAAAACACCTTTTTTACTTTTAGAATTTATTATTTTAAAAATAAGATAAAACGCTAGAAAAATAAAAAAATACAGACTCGTTTGAAAGTGCCCGGCAAAAAAAGAAAGAGGAATAGAAAATGCAAGAAGAGCTAGCGCCCAAGTTTTTTTTGTATTAAACCATTTTTCCAAACAAAATAAAGAGAGAGGAAGAAATGCTATTGCTAAAGAAAGAGTTCCGTATGCCATCCAAACGGTTATAAATCCACAAAACATGAATGATATGGCAGAAATAAGAGATGAGTTTTTGCCGTTCCCAAATTCTCGTAGTAAAAAATATGTAAAAATTCCTGCTAAAAGCGGTGCTAATAAAACATTTAAACTCCACGCATCAACAAACGGTAAAATAAAAAATAATAAATTAAACGGTGAAAGTACCGCAGACTGAAAATTTGCAAGATGAGGATTACCTGAAAAGTTGTATGGATTCCAAAGAGGAATTTGAGACTTTTTCAAACTTTCAATAGTAAAATGGCGCCACGGATAAATTTGATCCGTAATATCAGGCATTGCACCATTTTTAACAGGTCCCCAGTATTTTTCATATGCTGTCCACGGAGGAAAATGATTAACTTGGTACGTAGACGAATATGGCACTTTTCCAAAAATTAAATAAGGGCTTGAAAATATCGCCCAAATCGTCAAAAGAAAAATAAATTGATAGTATTTTCTAAATAGTTCTACCATATTTTGTTTTAAAAAAGAGACCTATTCCAAAAACTCCTGCAAGCGAAATAACAGATATAATATTTGACAATTTTCGGGTATTAGTATCTTCAAACCTCAACTCAATTTTATGAAGTCCTGTAGGTACAAAAAATGTCATTACTCCTCGATTGTTTGGGTCTTGGAATTCCGTATTGGTTTTTTTATCATCAACGTATATATTCCAACCCGGAAAATAAAGTGTATTTTCACGAATTCTTGCACTATCCGATTTTACATTTAACACATACAGATGACGTACTGAGGTACGTATTACCTCTTTACTAACTGCCATACCTCCTATCACCTGTATATGAGATGGCGCCTCTTGTTCCATAAATCTTATCGACCAAATAGGACTGCTTTCCCCTGTATCTGTTGTCCCCTGATAAACTTTTGTATAAAAATTTTCCGGCTTTTGCAAAAATCCGTTTGCGTGCCAGTAATTTTTATTCACTATAAGAAGAGCTACGACTATAACTAAAACTCCTAACATTTTATGTTTTTTGGGCATCAAAGCTATCGCTATACCGGCAAGAATTGACTCGCAAAAAACGGATAGCGAAAGAAATCTCCATGGAAACTGGAATTTTTGTAGAATTGTAAAAATTTTCCAGATAAAGTCTGATTCTTTTAGCATAATAAATATTGAAAAAAGAAAGAAAATTCCGGTTAAGAAAAAAAACCATTTTATTATTTTATTTTTTTGATAGACCTTTTTAAAAGAAAAAATAGAAATTACAACTCCTATAAAGTGAAGCAATCCAAGCTGTGCAGAGAATAATCCTGTTCCTCCATAACTCCATTGTGAATATATAAGAGCTTGTGGAACAACAAAACGCGATGCATATTCTTTTGCCGTCACTATATCACGAAGAGTATATTTTCCCTCCAAAAACGCAGGGATCAAGAAAAATCCCGAAATACCAACACCAAGAAGAATTGCAAAAAAGTATAACAATAAAAGTTTTTTTAAATTTTTTGCGTTTTTAAGAAGAATAACGCAATATAAAAGAACAAATGGCATAAACATTATAGTAATTGCGTTGTGTGAAAGGACAAGAAAGGCAACTGAAAACGCAGCAAAAGCAAAATTTGAAAAAGAATATTTCTTTGAAAGCTTAAACATAAAATAACAAATAAGCGGCGGGAAAACAAATGCCACGTGTTCACCTAAAGCTCCTCTTACATATAAATCAACTAATCTGTACGGCGCAAACATATAGAACGCTCCTGCAATAATACCTGCTTCTTCTCCTAAAAATTCACGAATCCATAAATACATAGTTATTCCAGAAAGAATAAATGTTGTGGCAAAAACAATTTTCAGACTGTCAACAAAATTAACACCAAATAAATGAAACAGTGAGGCGGAGTATGACGGCAAAGGATACAAAAACATAAGTATCGGATGTCCGTATCCCCAATTAAGATTCCCAGCCCATCGCGGAATTAGGTTTCCCTCAGTTAGACTTTGGTAAAAATTTGCAATACGTGCTATGTGGTCTTGCCCATCGTGAGTCAAGGGAAGTCCGGGATGAAGAAAATCAAGCAATGGAAGTATTGATATGAGAATAATAATTCCTAGACCAAAAAACCTTTTCATTTTATAAAAATTATTAATCAAGACTAAAGCTCCCTTTTCCAAATTTTAGTATGTAAAAATCACGTATTCCAATTTTTTGCCATTTTCTACCCATAATTAATAATTTTAGACTTTCACGAAATAAAGCTATTTTTGATCGGAAAGGCGCGTGCTTCATGCCAAACAATAACCTATTTCTGCTAATATAATAATCCTGAAGATCAGAACCCGATCCTCCTGTAGATTGGGCATTTTTATGCCAAAGAACAGATTTTGGTGTATAGAAAATACTAAATCCATTTCTTTTTACCCTTTCACATAAATCGCTCTCTTCATAATACAAAAAAAACTTTTCATCAAACATCCCAACTTTTTCCAAAACCTCCCTACTTGTCAAAAAACAGCAACCGCTTGCAAAATCTGTTTTTTCAATCTTATCGTACTGTCCGGTGTCAACGTCATCAACTCCGCGGTGTTTTCCAATAACATTATTCCAATCCATTATTCCGCCTGCATACCAGAAAACTTTTCCGAGATCTTCTGCCCTATATCTATCATGAAATTCAAATCCTTTTGCAAAGTAAATTTTTGGTGCTACAATCCCTGCATCCTTTTTTTCTTCGAAAACATCTATTAATTCTTTTATAAATTTCCTATCTACGAAAGTGTCATTATTTAAAAGCAAAACATAATCTGCACCATTATTTAACGCATGTTTAATTCCGAAATTATTTCCGCCGGCAAATCCAAGATTTTTTTCACTTCTTAAAATTTTAAGCCCAATTTCTTTATAGTTTTTGTTTGTTGCGAATTTATTTTTAGACCCGTTATCTACGACAATGGTTGTTAATATATTTTTTGAAGACTCAATTGCTAAAATAGACTCCAGACAATCAACCGTATCTTTTTCTCGGTTATAGTTAATAATTATTATCGCTACTTTCTTCATTAAGGTCTTTTAATCATTTTTCGCCGAAGTTTATAGAAGAACTTTTTCCCTTTTTGAGATGTTTCATCCAAAGTTACGGTTAAAAACCAGTATGTAATATCGCTGAAAGCCTTCTCAAACTCTTTATATGTATCTTTAAGAAATGTTTTACTGTTTTCTTCTTTAAATCCTTGTTTTTCCCATACTTTTGCAAAAATTATAAGAGAATAAAATGCTTGAAGAAGAGAAAGTACGAGTCCATGAAGTCCCTCCTTGTAGCCTTTTTGCAGAAAAAAGGTTTTTAAAAAATCGTTTACAGGAAATCGAATTGCGTCAACCCAATGTATTGTTTTTCCCTCCGCAATAAATTGCTCTGCCTCATTCTCGGTATATATATTATCAAGCTTTTGAAGGTATTGTGAAACAGTCGTGTAATTTATATGAATAAGTGATTCTTCTAATTTTTCTGTTTTACCGTGTACTTCAATTGGCTCGTGAACGTGTCTTTCTGCAAATTTTCCTTTTCCGTTTTTAAACAACCTCAACTGATAATCGGGCCACCAAATTGAGTGCTCTATCCATTTTCCAAAAATAATATTTTTCCGCGGAATCCAGTATCC
>Ga0100388_10000973_pt1 | contig 25434 bp, 19 predicted proteins | sample CryGeymeta201512_FD_81536 | JGI IMG/M metagenome (GOLD analysis project Ga0100388, IMG submission 81536) | Groundwater microbial communities from Crystal Geyser aquifers in Utah, USA - Crystal Geyser metaG 2015-12 | ecosystem: Environmental > Aquatic > Deep subsurface > Groundwater | place... | reverse complement strand
GTCCGAGGCGAGGGAGAGTTGAAAGGCTTTTACAGCTTTCAATTCCCCTCCCTCGGGCTTCCATTTAAGGATGTTTAATTTAGTTAGCAATCTTAAACGGGAGTTTTTTGTCCATTCAAACGAATGAAAGGAGAAAAATAATGGACATCTTTCGGATTTGGGGGGATTTGTTGCTCACTCTGGGGGGTGGGCTAGTGACGGGGATAATGTATGTTCTCGTCTGGGGAGTAACTCTCTTCGCCCCTTTCGTGGCCCCCGTTTTGGTATTGTGTGGGGTCGCTGTCACCCTTGATAAGAGGGCGGAGAGGAGATCCTCTTCCACTCCTTCCACAGGAGAGACAGTTCTGTGGCAGGGGGCGGGAGCAGTTGTCGAGATCGTGTTCGGCAGTCTGCTCGCCATTTGGTGGGCGAGCGCAGTTCTGCCGCACTTCCGTCTCTCGGTAGAAACCCCAGCCTTGTGGGGGTTTTGGTACTGGATAGCTAGCGCGGTAGTAGTTTACGCGACAGCGACAGTGGCCTGGCTTTCTTCGGAGAAGTGTTGAGAAGCCAGGTTCAGCCCGGGGAGAAAGCTGTTTGTTAGCTTTCTTTTCGGGCTTTTCTTTTTGTATAATATAGTAAATGCCCTCTTTCCATTTTAGAAAACACATAAGGCTTAAAGGTTTTGATTACTCCTCCTCCAATTTTGTATAGGGTTTGTATAGGGTTTAACCCAAATGGGTTAAACCCTAATGAACATTATAGGATATTGACAAGGATAAAAAGTAATGATAAAGTGCTTGACACGGTTGGTGGTCTGGCGTACACATAAATAATATTAGTACGCTTTTTAAAATTGTCATTATCGGAAGTTTAAATAAATGCGAATATCCTTAAATCCAGCGGGGTCAAAATTTCCTTTGCCCAATTTATCTAGTGTACAGCTAGATTCTTTTAATTGGTTTCTAAAAGAAGGCATAACCGAAATTTTAGACGAGATTTCTTCAATAGAAGATTATACAGGCAGAAATTGGGAGCTTTCTTTTTCAAGGTCAAGAATTGCCAAGCCTTCAAACACCATTGAATCCGCCATAGAAAAAGGCGCCACTTACAGCGCCTCGTGGTTTTTAACGGCAAGTCTTAAAGACAAATCCACCAATCAGGAAAAATCGCAGGAAATTTATGTTGGGGAAATCCCCTTAATAACTTCCAAGGGAACCTTTATTATTAACGGTATAGAAAAAGTTGTGGTGTCACAACTAACACGCTCTTTTGGCGTGTTTTTTGTTTCCTCCGAAGATTCCTCTACCGGAAAAGTTTTGGGCGGCGCGAAAATTTTACCCAAAAACGGCGCTTGGCTTGAATTTGAAACGGCCAAAAGCGGAGTTATTACCGTTAAAATAGACAGAAAACGAAAAATAGCCGCCACCACCCTGCTTAGGGTTTTTGGGCTGGCGGAAGATTCCCAAATAACCAAAGCTTTTGAGGGGGTGGATTCTAACTCTAAAAGAAGTTTCATAGACATTACCCTCGGAAAAGACCCCGCCAAATCTTATAACGAAGCTTTGCTTGAAATTTACCGAAAAATGAGGCCCGGGGAACCTTTGGTTCTGGAGAATGCCAAAGCTTTGGTGGAAACCATCTTTTTTAACCCCCGTAGATACAGCCTCGGCAAAGTGGGCAGGTTTAAATTAAACCAAAGGCTTGGATTTTCGTTCCCAAACAACAAAGAAAATTGGCTTTTAACAAAGGAAGATTTGGTGGCGGTAATTTCTAAAGTTATTGGACTTAATAATGGTGTTATGGAGCCGGATGATATAGACAGCCTTTCCAACCGAAGGGTGCGCTCAGTGGGCGAGCTTTTGCAGATGCAGGTTAGGGTTGGTTTTATCCAAATGGAAAGAAATATTAAAGAGCGAATGTCTCTTCAGCCAAGGGGCCTTTTATGCGAACCCCAAACGCTAATATCTACTCGTCCTGTGCAGGCTAGGGTGCACTACTTTTTTGCTCTGGGGCAGTTGTCTCAGTACCAAGACCAGTCAAACCCTTTAACCGGGCTTGACCATTTAAGGAGATTATCCGTTCTCGGTCCCGGAGGGCTTTCTAAAGAAAGGGCAAGCTTTTCGGTTAGGGATGTGCATTACAGCCATTATGGAAGAATCTGTCCGGTTAGAACTCCGGAAGGCCCTAATATAGGTCTTATAAGTTATTTATCTTTATTTGCTAGAGTTAATGAATATGGGTTTTTGGAAACGGCTTACCGAAAATTGGTAAAAGAAAAAAATGGTAAGGTAAAAGTTACCGATGAAGTAGTTTTTTTAGCGCCGTATGACGAGGAAAAGTTTTTTATTGCGTCCTCCCCTAAAGTAGACAAAAACGGCTATGTTCAAGATACTTTAGTGCCTCTTAGAAAAGGCGGGGAGTTTATTATAGGCAACATTGCCACAGCAGAGTATGTGGATGTAAGCCCCCAGCAGGTTGTAGGAGTTGCGGCGGCTTTAATACCATTTTTATCAAACGACGATGTGAACCGTTCACTTATGGGAACCCAGCACGCTACGCAGGCGGTGCCTTTAATAAATCCGGAAGAGCCGTTGGTGGGCACTGGTGTAGAGTCCGCCGTTGCCGAAAATTCGGGGACTTTGGCAATTGCCGAAGAAGATGGGAAGATTGAGTACGCCTCTGCTTTGGAAGTTATTGTAAAAACCAAAAACGGTGAAAAGAAAAAGTACACCCCGCTAAAATTTGTGCAGTCTAATATGGATACCTGCTTTAACCAAAGGGTGGTAGTTTCTGCGGGAGATACCGTTAAAAAAGGGCAGGTTTTAATGGAAGGGCCTTCCTCTTCCAACGGCGTGTTATCTTTGGGCGCCAACCTTAAGGTGGGGTATATGATTTGGGAAGGTTTTAATTACGAAGACTCTATCCTGTTATCCGAAAGAGTGGTGAAGGAGGATATTTTAACATCCATCCACATAACCGACCACACCGTGCAGGTTTTGGAAACTAAACTTGGGCCGGAGGAAATTACCAGAGATATTCCAAATGTGGCGGAGGAAGTTTTAAGGAATTTAGATGAGGAGGGTATTGTGGCTATTGGTTCCAAAGTTAAATCAGGCGATATTTTAGTTGGAAAAGTCGCTCCCAAAGGTGAAAGCGAGCTTTCTGCCGAGGAGAGGCTGTTAAGAGCTATTTTTGGAGAAAAAGCGAAAGATGTTAAAAATAATTCTTTAACTTTGCCTCATGGCGAATATGGAACGGTGATAGGAATAAAAAGGATTTCAGCGGACAACGAAAATGTTTTGCTTAACGGGGTGTTGGAGGAGATAACTGTTTTTATTGCCCAGCAGAGAAAAATTATGGTGGGGGATAAGCTTTCGGGAAGGCATGGAAACAAGGGGGTTATTGCAAAAATTGTTCCTATTGAGGAGATGCCCTGCCTTGAGGATGGCACGCCTCTTGATATTATTCTTTCCCCCGCGTCTGTGGTTGCCCGTATGAATGTTGGCCAGCTATTGGAGTCTCATCTTGGGCGGGTTGCCGAAATTAGGGGCGAAAAATACGATATTCCAGTTTTTACAAAATTTATGGAAAAGGATTTGAGAAATTTTCTAAAAAAGGCCGATTTGCCGGAGTCGGGAAAAGTTAGGTTAATAGACGGCCGCACAGGAGAATATTTTGACCAAGATGTGGTGGTTGGAACAGCTTATATATTAAAATTGCATCATCTAGCGGAAGACAAAATGCATGCGCGGTCTATTGGTCCTTATTCTCTAATAACTCAACAGCCCCTTGGAGGAAAAGCGCAGTTTGGGGGTCAGCGATTTGGAGAAATGGAAGTTTGGGCTTTGCAATCGTACAGCGCCGCGTATCTATTAAAGGAATTGTTGACAATAAAATCGGATGATGTTATTGGTAGAACCTTTGCATACCGCGCTATTTTGCAGGGCGCAGAGATACCGGAAAGCGCGGTTCCGGAGTCGTTTAAACTTTTAGTTAGAGAATTAAACGGGCTTGGGTTAAATATAAAGCCTTTGGGCAGCGACGAAGAGGAAAACGGAAAGGACCCATTGTCTGAGGCGCTTGAGAAAGCGAGCGAAGAAAAGCCTGTAGATTTAGATATTAAATTATGAAAAATTTATCGGAACTTAAATCATTTAGCGCCTTAAAAATAACTTTGGCGGCGCCAGAGGATATTTTGTCTTGGTCGCATGGGGAGGTAACCAAGCCCGAGACCATAAATTACCGCTCATTTAGGTCCGAAAAAGAGGGGTTGTTTGACGAAAGAATTTTTGGGCCGGTTAAAGATTATGAGTGCTATTGTGGAAAATACAAAAGGATTCGATATAAAGGTGTGGTTTGCGACAAATGCGGAGTTGAGGTTACGCATTCCCGTGTAAGGCGGGAAAGAATGGGGCATATAGCGCTTGTCTCTCCTGTTGCTCATGTGTGGTTTTTTAGGGGCATCCCTTCAAAAATGAGTACGCTTCTTCAAATATCCCCAAGAAATCTGGAGGCGGTAATATATTTTTCGTCCTTTATAGTAATTTCTGCAAATTTGGATAAAAAAGCTGAGGTTTTGTCTAAAGTGGAAGCGGAAAAAGCGGAGAGATTAAAGGAAGCGCAGGAGGAGATGGATAAAAAAATAATTGAGCTTGCGAAGGAAAGCGCCGATAAAGTAAAAGAGCTTAACATAAAATCAAAGGAGCAGAAAGAAATTGCAGGCGAGGAGGCGCGGTTAAAGTATGCAAAGCAAATAGCGCGGGGTAGAGAGGAAACTGTGGCGGAAAAAGAGGAAATTACAAAAAGGTACGACATAATTTTGAAAAAACTTGAAAGCATTAAACGGCTTACAATAATGGCGGATGTGGAGTATCTTGATTTAGGGAAATATGTGGACGAGTTTTGCGAAGTTGGCATAGGCGCGGAGGCGGTAGCTTCTATTCTTAAAGAGCTGGATTTGAACGAGCTCGCCAAAAACCTTCGCCGAAAAATAGAAAAAGCCGAGGGGCAGAAATTTATAAAATTGGCAAAAAGGCTGCGGGTAGTTGAAGGATTTAGAAAAGAAAAAATAGACCCAAGCTGGATGATTATAAACTATATTCCCGTTGTTCCTCCGGATATCCGCCCTATGGTTCAGCTGGAAGGCGGGCGTTTTGCCACGAGCGATTTAAATGATTTGTACCGAAGGGTAATCAATAGAAATAACCGCCTCAAAAGGCTTTTGGAGCTGGGTGCGCCGGAAATTATTGTGAGAAACGAAAAAAGAATGTTGCAGGAAGCGGTTGACGCGCTTATAGATTCTTCAAGGCAGAGAACAAAGCGGCCGGTTTCGCGAGGCAAAAAGGAACTGCGCTCCCTTTCCGACCTTTTGAAAGGCAAGCAGGGAAGGTTTAGGCAGAACCTTTTGGGTAAAAGGGTTGACTATTCGGGAAGGGCGGTTATTGTTGTTGGCCCCGATTTAAAAATTACCGAATGCGGATTGCCTAAAGAGATGGCATTGGAGTTGTTTAAACCGTTTGTCCTTAGAGAAATTCTAATACGAGGGCTTGCGCCTAATGTTAAAAGCGCAAAATATGTTCTTGACGAAAAAGGCGGGGAAGTTTGGGATATTTTGGAAGAAGTGGTTAAAGAAAGGCCTATTTTGCTAAATCGCGCTCCAACTTTGTGGCGATTAGGGATACAGGCATTTTATCCAAAGCTGATAGACGGCAATGCTATTCAACTTCACCCTTGCGTTTGCGCCGGGTTCAACGCCGACTTTGACGGCGACCAAATGGCGGTGCATGTCCCGTTGTCAAAAAAGGCGGTTTTGGAGGCTAAAGAAATAATGCTTTCGTCAAATAACCTGTTTAGACCCGCGGACGGCAGTTTAATATCTCTTCCTACAAAAGATATGTTGCTTGGCACTTATTACTTAACAAGCATTGACCCGGCTTTGGAAAAATCCAAACAGGTTTTTGGAGATTTTGGTGAAGTTTTGCTTGCTCTTGACAACTATCGTATAAAACTCCGCCAAAAAATAGAGGTTTTTATGGCTGGCAAACTTATTGAAACTTCCGCGGGGAGAATTATTTTTAATGAAGTTCTGCCGCTTTCTTTTAAGTATATAAACAGTCCCGTTGCCAAATCGGAAAAAGGTGGAAACTTGGCAATGTCTGCAATAATAGAACACTCCATTGCCAACGATACTGTGGATACTACAGTAAAGCTGATAGACGATATGAAAGAGCTTGGTTTTAAGTATGCCACCACATCCGGCATCTCCTTAGCGGTTACGGATTGTACAGAACCAGCCGAGCGGGAAAAACTTTTGGGCGAAGCTTACAAAAAGTCGGAGGAAATAGACCAAAACTACAGAAGGGGTCTTATTACAAAATCCGAAAGCTCCGGTTTGCATATTAGCCTTTGGCTTGAAACTACGGATAAGCTTGACCAAGCCACTTGGGATTCTTTAACGGAGGAAAATCCTATTAAAATGATATTAAATTCCGGTGCCAATAGGGCGTCTAGAGACCAATTAAAGCAGATAAGCGCCATGAAAGGGCTGGTTACCGACCCTATGGGGAGAATAGTGGAGATGCCCATTATAGGGAATTACAAAGAGGGTTTAACGGGATTTGAATACTTTGCGGCATCCCGAGGCGCCAGAAAAGGTTTAACTGATAAGGCTCTAAAAACCGCGGATGCGGGGTATCTAACTAGGAGAATGGTAGATGTAGCGCAGGATGTTATTGTTAGAGAGGAGGATTGCAAAACCGATGAAGGGCGCGTTATTAAACTTTCGGAAAAAACAATGCTGGTTTCTTTTGCGGAGAGAATTATCGGAAGATTTTTATTAAAGGATATTAAAGATAAGAATAAAATCATTTACAAAAAAGATACTTTGGTAACTGCGGATATTGCCAAAGACATTGAAAAAAGGCAGATTCCTGAAATAGAAATTCGTTCGCCCCTTTCTTGCGAAACGAGGTATGGGGTATGCAGTAAATGTTATGGGGTGGACTTAATGACTACAAAGATTGTTGGTATGGGTGTTCCGGTAGGGGTTGCGGCGGCGCAGTCTATTGGAGAGCCGGGTACTCAGCTTACGCTTAGAACATTTCATACGGGGGGGATAGTGGTTAAAGATATAACGCAGGGTCTGCCGAGAGTGGAAGAGCTTGTTGAAGCGCGAACGCCAAAAAGTTTAGCGGTAATGGCAGAAATTTCTGGCAAGGTGAAAATACATAAGGATGGGAACAAAAGAGCAATTGAAATTAAGGCAAAAAATACCAAGGGGGAAGTCTCTGATGTTATGTATAACATTGATCCGGTGGATGAGGTAGTGGTAAAAGATGGAGATATGGTGGAAGCGGGAACAGCTTTAACTTTAGGGTATTTGGGTTTAAGCGATTTAATGAGCATTGCCGGGGTTAAAGAAACGCAGAAATATATTGTGAATGAAATTCAAAAAGTGTATTCTTCGCAGGGGGTAGCCATAAATGACAAGCATATTGAGGTTATAGTAAAACAGATGTTCAGCAAACTTATGATAGAGAGTATGGGCGATACCACTTTCTTGTCGGGCGAAATAGTTACAAGGGCGTCGTTTGAGGAGGAGAATGAAAAAGTTTTGGCGGAGGGGGGAGACCCTGCTGAAGCAAGGGTTATTCTGCTTGGGATAACCAAAGCGTCTTTGGAAACAGACAGTTTCTTGTCGGCGGCAAGCTTCCAGGAAACTACAAGGATACTAACAGACGCCGCCGCAAGCGGAAGAGTGGATAAACTTTTAGGATTAAAGGAAAATGTTATAATAGGGCGGCTTATTCCGGTTGGGGATAAGGCGAAGTTGGAGTAGAAAATGGCAACAATAAACCAATTAGTAAAAAAAGGACGAAAAAAAAAGGTAAAGCGCGCCAAAACTAAAGCGTTGTCGGATTTTTTTTCGGTAGTTAATAGAAGGTCTAAAAGGCTTAATTCGCCTTTCAAAAAGGGAGTGTGTTTAGTGGTTAGAACAACCACGCCTAGAAAGCCGAATTCGGCGTTGAGAAAAATTGCCAGAGTTAGGCTTTCCAATAAAAAGGAGGTTACGGCGTATATTCCGGGCGAGGGGCATAATCTGCAGGAGCACTCGGTAGTTTTGGTGCGGGGCGGAAGGGTAAAAGATTTGCCCGGGGTTAAATACACTATTGTTAGGGGAACATACGATACGGCGGGGGTGGAAGGCAGAAAAAATGAGCGGAGCAATTACGGTACAAAGAAACAGAAATGACAAATGACAAAACTCAAATATTTGAAACATTTGAATTTCGTTATTTGGATTTTGAATTTTTAAATAGTGCCTAGACATAAGAAGATACAAAAAAGAATAATTGAATCGGATTTTCTCTATAAATCAAGGGTGGTGGCTCGTTTTATAAACAGGCTTATGCTGAATGGAAAAATGTCCACGGCGGAGGAAGTTGTATATTCCGCGCTTTCAAAATTGGGTGAGGATAGAAAGTTAGCGGTTAAAATTTTTGAGGACGCGGTTAAAAATGTTATGCCTAAAATAGAAGTGCGAAGCAGAAGAGTGGGCGGGGCGACTTATCAGGTGCCAACACCTTTAAAACACGACCGCAGTGAGGCGTTGGCGGTGCGCTGGATTATAGGGGTGTGCCGAAAGCGAAAAGGCAGGACTATGAGCGAAAAGTTGTATAATGAAATACTTGCCGCGTCAAAAAGTCAAGGCGAGGCGGTAAAGAAAAGGGACGATATCCATAAAATGGCGGAAGCCAACCGCGCCTTTGCGCATTTTAGATGGTAAAATGAATAATACAGAGCGGGCGGAGAGCATAACAGAGGCCTTAAAAAAATCCCGCCCGAACGCTAAATCCGAACTTACTCACAAAAACCCCTTGGAGTTTATGGTGGCGGTTATTTTATCCGCGCAGGCAACCGATAAAAGCGTAAATCTGGCAACCCCCTCGCTTTTTGAAAAGTTTAAAACGGCAAAAGATTACGGTAGCGCGTCTGTAGATGATGTATCCGCTTTTATCCGTTCCATAAATTTTTATAAAACCAAAGCCGAAAGAATTACTAAAGCCTGCCAATATTTGGTTGCCAATTTTAACGGGAAAGTGCCTTCCGATGTTTCGGATTTAGTTAAAATACCAGGCATTGCTAGAAAGAGCGCCAATGTTATTTCCCAAGAGATTTTTAATGTGGTTGAGGGAATTGTGGTTGATACCCATGTTACTCGCGTTTCCCAAAGGCTTAAATTTACCAAAGAGAAAACTGCCGAGAAGATAGAAAAAGATTTAATGAATATAGTCCCTAAAAAATTTTGGAAAGATTTTGGTGTTCAGATTGTTTTGCACGGGAGGTATGTGTGCCTTGCTAAAAACCCTAAATGTCTAAACTGCCCGGTGAATAAGTGGTGTCCTTCCGCAAAATTTTAAGTTATTATAATTTTATGAAAACGGCTTTTTTTGAGATAAAAGACTGGGAGAAGGATTACATATCAGGCAGGTTAAAATCCTGCGGATGCCAATTCTTTTCTGAAGAACTAACTTCGGATAATGCAGGTATGGTTAAGGATGCAGATATTATTTCCGTTTTTATTTATTCAAAGCTTAATGCCGTAACTCTTAGCAAGTTTCCCAACCTGAGATGCATTGCCACAAGAAGCACAGGTTTTGACCATATAGATATTGAATACTGTCAAAAGCGGGGTATTAAGGTTTTTAATGTTCCGCAGTACGGCTCGGACACGGTGGCGGAGCACACTTTTATGCTGATACTAGCTTTAGCCAAAAGATTTTCCGAATCGGTAAAAAGGGTAAAAGAAGGAAATTTCAGTCCGGAGGGTTTAACGGGCATAGATTTAAAAGGCAAAACAATAGGGGTAATTGGCACGGGTAAAATAGGAATGAGTGTAATAAAAATAGCCAACGGTTTTTCTATGAAGGTTGTGGCGTATGATGTCAACCCTAATGAAGAGAAGAGGAAAGAGGAAAATTTTGAATATGTTTCCTTGGATAATTTATTAAATATATCAGATATAGTAACTTTGCATATACCTTACGGAAAAGAAACGCACCATTTGGTAAACAGTGAAAAGATGGCTCTTATGAAGAAAGGGGCGTATTTAATAAACACTTCGCGCGGGGAGTGGTGGATACCGCCGCGCTTTTTTTGGCTCTGAAGGATAAAAAGCTTGGGAGCGCGGGGCTTGATGTTTTAGAGGAGGAAAGTTTTTTGAAAGAGGAAGCGGAGCTTCTGTATAAAAATAACGAAGCGCCTGTTATTAAAACTGCGCTGGAGAATCATATTTTAATGCTTTTGCCAAATGTTGTTATTACGCCTCATAACGCCTTCAACTCCAAGGAAGCGTTATTTAGAATTTTAGATGTAACTGTGGAGAACATTTTAGGATTTATTGAGGGCAAAGAGGTTAAGTTAGTTAAAGGATTAGAGGTATGATTTATGATGTTATTATAATTGGTGCCGGAGCGGCGGGATGTTCGTCTGCCATATATGCTACCAGATACGCCCTTAAGACTTTGCTTGTAGGGGGCAGCTTGCCCGGAGGTCTTATCACGGAAGCTTTAGAAGTAGAAAACTATCCGGGGTTTTTGAAAATTGGAGGGCGTGAGCTGGCGCATAATTTTTTAGAGCAGGCGAAAAGTTTAGGCGCTGAATTTGTTTCAGATGTGGTTACTAAAGTTTGTAATGTGGAATCGTTTCGTTTTTCGGTGGGGACAGCTGGCGGGAAAACTTATTTTTCAAAATCTGTAATTTTGGCAATGGGCACTACGCATAAGCGATTAGGGGTTATGGGTGAAAAGGAATTTGAGGGCAGAGGCGTGAGTTACTGCGCAACCTGTGACGGCCCGTTTTTTAGGGGGAGAACGGTTGCGGTTGTGGGTGGGGGCAATAGCGCGGTTGAGGGGGCGCAGGACTTAGCTGTTAATGCAGAACGGGTTTATATAATTTATAGAAGCGGACTTAAGGCGGCGCCTTTGTATATAGAAAACCTTAAGAAGGACAAAAAGATTGTGGAGGTGCCAAATACCAACATTATAGAAATTGGAGGGGAGAAGTTTGTGCAGTATGTTTTATTGGACAAACCGTTTAATGGGGAGAAAAAGCTTATGGTGGACGGGGTTTTTGTGCAGGCAGGGTACGCGCCTAATAACGAGTTGGCGAAAGAGCTTAATTGCGAGTTAACGGATTATGGGTATGTAAAGGTTAATGAGGCGATGGCGGCGAGTGTGGGTGGCGTTTTTTGTGCGGGGGATTTGAATAATGGTTCAAACCAACTGCATCAGCAGGTAACTTCCGCCGCTGAGGGAGCTATTGCTGCGCAAAGTGTGTTCCGTTATCTTCGCGGTCTTGAGACGGTAATTAAATCCTAATTCTGAACTCTAATTTTGGTGGGCTGTCTTGGATTTGAACCAAGGACCTCTTACTTATCAGATAAGCGCTCTAACCGGCTGAGCTAACAGCCCGCGGTACGGCGGGTATGGTCAGGAAAGCGTTCTACCGCTAAACCAATTGCCCAAATTAGATACTAGAGGCGCAGAAGGGAATCGGACCCTTGCATCGCGGTTTTGCAGACCGCAGCGTTTCCACTTCGCCACTGCGCCATAGGTTTAACTTCTTGTCATTTTACCAAAAAATTGTTATTAATAAAAGTAATCAAAAGGAGTAATTAGGGAGGTAAATAGGGTTAAACCCATTTGGGTTAATCCCAAATGGGTTTAACCCTAATTGAGATGCCATATAAGAATAAAGCATACAAACCACAAAAAGGTTGTTATTACCATATTTATGGCAAGGGATTAAATGACGCGCAAATATACTCTGATCACGATGATTATGCCCTTTTTTTGTATTTATTGAAGAAATATCTTACGCCTGATTATATGGAGGAACGGTCGGTGAATGGGCGGAGAATGAAGCTTCCTGTTAATAGTGTGGCGTATGAAGTAAACCTTTTTTGCTATTGTTTAATGCCCACTCACTTTCATTTGTTGGTTGAGAATTTGGAGAATGCAGGAATTTCAAATTTGATGAAGAGGGTAGTAACCCTATATTCTAGCTTTTTTAACTCTAAGTATGGAAGGCAGGGAACTTTGTTGCAGGGGGGTTATAGGGCGGTTTTACTATCAAATGAAAATCAGTTTGTTTATGTATCCAGATATATTCATTTAAATCCCATAAAAGCTAATTTATCCAAAAAAGCGATAAATTATAGGTATAGTTCGTATGTTAATTATTTAGAGAAAAAGTGTCTTCCATGGCTTATATTGAACCCCCGTTTGTTGGAAGCAACAGATTATGCGGATATAGAGACTTACCTTGTGGATATTGAAGACAATCCCAAAGAAGGAATTCTCTAAACAGGGTTCTAAACAGGGTTAAACCCATTTGGGATTAACCCAAATGGGTTTAACCCTAATTGAAACCCTAATTGAAATCAAAAGGAGTAATTATGAGTGTAGATTATAATGATGAAAATTATAATTATAAAGCTTACTGGAATGCCCGCTCTTATGAGCATAACTGCGAAGTTATAGCTTTGAAAAAGCTTCTTCCCAAAAAGGGTAATAATATTGTTGACATTGGAGGGGGATTTGGAAGATTATCCTCGGTTTATGGAGAACATTTTAATAACGCTACAATAATGGAACCCTCAAAAAAACTTTTGCAACAAGCTAAATTAGGGTTAAACCCATTTGGGTTAATCCCAAATGGGTTTAACCCTAATTATGTTAATTCTAGTATATACGATGCTCCTAAAAAGCTTGAGGGGAAATATGATTGCGCTATTATGATTCGGGTTTTGCACCATCTAGACGATCTAAATAGCGCAATTTTGTCCGTATCAAAATTAATGGTAAAGGATGGCGTTTTTATTCTTGAATTCGCCAACAAAATGCATTTCCTAAATATTTTAAAAAATGTCGCGAGGCTAAATTTTAGATTTTTTTCCAGCCAACCCTATAAATTAGGCACATTTACGCTTTGGCACCCACCCTATGTCCAAAAAGTTTTAGAGAAAAATGACTTTGCGATAAAAAATCGCTTGTCTGTATCCAATCTTAGGAGTCCCTTAATTAAAAAACTTATTCCGGAGAAAATACTACTGACAATGGAAAATCTACTGCAGAAACCCCTTTCCTACATCAACTTCGGTCCTTCCATATTTATAAAGACCATTAAGGTTTAGCGGCAACCCAAATTTTATAAAACCTTCTCCTTAAAATAGCTCCCGAATTTTCTTCCCAAGTCTTTCCTTTACCCTCTATTGGCTGGGCGGGATTAATCACAAATACAGTTTATCGTATTTCCCATAGTATGAGTAAGTTGGTTTTGGAAAGGCTATACACACTCGGTAATCAAATCTCAAGAACTGTATAGTATGTCCTGGACACCGCACAGCAGGGTATTGACAAGGGGATTGCAATTGTGTAATTTAATTATGCTTGCGGAATGGATAAAATTAAAATAATGGCTAAAATCTCAAAATTTGCAGAAACATAGCTTTCCTTTTTTAGCTTTATCTTGGTTTAATCCACCGCAAGAGGTGGATTTTTTTGATTGGCCGATTATTGAGCAAAGCGAAATTACCAACCATCAATCCGCCAGCTGGCGGATGAAAGGGCTCGTAGTTCAACCGGTAGAACATTTCGTTTGCAACGAAGAGGTAGGCGGTTCGAGTCCGCCCGAGTCCACTAGATCGTAACCACCTTTACGAAGTAAACTTCTCCTGAGCAAAGCGAAGGAGAACTTCGAGTCTGGTACGGTCCACAGCACTTTGTCAATTTAATAGTTAATTAATTTAACCGTAAAATTTGGCAATTTTGCGGTTAAGGGCATAAGAAAAGGAACATATGGCATATGGTGGATGCCTTGGGATAAGAAGCCTATGAAGGACGCGCTAGACTGCGATAAGCCTCAAGGAGGTGTCAAGAACCGTTATACTTGGGGATGTCCGAATGGGGGAACCCCCGTCGTGGCAACACGGCGGACGCCGCGCGTAGCGCGGCGTGGGAACTCGGCGAACTGAAACATCTTAGTAGCCGGAGGAAAAGAAACAATTCCCTTAGTAGTGGCGAGCGAAAGGGGAAAAGCTCAAATTCCGATTTTATCGGGAGGTTGTAGGAACTGCATAATGCAAAGGAAAGGCTGGCAGAAATGTCTGGAAAGTCATATCACAGAGGGTAATAATCCCGTACGCGAAAGCTTATTACCGCGCAGGCAGTATTCCTGAGTACCACGAGACACGCTAACCTTGTGGGAATCTGGGGTGACCACACCCCAAAGCTAAATACTTCTTATCACCGATAGTGAACAAGTACCGTGAGGGAAAGGTGAAAAGCACCCCGGTTAGGGGAGTGAAATAGTTACTGAAACCATATGCTTACGAGCTGGTGGAGCTTGTGCGTAGCACAAGTAAATTCTAAATTCAAAGTCCCAAATAAATCCTAAATTATAAATCCTAATGTTCAAAACAAGATATGTTTTGAGTTTGGGATTTTGCAATTGGGATTCGTTTGGAGCTTAGATATTAGGATTTACCCGCGCTGCGCGCGAGTGACACCGTGCCTATTGAAGAATGAGCCTGCGAGTTATCTTAATATGCGTTGCTTAAGCCCCTACGGGGTGGAGGCGTAGCGAAAGCGAGTCTTAATAGGGCGTTTTGTATGTTAAGATGGACCCGAAACCGGGTGAGCTAACCTTGAGCAGGGTGAATCCCGATGAAGATCGTGGAGGAGGCCCGAACCCTTGTATGTTGCAATATGCTGGGATGACTTGAGGTTAGGGATGAAACGTTTATCGAACCCGGAGATAGCTGGTTCTCCCCGAAATATATTTAGGTATAGCCCTAAAAGGTGAGCTTTGGAGGTAAAGATACTGGAAGGAGACGCGGCGGGAAACCGTACGCTCTCCTACCAAACTCATAATGCCAAAGTTTCTATTTTAGGAGTCGGTATGTGGGAGCAAGTTCCATAGTACAAAAGGGAAACAGCCCAGACCATCAGCTAAGGCCCCTAAATCCGGATTAAGTGTGAAAGGAAGTGAAATTGCTAAGACATCCAGGAGGTTGGCTCAGAAGCAGCAATCCTTTAAAGAGTGCGTAACAGCTCACTGGCATAGCGATTTCGCGCCGAAAATTTATCGGGGCTCAAATCCGGTGCCGAAGCTATGGATACTTGTGCTTCGCACGAGGAATTCCTAATTGACCTAATTGATATAATTAACCTAAACAAATCCTAGTTTTGGGAATTATTTAGAAATTAGAAATTAGAAATTTCCCGTGCGGAGCATGGGTGTGGTAGGGGAGCGTTCCTATTGCGACAAAGGTTTCCTGTAAAGGCAAACTGGAGCGGTAGGAAGTGAGAATGCAGGCATGAGTAGCGTAATCCCGATGAAAATTCGGGACGCCGAAAGCCCAAGGTTTCCTTCGCAACGTTGTTCGGCGAAGGGTTAGTCGGTCCTAACCGTAGTCCCGATGAATCGGGATGGGGGATGGACAAACGGTTAATATTCCGTTACTTTAAGATATCTGTTGATGGAGCGACGAAGTTTGATAAGCGGAGCGGCTATATGGTTGGCCGTCTAAGCAGTAAGTCAGCAAGTGTAGGCAAATCCGCATTTGCGAAAAATCCCTTTTTGGGAAAGAAGGCGAGCTGTGGGAAATTCCTTTTTGGGAAATTCCGCCAACTTAAGCTTCCAAGAAAACCTTCTAAACTTTAGATGTCTTAAATCCGTACCGCAAACCGACACTGGTGGGCAGATAGAGAATATTAAGGTGAACGGGAGAACGATGGTTGAGGAACTCGGCAAATTAACCCCGTAACTTAGGGATAAGGGGAACCTGCCTCGTGTGGAGCACGAGGGTGATAAATTAAAAATGTAAATATCAAGACATAAAGAAGGGGAAAGCGCATGGTATTAAACTTTAAACATTTGAATTTTGTCATTCTCACGCTCTGCGTGAGGCGGGTCGCAGGTAAACGGCCCAAGCGACTGTTTAGCAAAAACACAGCACTCTGCTTAACCCGTAAGGGGATGTATAGGGTGTGAGGCCTGCCCGGTGCCCGTAGGTTAAACCCAGAGGTTCACGCTTTTGGGCTAAGCCCGGGTGAACGGCAGCAGTAACTATGAGTAATGTTGTAGTTGTAAAAGTTGACTATATGCTGGAACATCCGTACCGTAGCAAACGGTTGTAGTATCTGGCGCTACCGTATATAATTTATTATATGGTGAAAATGTGTTCAGTGCGGAAAATCAGCAGGAAAGGCCTAAAAAGCACAGAAGTTGGATATTTCTTAGCAGGATTTGTTGAAGGTGAAGGTAGTTTTAATGTCTCTTTACATAGGAAGGACGATTACAAATTGGGTTGGCAGGTGGTTCTAAGCTTTAACATGTCGCAGAAAGATAGAACTATCTTGGATATGCTTAAAGATAAGTTAAAGTGCGGAATAATAAAAACACGCAGAAGAGACGATCTTCATTCTTTTGATGTTACCAAGGCTGCGGATATAGTGGAAAAAGTAATACCTTACTTTAGTAAATATCCAGTTATGTCGCGTAGCAAAGTTGTGAACTTCGAGATATTTTGTTCGATTGCTGAGTTGGTATGATGTATTTGCTTTTTAGGAATCCTCAGAGACTGCACGTCGACTCCGCCCAATGGCGGAATGATATAGTCCGATCTCTAAAGCGATTTAGAGAGCTGTAATCAATCAGCTTAATAACAATATGAACTGTTCTAAGGTAGAAGTCGCGCTGCCTTAGTGTTCGCCTTTCCAATTATTATCGGAATGACAGCGAGCCTTTTGAGCTGTGCTCAAAAGAAAAATCTAGCTATATGCTGGAAAATCTCGTTTAGGTTGTTAGTACCGAAAGGTGAAAATCTAACAAATAGAGACAATCAGCAGGAAAGATTCGCCAGCTGGCGGAAATCCCCACTCACTATACGCTAGATCCTGATTAAATCGGGAAAGAGATAGTGGCGTCTACATAGAGATATGTAGTGGTTGTAATGATAATGGAAGTTACAACCTGAAGTTACTTATTGTAACAAAGATTAACAAGCGAAATTCCTTGTCGGGTAAGTGGGAGTAACGAGCCCGATTAAAAGCCGGCTTATAACGGTGGAGCCTTATTGACTATTCGGTTAGCATGCGGTATAGTCAGAGGTAATACCGTGGGAAGTCTCCCGATCAAATCGGGATGACCCCGTATCGACTGATCCTTTTTAGGTGAGATAGAAAGTTTCTTAACTTCTATCATACGCCGGACAGGTTGCTTAATATGAGTATTGATTCAAATTATGTTTCTGGTTTTGTTGATGGTGAGGGTTCATTTCTTGTTTTTTTTCTCCGAGATCAAAACTTAAAACTGGGATTGAGGTAAGACCAAGTTTCAGTGTTAGTCAAAGGACTGATAGATCAGAAGTTTTGTGGTCTATCAAGGGGTTGTTTGGCTGTGGTCAGATTAGATACTCCAAAAAAGATAATACTTATAAGTATGAAGTTAGATCTTTGGAAGATTTGAACGGGAAAATTATACCTCATTTCAATAAATTTCCTTTGTTATCGTCAAAGCAGAAGGAGGTTGAAACATTTTCTGTTATCTGTAGTAAGGTTCTTAATAAAGAACATTTGAAGGCAGAGGGTTTAAAGGAAATAATAGAAATGTCTTTTTCTTTAAACTCAGGTGGATCAAGACGGTATTCAAAAGAATATATTTTAAGCAAACTGAAGATATAGTCAGTACCATTAGAAATAATGGAGATGTATGAAGTTCCGACCCGCATGAAAGGCTTAACGACTTGGGCGCTCTCTTAACCATTGACCCGGCGAAATTGCGGTATCCGTGAAGACGCGGATTGCACGCCGCAGGACGAAAAGACCCTATGGAGCTTTACTGTAACTTGACATTGGCAACTGTTTTAGACTGTGTAGAATAGGTGGGAGTCCGCCAACTGGCGGACGCCAGTGAAATACCACCCTTTCTGAGATGGAAGCCTTACCCCGGCGCCGAAAATGGGCGAAGGGGGACCATGTCTGGCGGGCAGTTTGACTGGGGCGGTCCCCGCCTAAAAAGTAACGGCGGGACCCAAAGGTCAGCTTAGTCCGGATGGAAATCGGACTTTAAGTGTAAAGGCATAAGCTGGCTTAACTGCAAGACCTACAAGTCGAGCAGATGCGAAAGCAGGGCTTAGTGATCCTCTAGAGCTTAGTGGTAGGCTCAGAGCTTAATGGATAAAAGTTACCCTAGGGATAAATTCTGAAAAAAGAATTTTGTTGTCCCTCTTCTGAGTAATCAGATGTTAAAATATGGCTAATAACGGTGGAAACTATATGTGCTTGGGTTTCGGGTAGACCCTTTTAAAGTGAGCATATTGGCAATACCGTGGGAAGTCGAGAAACTGTAATGAGTATCAAAATAACTCCAAAACAAGAGGGTGTTGTTATAGGCTCTATTTTGGGGGATGGGTATGTTCAAAAGACTGGTAGTAAAAACGCTCGTTTAAGGTACGAGCACAGTAGCAAGCAAAAGTTGTATCTAGTGTGGAAGGTGTCAGTGCTGGGAACGCTTTTTAATGGCAAACCAGTTTTTGTGGAGCGTGTCCATCCGAAAACCAATAAAACTTATAAATATGTTAGGCATCAGTCTAACTCAACGCCGTATCTAGGTAAATTGAGGAAAATTTTCTACCCGGAAGGTAGAAAAATTATTCCTAGCAATTTACAAGATTTATTGAAACACCCAATTTCTTTGGCGGTGTGGTTTTTTGATGATGGTTATTTATGCAAGAAACACCAAGGATCTTATTTGTATTTGGGAAAAGTTTCTTCGGAAGAAGCTACTGTAGCGCAAATTGCTATACACCATAACTTTGATATAGATTCAAAGGTTTATTCAAAAGGTGTTAAAGGTTATGCGTTGTATTTCAATTCTGCTAATACTAAAAAATTGGTAGGGCTGATTAAGGAGTTTGCATCTTCCGATATGATTTACAAGGTTTCTTTGACCCCGTAACGACTGAGCGAAATCCATAATGTGGAGAGTAGCGAGATTTGTTTGTTTCAAACAACAAATCATACGCCATCTCCCGACAAAGTCGGGATGAAGATATAGTCTAATCTAGTATAGATTGAACAGGCTTATCGGATCCGAGAGTTCACATCGACGATCCGGTTTGGCACCTCGATGTCGGCTCATCGCAACCTGGGGGGGTAGCCCCTCCCAAGGGTCCGGCTGTTCGCCGGTTAAAGCGGTACGCGAGCTGGGTTCAGAGCGTCGTGAGACAGCTCGGACTTTATCCGCGGTGTGCGTTTGCAGTTGAGAGGAGCTCTTGATAGTACGAGAGGACCTCAAGGGACAAACCTCTGGTGTACCAGTTGTTCTACCAAGGGCATTGCTGGGTAGCTATGTTTGGTCGGGATAAGAGCTGAAAGCATCTAAGCACGAAGCCCACCTCAAGATGAACTGTATGCCTTGTGCGTAGCACGAGGGTGATAAATTCAAAATGTGAATGTCAAGACATAAAAAAGGGAAAGCCGCATGGTTTTAAACTTTAAACATTTGAATTTGAATTGAATTTTGTGGATTTGAATTTTGTCATTCTCACGCTATGCGTGAGGCGAGGTCTACCGGGAGACTACCGGATATAGGCGGCAGGTGTAAGTACAGTAATGTATTCAGCCGAGTCGTACTAATTGACCTACAATCCTTTTTCTCACGCTCGGCGTGAGGTATAGTGCCCTTAACCGCAAAGCTGCTAAATTAGTTCTATTCCATTTTCTACTGTCTGGGTTAGTCTAGACGGATTCTTTGTGGTGCTGGTGATTTTAGCGGTAGGAAAACACCTCTTTCCATTCCGAACAGAGCAGTTAAGACTACCAGCGGCGAAGATACTCTCCAACTGAGTTGGGGTGGGAAAATAGTTCATTGCCAGTACCACAAAGTATGGTAAAAAAAGCGGATAAAAAATTGAATAAAGCCCGTTCTATGGGAGAGCTTTTGAGCGAAAGTTCTATGCCCAGCGGGTTTTCTGTTGGGGATACTATGGGAGGGGTGGTGGTATCTGTCTCAAACAGCGAAATTTTGGTGGATGTGGGCGCAAAAAGCGAAGGCATAATCTCCGGCTCCGAGTTAACGGGAGAATTCGGGTCTTACAAAAATCTAAAAGTGGGAGAGTCTGTCTTTGTTACCGTTTTAAAACCTGAAGATTATCGGGGGTATTTAGTTCTTTCCCTTAAAAGAGCTAAGAAAGAAAAGCTTTGGTTGGATTTGCAGGAGCTTTTTGAAAAAGGGACTCCTATAGAAGCTGTTACTATGGAGTACAACAAAGGTGGGGTTTTGGTTGATATTAAGGGATTAAGAGGTTTTATTCCCATCTCGCATTTAAGCAAATCTCATTTTGCGGATTTTAACAAAGCGGTCTCTGAGGTCGGTTTACAGGATATAAATAAAAAAATAGTCTCCGTTTTGGGAAAAACTTTAACCGTAAAAGTAATAGAAGTAAGCCGCGAGCAAAACAGAATTGTGTTGTCCGAAAAAGAGCTGGAAAGCGCTAAACTTGAAAAGGAGGCTCGGAAGAAGTTAAAAAAGATAAAGCTTGGCGATATCCTTAAAGGTTCTGTTATCGCAATTTTGCCTTTTGGAGCTTTGGTTGACTGCAAAGGTTTGGATGGTTTGGTTCACATTAGCGAGGTGTCTTGGGAAAAAGTGGCGGACTTAAATGAAATTTTTAAAATAGGAGACATTTTGGAAGTTAAAGTTATTAGCATAGATGAAAAAGAAGGCAAACTTGGTTTAAGTATAAAGGAGCTTTCCAAAAATCCTTGGGAGGATGTTGCCAAAAAATATCCTGTGGGGTCTTTAGTAAAAGGCGAGGTATCCAAGGTTATGTCCTTTGGCGCTTTTGTGGAAGTAGAACCAGGCATAGAGGGGCTTATTCATATTTCCGAAACGGCAGGTCCCCTTAATGTTACCGATAAAGTTTCCGCTATGGTTATTGCGGTGGAACCGGCAAGCAAAAAACTTGCTTTGAGCGTTAGAAAAATTAGCGAAAGCAAAATATATAAATGAAAAAAGTTCTTTCCAATATCTCCTCGCCTTTGTCCATTTTGTTGTGGTCGTTGAAACCTTTTGAGCGTAAAGATAAAGTTTTTGCGCAGAAAGTTTTTGAGCTTTTGTGCAAAATGGATTCTTCCTACAAAAGTTTTCTAACAGAATTTTCCCGACTTGAGGTAAGCTTAAAAAAACTTGTTGAGCTGGCGTATTTGGAAGCGTTTGAAGATATTAGCCCGTTGGTGGGTGTGGAACACTTGTTTTTGTCTTTAATGAGTTTGGTTGGCAGAAAGGATTATGAAAGGGCAAAGATTTTTGCCTTTTCGCAAAAAAGAGAAAGGGGGCTTAAATGGAAAATTCTTTTTGAGATTATCACCGACTTAACAGCGCTCGAAGAAGTGGGGCTTCTTTCTGAGGTTATTATAAGAGAAAAAGAAACTAACCTTTTAATCCAAAAACTTTTGCAAACTCAGCAAGGCAGTTTGCTTTTGGTGGGTCATAGAGGTGTGGGAAAAACATCTTTAATGAAAGGACTTGCCAAAAAAATAGCTCACTGGGATGTGCCAAAAGCTCTTTTAGGAGTAAGGATAATAAGTGTGGATGTGGTGGCTTTGGCAAATGCGCCTTTTTCTATGCGCGGGTTTTTGGAGGATAATTTGGGTGCGGTTATTGAGCAATGGATGGGTCCAAAAAGAAAAGCGATTTTATTTTTTGACAATTTGCATTTATTGCCTGTTGGCATGCCGATTGGATTTTCTGCAAGAGGAGGGCGAAAGTTTATCCGTTGTATTGGCGCAACGCAGGATGCCGAGAATACAAGACTGGTGGATAATCCGCTTGGCGCTTTATGGGAAACTTTTAATGTGGGTGAGCCCTCTTTGGAAGATATGAGGAAAATAGCAAATATTAGGGCGCGGGAATTGGAGTTTTTGCATAATGTGAGTATTGATAAAGCGGCGGTGAACGAAATCTTTAAGCAAAAGCTTGATAAATTAAGCGACATTTCAGATGCCTTGGATTTAATATGCGCCCATAAAAAATTTAAAGATACCCCAAGCAAAAAGGATATGGACAAAAATGAGGAAAGGCTTCTTTTAAAAAATAATTTCAGGATAGCTTTGCAAAAGCGGGATTTGGATGCGATGTATGTTTTAGACAGAAAAATAAAAGCGCTTGAAAGAACTATTGGGGAGGGGGGCGAGGCAAGAAAAGTGGTGATAGGGGGTTTGGATGCAAAAAGGTTTTTTAAGAAGGGGCCTTTGGATATTTTGCCTTTTGGCAGGAGCGTAAATTCTTTGGAAAGGGTTTTAATGAAAAGTATTATAGGCCAGAAAGAAGCTGTTTTGGCGCTTGCCTCTTCGGTTAGAAGGGCGGTGCTAAAGTTTAAGGGCGAGAACAGGCCGGTTGGGGCTTTTTTGTTTTTGGGCGCAACCGGAGTGGGGAAAACTGAAACGGCAAAAGTTTTGGCAAAGGCGTTGTTTGGGGAAGGCAGAAATTTTATCAGGCTTGATATGAGCGATTTTAGGGAAAGGCATACTGTTAGCAGGTTGGTGGGGGCGCCGCCGGGCTATGTTGGATTTGAGGAGGGTGGGCAGTTAACGGATTTTGTGGCGGAAAATCCCCAGAGTGTGGTGTTGTTTGATGAGGCGGAAAAAGCGCATCCAGATGTGTTGAATATACTTCTTCAAATAATGGAGGAAGGGGAGTTGGTGGATGCGGGGGGTATGAAGGTTAGTTTTAAGGATGCTTTAATAATTTTAACGGGAAATATTGGTTCCGATTTAATTAGCAAAGGCAGCATCGGTTTTCATTCTGAACCCGCCAAAAATTCTTCTGCGTCCTATGTTTCTTATGCTTTAATGAAAGAGCGTATTCTCAATGAGACTAAAAAAATTTTAAAGCCGGAGTTTATAAATAGATTTGACGGCATTATAGTTTTTAAGCTTTTAGAGAAGGCGGATTTGTATAAAATTTGCGGAATTTTAGTTAACGATTTTGAGAAGGTTCTTTTGGAGAAGGGCATTGCTTTGAAAGTTCTTCCTGAAGCTAAAAGGTTTTTAGTGGATAGAAGTTTTTCGTTGGAATATGGCGCGAGGCCTTTAAGGAGATTCATAGAAAAGGAGCTTATGGATAAAATTGCGGGAATGGTTTTGAAGGAAGAGGTAAAGTTTGGTGATGTGGTGAGAGTATCTTTGCAAAAAAGCGGGACTGCCTTCCAACTAAAAATGCGCGTCAAACGGATACGAAAAATTATATAACCCATACAACGCTTGAAAGTAGGGTGGGATTTGCTATCATTGTTACTAGAAGGAGATTTTAATTATGTGGTGGAGATGTGCGGTTTTACATGCTACTGGCATGTTAATTTTTTGGTCGGTTGCATAAGTTCAGATACATATTAGACTCTTTACGGGTTTAATATGGCTCATCGCTTTCTGCATCAGATTTTGTACAGAAATTGGATAGGGTTTCTCCATTTCCGATAAAAGCGGTGCAGACGGATAATGGTAGTGAGTTTTTAGGGCAAGCGGATAGGTCGCATTATTCGCTAAAGAACAAAGCACCTTTAAGGTTAATATCTGATAAAATTAATGAGGTTAACTCCAGTTCAGAGGAGTCTAATATGTATTGGACGCATACATCTCCTTGACAAACATACATATTAATCCATACTATATATGTATATGAATACTCAAACCATCAATCTCGTTTTACCCCGTGAGCTTTTAATGCTTGCTGATAAAAGGGCTAAAAAGGAATTTTCCAACCGCAGTGAATTATTACGCATTGCCCTACTTCGTTATCTCCGTGATCTTGACGAATGGGAAGATATTTTCAGTTATGGGAAAAAAATTGGTAAAAACGCCGGTATAAAAAGCGAAGCCGAGGTAGATAAAATCGTCTATGATTTCCGCCACTCCAGGTAATCCACTCAATATTGTTTTAGATACCAATATTATTATCTCCAGTATCGTTTTTGGCGGCAATCCGGAAAAAATTATCAGGCTTACTTTAAAAAAGAAATTTAATCCCTATATCTCTCCTCCCATAATAAATGAAACCTTAGAGGTTTTATATAAAAAATTCTCTTTTTCCAAGGAGTTACTAAATCAGGTGGACAAAAAAATTAAAAGTAATTTTCAGGTTGTTTATCCCATGGAAACTCTTCATCTCCTAAAAGACGAACCTGATAATAGAATTTTGGAAACCGCTGTCGCGGGAAATTGTGCTATTATTGTTACCGGAGATAAAGAAATGCTCAAGCTCAAGAAGTATAAAAACATCCGTATCCTAACCGCCTCTGAATTTTTGAAGGAAACTATAGATTAATTAGCAATCAGCAATTGGCAAATTGCTTTAATACGGATTAAACACTACCGTATGCAGTCTGGTCATTTCCTCCGCCGAGATAAAAATTCCCTCTCTTCCCATTCCTGAACTTTCATCTCCTCCATATAAAAAGTTACCTACCCCATGAGCAGGAGATCCATTTATCTGAATTGTTCCGCTTTCTAGAAGCCGTGCCGCTTTTAATGCCAAATTAATGTCCGTGGTAAATACCGACGCGTCCAGCCTAAGGCGATTGTCTGTCCTCTATCAGTATCTCAGGAGTGGGAACCGCTAAGTCTCTTTACGGCAAAAGTTTCCAATAAAATGTTATACTTAAATTATGAAATTATCCAGCGTTTTTGTGTGCTCCTCTTGCGGCGAAACATTTCCTAAATGGTCGGGTCAATGTTCTTCCTGCGGGTTGTGGAACACCCTTGCCGAAACTCTAGCCCCCTCAAAAAGACCCGCGCAAAAGCAAGCTTCTCCCAAAATAGCTGTTACCCCTCTGTCCGAAATTAAGGCGGAGCCTAAGTCCCGCCTAAAAACCAATATATCCGAATTCAACCGTGTTTTGGGTGGGGGCTTTGTTAATGGGCAAGTTGTCCTCTTGGCGGGGGAACCCGGTATAGGAAAAAGCACCCTCCTTTTGCAGGTTGCTAACTCCTTGCCGAAGCCTGTTATTTACATCTCCGGCGAAGAATCTCCCGAACAAATTGCCTTGCGCGCTAAACGGCTTGGCATCGCCTCTGCCCTTATAAAAATTGCCAGCGAGACCAATGCCGATAATCTGCTTGCCTTTTTGGAAGCCCTCCCCCAAAGCGAAAAGCCAGCTTTGGTAATTATAGATTCAATCCAAACTTTATACACCAAAGATTTGCTTGGAATGGCGGGGTCGGTAGGCCAAATGAGAGAATGTTCCTTTCGCATTACACAGTTTGCCAAAAAATCGGGAATCTCCGTAGTTTTGGTGGGGCATATTACCAAAGAAGGTGAAATAGCAGGGCCCAAAGTTCTTGAACACATTGTGGATACAGTTTTATATTTGGAGGGGGACAAAACCCACCT
>Ga0100388_10000967_pt1 | contig 25480 bp, 19 predicted proteins | sample CryGeymeta201512_FD_81536 | JGI IMG/M metagenome (GOLD analysis project Ga0100388, IMG submission 81536) | Groundwater microbial communities from Crystal Geyser aquifers in Utah, USA - Crystal Geyser metaG 2015-12 | ecosystem: Environmental > Aquatic > Deep subsurface > Groundwater | place... | reverse complement strand
GCCATCATTTGGCCAGGCAATGGCGTGCCCGAATATAATGCCGACCCCTTCATTTTGGCGGTCTATCTGGATCGGCCAGATGTCGAGGCAGCTGGGGCTGACACGGCGATTGCCGAGGTTGCGCGGAAGATGGTGCGCCTGACGGGCATGCCTGGCTAGTTTTCGGTTTTCAAGCGTTGCGATTGGTTCGCGGGGCTCCAGCCACGCTTGCGATTGGTGCGCAGGCCCTATGGCCTGCTTGTGATTTGTGTTTTTGACCAGTAGCTGACAACCATTTTCGATTAGTCATGGTGTCCAATTTGAAAACCGCCATCACACCATTCTGCCCCAAGTTCCCCACCGGTCGGATAGGTGCGCGACAGAAATCGTCGATCTCCAAGCGAGGCAACTTGGCCATAGATTTCTTTCTCGGAGGCCTTGGCGAGTTTGGCGAACTCGTCCTCCTGCAGCGGAAGCGCGAGCCAGCTTTGGTCATCTTCGCCGTTTTTCCAGTCGACACACTCCGTGAAGACGACGACGAAAGGATGACCACATTCACAGCGCGTGAGACGCACACTGAAATGTGACTCCGAGATAAGCCCTTTCACGGTCTGCGCATTCAGCGACTGGAATGCGGCTTCGGCGTTCGTGTTGCCGATGCAGGCCTTGCACGGGTTGCTCGACCCAGTATTCAGTGTGTCTTTATCACTCATATTCATCCTCTCGTTTTGAACCCGCCCTGAAATGTCCGTGTGCCCGAAGTCTAACACGGGCTGAGTCCAGAAGTGAATCGAAGCGCACCATGCACTGACCTTGACGCAATTCCACTGAATGCACAGGATGTTGCTTCACCCCGTGCCCCGAAAGTTTAGACATGAACCGAATACTCTGTTTGTTGGTCTTTTTGATGGCTGGCTGCGCGTCGCCCATGAGTACGCTGCAAACGGCTCGAACCACCCCCAAAGGTGAAGTCGATGCTTACGTGGGTATGGGCGCCAACGTCTCGACCAGCTTGATTGGTTCGTTGGCAGAACTCGGACAAGACTCCGCGGATAAAGCCCGCAGCCAGATTGAACAAGGCCAGCCCGCTAACCTGACGCAGGAGGACCGAGAAAATATCATCGGGGCGGCGATTTCCTATGGTCTTTTTGGGCCTGCGCCCGTCGCCGAGCTTGGAGTTCGTTACGGAATTTTGGACAATTGGGACGTCGGCGCCGCCTACACGAGCGCTGGATTTAAGCTGGAAACTAAAGTGATGTTCCTGTCCCAACGGAAACATGGCTTGGACCTGTCGCTTGGTGTCGCAGGACAGCGGCAAACCTACGAACCGCCAGTACCTAGTTTTTTGAAGGATATTTTTCAGCTTGAAGATATCAAGCGGACCAATATTGCCCTGCATCTGCTTGCCGGACAGCATTTTGGCCGCGGTGCGTTTGTCTACGGTGGTCCCAAATTGGTCTACACCAACCTGGAGCTCGGCTTCATTCAACAGATTTACGACGCCACGTCCGGTTCGGTCGTGGTTGATGATAGCGTCGTTATGGCCGGCGGCGTGGTGGGCGGCGGTTTGGGCTGGAAATACGTGTTTTTTATGCTCGAACTAAATGCGCTCTATTATAATTACGAATCAAATATTCTTGATACGCCGGTCGCGGTTTCGGGCATCGATTTTTACCCCGCTGTTGGGTTGCGCGTGCAATTCTACTAGCGCCCAACTAGTGCAGTGTGATCCTTCTGCACTCAACGTAATATTCTCCGTTTTTTCCTTCTGCCGAAAAGTCCAAAAACACGCCCGTGCCCGCATGTTCTTTGAAGTACACCTCAACATAGAACGAGCAATAGACCTCAACTTTTTCAAGGTCACGTTCGGGCTCATCATCAAGATCCTCCCAGCTAAATTCATTTGATAGCCTGATTGAGTTAAACCATGATGGGGCATCTTTCCAAACACCGCCTTTAAACGAAGAATCGATCTGGTCATCTGGCGGTTCTAGGCGGAACTTCACATTCTTCCAGAGCTGCCAAAGGTTTTGGTCACTTATCCTAACTTTTTTGGCGATGCTTTTGTGTTCTTGGCTTCCATACTTGCTAAAAAAGGAAGCGACCGCCGCTTCGATCTCAAACTTCTCTGGCATCTCATGCCAGCCGACCTGTTCAGTCTCATTCTTGTTGAGTTTTTGGGCGATCAATTCTTTAACTCTTTGGCTATCTTCGCGGAAAAGACCAGCGTCAAACAGTTCCTTCGCTCGATCAAGACGGCCTGTCTCTTCGAATGATTTGGCCAGATACCATCGGGAATCCCCAAGTTGTTTATTAATCGTGTGACAAGACTTTCTGGCAAGCACGAGCACCTTGCATTCATCTTCCATCATTCTGATGATATCGGGCCCCGCGTTTAAGACTTCACGAAACTCTTTGTTCTTAAAAAGACTTGTTAAAGCATGCATATTTGCCGCGCTATCATTGGGGTTCAGCGCTCGAATTCTTGCGTAAAGCTCAGCGGTTTTTTCCGGGTCGGACGTAAGGTGGCGTGACGCCAAAGTGTTGATGGCACCAAGGTGCAATGGGTCCTTTGCTATCGCTTTCGATAGCCATTCGTTCCCTTCAAGCTGCGGAGTGACCCAACCGATTTTTGCGTACACGTCTGTCAACAAACGGTCCAATCTCCCGCCCTCTATCCTGTCCTCCGTTTCAAGTTTTTCTTTAGCGATCTGAAAATAATAGCTTGCGACCGACCACTTTCCGCCGCTCGCTTGTTGCTCGCCCCGCGCAAACAGCTCCGAAATCTCCAGGGCGTGGTTGTAATTGTCTCGCTCTTCTTGCGGAGTATCTTCCGATGGAATCGCTAGCTTCCTGCTGGTCAGGTCTTCTATCTTCCGTCGAGCGCCCCCTGCCTTGTACCGAGACGCTCTTCTGAGCAAGTCTAGTCCTTTTTCAACCTGCCCATTTTCGGCATAATAAGAGCCAATATATTCGCAGGCTTTAGGGTCGAAAGCATAAATATCCATCGTTCTTTCGTAGAGGCGAAGCGCCTTTTCCGAATTGCCGATTGTCGCTGCATACTTGGCGAATTGACTGCAGAATTTATAGTTTGTGGGGTCCAACTCGACCGCCTTAGCATACAGGCTTTCGATCTTTTCTTTGTCGACGGTGTTCCGTTTTTCTATGAGACACGCCCATATGAAATAAGCTTTCGCGTTGTTCGGTGCCAGTTCGACCGCTTTTTCGATGTTGCTTATCGCTTCGTCCGATACCTTGGGCAGCGCCAATGAACGTTCGGAAAGCGTTGTGTGAAGGTCGCTTAGGTCAGTCGCAGCGCTTATCTCGCCTTTTGAGATGACCATTCTAAGCTGATCTAGGGATTTGTTAACGTCTGGGTAGGCCTTTCGCCGCTTGAAACTATCCCAAAGAAAGTCCGAGTAGGCGAGGCGCTCTTGTGTTGTTTTGATTTTGAAGCGCTTCTGCAATGTATCTGCCACGGCACTGAATCCGAGCGTGACGGCTTTTCGCAGGTGATATTCAGCTGACTCAGTCTCCTTCAAACTGAAAAGCGCTTCAGACAACCAAAAGTGATTTTTCCCAGCTTCTGGATTCAGCTCGACAGCCTGCAAAGCGTGCGCCTTCGAATCAGGAAATCGGTCTTGTTGCCAATAGACGACGCTTAGCATCACGTGCGGCAGGTCATATTCTGAATCGGCCTCGATGGATCCTTCAAACAAAGAAGCAGCGCTCGACGTATTATTCAGATTATTTTGAATGCAACCTTTCCAGAATAGGGCCTCTGAAGTTCTGGCGTTAAGCTTGATGGCCTCATCAAGGTAATGATTGGCGTAGTGATATTCCTTTTTCGACCGAAAACACCTCCCGATGAGTATGAGGAACGCCGCTTTTTCTGAGTCGTCGCTCGCGGTCAAGAACTCAGAGAGACAAAGATCGATTAAGTCGTCTTTCTCGATCACTTCTTCGTCAAAATGCCTGGTGAGCTCATTTACGCTTAGGTTCATGTCTTCGGTTCTCACGGGGTGCTTTTAGGATGCGCAAGCCTATCATCTTGTTGATGGATTCGGATAGACTGCCAGGTGCGCTAGGCGATACGCATTTGGGAACGACTTAAAATGCGACAACACTTCGCGCTCGACGATCGCTTTGGAGATCCTTTGAATACTCGGAAACTTAATCTCGTTTGGATTCTGATTGCTTTGGCCCTGACTGGGTGTGCCGATGACGCAAACACCACCAGCGGCGCCAATAATTCTACGAACGCGGAGACGAATAACTCCATGACCGCTGGGACGAATAACGCCACGACCGCCGAGACGAATAACACCACGACAGGGACGAATAACGCGACAACGGCTACAAATAACACCACGACGAATAACGCCACGACAGGCACAAACAACTCGACAACCGCAACAAATAACCAGACGACCGTCACCCAGCCATGTGATTTCAGGGCCGTCGACGGCATCATCGCTTTTGAAGCCGAATCCTTGCCGTTGAACGAGGACTGGAAAGTTCGTACCCAATCCAATGGATTTGATGGTTCGGGCTACATGGTCTGGGAGGGCAATGCTTTCAACAACATCCCGACCCATGGCGTGATCAAAATCGACATCAAGATTGATGAGCCCGGTCGATATCAATTCCAATGGCGTTCAAAAATTGGCATGGGTTCAAATACCACCGAGCATAATGATGCTTGGGTTAGGTTTCCCGGTGCTGCCGATTTCTACGGGTTGAAAGGGCAGCCCAGGGCCGAGATTCGGCGCTACCCAAAACCCATTTGCGACGATGCCGCGGCCATGGCAGCCGTGACCGCATCCGCTGATGTCGACACAGCAGACTGCGTGCGTGGATCGTCAAAAGATGGTTGGATCAAGGTCTATTCGTCTGGTGCAAACGATTGGAAGTGGTCCACCTTCACCAGCGATAATGACGCCTCAAGAGTGATGGCAGAATTTGACTCGCCGGGTGTTTACACGTTTGAACTCGCGGCTCGTGCCGACTTCTTCCTGATCGACCGAATGGTCATCCATAAAGAAGGTATATCGGACGCGGTGGCTCAAGCTGCTTCGGAGACGGCCTGCGGGCTCTGAGGGTGTCGGGTTTCTGGGGTGTCGGGTTTCTGGGGTCAGGGGAGATGAGTTTCAGGGGCGCAAGTTGCAGCCAGGCTGGAGCCAGGCGGACCAGTCACAAGTCGCAGCAGGCCTGCGGACCAATCACTGCCAGCTGCTCACCGCTCACCGCTCACTGCTCACCGCTCACTGCTCACCGCTCACTGCTCACCGCTCACTGCTCACCGCTCACCGCTCACGGCTCACGGCTCACTGCTCGCCGCTTATTCGAAACAACGGCCTGGTAGATTTCCGCAGGTTCCCTGATTGCACACGCCACTGATGCATTGTGGGCCGGAGTTGCAAACGCCACCATCGGGCTTGAAAGCCACGCAGGTGCCTTGTTCGCAATATCCCGACCGACAGTCGTCTGTCGGCGAACAAGACTCGCCAAGGCCTTTCTGGGGCACACAGACGCTGTCTTTGCAGAATGAGTTGTAGGGGCAGCGAAGGCTCTGTCCGCACGCAGCGCCAAGCGCCACGACGGTGAACCCGGTGCATTTATCATCGGTACAGCCCATGCCGACGCCGCAGGGCGCGGTGGCCGAACACGCGTCGCCAACACCACCGCGTTTCACGCAGGCACTTTCGACACAGCCGTAGCCATCGTCGCAACGACCCAGATCACCACCACATGGTGCGCCTTCGCGGCCTGCAGCAATGCAAGTTCCGCAGCCAGTCGTCGTGATGACACAAGTCGAGGTTGGCTCGCATACGAAGCTTTCGATGCCGGGTGCACAAATTCCATCCGGAGCCACAGTGCCAACCCACATTTCCGAACAGCCACCATCAAGGTCAAAAAGCTGTTTTTCGCAGGCGACATTTTCAAGATGGGTCGCACAGGCCGCCATGCCGGTCGACGACAAGGTCAACGAACCCGCCGCGGCCAAAGCTGCATAATGGGGCTCGTACACGCCTTCGCAGGTCTCGGCAAAAACCGACAAACACGTGGCGTTGTCAGGTACGGCCATTCGACCGCAGCGCAGGTAATAATCGCAGAACATTTGAGCGGTAAGCTCACAATAATTCGACGCGATGACTTCCAATCCGGGCATATCGGGTGCGGCGTCGATTTCTACATCGGTGCCCAAATCAGGCAAAACAGATGCATCCGAAACGCCGACGTCCATTTGAACGGTCGTGTCCGAGCCCATGTCGACTGGGACAGAGGCATCATCGGTCCCACAACCGAAAGCGGCCAAAAGCAGGCCCGTTACGAGGACTCGAATCATAGCGATACGTCGTGGCCGTAAAGCTTGGTGCGCTCGGCGTTCACTTCTTCGTTTTCGGCGTATTCGTCGAAGGTCATGTATCGGTCCATCAATCCACCTGGCGTGATTTCCAGAATTCGATTGGCGACCGTATTTACGAGCTCGCGGTCATGCGATTTGAACAGAATCACGTTGTCTTTATCGAAGTCACGCATCGCGTTATTCAACGCGGTGATGCTCTCAAGGTCCAAGTGGTTGGTGGGCTCGTCAAATACCAACGCGTTCGCGCCTTGCTGCATCACTCGCGACAACATGCATCGGACACGTTCGCCACCAGAAAGCACCTTGACCGACTTCTGGGTGTCGTCGCCGCTGAAGAGCATGCGACCCAGGAATCCGCGGACATTTTCTTCGTGTTGATCCTTGATGAACTGGCGCAGCCACTCGATCAAGTTCATGTCGTTGTCTTTGAAGAATTCCTCGTTTTCCCGCGGGAAATAGCCAGGTGTGATGGTCCCGCCCCATTCAGCAGTTCCCGAATCTGGCTTCACCTCGTTGCACAGGATTTCGAAAAGCGTCGAAACAGCGCGTCCGTCGTGGCCCACAAAGGCGATTCGGTCGCCCTGTTGCATGGTGAACGAAAGGTCGTCCAGCACTTTTTCGCCGTCGATCGTCTTGGTCAGATTCGACACGGTCAGGATGGCTTTGCCGCATGTTCGTTCACTCTTGAACACGATGTGCGGGTATTTTCGAGTCGAAATAGGCAGGTCGTCGATCGTCAACGAATCCAGCAATTTCTTTCGTGAAGTCGCCTGTTTGGCTTTCGAAGCATTCGAGCTGAATCGTTCAATGAACGACTTCAATTCTTTGACCTTATCCGTGGTCTTTTTGGCGTCATCGCGTTTTTGCTTCAGACCCAGCTGCGCGGCCAGGAACCAGAAGTCATAGTTGCCAGCGTAGATTCGGATTTTCCGGAAATCGATGTCGGCGATGTGCGTACAAACGTTGTTCAGGAAATGACGGTCATGGCTGATGACGATGATCAGTGTTTCCTGACGCTGCAGGTACTGCTCAAGCCACGTGATGGTGTGCACGTCGAGGTTATTTGTGGGCTCGTCTAGAAGCAGAATGTCGGGCTTGCCAAAGAGCGCCTGTGCCAACAAAACGCGGACTTTCTCGCCGCCTTCGAGGTCGCCCATCGTTTTATGATGCAGGGCTTGAGGCACTCCAAGACCCGAAAGAAGCGTCGATACGTCCGATTCGGCTTCGTAGCCGTTCATGTCGGCGAATTCCATTTCGAGGTCGGAAGCACGCGCGCCGTCGTCTTCGTTGAAGTCGGGCTTGCTGTAAAGAACCTCGCGTTCTTTCGACACAGCGAACAAACGTGGATGACCCATCATCACGGTATCGATCACGGTCAGTTCGTCGTACTTGAATTGGTCCTGCTCAAGCTTTGCGACACGTTGACCGGAGGTCACGTGAACCGAACCGTTGGTCGGCTCAAGGTCGCCAGCAAGGACCTTCATAAAGGTCGATTTGCCCGCGCCGTTCGCGCCAATCAATCCGTAGCAGTTGCCTGGGACGAACTTGACATTGACGTCGTCAAAGAGCGGAGCGCCGCCGAAACTTACCGAAATACCTGATGTCGAAATCATCCCAAACCTCCCGGGGCGAAAGCGCCCCATCTAAGGCGGGGCGCTATCACGTTCGGCCAATCAACGTCAATACATGGCCTCCTATTCCGGATTTTTTGAGCCCTCGCCGGCGCTGCCCGGAGTTTTCTGTCAACGGTTCATGGCCTCGGGATGGGCTTCAAAACCGAGACGACCGCCCCCTCGGCATCCTTTAATAAAGTGTTGATACCGATCGCGGTTACGGTCGTGTGCCGTTCAAACACCTTGCCGCCGGATTCGGAGATTTTCGATGTGGTATTTTTGATGTCGTCGATGGCGATCGCGAGCCCCCAATGGGCCGGCGCCGGGTAGCCCGCAGTGAGGCCTGTCACCGAAGCGATGGGCTTGCCGTGAAAGAGCAATTCTTGATCAAGCGGTGAAATGGTCCAGCCGAAAAGCTGGGCATAAAAATCACGGCTTCGCTCAACCTCCGGCGTCATTAATGTTCGCCAACAAAATTCTCCGACGCCTGGCAGGCTCATTTCAGCAGTCTCGTCGGGGTCTCTGGGAGTCACGACTCCAAATTCGGCCCCGCTTTGGTCTTGCAAGAACGCGATACGACCCATGCCCGGCACGTCAAAAGCGGGGGTTGTTGCCTTTCCACCCAGCTTTGTTGCCAAGGCGACTGTTTGGTCGACATCGTCGACTTCAAAGTGCAGAAGCCAGCGCGGACGGGCTTCTGCCTCTGGGAGGAGCTTCATCAGGCCCGCAACCAACGTGCCGCCGCACAGTGCGATTGCATAGCGGTCGCCCATTGCACCCATGGGCGGGAATTGCCAGCCAAAGACGCTGGCGTAGAAATCGATGGCCTTGTTCAGATCTGGGGTCATCAGCTCGTACATCGCAATTTTTCCGTGCATGCATTCTCCGTTTGATGCCACGACATCGTTTGCGTCAATAGGCGGACGGAAGCTCCTCAGGCAGGCGCACCGAGCTTAATCGCCAATTTGTCCATGGCAGAGATATCCGCCTGGAAGAGCGAAAGGAACGCTGCTCCAGAAACATCCATCAACACCGCATTCACCCCCATTTTTCCAAGGACGGTGGGTTTCATCAGGAGTCTTCCGCCAAGCTTTTCGACTCGGCCGGCGCTTTTGGCGCAGTCATCGACCGCGACGGCCATTCCCCAATGGGGCGGCGCTTTAATATGGTCGGGAAGTTCATCGAGTGCCGCTACAGGAACCCCGCGCCAGACAAAGGTCTTGGCCGGTTTCTCCTCGCCAGTGTTCAATGCTTGGACTTCCCATCCGAAGACCTCTCGGTAGAATTTCGCGGCATCCTCGGTGTTGTTGGTCATGAGCGTGCGCCAGCAGAATTCACCGGTTTTTGGGCGCATCATGGGGGATTCGCTCGAGTCTTCTGAAGTCATGATTCCCACGGTGGCGCCCGCAGCGTCTTGAATCACGCCAATTCGCCCGACACCCGGCATATTGAAGGGCGGCAGCAGTGATTTTCCACCGAGCTTCGTGGCCGTTACGATGGCTTGATCGACATCCCGAACGTCAACGTAAAACAGCCAGCCTTGGGGAAAGGCAGTCTCTTCAGTTTTTGGCATCAGACCGCCCACCGCCACTTCATTGTTCTGAATTAGCCAATACTTGCCGTCAGGGCCGAAGCCATCAAAGGTCCACCCTAAAAGGCCAGAATAGAACGCTTGAGCTTCTTTGATATTTGGGGTGGTAAGTTCGTGCCACGAAATTTGACCGTGCATAGCGATATCTCCGTTGTGTGGAACCAAGTCGTCGCCTGCGCATCCTTGGTGTGGATTAGGCTTCATGTCTTATGTTTTTGTCTGCCCACTCGGCAAGGGGAAGTGATGAGTTTTGATGATGTAAGTAGCGTGGTTGCTGCTGGAAATGGAATTTTTACGGCCCAAATCCTAGAGGGATGGGGTCAAGGCCGCGCAGCTTATGGAGGAATTTCCGGTGCATTGGTCTTGCGTGCTGCAGAACAAAGTTCAGATCGGCCGATCCGCTCATTATCGCTGAATTTTGTGGGGCCATTGGCGGTCGGTGAAGCCAAAATAAATACGCGAATTCTTCGGGAGGGACGATCGGCGACCCATGTCGCTGCCGAAATCACGCAGTCCGACGGCGTCGTTACTGCGGCATTGATTCTTCTTGGGGAGGCCAGAGAAACAGCTGTCGATTATGCCGGGCCGGTTGCGCCATCGATGGTTCCGCCAAGCGAAGCGCTCGAGATGCCTTATGTGCCTGGCTTAACTCCCGAGTTCACACAGCATTTTTCCTATTTATGGACGACCAATTCGTTTCCTTTCTCAGGTGGGGAACCCCATGTTCAGGGCTGGATTCGGGCAAAAGAAGGCATTAGCGCTTCGCCTGCTGGCATCGTGGGGCTTATCGACGCTTGGCCGCCACCAGTCTGGTCGATGGTCGACCACCCTCACCCAGGAAGTTCGGTGTCGTGGTTTGTGACGTTTACTCCACAGGCGTATCGGACGGACCTTGCGCGGGACGCTTGGTGGAGCTTCGATTCCCGTCTGACGACATCGCACGGCGGGTACGCGCATTTTGAAAGCCATATCTGGAACGAAAAGGGCGAGCATGTCGCCATTTCAAGGCAGGTCTTCGCGGAATTCAGCAAGAAGTCGTCTTAGGGCCACGGAGTTGCGAAGTACGACTGGGCCGGGCAGAGTCATAAGCCTGATGAACCGAGGGCCTATGAACTTCAGAATTTTTCTTGTGTTTACCGTGGTGCTTGCGAGCGCTTGTTCGAGTGACGACGCACCTGTTCACAGTGATTTCCAAAACGAAGATATCGGGATGGACACGCTGGCGAATAATAAAGGTGATACGGGCGCCCATACCAGCGATGCGGGCACAGATACGGACGCTGGCGCCGATTCTGGCGCGGGGATTTTGGAAAGTGTCCTCGATAAGTTGGTTTTGGGCGGTCAAGACGCCGCTTTGACGCTCGCCAATGCTCAAGGTTGGCCGCTGGCGGTCGAAGGCGGCTATCTCTTTGTTTCTTTCGAAGACGCCTTCGACAAAGTGGGCGGTGACCACGACGGATTTTCCGGCACCGCGATGACCCACGCCGAGGGCTTCTCCTACCTCGTATTAAACGTGCCACCTGGCACTCGCTATAAGTTTTCAGACGGCTCGACGTTTAAGGCGGACCCATGGGGTCGATCGTATATTTATGATGAATTTGGGCAGATGACGCTTGTTGCCCCCACGACAAAACACCTTGAGAGGTTTTTTGAAATTGGCGACGCCAACATCGAGCCTCGTCAGGTGACTGTGCTTCGCCCCGAGGGCCAAGTCACGCACGTGCTGTACGCCCATGACGGTCAGAATTTGTTTTCGCCCGACGCGATTTTTGGTGGTTGGAAATTATTTGACCAGGCCCCGGCCGGCATGATGATCGTCGGCATCGATAACTCGTCGGCGCGTATGGATGAATACACCCATGTTAGCGACGATATTGGGTCGGGCATGATCGGTGGGCGCGGTGAAGACTACGCCGATTTTGTGAACACACGTGTCCGGGAACTCGTGCGGGAGCACTATGGGGAGCCCGCCAAAGTAGGCGTCATGGGCTCATCGCTGGGCGGTTTGATTAGCCTCGTCATCGCCGACCGTTTTGAGGGCGAATATGATTTTGCGGCGAGCCTTTCGGGGACGCTTGGGTGGGGTTCGATTGGCCTGAATAATCAGACGATCATCGAGCGTTTTGCAGGCAAAGGGAAACGCGACACCTTCATCTACGTCGATTCAGGTGGTGGCGGCGACAACTGCATGGACAGTGACGCAGACGGCATTCAAGACGACGACGAGAGCGCCTCAGATAATTATTGCGAAAATAAACAATTCGAGGCCCTTCTGGTGGCGGAAGGGTACGCCTACGACGTGGATCTTGTGCACTGGTGGGAGCCCAACGCGCCGCATAATGAGGCAGCGTGGGCAGCTCGAGTGTTCAAGCCTCTGGCACTATTCGCCCAACGCTAAACTCATCATTTGAGGTACGTGTAAGACCGCATGGCCTCTTCATAATGCTGCATGAACATTCGCATTTGCTCCAAGGTCATTCGGCCCTCGGAGTGAGTTCGTTCTGCCTGTTTGCGCACACGTTCAATCATTTTCTCGGCGTCGTACTGAACGTAGGTCAAGACCTCGGCGACCGTGTCGCCCTTAATCACGTCAGAAACACTGTACCCATTATCTGTAAGGCGGATTTGCACTGCATTCGTGTCACCAAAAAGATTATGCAAATCACCCAGGATTTCCTGGTAGGCGCCGATCAAGAACATCCCCATCAAATAGGGTTCGTCGGGAATGCACTCGTGCACTTCAAGGGCGGGTTTCACGTCTTCGACATCGATGAAACCCTTGATGATGCCGTCGCTATCGCAGGTCAAGTCAGCCAAGCGGGCCTTGCAGGTCGGTTGCTCGTCGAGGCGATGAATCGGCATGATTGGAAATAATTGGTCCATGGCCCAGATGTCCGGAGCGCTCTGGAACAGCGAAAAATTGCAGTAATAAATATTACCGAATAATTCGTCGATATTCGCGAGCTCCTCTGGGATTCGTGCCCGATTCTTCATTTTTGCGACGATTTTCTCGGCGCAGGCGCGGAAGAGTGTTTCGGCCGCACCCAGCTCACGCAACTGAAGGTAGCCAAATCGGAAAAGCGAACGGGCTTCTTCGAGGCCCTGATTGGCGTCATGCCACGACTCTTGAACATTCTTGGGTACGATGCCCTCAAGCGTGTCCCACATGTCGTGTAGAAGCTTAGGCGCGTCTTCATCGGGCTTTTCGATGTTGAGTTGAACGCGGGTTTCCGACACGGCACTGAAAATCAGAACCGACTGGTAGGAAACCACCGCACGTCCGCTCTCTGTGACGATTGTTGGGTGAGGAATCGATTCTTGATCGCATGCGGATTGGATGCCCGTAACGACGTCGTTGGCGTATTCCTGAACCGTGTAATTCATCGAGGCATGGAAATCGGATTTGCTACCGTCGTAGTCGACGGCGAGCCCGCCGCCCACGTCGAGGTAGCCCATCTTGCAGCCCATATTAGCGAGTTCGGTGTAAATGTGGCCGGCTTCGCGAAGGGCGTTTTTCCAGGGTGTGATCGACGAGACTTGGCTCCCGATATGAAAATGCAGCAATTGCAGGCAGTCGAGCATGTCGTGCCTTGCGAGCTCGTCGACCACTGCAATAATCTGAGGCGTGGTCAGCCCGAATTTGGCGCGGTCTCCGGCTGAATCTGCCCAGCGGCCCATGCCCTTGCTGGCCAGTTTGCTTCGAACACCCAATACGGGGCGAATGCCCAAGCGCTCGCTGGCTTCGATGACCGTTTTAACTTCGTCGGGGCGCTCAAGGACGATGACAACGGTGTTATCAAAACGCTGCGCAATCAGCGCTGTTTCGATGAATCCGCTGTCCTTGTAGCCGTTGCAGATGATGAAACCGTCTTCATCGTCCATCTCGGACAAAGCGATCAAGAGTTCGGGTTTCGATCCAGCTTCAAGGCCGTATCGCCAAGGTTTGCCGGCTTCGACGATTTCTTCGACGATATGGCGTTGTTGGTTGACCTTGATGGGGAAGACGCCCCGGTAAACGCCCTTATAATCGTACTCGGCAATCGCGTGTTCAAAGCTCTCGTTCATCAAGCGAATTCGATGATGCAAGATGTCCGGGAATCTGAGCAGGATAGGCAGGTCGAGGCCGCGCTCAGCCACGCGGGCCGTCAGCTCGAAGATATCGATCGTTTGGTCACGCGATGGGTCAGGTCGGACTTCGACGTGTCCCTTATCGTTGATCGCGAAGTAGGGTTGGCCCCAGCCTTGAACCTGATAGAGGTCACGACTTCGTTCCGTGCTCCACGCTTCCTCTTCTTCTTCAAATCGAATGCGATCTTCAAAGCTACTACGATCTTCAATTCCGCTTGCCATGCTGACCTCCGCGCGACCGACCCAAGGGAATCGGGGGCGCGAAACTAGCGACTCACCACCGAAATGTCGAGGTCCAATCACGTGACGTTTTATCGCTGTTTCTGTGGCGCTCTTAAGCTCCGAGGTGCCGGCTTCGAACGTGGTCGAAAGTGAAGGGCAACATGAGCTGCGTGGCAAACTCCACAGGCTCATCGGTGACGACCAGATTTCTAAGTATTTTGGCCGCAATGGGATACCAGATGGCCGCATCTGCCTGCCAGCGAACCTGAATTCGCTTGGTGTCGGAATCCTTGTCGGCTTTTAGGAACGCCAGTTCCTCGCTCAGGATATGGTCAAAGCGCTCCGTAGACACTCGCCCGTGAGCGATTTCGGCCCATAATTCCCAACGGCTTCGTTCCGTGGTCGCAAGGTCGTCCATCACCCGAACAAAAACCGCTTCGCCTTCGGCGTTGGTCATCGTGGCGGGAAGGGCGACACATCCGTTTCCGCAGAGCCAGTCCGTGATGTACTGCAACGCCTGGAACACGTTGTATCGTACCTCACGTGGGTCATCGTTGGATATCACGTCTGACTTTTCGAGGGTCGCAGTCAGAACCGCTCGAGGATAGAGCGGGTCGTCGTGGTCAAGCCCAGGGACGTCGGGGCCAAAAGCAAACTCAATCAGCCGCGCGTTTTCGGCTGGATTGGGCACCAAAGAAACGATCGTTTCACTCAGGATATTCGACGTTTTCCCTGCGGACTTTTGTTCTTTCCAGGCTTGGGTCAATGCCATGCCCACCCGCACGAAATCTGGATGAGCCACCCAAAATCCCTGAAGGCCTCGTTTCAGCTGGGTCACGACGTCTTTGATATAACCCACCATGCTGACTTCGTAGGATGCAGGGTTGCCGTCCTCGTAAAGCACGCCGTACATGCCGCCAATGGTGATTCCACCGCACTCAGCCAGCGATTCGACCAGGATTCGATGAGATTCCCGGATATGATTGATGACGATATTCGGGTCAGCCTTCACGGGAATCCGATAACGAGGATCGTTGCGGAAAATGCGCGCAGTGGAGGCCAGAAAGTCGTGCCAGCCAAGACTGCCACCCAGGAAATTTGGAGAAAGCGCTTCGACGATTTCCTTGATCCTAAAAATGGCACGCGGATTTTCAAACACGATAAAAAGACGCACGGAATCCAAAATATATTCGGGATATATTTCTTTGATTCGTCTTTCGGTCACGTCGATAAGATGCTTGATGTACGCGGCTTCTTCTTCGTTTTCCAATTTTGGAACGTAGAAGGTCAACGACTCTGCACGTGTTCGATTGTGGAACATATGCATCACAAAATCGTAGAGATGCAGCGGCAGTGGATTGCCACGCAGAAGGTGGTTCCCGTCTGGAATCGCAATGCCAGGGAATCGTTTTATCGGGATCGAGAGGCGGTCATTTTCGAGCTCGTAATGTTTGCTATTGCGGGGATCGTCGAGCTCGATGCTTCCGTCATAACAACGAATCAGATTCTCACACGCATGCAGGAAATTCCTCATGATGGGGGTTTTAGAATCTTCGTTATCGGCTCCCCAACGTGGCGCGTCTCCGCATCGGTCCACCAGGTCAGAGATAATCTGGGGCTCGTCTGGAAGCCGTCGATGAATGGCGTTCATCGCGTTGATCGAAAGTTTTACCGAATCGGGAGGCCCAAAAAGAGTGACCTGTGTGCCCTCGTATCCCTTGGGGATCGCAACTTTAGGCGGATTGCACGCTTCTCCGCTTGGGCCGACCACCACTCGTCCTGCATCATCCTTTAGTCCCAAAACGGTTTTGTAGTCCGGGCTGTGGAACTCCAAGGTGGCGTTCTCGGCGACAAATTTCGCCGTGTTTTCATCGATGAAGTGACGGTCCTTTGTTCGCTGTTCGAGGACGTCATTCAGATGTTCACGAACTTCATCGTAAACGTCCGCAACAAAGGCGAGCGCTTCGTCGGATTCAAGGTGTGGGAAGGACGTTCGAAGGCCGGCGGCAACCTTAAGTCCAGGCACAGCTGGCACAGGTTCCGAAAGGGCATCGAGCCGGTTCAGCAGTGTTTCGGGCAGAAAATCGAGGTAGCTCGGGATATCCATGAGCGCCGTCCGGGCTGGAGTTGACGCGAACTCTACATCCTAGCTGCGGCATGTAAAGCCCATGTGATTGGCCAGGCTGTGATTGGTCCGCCGGGCTTTGCGATTGGTCCGCGGGCATCCTGCGCGCATTGCGATTGGCCCTTCGCGTCATGTGATTGGTCCGCCAGGCTCCAGCCTGGTCCCGAGCTTATGGCGCGACAAACTCGTCGTTGCCGAGTCGTTCAATCAGCTTCTCCGCCACTCGAAGCGAATTGGCGATGATGGTCAGGGTTGTGGGGATCCCCCCGCTCGAGGGCATGAAGGAGCCATCCACGACGTAGAGGTTCTTGACGTCATGCGACCGGCATTCTGCGTCCAAAACGGAGGTTTTGGGGTCGTTGCCCATCCTGCAGGTTCCGTGCTGCAAAATGAACGTGGTTCCGCCCACCGTCTCCTGCTTAGTGGCGCTCGCCCCGGCCGCCTTTAAGACTTCGATGCCTGCCTCGACCACCTTTAGGTTATTTCGGAGGTCCAGCGGATGGTTGTAGACATTGATATGCGCGACGGGCAGGCCCCACTTGTCTTTGACCTCTTCGTGAATTTTCACGAAGGTCAACGGATTGGCCGTGAATTCACCGTAAACCTCAAATTCAAGCTCGCGAACGTCGGTGTACGTGCGTTTGATTTGTCGCTGTAGCGCGCTGCCCCAAAGAGGAGGAAGGAAGCGCTTAGCCACACGGTCCGCGGTGAAGATCGGGTTTCGGTGGGGCAACAAAAAGCCGATCGATCCGCCCTTATTATATTCGCCTTTTAATTCGTCGATAAAATAAAGGTCGCGAATCGAGCGATTGATAAAATGTATCGGATGATGGGGTTTCAGGTCTTCGGGCAAGGTCGCAACGTCGAATTCCGCCCAGCCTTTTCCCAAGGTCGAAAAGGTCAGGTTGCGGCCGACTTGTCCGCTTGAGTTTCCAAGTCCGTTCGGATGGGCTTCGCTCTTATGATTCAGCAGAAGCCGCGCGCTCTCGATCGCCGTCGCGCTTACAACGAATACCTTGGCTTTCACCGTGTGTTCTTTGCCCTCTGCATCATAGTAATGGGCAGCGGAAATGCTCCCATCAGACCGGACATCGAACGAATACACCATCGAATTGGGTCGAATCTCACAATTTCCAGAAGCGATTGCGCCAGGAATGAACGCCTCTAGCGTCGAGCCCTTGGCCCCGGATTCACATCCGTAAGACCCACAAAAATCGCAATAAACACAGGCCTCTCGTCCATCAATTTCTTTTGACAGAATCGCGCGTGGTGTTTGATAGACCGTGAACCCCGCCTTTTTTCCGCCTTCCTCGACCAATCGTGAAAGGGGATTTGTTGCGAGCGGAGGGTAAGGGAAGTCGTCGTCACGTGGTGGAGAATATTTGGTTTTTGCAGCCAATCCCGAGACGCCGACTGCTCGTTCAGCCTTAGAATAGTAGGGCGCGAGGTCATCGTAGGTGATCGGCCAGTCGGCAAGGGACGTGCCGTCGACGTCGCCGTAGAGGGATTTCATCCGGAAGTCGTCTGGATGCAATCGATAGAAAAAACCGCTCATGTGGACGGTTCCGCCACCGACACAATTTGAGGTCCAGCCTTCGCTCGACTGGTAAGGGCCCGAGTCTGCCGAGAACTGCAACATATGCGGTTCATCGCTGACATAGGGAACCCAAAAATCACGTCGAGCGTTCTTGATTTCGTCGTGGTCAAAATCGTCGCGTTTATGCCAGGGGCCTTTTACCAACACCAGGACCTGCGCGCCGGACTTGGAGAGTTCATGTGCCATCGGCGCACCACCTGCACCCGATCCAATGATGCAGACGTCGACAGGTTCATCCCCAAATACTTTCATGGTAGCGGCAGGGTCAGTCATTTATCACTCTGTGCAGGTGCCATGGATATGGGAACAATGAGGGTTGATCGAGACCCAGGTCCAAGCTTTTTTCTCGAAATTTCCGCCGTATTTTGGATGCGACCAATAGCCTTCCAGCGCGAAGGAACGCAGGGTTTCAAAGAAGCGCTCCTGCGGAAATTTGAGACCCTTAATCGAACCGGTCTGAAATTGTCCGAGTATTTTGTCCTGAACTTCGGGGCTTCGGCTCAAAAAGGTTCCGCCAAAACGTTTCGTGGAAACTCGGTCAATGAAATTAAAGCCGCCATGCATCATTCGATGAAGTTCACGGAAATGAGGTTCGGCCAACTGGCCATCCAAGTACTCCAGCACATGCAGGTCGTCGGCCGAGGGTGCGCCGGATTCTGGGTCGGCGGGCAAGATGCGCAGAAGAACGGTGCGGGCGACGTCTTTTTCGTTGCGGTCGGTAAAAAACCGCCACGGATATTCAGCCGCGACTTTGGGCGGGGCTGGAGGTGTCTCTTTTTGTTTGCAGGCCATCAGGCCAAATACCGAGCAAGCAAGAGCGCTTGAACCGGTCACTTTGATGAAGTCGCGTCGTTTCATAACGCGCATCTTAGGCCTGTGTAGACCTCAGGTCCAGAGCACCGACCTCATCGAAAGTCCGATGTCGAATCCGTCGATCGGATACGAGACCTTGTCGTCGTCCCCAGTCGCACCAAACGCGTAAACAAGCGGGAGATAGTGGTCGGGGGTAGGGTGGCTCATGCGACCATGTTCGGTCTCAAGGATTTTCGACAGATTCTGGGAGTCACGCTGCTCGAGTGTTTTGACGATTTCGCTGTCAAACGCCTGGGACCACGGCGGAGTTCCGAGGTTTCCCGAGCGCATCTGAGTCATGGCGTGTCGAAGATTATGGGTGATGTTTCCACTCCCAAAGATCAACACCCCATCTTCGCGCAACTCGCGCAGATCTTGGGCGATCGTCAAGTGTTGGGCCGGCGACAGATGAGAATTGATGCTCAACTGAATCACCGGAATATTGGCTTTCGGAAACATGTGTCGAAGCACCGACCATGTGCCATGATCGAGCCCCCAATCTTCAGAAATTTGCGCACGATCTTCGCCAATCATCCCTCGTACTTTGGCGGCAAGGGACGGGCTGCCGGGGGCTGGGTATTGCACGTCAAAGAGCGCCTGTGGAAAGCCGCCAAAATCATGAATTGTGCGTGGTTGAGGGTTTCCGGTCAGCAACGTTGCAGGGCCATACCAATGGGCGGACACGCTCAAAATGGCCCTGGGCAACGGAACCTTCGAGGCCAGCGCAGCAAAGCCGCGACTCCAGATATTATCGTCGATCGCGTGCATGGGAGAGCCATGTCCGACAAAGAGGACAGGCATCTTTTGCGAAGAATTTGGGGTCATGGGCGTCGTTTCGTGAGTCATGGCAGAATCCTTTGGCTTGTCACAGCCTGAGAGCACAAGCGCGCCTAAGCTGCCAGCCTGGGCGGCGATTGGGACGCTCATCCCGATCAAGTGCAACATATGACGTCGATCGATTTTCATGGATTCAAGATGGTGCCTGATGAGCGTCAGGACAAGCGGGCTTCCGGAAACACTGTGTTCACCTGCAGGTGGCGCGAATCTGACGCTCCAGCCACTGCATGGCGCTTTGCGCTTCTGGAATCGGCAAGAGTGGCCACACGTGAATCATGTTTTTGGCAAAGACATGGGCATGCGGATGGTTGGCTTGGCGCAGCCGGCTCACGAGGGTGACGCAGTCAGGATGGAAGACATCCCTCGTGCCAATCATCAACGAGATATGACCCAGGCCTTCGAACGAGCCGTTCAGTGGGCTGACGTAGGGGTTGGCGGCGTCTTTGCCTGCATAGAGTCGTCCCGCTTCGCGAATCCCTTCTGGCGTTAACCATCTGTCTCCCGTCGTTTCACATGCCGGGTCCATCATGGTTGCGTCCAACATGGGTGAAATTAGGGCCAGATTTGCAGGCGTCGATTTACCCAAATCCCGGCGGTACATCGCTAAACTGTACGCCATTCCACCCCCAGCGGAATCACCGCAAAAGCTTGTGTTTGCGGGGTCGGAGACCATGCGGTCCACCACGGCATCGACGAATTTCATGGATTCTTTCCAGGTGCTTTCCGGTGCGATGGGGTAGGCAGGAATAATGACGCGCGCTCCCATTCGCTGATGCAATGCCGCGGCAAAATTCCACTGTTTTTCGGCGATATCGTGGATATAACCACCGCCGTGAAAATAATAGACCGTCGGCGCGGAAGGCCTGCTTGCGGGGATTTCAAAGAAAAGCTGACCGTCTATGTCGTGGGCGATGACGCCGCACGTCTGTACAGCCTTGGTGGGTTTACAGAAGGGGGCCCTTTTTTGAACTGACGCCTGAACGGCTTGCGCACTCCGCCAGTGTTTGGCCCGAGTCCACTCAATATACTTCGCAACAATCTGGCTTTGAAGGCTCGTCATTCGGACTCACGCGTCGATATTCGCTTTTCTTTCGAGACCTAACCTTAGAAGACGCATCCCAGATAGACCATCAGAAGGAATGAAAATGAAACGATTGGATGAATCCAAAAAACTTGCGGCCGTCACCACCAAAATGGACGCGTTCCACGCCGATATTGTCAACGAGGTCGCAGCAGCCGTTGATGCCAACGACGTGCTCATCGTGGGGATGAAACAAAATCCATTTCCCCGAAAAGCCAAAAAGCTGCTCAATAGCCTTTCGGTAAAATACACTTATCTTGAGTACGGAAGCTACGCCTCGGACTGGAAAAAGCGCCTCGCGTTGAAGATGTGGTCCGGCTGGCCGACCTTTCCGATGATCTTTGTCAAAGGCACGCTTATTGGAGGAGCCGAAGACCTCCAGGCTTTGGTCGACTCAGGCGAATTTGACAAGCTCCGAGCCTAAGCTCACTTACGCCATCGGCGTACTGTTTTTTCGATCTCTACGGCGACCAGAACGCCCGCGGACGCCACCAAGCACATGGCCAGTTCACGCATGGTGAGGGGTTGGGTCTCGAAGATTGGGTTGAGCGCCGGAATAAACACGACCGCCATCTGCGCCAAAAAAGCCGAAGTGATTGCGGCAAAAAAGATCTTGTTCGCAAAAAAGCCTTTGGTGAAAACAGACACATCCCCAGCGTGGATCGCGACCGCATGACCTAATTGCGAAATGCATAAAATGGTGAAGACCATCGTTTGCCAGTGAACGTCGTTATCATGCAAGAATAGCCATTGGCTGGCGATCGTGACCAGTCCCATCAGCAAGCCTACCCAGACGATATGAATGCCCATGCCGCCCGCAAAGACCGAGTCTTTGGGGTTTCGTGGTTGGCGTTCCATGATGCCCGGTTCTGGGGGTTCGGCGGCGAGCGCGAGCCCGGGAAGGCCGTCGGTCACGACGTTGATCCAGAGAATATGAATCGGCAGCAAGGGAATGGGCAAGCCGAGGAGGGGCGCCAAAAACATCGTCCAAAGCTCGCCGGAATTACTGGTGACAATATATTTTAGGAATTTCAAAATATTGTCGAAAACTCGCCGACCTTCTCGAACGGCGTTCACGATCGTGGCGAAATTATCATCGAGCAGAATCAGGTGCGCGGCTTCCTTGGCGACGTCGGTGCCTGTGATTCCCATCGCGACGCCGATATCCGCCCGTCGCAACGCGGGAGCATCATTGACTCCATCGCCTGTCATCGCCACGTAATGGCCCCGGTCCTGGAGCGCCTGAATAATCTTGAGTTTTTGTTCGGGGGCGACCCGCGCATAGACACGAATATCTTCGACCTGCGCCTCAAATTCTTCGAGCGTTAACGCCGAAAGTTCAGCGCCGGTCATGACCACGCCATCTTCTTTCAGGATGCCCAGGCGTCGCGCGATATTTCCCGCTGTGCCGGGATGGTCGCCCGTGATCATAACCACGTGAATTCCCGCAGCCTGGCTGGTTCGCACGGCTTCTGCGGCCTCGGGTCTTGGTGGGTCGAGCAGGCCGACCACCCCCAGAACGCGCAGCTCGTCTTCGGCTGATTCATCCAAATTCTCTGGGACCGCGTCCCATTCGCGAATCGCTACGCCGAGCGTTCGTAATCCATTGATGGCCAAATCATTCGACGCCGCCAACGTGTTTTCGTCGGCTTTCAACGTCTCGACGGCGCCTTTGGTGACCGAAAAAATACTGCCATCAGGTCGGCGATGAAACGTTGTCATCCGCTTGCGATCGGAGTCGAATGGGATTTCTGCGACTCGTGGGTGGTTTTCTTCGAGCTTATGCTTGGCGTGTCCGTGTTCCGCAGCAAAAACCATCAACGCGGTTTCAGTTGGGTCTCCCGCTGCCTCGCCATTGGCGTCCATGTCGGCGTCGTTGCAAAGTGCCAGCGCCATCAGGAAAAGGTCGTTCACGTTGTCTGTAGATTCGAAGTCCTTTGCGCGAATCACCTTTCCTGCGACATAGACCGTGTCCACCTCCATGCTATTCATGGTCAGCGTGCCCGTTTTATCGGTGCAAATATAGGTGACCGACCCGAGCGTTTCGACGGCCGGAAGTTTTCGGATCAGGGCGTTTTGTTTAACGAGCTTGCGGGCTCCCAGAGCCAGCGCGACGGTCACCAACGCGGGCAGCGCCTCGGGGATCGCCGCAACCGCCAGCGACACAGCGGTCAGGAGCATCTCGAGCATGGGTTGGCCGTCCATGACTCCAACACCAAAAAAGACTCCGCATAACGCCAAGACAATCAGTGCGAGTCGTTTTCCGAAAACCTCGAGCGATTTTTGAAGGGGAGTTTTGGCCTCTTCCCCCTCCTGGAGCATTTGCGCGATTTTTCCAAATTCCGTGCTCATGGCTGTTTCAACGACCAGTCCACGTCCTCGCCCGTACGTCACGACCGTGCCCTTGAAGCCCATATTGTCGCGGTCCGCGACGACCGTTTCAGCAGCCAACGTCTCGGCGCCTTTTTCTACCGGAAACGATTCGCCGGTCAGGGCGGATTCGTCGACTTTGAAGCCGGCGGTCTCGAGCAATCGTACGTCGGCCGGAATGATCGCGCCGGCCTCCAGAAGGACAATATCCCCCTGCACGAGGTCAGAGGCGGGAAGGGTCGTGCGTTTGCCATTGCGCAAGACCACAGCATTAGGCGCGGCCATCGCTTTCAGGGCGGCGATGGCTTCTTCGGCCCGGTACTCCTGCACAAATCCAATCACTGCGTTGATCAAAATGATCGAAAGAATAGCGATCGCGTCGACCCATTCTCCGGTTGCACCTGCAACCAGAGCAGCACCGATCAAAATCACGATCATGAAATCTTTGAATTGATCAAAGAACATCATGAACGGCGATTTGCCTTTGGTTGCTGTGAATTCATTGCGCCCGTCGCGTGCCAGTCGCAGGCGGGCCTCGTCGATTGTGAGGCCTTCAGTCGTGGACTTCAGGTGCTCAAGTGCTTCGTTTGTTTTTAGGGCGTGCCACGCAGTATTCATGTCTGAGCAGATAGCATGGCGCTTCAAAATTGTCAGTCGATCGTCGAGCTATCGATCGATGACCTGAACTTTGTTCAGCACCACTCCAAGGTGGTTGGCAAGGTCTTCGGCATCGCGTTCTAAGTCAGGAATTATGGACGATTGCCATTCCGTGAGGGGCTCGATGCTGAGCCTTAATGAGCCTTTCGAGATCTCTTGCTTCCAGGTCGCCACAATCCGACCATGGGCAATCACGGTGGGCATCACGACAGCAGATTTTTTCCAGACCTGCTTTTCTTCGTGGGAATCGATGACCCAGCTTTTGTCTTTATGGGTCATCAACATCGTGTCGTAGCCCGGCATCAAACGAGCTGGCCATTCTGCGGGTGGTTGGCGAATCGCGTCGGCGTCAGCGGCCAAGGCCAAAAGCTTGGTTTTATCCTCGGTTTTGACCTCGACAAGGTCTTTGCCGAGCCTGGCCGCCCACTTGCGCGCGTCTGTGACCGAAGCCCCCAGATAATGAGCCATATCTTGAACCGTCGACGGGCCGAAGACAGAAAGGTACCGCCGTAAAACTCGAGTCGAGGCTTCATCAGCATCGATATCTGGCCACCTAATGTGGTCGTGCCAAAGGCTCCGATGGGCGTAGGCTTGTTCGCTGCCTTCTTTGTGGGCAAAAACGATGTGTCCCTGGCAGGCCAGTCGCCGAATGACCTGAGAAGCGGCAAAACGACGTGGGTCTTTGCCAGCGCTTGGATGGTTCTGAAACGATTCAACAAACTTGTCGCTCAACTCGTCAAAAAAATCCGACCGTAGCAGAGGCCGGTCTGCCTCAAGAAATACACGCCCGATATGGTCAGTCAAAGAGTCAGGCGGCACATCTTCACGTCGTCCTTTTGGCGGCCATTTTTTGCCTGCGGTCACAAAAAGCGGCCACTCGTCTGCCGCATAAAGATGCAAGGTGTGCCGTTGCCCCCAGGTTCTGACCAAGGCGTGGTCGCCATTCAGAATCAAGTGCCGAACCTCTTCGGCGGTTGGCCTTCCGCTCGTGCGCAGGCTGATGGCATGCAGAGCACAAGATTCGACCTGCGCTTGTGCGCCAGCGATGTTTGCAGCACACGCCACGGCATCCACAGCCCCCGGGCCGGTCAAGTGAGAGCGTAGGGCCCGAAAATATCGGACCTTTTCGTTTGTGGTGATGAGCGTGTTCATTGGTTGATCCAAGGTCATATCTGGGCCTGAGGGTACGTCGGCGTGAGCGACCCTAGCCGTGTCGATCGCTAGAGTCTTTAGTAAGGCACCGAGAGCGGTCTATTTAATAAACGGCCAAAATCGCAAGGTTCGGTTTCTTGAATTTGGTCTCGATTAGCGCGCCAAAAATATAGAGCGCAAAAACCAGCAGAGTTCCAAAGACGTTGATTCCCAAAAGCCCTGCGTATTTTCCGCCGCCGATATGAAAGGCCTCGGGGATGGTGCCGAATGCGAACCAAACACCCAGAGCGACTCCGGGCCAAAACGAAAGATGGAAGGCCAGTCGCCCGGCGGATTTCCACATGTGAAAGAGGAAAACCGGCGCCAATCCAATCACCATCGTCCCGCTGATCGTGGTCGCCTTCAGGATCGAGGTTCCGGCAAAAAGTGGCAACGACCCTAAGATGACGGTGATAACCATCGTCCATCTGCCGACCTTTAAGGGCCCGGTTTTGCGCGTCCAACTCGAAAACCGTTCGAGCAGCGTGTGGGTTTGCCCGTCTTCGGACAGACCCCCTAAATCGATGACGGCCACCTTGGAAAACGAGCTTAAGGTCGAATCAATCGTAGACCCCGCAGAGATCATCATCAGCACGCTCATCACCGCGCTCGCCGCCAGGCCAAACGCCTGCGCAACTTTGAGTGGGGCGTCTTGGCCGACGTCGATTCCGGCCAGGTTTCCGTAGATTCCAACCCATGAAAATAAAATGATAAAAAGCCCGGCCACTGCGCCAGCGATTAAGTAGCCCTTCAGCATTTTTGCGGGTTTATTGATGAACGCGCGGTCTGTCAAAACCGGGTCGTGAAACGCGTAACTCAAGGATTGCACAACCGCTACAAGCAAGAGGTCCACCCCACCAATCAGTG
>Ga0100388_10000960_pt1 | contig 25603 bp, 18 predicted proteins | sample CryGeymeta201512_FD_81536 | JGI IMG/M metagenome (GOLD analysis project Ga0100388, IMG submission 81536) | Groundwater microbial communities from Crystal Geyser aquifers in Utah, USA - Crystal Geyser metaG 2015-12 | ecosystem: Environmental > Aquatic > Deep subsurface > Groundwater | place... | reverse complement strand
CGAACACGGGTTGAAAGGGGAGAAAAGATGTCCTTTCTTGGCGCTCGGTAGTCAGTTGTGTGAGCTACCGGACGCTGAAGCGATCCGGCGTCTAATGGGGAAGAATTTACGAACGGATGCAGTAGTCGCCGAACAACTGCCTGGCGCACCCGCAAAAGGTTTGACGCCTCGCATATCGGCGTGTAAAAATATGGCAACTATTCAGCCAAAATGAGTCTAAAAATGGCATTGATAGGGCGATCTTTTGAGGAGATGAGTTCTCGCGGCAATTGCGCTCCCGGCAACTCCTCGACGAGGGACTCTGATTTAGAACGTCGACAGGAGTCCGAGAAAGGAGAAACTTGGTTATGAGATCACACAGAGGTATCAAAGGAGCGTTTGGGCCACGTTCCCGAATAGGCGGTCTTACCCTCATCGAGTTGCTTGCGGTGATGGTGATTCTGGTTCTGCTGGCAGGGATAGTGACAACCTCGGTCGTGAAGCGTGTGGAGGAGGGACGTCGGGCGAAGGCGATTACCGACATCGCGTCACTGGAGAGCGCTCTCGAGCAGTATCATATCCATGCAGGCGGATACCCCACCACACAACAGGGTCTGGAGGCATTGCGAACCAAGCCAACGTCGTCCCCCGTGCCCGACCAGTGGAACGGTCCCTACATCACCAAGCAAATTCCGCAAGACCCGTGGGGAAGTGCATATATCTACGTCTGCCCAGGGCAACGCAATGAGGACGGGTTTGACATCTACTCACTTGGCCGCGACGGACAGGAAGGCGGCGAAGGGCGAGATGCAGACGTGACCAACTGGGAGTAACGTGTGCGTGTCGGGAATTCCTCAACACGCCTGTAAGGCATGTACGGCTGTAATATCAAGACGGGATAGCCCTGGCGCATATTGGGGACACAACCCGGTCGTGCGACTTTCGCCTGAGCAGATATGCCATGCAAGGAGCAGCGGTTTACCTTCTGCGATGCGCAGCCATCGGTCGGCGCCGCAACAAAGCCCGGAATACTTCACTGCGCTGGTTGCATTGGTGTAATGTTTACCGGTGTCGACAAGTAGATCATCCTGCCGTCAATCCTGAAAGTAGCCTCGACAAAGAACGCAGCGAACCCCTTCGCTGGGGGGAGCAACTCCGTTGTGAAGATATTGCCTTCCTTTACCATTGTCTGCGGCTCCCATCTGGCAAGACGGAAATCCCGGGAGTCGGACTGCGCCGACCAGAGCAAGGACCGTTCAGCTTCTGGAACGGTCCGAACTTGAATTGTGCGTTGATTGTTCTGAGGGGCGCCGTCACTCCACGAGAGTGTCGGCACCGACGTGTCCGACGCAACGAGACGCGCAAACCCAATGGTTGTGGCATAGAGTTTGCTCCAAGCCTGGGCGGCATCCGCATTTGCCGTACTCTCGGGCCCTTGCCGCTGGAATCCGTGACCAACATTCGGAGCATATAGAACACACTTCGGGCCGGAGAGATCCCCCCAGTAAAGATTCAGCGCATCCAACGTCCAGAAGCGGTCGTTGGTAGCATTGATGATGAGCTTGGGCAGACTCAACCTCTCCTTGTACGAATAAGGGTCCACCATTTTGACAAGCCGTTGACCCCCCTCCGTTGTCAGTTTCTCCTGCAGACCGTGGGTTGTGTAGGCGTTGATTTGCTCGCTGTACTTACCCCACACATCCAGTTGGCGCCGCATCTGTGCGGGGATGTTGAGGTTGTCATACACCACGGGTATGATGCCTTTGACTCGCTCGTCGGCGGCCGCAGTCAACCATGTCGTCCAACCGCGTTTCGACGCGCCGGCGACGATGAAACTCTCGAGCCCCTGGTTTAGTTCCTTCCTCGAGAATTCCTGAAGCGCGTCCATTGCTTTGACGACGCTCTTGGTCATGGGGAAAAGCAGCGGCCAGCTTTCATCACCGGTCTCCAGGTACTTGACAAAAGTGTGAGCCACCAGGCGATCTTCTGAAAGCCCATCGAATAGAGGCTGATTGGGGACTTGGTAAAGGACGGCGTAGACACATCCCAACGAGCCAACCATCTGGGCGGCAAGAGACCGATCCGTGTCGCTCGCATCCCCACCGGTATTCAGCAGGACCGCCATCTTCGGGAACTCCACAACCTCCGGGACGAAAACGACCATCCTGTGCTCCCACTGAATTCCCTGCCACACTTGCGAGGTGAGCTTGAGGTCAACCATGCTGCATTTCTGCAACACCTTTTCGTCCGTCTTTTCCCACCGGTAGGCAGGTTCCGCGCGGGCGACGTACTCAGACAGATCGGCGTGAGTCGCCCCGCACGTCAACACGGCCAGAGCAGCCGTCAAGGTACCCAGTTCTCGCATGTACATTTTTCCTCCATCAACCGTCGTTAGCAGGTTGCGATCCGTTACTTGCCACGCGCCACCCCGTCTTCATCCATGTGAAACCATCGGTACTCCTGTTCGCAGGCAGGAATCTTCCCCATGGCGACGCAGAAGTCCCCCGTGGCAGGATACAGCATCGCTGAGTGAAGGTTCATGCTTGTGATCGGCACACCGTCCTCTCCGGCAAGGTTGAAAGACCGGTCGATCTGACCGTAGTTTTCGCTGATAAGTTCTTCAACTTTTCGATATCGGTAGCACCACGGTTCATCATCTTCGTCCTGATACAGCTTGCGGAAGTGGTTGCTGGCGATGACGTATCCACGAGCTGCGCGGCGGAAGACGATCTCACTGTGGTCGTATTCAGCGATGAATGCATTGGCCGGGTGCGCCTGCGCCACCAGCATGTTGGTGCCGCACGCGCGGGGAGTTGTTCTTAGGATTCGTTCGGCCTCATTCAGAGATGACGCTTGCTGAGCAATCTTCCGTAGCATAAAACAGGTGGAGATTCCCTCCAGTGAATTGGAGCGACCGTACGAGTTGTTGTTGGAACAGACAATTCCCCGGGCGTTCATCACCGTCCAACCATTGATGATTCCCGCCCAGGTCACGGTTACAAACGGGATTCCCTTTGCAGGCTTGAAGTGGATCAGTACGGCAGCATATTCACTGACGCCGTTGTCCCAGTAGTCCAGATTGCGTCCCATTATGAGTTCGCCGGTGGCTGTGGCTGAGCCGAACAGCGCGAAGGAAGTGCAGCGGGTCGCGCGGCTGACATCACCAAAAAGCTGAGCGGCGACGAGGTCCTCGTACTCGACCCCGGCCGCCTTCGACAGGGATCGCATTTCCGTACAAAAGTCTGAAGGGATGTGGCGCTCCATCACCTTCGTTCCCTCGATGAGTTTCTGGTAACTCAACCAGCCGGTGCTACCGCCGGGATGTACGAGGTCGTCTACCATCCGTCGAACTTCATTGCCGAGCAGCCTTCCATGTCGTTCACCCATCTGCCTGGGTGTGCCGGCAACGTGGAGGACGCGGTAACCGTTGATGGTATCCAATCTGCCCTCCCGACCGTGGGACGGGACGGTCAGGAAGGTAAGGGCGCAGAGGACGAGAAACCCCATGAATCCCCATATCGATTGTTTCTGTTTTTGCAGGTCGCGCCAACAATCATGAGGTTCATCTACAGTGACCCGAGCAGTGGGATGTTGGTCTGGCATCACGACGTAGATACTACCACTCAGCAGAACAACAGACAATGGGCGCGCAACTGAACCAGGCACTTGAGCGGCATATCAGATTCTGATCGGGAAACAATATAAAGAAAATAGCGTTAACCATATTGACAGCATTGCACTCAAGTTTTATAATATCGGCGCACTTGTTATGCAAACCAACAATCTCAAACAGGCGGTGAGAGACACATGTCCAAGGCAGTAGGTATTGATTTGGGGACGACCAACTCGGTGGTTGCCGTGGTCGAGGGGGGCGAGCCGGTCGTCATCACGAATCCGGAGGGAAGTCGCTTAACTCCTTCCGTCGTCGCGTTTACCAAATCGGGGGAACGTTTGGTCGGACAGGCAGCCAAACGGCAGGCGGCCCTGAATCCCGAACGGACAGTGATGTCGATTAAGCGGAAGATCGGCACACGTGACAGAAAGAGCATTGATGGGAAGGAGTATAGCCCCGAAGAGATTTCGGCGATGGTTCTTCAGAAGTTGCGGGCCGATGCCGAAGCCTATCTGGGTGAGCCAGTGACTGACGCCGTGATCACGGTTCCCGCCTATTTCGACGACAGCCAGCGAACCGCCACCAAGAACGCAGGAGAGATTGCCGGTCTCAACGTTTTGCGCATCATCAACGAACCTACCGCGGCGGCGCTGGCTTATGGGCTGGACAAGAAGACCGACGAGACAATCCTCGTCTACGATCTTGGTGGGGGAACATTCGATGTCTCTGTCCTGGAGGTTGGCGATGGTGTTTTTGAGGTGAAATCGACGTCCGGTGACACTCGATTGGGGGGCGATGACTTCGACGAGAGAGTTCTGAACTTCATCGCGGACGAGTTCAAGAAGCAGCACACAGTGGACCTTCGCAAAGATTCACAGGCCCTGCAGCGGCTTCGCGAGGCTGCGGAAAAGGCAAAGATTGAGCTATCGTCCATGGTGCAGACAAATATCAATCTCCCGTTTATCACAGCCATTGACGGTGTTCCGGCGCACTTGGACATGCCGTTGACCCGCGCCAAGTTCGATGAGTTGACGAGTGACCTCGTGGAGAAGACAAAGGAATCCTTCAATCGGGCGGTGAAAGACGCCGGACTCTCTGCCAGTGACATCGATGAAGTCATCCTCGTGGGTGGATCGACGCGCATTCCGGCGGTGCAGGAACTTGTGAAGAAGTTGAGTGACAGGGAACCTCACAAGGGCGTAAACCCTGATGAGGTTGTCGCGGTGGGCGCGGCAATTCAGGGCGGGGTTCTGAAGGGAGAGATGAAGGACGTTGTCCTGCTGGACGTGACCCCGCTGTCTCTCGGGATTGAAACCCTCGGTGGCGTCTTCACCCGGCTCATCGAGCGGAACACTACCATCCCTACCCGCAAGGGCGAAGTCTTTACAACGGCCGCGGACGGACAGACGCAGGTGGAAGTCCACGTGCTGCAGGGCGAACGTGAGATGGCGCAATACAACAAGACGCTCGGCCGGTTCCACCTTGCCGACATTCCTCCCGCGCCGCGGGGTATCCCGCAGATTGAGGTGACGTTTGACATTGACGCTAACGGCATTGTCAACGTTTCGGCAAAAGACCGCGGCACGGGGAAAGAGCAGAAGATCGTTATCACCGGTTCCGGGCAGTTGAGCGACAACGATATCCAGAACATGGTGAAAGAGGCCGAACACCATGCCAATGAAGACAAACAGAAGCGCGAAGAAGCCGAAGTGCGCAACAACGCTGACAGCATGGTGTATCAGATAGAGAAGCTGATGAAGGAACACGGAGACAAGCTGCCCGCGGACGAGAAGACCCGCATCGAGGCAGCCATCAAAGAGGTCAAGTCGGCTGTAGAGGCCAATGAAGTGGAACGCATGAAGACGGCAACGGAGAACCTGCAACAGGCTTCCTACAAGCTGTCTGAGATCCTATACCAGCAATCCTCCCAGCAGGCGGGATCTCCAGGAGCCGGAGAAGCGCCGGGAGAAGATACAAGCGGCGGTCAGCAGTCCACGGAAACAGATGGAGAAGTCATCGACGCCGACTTCAAGCAGGCGGAGTAAGGGAACCCCGGTGGGTCCGATCAAGATTCGGCCCGCCGCTCCAAAACAAACCATACAAAATGTGGAGGTGAGTGATATGTCACTCGTACGTTGGGACCCTCTCGATGAGTTGACCTCATTGAGGGAACGGGTCAACCGGTTGTTCAGTGAAACGCTGGGAGAGGGCGGCGCAGCGTCTCCGCGCTCGTGGCGCCCAGCGTGTGACATCAAGGAGACGGAGGGCGAAGTGGTCATCACGGCCGACCTTCCCGGTCTTACCAAGGATAATGTCACAGTCGAGGTGAACGGAGATGTGCTCACCCTGTCAGGCGAGCGCAAGCACGAGTCAGAAGAGAAGAAGGAAGGATACCACCGGATCGAGCGCTCACATGGCCGGTTTCAGAGGTCGTTCTCCCTGGGCACCGAGGTCGATCTCGAAGCCATCAAAGCGGTCTTCAAGGATGGTGTTCTCACCGTTTCCCTGCCGAAGTCCGAAGCCGTAAAACCAAAACAAATTGCCATCGAGGCGGGAGAATAAAAGTGTTGACTTCATGGCGAGGGTCGAGTTCCGGCTCGACCCTCGCCATCGTACCCAAAACGCTCATGCGCAAAGACCATTCTAACAAGCGAGGTGATTGCTATGTCTCTGGTACGTTGGGATCCCTATGATGAGTTGATGTCCCTCAAGGAGGGCGTCAACAGGCTCTTCAGTGAGTCCACTGGAGGTCGCGCCGGTATGCAGCCTCGGAGCTGGGCTCCTGCATGTGACATCTACGAAACTGATGAAGAGGTGGTGATTACTGCGGACCTGCCCGGTATCTCGAAGGAAGACGTGAAGATCGAGTTGACGGGCGACAGCCTTACTCTTTCCGGCGAGCGACCGCATCGGGCCGAGAAGAGGGAAGGTTACCATCGACTTGAGCGCGTCCACGGCACTTTCTACCGAGCGTTTACCCTTGCCACAGAAGTCGACATCGAGAAAATCAAAGCGACTTTTGACAATGGTGTGCTGACATTGAAACTGCCCAAGTCTGATGCCGTGAAGCCCAAGCAGATCACGATCGACGTATCATAGCTGCAGACGAGCACAGCACTGAGCGGCGAGGAACGAACGCCTACGCCTCGTCCTCAGTGCTGTGTCTTCCGTCATCAATCTATCAAGGAGGTGGAGACATGAGGATCGTACGATGGGATCCCTTTGATGAACTTGGTTCCCTACAGGGTCGCGTCAACCGGCTTTTCGAGGAATCGACCCCAGGAGCGGCGATGTCATCCAGGAGCTGGCTTCCAGCCTGTGACATCTGCGAAGGAGATGGCGAGGTTGTGATTACTGTCGATCTCCCCGGTGTTGCGAAGGAAGACATTCAGGTCGACGTGACTGGAGATATGCTCACCCTGAAGGGGGAACGAAAGGCGCAGATTCAGGATGCTAAAACAGGGTGCTACGTGCGCGTCGAGAGAGTATCCGGTCCGTTTGAGAGGAGCTTTACACTGGCGGTCGATGTGGATCGAGCGGCCATTGCCGCAAAATTCGATCAGGGAGTCCTGTCCATCAAACTCCCCAAGGCTGAAGCCGCCAAACCGAAACAGATACCGGTCGAAATCACCGGTTAAAGAGATCTGCCATGCCGGGACGAGACTACTACCAGATTCTGGGTGTGGATCGCGGCGCAGATAAAAAGGCCATCAAGAGCGCCTATCGCAAGCTGGCCCGCAAGTGTCATCCGGACGTAAACCCGAATGACAAGAGGGCGGAAACGCGATTCAAGGAAATCAGCGAAGCGTACCATGTGCTCGGAGACGCCGAGAAACGCAAGCTGTACGACCAGTTTGGTGACAACTGGTCGCGTGTCGGCGCGGGGGCGGGTGCCGGACAACCGGGAGGTGGGTTCACCGCGAACGCTGGCGGTCCTGAGGGATTCAGCTATGATTTCGGCGGGGGCGATTTCAGCGACGTTTTTGAGACCCTGTTTGGGCAGTCTCGCCGGGCGGGGCGAACGCGAGCAACCCTCAATAAGGGACAGGACATCGAACATGAGATAGCCGTCACTCTTGACGAGGCCCTTTCGGGAACCACAAAGCGCGTGCAGTTGAGCCTGCGGGAGCCTTGTCAAAGCTGCCACGGCGTCGGAGGCAGAACTCAGACCTGCGGAGCGTGCGGTGGGTCAGGTATGCAGAAGCAGGGAGGCGGGATCTTCAACCTGGGTTCTCCCTGCCCTCGATGCCATGGGCAGGGAGAAACGCTGAGCGATACCTGCGGCGCGTGCCATGGGTCAGGAAGCGTCGATAGCACGAGGAAGTTGGATGTCAATGTCCCCGCCGGAGTCAAGGACGGTTCACGGATTCGAGTCGGTGGGCAAGGAGGATCCGGCGCTGGTAACGGGGCCAGCGGTGACCTGTACCTCCGAGTGCGAGTGGAGAAGGACGCTTTCTTCGAACGACGTGGGGACGATCTCCATTGCGAGCTTCCCATATCCTTTCCCGAAGCTGCACTGGGCGCAGAGGTGCAAGTCCCGACAAAGAAGGGCCGCGTCAACATGAAAATCCCGGCGGGCACACAGAGTGGACAAACACTTCGTCTCTCGGGACTGGGCGCGCCACACCTGAGAGGTAACGGTCATGGTGACCAGTACGTGAAGATCAAGATCGTTGTTCCCAATGACCTGACCGAAGAAGAGCGGTTTCTGATCAAGGAGATGGCCTCCAAGCGTACCGAGAATCCGAGATCGCATCTAAAAGTCTGAGAACGCATAACCGTTCACTCGGTGCCTAAGGGTATGAAGCCCCCCAGTTTCACACGGGGGGATTTCCCGTACCATTTGAACGGTTACGAGAACGCAGTCTGTAGTTGCGAGTACGGGATCGCTTTCCGGAGAGGTTTGCCCGACGCGAATGCTTCCGCCGATTCTGCAGCAATGACCGGAGGTGAAGAGAAAGTGGCACAGCACGTTCAGGAAGGCCTCTATCATATCAGCATTGCATCCAGACTGGTTGACAGCCATCCTCAAACCCTCAGGATGTATGAACGCATGGGACTCATCGAGCCTCAGAGGACGAAACGAAACGTGCGTCTCTATTCGGATGAGGATATCGAGCGTGTGCGGCGCATACAGCATCTGACTCAGGACCTCGGTGTCAATCTCGCAGGCGTTGAGGTAGTTTTCAAACTCCTCTCGGACATGCACAGAATGCAGGATGAAATGGCGCAGGAAATGGACAAGATGCGACTGGAAATGGAGAAAGAGATGCAGGAAGAGGTTGACAGGATTCGGAGAGTGCGGGGCTCGCGAGGGTATTCCTGAGACGATTGAGATGCAGTCGTCCATTGAAGGGAAAACATAAGGGGAAGACACCGTGAATATGTCCGATCAAGTTGGTAGTAAGTTCGTCCTGACAAACGTTCTGGCAAAGCGCGCGATTCAGCTTGATTTGAGAGCGAAGCGTCGTCTGGAACTCGACAACAAGAACGCTCTCACGCAGGCGATGGAAGAGATGGCGGCAGGACTCATCACCATCAACGAACGGCCCGCAAAGGGAGAGAAGGAAAGCGAGAAAAATTAGGGAAGCAGACTCTGAGTTCCCTCCAGATTGCGCGGAGGTCAGGGTGAACTATACTCAAACGTTGGCAGCATTCCCCGAGAGTTCTCCAGTAGCTCGCCGAGCAGTCGCTCCGACTCTTTCGGAGGGATGGCGGTTTCGTCCACCTGCATTGCCTGCAAGGCAAGTTGTCGGTCGCCTTTGACTGCCGCGTCGACAACCAACTCCTGCCAGGCGATACGCTTGCGCAGTAGAGCTTCCAGTGCCAGCGGGGCTTCTCCCATCCACAGCGGACGGACCCCCATCGAATCCGTAACTGCCTCCACCTCGAGCACGGCGTCCGGGGGCAGGTTGGCCACGGCGTGTTGGTTCGGAACGTTGCAGATATGCACATTGCGTCTGCCGGTAGCGATATCCGTGATGAGCCGCGCGGTCCCCTCACCCAGGATGGGGTCGGTCGCGTTCTCTGGCAGCCTTACCTCGTCAAGACGGGTTGCGTAGTCCCGCAGCATGTCGGCTCGTGATACGCACGCGTCGCGCTGTCGCACCTCCTCAAGGGTCTCCTCGCCGGAATACAGGGACTTCATGCGCCTGCCAAAGTGTGCGTCGCTCATGCCAAAGGGCAGGTTGGTGGGGTACTCCACCTGCGGGAGGTACGGGTAAAACTCGATGATATGGTCGTCTTGAGGATAGACAATCCAGTGTCCATAAACACGACTGAGATCAGCGGATAACACCCGACCGGGTTCTGGTGTGCGGTTGCGCGCCTTCTCCCAGAACTCCGGCATCACGTCCTTTCCTTTGTGACACATTCGAGTGAACCAGTAGTAGTGGTTCGTGCCGATCCAGACGGTCTCAAGTTCCTGCGGCGGAATATCAAGAATTTCAGCAGCGTGTCGCACGCCTCCCTGCACGCCGTGACAGATGCCGATCACACAACGGACGGATGAATACTTCACCATTGCTCGACACAACACAGACATGGGATTGGCGTGGTTGAGCATAACGGCCCGGGGCGCGCGTCTTTCGATTTCACGACAGATTTCGAGATAGATGGGTACGCTGCGAAATGCTGCGGCCATCGCCGCTGGGCCCGCGGTGTCGCCGACAATCTGCGGGACTCCGCGCTTCGCGCAGATGACCTTGTCTCCCAGATGAACAAGGGACTCATAGTATCCCGCCGCACCCGATGCTCCTGCGCCTCCGATGGACGCCAGCACGAAATCACTGCCATCCACCGCCTCCGCGAGGCTCGCGGGAACCGTGAAGCGAAGGTTCGCTTCCGCCGTCTCGCTCAGCCGCTCCCCCATGCCCGCCATCAGTTGCCCGCGGTCTCTGTCGATGTCGTAGATGGCAACCTCGCTCCCGCGCAGATCCTCACACACGCAGAAATCGGCAATCGGTCGCGCAAAGTACCATCCTGCTCCGCCAACACATAAAATCTTCATTCTCGAATGTGTCCCCTCTCATCTTGAGATCATTAAGGTTATTATAGCAAAAAAAGGAGCGCCGCCCAATGGGCGGCGCTTTGACTGCGAGATTTGTGTACACGAGTTTCCATATCATCACCCAGTACACCGACCAGACGAACCACGCTGGCGTAGTGTAATGCCAACCGATGTAGTCTAGCACCGGAAGGTAGGCAAGATACAAAAACCCAAAGGCTTCCAATGATGGATAATCTCTCCTGTACATCCAGAGGAGGTAAAGGAAATAAAATGTCATAGTCATCCAAATGACCATTCTCAATCCTTCCTTCGCAAAGGGATGGTCAAGGATAGTCATTATCGCCGTGACAATACGTTGGTCAAACGTATTTACGGCTCCCGGAATATCGCTTATGGGACCATAAGTACCAAGAAAACCTGCCGTGATAAGCATGATAACCATAGAGCAAACAGGCAAGCTTACCCATCGGTTTTGGAACTTTTGGCGAAGCTTTACCGTGGCACCAATTCCGACAAAAAACACCAATGAAAGCCCCGGCATCCAGGAATCTTTAGAAAGGAATACTTCTTTGTATACTCCCGTTTTCACTTGAATCCTCTGGAATAGGTATCCAGCGAACTCACTGAAAAGAAATATCCCTGGCTTGTAGATGAGCTGGTTCCACTTCAACGATGGATTGCGTGGGTGATCAATAACTTCTGCCCGGTAGACCCAGAGTCCAATGATAGTCAGAAACATTAAGGCAACCTGCCCGAGTGCTGACTTCAATGGAATCTGTTTTTTATTTCGGCGTTGTCCGAATACAACGATGACGGTCGCAAAAAGCGGAAAAACATATACATGTTCTTTACTTAACGAACCAACGATGAAAAGTACCCAGCTTAGTGGCAACCATTTCCTCTCTCCGGTGCTAAACCATTGGTAGAAAGAAGCGATTCCACCGAGCATTAATGCATTCATCATCAGATCTTGGTGTACCGGGTACCAGCCCAACCAAATGTCTGGCTGTCCCGGGTTATGAAAACGGACCGTTGTTGCGAGTATTGCTGCGCCAAAGGCGCATATCTTTGATTGCGTTAACTGCCATGCTAACACTCCAGAAAGCAGGCAGTTTACTGAGAACAGCACAAAACCAATCCATGCCGTCCAGATGAAACCTTGGTGGAGCCAAAGGTGCGTTTCCAACCAGTAAAGGTACGATGAGACCGGTCGAAACGCTGCTATACCAACCTGGATCCATTCACCCCTCCACCACCTCAGTCCATCAATGAGAAGATTTGGTGTCTGCTCGTACCCAAGTTTAATTGAAGCGATGTCATTCATCGAAAGGATCTTTCCAGTGGTATACCCTTCCACCTTTAGAAACCCTGCGTTCAAAATGAACGCCAGTACCACCGTTGATACAACCAACAGTATTTTCTCCCAATTCTTCATCTCCATCACCATCCTCTTTGTTAATCCCTAATTGTTGCGCAACAGCGGAAGGTCCATATTGCTTCTTTCGTCCCGCTGCGTGCCAGTCAAGTGTATTTCTGTTGTTCAACCTCGTCAATTCGACGAACGCCAGCCAGAATTCCAGCATCGGAATGCCCCCAGTTTGAGATGCGCCCGGTTTCATGTCGGAAGGGTCTCAGTGGTGTTCGTGCATCAGCTTTACCTGTCCATCATGGCGCTCGTCCACCAAGAGAAAGTCTTTCAGAGACCCTCGGGATCCAGCATTATCAGGTTGTAGTGGCGGACACCCGTCGCCCCCCATTGAGCCGGTTTCCACCGCTCACCCGCGACTGGGAAAAGTTAGTCTCATCGTGGTTGGGGTTATCCCCAGCCCCTCAGCGCATTCCGGGAACAAACCTGCCTTTTTCCAGCACATTGGCGTTTCTGTGCTTGTCATCACCGTCGGCGCTCAATATAATCGGAAAGTGTAATGGTGCAGGGGCCGAGGGACCGCCCGCCATGCGACTTCCCATCCCGCGTTCCCGCTTGCAGCGATCCCCTTCGCACTGGCCAGATGTTGAGACTACATCATCTCGGTCCCGGACGCCCATTACACCCCGTCATCGGGTAACATCGAAGCAACTATCAGGAGTAATGACCATGTCCAACAGCACCTCCGGCCCCAAGTTCGTTTTTGTGACAGGCGGCGTAGTATCGTCCATCGGCAAGGGCATCACGACAGCGTGTCTTGGCCGTCTCCTCAAGAACCGCGGTTTACGGGTCTCGGTGCAAAAAATTGATCCCTACATCAACGTCGATGCGGGAACAATGAACCCTCACCAGCACGGCGAGGTATTTGTGACGGAGGATGGCGCTGAAACCGACTTGGACCTGGGGCACTATGAGCGGTTTGTCGACATCCCTCTTACCACCAGCTCCAACGTTACTACCGGGCGCGTCTACGGAACCGTTATCGCCAAAGAGAGAAAGGGCGACTACCTCGGTCAGACCGTTCAGGTGATTCCCCACGTCACCGACGAGATCAAACACCGGATTCGCACTCACGCCAACGAACAGAACGCGGATGTAGCCATCGTTGAGATTGGAGGCACGGTGGGCGACATCGAAGGACTTCCGTTCCTTGAGGCGATTCGGCAGATGAAGATTGATGAGGGGTCGGAGAACACGATGTACATCCACGTGACCCTCATCCCCTTCGTTGGTCCGCGGAAGGAAATGAAGACCAAGCCCACCCAGCACAGTGTTCGGGAGTTGCGAAACATTGGCATTCAGCCGGACATATTGATCTGCCGGACCAAGCTGTCCATGACCGACGAGATGCGTCGTAAGATAGCCCTCTTCTGCGATACACCTCGGGAAGCCATCATCGAGGGGCTGGACACGGAGACGCTCTACGAGTTGCCAATCACCTTCGAGAAGCAGGGACTTGCCGTCCTCGTGCTGAAACGACTCGGCATCGACAACGGTCCTCCGGATCTTGGGGAATGGGAGCAGTTGGTTGAGGATATGAAGAACCCTACTGCCCGGTGCACGGTCGGGATGGTGGGCAAATACATGGAACTCCACGATGCCTACATCAGTATCGTCGAAGCGCTGAAACACGGTGGAATCGAGAACAAAGCGCGCGTGGATATTCAGTGGATTGATTCCGAAACCATCACCAGCCAGAACGCGAAAGAGCGCCTGAAAGGGCTTAACGGTCTCCTGGTCCCTGGAGGTTTTGGGCACCGCGGGATCGAGGGGAAGGTCGAGGCCATTCAGTATGCCCGGGAGAACAAGGTCCCATTCCTCGGGCTGTGCCTCGGTCTTCAGTGTTGCGTCATCGAGTTCGCCAGAAACAAGTGCGGTATCGCGAATGCCAACAGCTCCGAGTTCGACGAGAACACTCCTGACCCCGTTATCACCATCCTCGACGAGCTGAAAGACATCGAGGACAAAGGAGGCACCATGCGATTGGGCGCTTACGCCTGCAAGCTGTTGAGCGGCTCCAAGGCCGCGGGAATCTATGGAACCGACCTCGTTTGCGAACGCCATCGGCACCGGTTCGAGGTGAACCCCAAGTACCATCAAGCGCTCCGCAAAAATGGGCTGGTGCTCTCGGGTCTGTCCCCCGATGAGCGACTTGTGGAAATCGTTGAGCTTCCTGATCGCCCCTTCTACATCGCCACGCAATTCCATCCGGAGTTCAAATCACGACCAAACCGAGCGCACCCGCTGTTCCGCGCCTTCGTCAAAGCGTGCATTTCGAGCACATAAGCATCTCATGTCCTCCATCCTTCTTCCACTCAACCCGCAGCAGCGCGCCGCGGTAGAACATGAAACGGGACCGTTGCTCATCTTTGCGGGAGCGGGCAGCGGAAAGACGCGTGTCCTCACCCATCGGGTGGCCTACCTGATTCAGGAGTTAGAGACCTCGCCATACCACTTTCTCGCGGTCACTTTTACAAACAAGGCTGCCAATGAGATGCGTGAGCGCATCGAGGGACTGATCGGCTCCGCACCCGACGGCCGCGGAATGTCCCGTGGGATGTGGGTGGGCACGTTCCATGCCATCTGTGCACGGATGTTGCGCACACACGGCGACCGCATTGGGCTTGATCGCCAGTTTGTGATATTTGATGCCGGCGACCAGCAGACGTTGATCAAGCAGGCCCTGGAAGAACTCGACCTCGACTCCAAGCGTTTCCGCCCGCAGGCAATCCATGAGGCCATCAGCAACGCCAAGAACGAGCTTATCGGACCTCGCCGATACGAAACAACCGCGTCCGGCTTTTTCGAGCAGATTGTGTCCAGAGTCTACCATCTGTATGAGAAGAAACTCCGCATGAACCACGCGTGCGATTTCGACGATCTGCTTATGCTGGCGGTGCAGCTTCTGGAAGCGGAGCCGGAGATAGCCGACCACTACCAGGAGCGCTTTCGGCACGTTCTGGTGGATGAGTATCAAGACATCAATTACGCGCAGTACCGGTTGGTTGAAAACATCGCTCGCAAGCACCGCAACATCTGCGTTGTCGGAGACGACGACCAGAGCATCTACTCTTGGCGCGGCGCGGATGTTCGGCTCATCCTCCAGTTCGAGAAAGACTACCCCGACGCCACCGTCATCAAACTGGAGCAGAACTACCGGTCCACACAGACAATCCTTGACGCAGCGTATGCCGTCATTCGGAAGAACCAGCACCGCAAGGAGAAGAGACTCTGGACGGAAAAGCAAGGGGGCGACCCCCTCATTCTTCACGAGACTGCGAACGAGCAGGAGGAAGCGCAGTACGTTATCGAGCAGATCGGCAAGCTGCGCGAGGGACAGGGAAAGAGACTGAACGACTTCGCGGTCCTCTATCGCGTCAACGCCCAATCACGCGTCCTTGAAGAGGAGTTCGTCAAATTTCGCGTTCCCTATCGGCTGGTCGGCGCGGTGCAATTCTATCAGCGCAAGGAGATCAAGGATATCCTCGCGTACCTCAAGCTGTTGTACAACCCGAACGACTCTATCAGCCTGCGGAGAATCATCAACGTCCCCACCCGTGGGATCGGCTCACGCACGGTGGAAAAACTCGAAGCGGAATCCGTGCAACACGACATCAACCTGATGGAGACCATCCGACAGGTTGCATCGACCGCAACAGACTCCATCAGTATCCACCTGAGCCCGCGGGCATCCAAAGCAGTGGTCGAGTTCGCTCAGTTGTTCGAGCGTCTTCAAGAGTTCATGGGAGATTGCGGCTCCATCACGCGCCTTGCCGAGGAGGTACTCAAGCGCACCGAATATGCGCGCCTACTGGAAGAAGAACGAACTTTGGAAGCAGCGGAACGGATGGAGAACATCAAAGAGCTTCTGTCGGCGACGCAAGAGTTTGACAGGAGAATTGAGAACGAACTCTCAGAGCTCGCGAACGGAGAAAGGACGGAGGATGACACAGTAGTGGCCACCGATTTCCGCTCTTCCCACCTCGGGCAGTTTCTCGAGGGCGTCGCGCTGGTCGCTGAGATCGACCGCTGGGACGAGTCCGCGCAAGCCGTCACTCTCATGACGCTACACGCTGCGAAAGGGCTGGAGTTCCCTGTCGTCTTTATGGTCGGGATGGAGGAGAACGTGTTCCCGCATTCTCGCTCCCGCTGCGACACCAAATCCATGGAGGAGGAACGGCGTCTCTGCTACGTTGGGCTGACCCGCGCCATGGAGGCGGTGTACCTCGTCCACGCCAATCGGCGAACTCTGTATGGTATGACGGAAGACTCCATGCTCTCGCAGTTTGTCCGTGACATACCGGAGAGTGTGCTGCAGTGCACATCCAGCATCTCCACCCTCGACTCCTCGTGGTGGCCTTCCACCCGCCGATCACGCCACTCGGATTCTCCATCCCACTCCGCATCTGCCGCCTCACACAGATCGCAGCGACAAGAAGAATTGCCCGGCGCTCACGACGCGACCTCACACGCATCCGTCGACAGTCGCCAATTATCAATAACCACCTGCCAATACGCCGTTGGCGAGAAGGTGCGCCACGGGAAATGGGGAGACGGAATCGTCGTGAAGGTGGGATCCGTCGCATCAGACTCAGGAGTCCGTAGCGACGAAGAGCAGGAGTGGGTCGAGGTTGCATTCCCCAGCAAGGACATCGGGATCAAAAAACTGATGCTCAGCTTCGCGCCGCTGGAGAAGATCTCGTAGTCCGTCAGGATTCAGTTGTCAGGGGGCTTCCATCCCGATCCGCCGTGGGTTAGGCTGTATGACGCGCTGTGCCCAACCGCGGTTTGACTTCGCCCGAATCTCCGTGCAACAATGATACTCCGCATCGGCAATGGAGTTGATAGCACATGGGGCAAGAGACAACCACCAAGCTCCAATCACCAGCCATACGGCCGCGCGGTTTTACCCTGATCGAGCTTGTCGCCATCATGTTTATCATGGTGGTCCTTGCCACATCCGTTATGCCCTCGTTTGTCCGCGCCGGACGGGACGCTCAGCTACGGGCCTCCACTCGGAGGGTGCTGGCCGCATTGAGCTTTGCGCGCAGCCTGGCCGTTGCAGAGAAGACGCCGACGCGAGTGGAAATCGACACTGCAAACGGTGTCTACAGTGTTGCGATACAGCGACCGTCGGAGTCGGGTGAGCGACAGTTCGTTCCTGAAATGAGTTCCCTCGGGAGACCCCATGCTCTGCCGGATACGGTCGACATCCGCCTTGTGTCCTCCACGGCTGCCCCCACTTCCGAGCCTTCTGGCATGGATGCCGTTTCCTTTTACGAAGACGGGCGCGCCGACGAATGCGTCATCCTGCTTCGAGACCACTTCGGGGGTGAACGCACTCTCGTCGTGGATCCTCTCATCGGGCGCGCACACGTTCGTGGAGGCCCGTAAGTCCCCGTTGGCTGATTCCTTGCGTCCCGAAACTGTGTTGTGCCTGGAGGGTCCACAGAAGGCATGTGGGTCGGGGCAGCGCAATTCTACGCAACGACTGCAAGGGGGAAACAATGAGTAAACTCAAGTTGGGGTACATCGGGGCAGGGAACGTGGTTCGAGGGATGCACTTGCCGGGGGTGGCAATGTTGCCGGACAAGTTCGAGGTGGCCGCATTCTGCGATATCGACAAGGCAAAGGCGGAAGGTCTCGCCGAAACCGTTGGGGCGCAGGCATTTGGGTCGGTCAGGGAAATGACCGCAGCCATTCCGGACCTCGACTTGGTTACCGTTGCTACGAGACCTCCCAACGCGCACATGACGCCTGCCATCGAGGCGCTCGAAGCAGGAGTGAACGTCTTTGTCGAGAAACCCTTCGCAGCAAGTCTGTCGGACGCCCAGCGCGGCTTTGACGCGGCGCGCCAGGCGGGCAAAACTCTCTGCGCCTACCAGAACCGACGCTACGAGATCGCTTTCCTTTCTTTCATGCAGGCCTTGGGGGAGGGCGTTGTTGGCAAGCCGGGTATCATCGTGCGCCATCAGAATTGCGGCGTAAAGTCTGACGACTTCCTGGACTTTGGGGCACACATCTTCGACCAGATTGTCTGCATGATCGGCGACCGTGGAATCGTCGAGGTTAGCGGAGCAGTGCAGCAACCGGCCATGAAATTCGACGTTGGTGAGTTTGGCTGGTACCGCGCGGAGATCCGTTGCGACGACGGACTCGTTGCCATTGCCGAGAAGCTCCCCTATCCGGCACAGAAGTCGTACTTCTACGCGGCGGGCGACAAGGGCATGATCCAGCAGGACTGGTGCGACTCAAAGAACGATTTGCTGCGCAAGACCTTCAAGCGCATGGGGGATACGGTGCCACCTGCGTGGTGCCCGGACTTCCTGAACGACACCCATCCCGGATTCCATGCGGGCCCTGACGCCACGCTCTACTACCGCTGCTACGACAGGATGCACGAGCACATTGTCAACGCCGCCCCCACCCCGGTCGCGCCGCGAGACACCCTCCGTGCCTTCGCGCTGATGGAGGCAATGATGGAGTCCGCGCTGCAAGGCCGCGCAGTGGTGTTTGATGAACCAATGCCGTGACCTCACGCAAAGGCGCAGAGAATTCGGGGAGAGGTCCAGGGGGAACATGACAGAGAGCCGAAACTGAACCTCCACACCATCGCCGAACTGACCAAGTTCGCCATACGCGAAGGACTGACGAAGGTCGGCAGATACTCGACTATCATCCGGAGGCAGCAGTGCGAGGCAGACAATCATGTCTGCCCTCCGGCCAGATTCAGGCTTTGCGAAGCCAATATTCAGGGAATGCCTATCGACGCAGCTCCTAAATCCCTGTAAATCCGTATTCTCTTGGCTCCGAAAGAAGCCATGACACCGCCGTGCTTCAGCCGGCAGAGATTCACACGACTGGCTACAGGGAAGGCTGCCTGATGTTGAACGGACACCGCCGTGCTTCAGCCGGCGGAGACTCACACGACTGGCTACACGGACACCGCCGTGCTTCAGCCGGCGGAGACTCACACGACTGGCTACACGGACACCGCCGTGCTTCAGCCGGCGGAGACTCACACGACTGGCTACAGGGAAGGCTGCCTGATATTGAACGGACACCGCCGTGCTTCAGCCAGCGGTAGCTCACATAAGTGGCTCCCAGGCAGGCCGTTCGTTGCCTTACTCCGTGTCGCATTGAGACAGATGTCAGGAACCCTGACTTGAACGTCAGGGTGTGAAGCGCGTCACGCCGTTTTTCGTAGCCAGCTTGTATCAGGAACCTGACTCTGAAGAATCAGGTGTGCAACGAAGGCCTTGTGCAAGTGCCCGCTTAGGAGCTAAGTCAGGAGGTAGCAACATGACACAATCTGGCGTAACGTCCCGTCAACTCATCGTCATCCTTGGGCTGGTGATCGTCGGCGTGCTGGCCGCAGGCGGGTGGTTCTACCGCGCCCAGGAGCAACACCTGCGACGGAACGCGGAAAGCTATCTCGGCGTCATCGCGCAGTTGAAGGTCGATGAGATCACCCGGTGGCGATCCGAGCGGCTGGGTGATGCCGCAGTGCTCGTAGGGGATTCGTTCTTTGCACACACGGTTGCGCGATGGATGGCAAACCCGCAAGCGGGGAACGCCGACAATATACTCACCCGGTTCCGCTCGTTGCGGACGTACTATGGCTACAGTGATGTCCGGCTGGTAGACGCGGAGGGTAAAGCGCTCTTGAGCCTCTCCAGTCATCGGGTTCGGCGGACTTTGCGAGTCCGAGTCGATGGTGAGGAGATGCAAGTAGTGAAAGACGCCTGCCGAGAACGGCGCGCGCTGCTCAGCGACCTGCATTCCGGAGTAGAGACCTCGGCGCCCCACGTCGCCGCGGTTGCGCCGCTCTTCGCAGGGGTGGGAGGCAGACCCGTCGGCGCGGTCGTTCTGATCAGCAATGCCGAGGACTTTCTCTATCCGCTGGTCCAGTCCTGGCCCACTCTCAGCCGGAGCGCGGAAACCTTGCTCGTCCGCAAGGATGGGGACTCGGTTCTGTTCCTGAACGACTTGCGCCACCGCAAGAACACCGCCCTCAAGCTGCACATCCCACTAACTCGGAAGGACGTGCCCGCGGTGATGGCGGTGCTGGGGAGGAAGGGGGTGGTTGAGGGGACGGACTATCGCGGGGTTAAGGTGCTGTCAGTCTTGAGGCGCGTCCCGGAATCCCCTTGGTTCATAGTGGCGAAGATGGACGTGTCGGAGTCCTTGGCGGTGTGGCGCGTCCGATCTGTTACCATCGTGTTGGTGCTCGTCCTCCTGATCCTGGCGGCCGTTACCGTGGCCGCGGCGGTGTGGCAACAGAACGCCAAGGCGCACTAAAAAGCTCTCCTCTACGCGGAGACAGCGCGGCGGAAGGCCGAGGAGCGTCACCGCATCACGCTGATGAGCTTGGGTGACGGAGTGATCACCACCGACACCGAGGGGCGGGTGGAGTTGCTGAATCCTGTGGCCGAGACGCTCACCGGCTGGTCGCAGAACGATGCCCGCGGCCAACCACTCGAAGAGGTCTTCCATATCGTCAATGAAGGAACGCGCCAGCCGGTCGAGAGCCCGGTGCGCCGGGTACTGCGGGAGGGGTTGATCGTGGGGCTTGCCAAGCACACCGTGCTCCTCGCCCGTGACGGCGCGGAGATCCCCATCGCCGACAGCGGCGCGCCGATCAGAGATGGCCAGGGGGAAATCACCGGTGTGGTGCTGGTCTTCCGCGACCAGGCCGCGGAGCGCGCGGCGCAGCAAGCGTTGGTCGATTCGGAGACGCGGTATCGGCGTCTTTTTGAGTCGGCTCAAGACGGTATTCTGATCCTCGATACCAAGACAGGGATGATCGTCGACGCGAATCCGTTCCTGATTGAGATGCTGAGTTTCTCGCACGAACAGTTCCTCGGCAAGAAAGTTTGGGAGCTGGGGTCCTTCGGCGACCTCATTGCCAACCAGGAGAAGTTCCTCGAATTGCAGCGGCAGGGCTACGTCCGCTACGAAGACTTGGCGCTGGAAACTGCTGACGGCAGGCGGATTGACGTGGAGTTCGTCAGCAATGTCTACTCTGTGGATCACACGCCGGTGATCCAATGCAACATCCGGGACATCACCGACCGCAAACGCGCGGAGGCGGCGTTACGGGTGAAGGATGACGCGCTACGCTCGATGACCGAACAGCTCTGGCAGGCCGCCAAATTGGCCTCGGTGGGGGAACTCGCCGCCAGCATCGCTCACGAACTGAACAATCCATTGACCACCGTAACGCTGCGACTGGAGTCGCTGTTGGACGATTTGCCGCCCGATACTCCTGATCGGGAAAGCCTCGCGGTCATCGATCGGCAAGTGAGCCGCATGGGGAACCTGGTCGCCAACTTGCTGCAGTTCAGTCGCCGAAGCGGGACACGCATTTCCTCGGTCAATCTGCCGCAGGAGGTCGATAAAACTATGGAATTGCTCCAGGGACACCTTCGGAGAGGATCCATCGAGGTAGTTCGGGATTTTGCGGAAGAGCTCCCGTTCATTCCTGCCGACCGGGAGCAATTGCGTCAAGTTTTCCTGAATCTCTTCACCAATGCCTGCGACGCGATGCCGGAGGGAGGAACACTCACCGTGCGGGCCAGTGTGGAAGCTGGCGAAAGCGCGAGTGATCCTGGAATCCGCGCTTCGCATCTGGCGCTCCAGATTGAGGTGTCCGACACCGGGGAGGGCATTCCTCCTGAAATTCTGCCTGACGTGATGGAGCCGTTCTTGACAACCAAACCGGAAGGCAAGGGCACCGGACTGGGGCTGGCCATCTGTCACCGCATTGTCGAAGAACACGGTGGCGCCATTCAACTGGAGAGCGAGCAAGGCAGGGGGACAACGGTACGGATTGTGCTGCCGGTGGGCAACGGAGGTAACGGGGAAGCTCTGGGGGAAGATGGAGCGAGGGAGTGATGTGTGCGAAGACACTAACTGTAGAATCGCTCGAAGTCGTCATGGCAGCCGATGAAGACCTAGACGTACGTAAGTGTCGCCGTCGAGGTAACACACGGCGCGGCAGTTGTCATCAATGCGGTATTCCCAGAGCGGTGTGGATTGGTGTTCGGTGGAACGGGGTGTAAGTAAGATTTGTGACGCGTGGAGGTAATCAGCGCCCTGGGGTCGGCCAGGTATAAACGAAAGGTTGGGGAAACCTACGCGAGTGAAAGGGGACAGTAACAACCGGCAAGGACGGCATTGATTTCGATGTGGCGCGCAGAGCCTGATTGATGGAGTCGCTCAAACCGTTCTCGAGGTCGTGTGTGACCGATTCCAGATACTGACGTTTCTTAGTCCAATACGGCATACATGGTGGGTCTCCCGAAATGATTTCGATCGCAATTGTACCACGCAGAATATCGAAAGGATATGAATGATGTCAACACCAACGCAGGGACGAGTGCTCGTAGTGGATGACGAGTTGGAGTTGCGGACCGCACTGCAGGAGAGATTGCCGCGGTACGGATACGAGACAGAGGCGGTCGGTTCGGGGTCGGAGGCGCTGCAGGCGCTCAAGGAGCAGGATTTCGACGTGCTGCTGACCGACCTCATAATGCCGGGGATGGACGGACTTTTGTTGATGAAAGCTGCGTTGGAGATCGACCCGCATGTCGTGTCCATCGTCATGACCGGCCAGGCAACGATCGAGACGGCTGTGGAGGCGATGAAGGAGGGAGCATTTGATTATGTGATGAAGCCCTTCAAGGTGGCCTCACTGCTGCCGGCGCTGACCCGAGCCATGGGCGTGCGCCGAACGCGGCTGGAGAACGTGCAGCTTCGGGAATCTCTCTCCGTGCACGACCTGACTCGCGCGCTCGCTCTTACGCACGACCTGCAGACCATTCTGGACAAGGTGATGGACGCGGCCCTGGAACAGTGCCAGGCCGACGAAGGCTCCATCATGCGTCCGACGAAAGACGGCAAGCAGCTCAGCGTGGCCGTAGTGCGCGGTCAGGACAGACACAACCTGACGGGACAGCTTGCGAATTTGGGGGACACCATTTCGGGCTGGGTGGCCAGCCATCGGGAAATGTTAACGCTGAACGGGAGAGTCGATGACCCGCGGTTCAAGCCTGTCCGTCCCCGGGAGGATATCTTTTCTGCGGTCTGCATCCCCATGCTGGTGGGGGGGGAGGCAATGGGCGTGCTGAATGTCAATGCCACGGATCGACACCGTCCGTTCACGGTGGGGGAGATCAAGGGGTTGAGCTTCCTGTCGGCCACCGCGGGACTGGCGCTGGAAGAGGCAGCGCTTTTCGCTGAAGTGCAGCAAAGTCATAGTCAGCTTTCAGCGATCTTCGAGAGCGCGCCGGTAACGATGATGATAGTGGATCAGGAGCGCCGGGTGTGCCGCGTGAACCGGCACGGCGCCGCTCTAACGCACCGCTCTGATGACCGGATCATCGGGAACCTTCCGGGCGAGGCGCTGGGGTGTCTGAACTCGCTGCTCGACGAACGCGGCTGCGGCTTCGGCCCGGCCTGTAGCCACTGCTTGCTGCGCAGCGCGGCGCTGGACACCCTCAAGACCGGCAACTCCCACCTCGAGGTGGAAGCCCATCTTCCACTGGGGCGAGAGGGGAAGGAGGGACAGAGGGATTTTCTTGTCTCCACCGCGGCCGTGCGCGTCGGCAACGATGGGGGGCGGGCGGCTCTCATTTGTCTGCAGGATATCACGGAGCGAAACAAAACGAGAGAAGACCTTCGCCGCTCTCTGGATGAGACCCAACAGCGGGGTCACGAAAATGCCGCGCTCTTGGAGGCCGCGCGCGCGGTGCTGCAGTATCGTGATTTCCTCTCGGCGGCCACAACCATCTTTGAGGCCTGCAAGCGCGCGCTGAGCGCGACCGCCGGATTCGTGGCGCTCCTCTCTCCGGAGGGAGATGCAATTGAGGTGGTGTACCTCAACTCGGGCGACGCGGTCCACACCGTCGATCCTGTCCTGCGGATGCCGATTCGGGGACTGCGCGAGGTCGCCTACCGGGAAGGCAGGTTTGTTTATGACAATGCCTTCAAGCAAAGCGAATGGGCGCAGTATGTGCCGAAAGGCCACACCGACCTGGAAAACGTTGCCTTCGCTCCTTTGCTGATCGACGACATGACCGTCGGTCTGTTGGGTTTGGCCAACAAGAAAGGAGGGTTTACGGACGCGGACGCACGACTCGCCAACGCTTTCGCAGAGCTTGCCGCTATCGCGTTTCTCAATGCCCGCACGGTCGAGTTTCTTCAGGACAGGGAGGGGGAGCTGGAAGAAACTAACCTTCGTCTCCAGAAGGCTCTCGCCGATTTGAAAGCAACGCAGGAACAGGTGGTGCAGCAGGAGCGGCTGCGCGCGCTCGGCCAGATGGCCAGTGGCATCGCTCATGATTTCAACAACGCTCTCGCGCCGATATTGGGCTTCAGCGAGTTGATGTTGATGCGTCCCGAAGGGCTGGATGACCGGGAAAAGGTTGAGAGATACCTGAAGTTGATTCGAACCGGCGCCGAGGACGCCAGCAACGTGGTTCGGCGATTGCGGGAATTCTACCGGAAAAAGGAGGAAGGTGAGGTCTTTCTACCGGTGGATCTGAATCAACTCGTGGAGCAGGCCGTCGACCTCACCCAGCCCAAGTGGAGAGACCAGTCCCTGGCCAACGGGGCGCCGGTGGAGGTCCGGAAGGACCTGAAGAAGGTGCCAAAAATATCAGGCAATGAGTCGGAGTTGCGGGAGGCGATGACCAACCTCATCTTCAATGCTGTCGACGCCATGCCGGAAGGTGGAACCATCACCCTACGCACAGCGACGGACGGCGCGGGGGACGCACATGATTCCGTCGTTCTGGAGGTCAGCGATACAGGCGTCGGCATGGATGAAGCCACCCGCCAGCGGTGTCTCGACCCGTTCTTCACAACCAAGGGCACACGCGGGACCGGTATGGGGCTGTCGATGGTCTTCGGCACGGTCATTCGACACGAGGGCGCCATTGAGGTGGAGAGCAAAGAGGGAAAGGGAACGACCTTCAGAATTTCGCTGCCGATACCCGACACCAGCCGCAAACACCAGGAGGCCGCGAGTGGCGCCGCCCCCCATACCGACAGACCTCTTCGGATTCTTATCGTAGACGACGATACACGCGCGCGCAGCTTTATGACCGCGTTGTTGGAGATGGATGGTCATTCCTTCGAGGTGGCGGGGGATGGCCGTGAGGGGATTGACCGGTTCGATGCCGGGCGCTTCGATCTCGTCATCACCGACCGCGCCATGCCTCGGATGAACGGCGACCAGTTTGCGGCAGCGGTTAAAGAACAAAGCCCCACCACACCGGTCATCATGGTCACCGGGTTCGGGGACCTGATGGATGCCACCGGAGAAATCGTGTTTGGCGTCGATCGTTTTCTCAGCAAACCGGTGACCGTCGCCGCTCTCAGAGAAGCGCTGGCACAGGCAACGGGAAGCTGACGGCGCCAGCCTGCGGGAACGCGTCCACTGTCAGAAGCGCACCGGGAAACAAGGCACCCGCCGGAACTGCACTATACTCGTTAAGGCTGAAAACCCACCGTTAGTCCCGTAGGATAAAGCTCCAGCTTTGTCATTCATTACAGAAAAGTGGACAAAGCT
>Ga0100388_10000948_pt1 | contig 25791 bp, 38 predicted proteins | sample CryGeymeta201512_FD_81536 | JGI IMG/M metagenome (GOLD analysis project Ga0100388, IMG submission 81536) | Groundwater microbial communities from Crystal Geyser aquifers in Utah, USA - Crystal Geyser metaG 2015-12 | ecosystem: Environmental > Aquatic > Deep subsurface > Groundwater | place... | reverse complement strand
GAACGGTAAGAGGGTTCCAGCCGGTTGCGCCATATGGGACGCGCCCGGCATGAACGACTGAGAATGGATGGAAAGCATGCCTAAGACAATGGGTTTACTTGGCAAGAAGTTGGGGATGACCCGCATTTACTCGCAGGAGGGTGCGGTCATGCCGGTGACCGTGATCACAACCGGTCCCTGTGTGGTCCTCCAGAAGAAGACGGTGGCCAAGGAAGGTTACAGCGCCATACAGGTGGGCTTTCGCGCCAAGAAGGATGCCCGGGCCAGCAAGCCCTTGGCCGGGCACTGCAAGGCGGCCGGCAAGGGAACCTTCTACCACATTAATGAGTTTCGGGTAACCAACCCCGATCAGTACGAAGTGGGGCAGGAGATCAATGTGGCCGACGTCTTTAATGTCGGCGACCTGGTTGACATAACCGGCCAGAGCAAAGGGCGTGGTTTTCAAGGGGTTATGAAACGCCATGGCTTTAGGGGGGGGCCGTCCGGGCATGGGTCCAACCATCACCGGGCCCCTGGCTCCATCGGCGCCAGCGCCTGGCCCAGTCGGGTGGTTAAGGGGCGCCGTATGCCAGGTCAGATGGGCAACGTCAAGATGACCAAAAAAAATGTCAGGGTGATTGATATCATGCCGGAGGACAACGCCTTGGTGGTTAAGGGCTCGGTTCCCGGATCCGAGGACGGAGTACTTCATATTTACATCAAGTAAGTGTTCCGCTTCATCGTTGTAAAGTGACTCTTAGGGGAGCCAGAATATGGCAATGACACAGGTTGTCAATACGAAGAATGAAAAGGTAGGTGAGGTCGAATTGAACGATGCCCTCTTCGGGGTTGAAGTCAATTCACACTTGCTTCATGATATTGTCAGGATGCAGTTGGCTGCTCGCCGGCAGGGCAATGCGTGTACAAAGACCAGGGCCGAGGTACAGGGCAGCACGGCCAAGCCCTATAAGCAGAAGGGAACTGGCCGGGCGCGTGCCGGCAGCAAACGTTCTCCCCTGTGGCGTGGCGGTGGCACTATGTTTGGTCCCAGGCCTCGGAGCTATGCGTTCAGCATGCCCAAAAAGGTGCGTAAACTTGGCCTGAAGATGGCCCTTTCCACCCGGTTTTCCGAGGAGCAACTTGTTGTCTTGGAGGCTTTCCAGTTGGACGCCATCAAAACCAAGGCTTTTCGGTCCGTCATGATGGAATTGGGGCTTGAAAATGCCCTGATCATCATTCCGGAGCGCAATGAGAGCCTGGAAAAATCATCCAGGAATGTACCAGGTTACAAGGTTCTTCCCACCGAAGGGCTCAATGTGTACGACATCTTGCTGCACAAGCATGTGGTGTTGCTCAAGCCTTGCATTGGTCAGCTTGAAGAGAGGTTGTTGTCATGAATTCTATCTACGAAGTGATTAAGAAGCCTTGCCTTACGGAAAAAGGCTTGGGGCTGCAAGAGGCTTACAACCAGGTCGTGGTCGAGGTGGATCGGCGGGCCAACAAGGTTGAGATTAAGAAGGCCGTGGAAATGCTTTTCAAGGTCAAGGTCGACAAGGTGCGCACTGCCGCCATTCATGGCAAGCAGAAGCGCGTCGGTCGTCATACCGGGCAGACATCCAACTGGAAAAAGGCGATTGTTTCCCTTACCGAGGGTCACAAGATTGACTTTGTCGAAGGGATTTAGCCTTTTTTAGGCGTGGCTGCAGTCGTTTCTGGGGTTAACGCAGGCAAAATAGCTATCGGGGTTTCACATGGCGACCAAAACCTATAAACCGACATCACCGGGAAAACGTGCCCACGTGACGATCGTGAATGCAGAGTTGTCAAAGGCTGGTCCGGAAAAAAGTCTGGTCCGATCGATGAAGAAGTCGGGAGGCCGGAACAATAACGGCCGGATTACCGCCCGGCATATCGGCGGCGGCCACAAGCGCCGTTATCGGGTGGTTGACTTCAAGCGGGACAAGGTAGGTATTCCTGCCCGCGTGGCTGCCATCGAATATGACCCGAACCGTTCCGCCAACCTGGCCTTGCTTTATTATGCCGACGGCGACAAACGATACCTCCTTTCGCCGCTTGGCATGAAGGTGGACGATACGGTGGAGGCCGGCGAGACCGTGGATATCCGCGTGGGTAACTGTCTGCCCATGGGTAATATCCCGCTGGGTTCGACCATCCATAACATCGAGATGCGGATCGACAAGGGCGCCCAGTTGGTGCGGTCAGCCGGCGCCGCGGCGCAGTTGATGGCCAAGGAGGGCGATTATGTCATGGTCAAGCTGCCTTCCAGCGAGGTGCGCCGTTTTCATCGCAAGTGTCGGGCCTGTATCGGTCAGGTAGGCAACATCGAGCATGAGGGCCAGAAGTTGGGTAAGGCCGGTCGCAACCGCTGGAAGGGGGTACGGCCCAGTGTCCGGGGCGTTGCCATGAATCCGGTTGACCATCCCATGGGCGGTGGGGAAGGCAAGAGTTCCGGCGGCCGGCATCCATGTTCGCCGTGGGGCATGCCATCCAAGGGTTTCAAAACCAGGAAACGGAAAAGATCCGACAATGATATTGTGAAGAAACGGTCCTAATGGCGGTTCGCGTGGCAATCAGAACCGCGCAGCCGAACCGGAACAGGGGGTAGATGCTGTGGCTCGATCAGTAAAAAAAGGTCCCTTTGTGGACGATCATTTAGCAAAAAAGGTGGAGGTCGCCAAGGAGACCAGCTCCAGGAAGGTGATCAAGACCTGGTCCCGGAGGTCAGACATCCTGCCTGATATGGTTGGGATTACCTTTGCGGTCCACAACGGCAAGAAATTCATCCCGGTTTTTGTCACCGAGAATATGGTGGGCCATAAACTGGGCGAATTCTCCCCGACCCGTACGTACTATGGCCATACGGCCGGCAAGAAGGGTAAGAAGTAACCACCCCTGATTACGAGGGGCTTTTCTGGAAATCAGAAAGGAGCCAGAGACGTTATGGAAGCCAAGTCCGTTTCCCGATATAGTAAAATTTCTCCGCAAAAGGCCAGGCTTATTGCCGAACTGGTGCGGGGAAAATCCGTTGAGGTCGCGATCAACACATTGCGCTTCATGCCCAAGAAGGGGGCGCGGATTTTGCGTAAGGTCATAGAGAGCGCGGTGTCCAACGCCAGTCAGAATGAATCCATCGATGTGGATACCCTGTTTATAAAAACCGTGTTTATCGACGGCGGGCCCATGCTGAAAAGATTCATGCCGCGGGCCATGGGCCGGGCCACCAAGATTTTGAAGAGGACGAGCCACATCACCGTGGTGCTGGATGAACAATAGAACATTTTGTGTGTGGCTACCTGCCTGGTTGGGCTTGGTTGTCGGGGTTTTTCCTACACAGATGTGATGGAGGACTATTTTGGGTCAGAAAGTCAATCCGATCAGTTTACGGCTGGGTATCATCCGGACTTGGGATTCCATTTGGTATGCGGACAAGAATTATGTGCCGTTTTTTCTTGAGGACCAGAAAATCCGGAAATTCCTGAAAAAGAAGCTTTTTCACGCCGGGATTTCCAGGATTCACATTGCCAGAACCGGCGACAAGGTGCGGATCAAACTGGTTACCGCCAAGCCGGGCATCGTGATTGGCAAGAAAGGCGCTGAAATAGAAACATTGAAGCGTGACCTCGATAAACTCACCAAACGGCAGTGTCATATTGATATTCAGGAAGTGCGCCGGCCAGAGGCCGATGCCCAACTGGTGGCCGAGAATGTGGCCATGCAGTTGGAGCGCCGGATTGCCTTTCGCCGGGCCATGAAGAAAGCAGTAAATATTGCCTTGAAGTTCGGCGCCAAAGGGATTAAAATTTTCTGTTCCGGTCGTTTGGGCGGGGCGGAGATGTCCCGCCGTGAATGGTACCGGGAGGGCAGGGTGCCTTTGCATACCCTTAGGGCCGATGTTGATTACGGCCTGGCCGAGGCCAAGACCACTTACGGTATCATTGGCGTCAAGGTCTGGATTTTCCAGGGAGAAGTGTTGTCCGAAGGGGAAATGGCGGTTTAATCGCCGACCTTGCGCTGGCTTGGCAATTGAAACATCGTACAACTGAGGCGGATACCATCCACGTGATGAGGAAATAGCATGCTTAGCCCAAAAAAGGTTAAATTCAGAAAACAGCGCAAGGGCAAAATGACCGGCAATGCGGCCCGGGGATCTTCCCTTGCTTTTGGCGAGTATGCCTTGAAGGCTGTCGAGTGCGGGCTGATGTCGGCGAGACAGATCGAGGCGGCCCGTGTGGCGATCAACCGAAAGGTCAAGCGTGGCGGCAAGATGTGGATTCGCGTCTTTCCGGACAAGCCGATCACCAAGAAGCCGGCCGAGACCCGTATGGGTAAAGGTAAGGGCAACCCGGAGTCGTGGGCCGCGAAAATTCAGCCCGGGCGGATTCTCTATGAGTTGTCCGGGGTGGAGGAGGAGCTGGCCATCGTGGCATTAACCCTGGCGGCTGCCAAGCTGCCGTTTGCCACCAAGGTGATTATGAGGAGTGCCATTATATGAAACTTAGTGAGATCCGTGGGTTGGACATGGAGGCGCTGGTCGCCAAGGCGAAGGACTTGGGTGAGGAATTATTCAAGTTGAGGTTTAAGCACGGCATCCGGCCGCTGGAAAACACGGCAACGCTAAGTGTTGTTAAAAAGAGCATTGCTCGGGTGAAAACGATCATAGCCGAGAAGCAGGCGGCCGCTCGTTGAATGGTTTGTCTGGCAATAAGACATTCTTAAAATACTTTCTAAGTGACAGGACAATAAGATAATGGGCGAGTTGAGGAAAAACCGGAAGACGAAGGTCGGGGTGGTGGTCAGTAACACCATGGACAAGAGCGTGGTGGTCAACACCGAGCGGACTGTTAAGCATGATTTTTATGGAAAAATCATGCGGCGGAACGTTAAGTACATGGCCCATGATCCTGAAAACAGTTGTGCGATCGGGGATCGCGTGATGATCGAGGAGTGCCGCCCTTTAAGCAAACGCAAACGGTGGCAGGTCCGCGAGATCATCGAAAAGGCGGTTTAAACCCTTCCAGGCCCAGGCAGGGTCAAAAAGGGCAAGGTCATGGAAAATTATCCGGCCCCGTGATCACCCCGGCGGAGCCCCAGTTTGCAGCATAGAATTCTTGCTTGTGCCCAGATGAGGAAGTCATGATACAGAATGAAACAGTGCTAAATGTGGCAGACAATTCCGGGGCCAAAAAGGTCCTGTGCATCCGGGTACTCGGCGGCACAAGGCGTCGGTACGCCAGGGTCGGCGATGTGATTGTCGTGGCCGTGCAGGAAGCAATTCCGAATGCCAAGGTGAAGAAAGGCGATGTCATGCGGGCGGTGATCGTTCGGACTGCCGCGCCAATCAGGCGCGAGGATGACACCTCGGTGCGCTTTGACGATAATTCGGCGGTACTGCTCGCCGGGAGCGGCGAGCCCCTCGGTACCCGTATTTTTGGCCCGGTGGCCAGGGAGTTGCGGCCCATGGGTTACATGAAAATAATCTCCTTGGCGCCCGAGGTTCTGTAAGGGCGTGGCAAAAAAAGGCAGGGAATAATGCAACTCGAAAAAAGTCATATAAGAGTGAATGATCAGGTTGAGATAATTGCTGGCAAAGACAAGGGTCGAGTCGGCAAGGTGCTTAAGGTCCACCATAAGACCAGCAGGGTTGTGGTGGAAAAGGTCAACATGGTGAAGCGGCACACCAAGCCGAGCGCCGTGAACCAGCAGGGTGGCATCATTGAGAAGGAAGCCGCGGTGCATGTTTCCAACGTCTTGATTATTTGCCCCAAATGTACCAAAACGGTGCGGGTCGGTAACAAGATGCTGGATGACGGGCAGAAGGTTCGTTTCTGCAAAAAATGCGGCGAAGCAGTGGAATTCAAGGCCTGACAGGGGCTGTTTGGTTTTCGGAGGCGATCATGGCGGGCGTACAGGAATACTACGAAAAAGAATGCATTCCCCAACTCATGAAGGAGTTCGGGTATCAGAACATCATGCAGGTGCCGAAAATCACCAAGATTGTTCTGAACATGGGTCTGGGCGAGGCGGTGCAGAACCCCAAGATTGTCGATGGCGCTGCCCAGGAGCTTACGCTCATCGCCGGCCAGAAGGCGGTGATTACCAAGGCCAAACGCTCCATCGCCACCTTCAAACTGCGGCAGGGCATGCCCATCGGGACCTGCGTCACCTTGCGGCGTGACAGGATGTACGATTTTTTCAGCAAACTCGTGCATATCTCCTTGGCCCGCGTACGGGACTTCCGCGGAATCTCGCCCAAGGCCTTTGACGGTAGAGGCAATCTTAGCCTTGGCATCAAAGAGCACATCATCTTCCCGGAGATCGACTACGACAAGATTGACAAGATCAAGGGGTTGAATATCTGCATTGCCACCAGCGCGAAAACCGACGAAGAGGGGCGTGCCCTTCTGAAGCTGATGGGTATGCCTTTCAGACAATAATCAACGGCCAGGGAGAAACACGGTGGCTAAGAAATCATTGGTGGCAAAAAGTCAGCGCATTCCGAAGTTCAAGGTACGGGCATACAACCGTTGTCCACTGTGCGGGCGGCCGCGGGCCTTCATCCGGAAATTTGGGGTCTGTCGTATCTGTTTCAGGAATCTTTCATCCCGCGGTGAAGTCGCCGGGGTGACCAAGTCGAGCTGGTAGGTCGGCGGTAAGCGTCATAGCCAAACAGGCTGGTCGCTGGTTGTTTTTCGAAGAACGCTTGATGACGAGGAGTGCATCTCATGAGTATGAGTGATCCCCTGGCTGATATGTTGACCAGGATTAGGAATGCCGGCATGGCGAAGTTCAAAAGCGTCGATATGCCGAAATCCAGGCTTAAGGTCAATGTGGCCACAACTTTGAAGAAAGAAGGTTACATCGCGGACTACCAGGTCATCGATGACGCGAAGCGGGGCACCCTGCGGGTTACCCTGAAGTACGACAGTGACAATCATAAAGTCATCACCAATCTGCGCCGGGTCAGCAAGCCCGGTCGCCGGGTATATGTGAAGGCGGACGGGATTCCGAAGGTCATGAGCGGCCTGGGGGTTGCCATCATCTCCACCTCCAAGGGCATTGTCGCCGACCGGGAGGCCAGGACGCTTGGCCTTGGCGGCGAATTGCTCTGTGAGGTCTGGTAAGCCGAAACATCAGGTTGCTGGTCGGCCCCGGCAGTTTTCGAGGATTGCAAGCGGTATGCATGCTGGCGGCGAATCTGCAGCGCGGCCCGGCATTTTGCGAAAGACATTGGAGAAATTACATGTCCAGGATAGGTAAGGCACCGATTACGATTCCCAGCGGGGTAAAGATTCAGATAAAGGGAACGCATGTGAAGGTCACTGGACCAAAGGGCATGCTGGAACGGGATATCCGCCCGGAAGTGAAACTTGAGGAACATGACGGCAGCATGCTGGTCATCTGCCTGGATGACAGCAAGCGGACCGCGGCCTTTTCCGGTTTGACCCGCACCTTGGTCGCCAACATGGTACATGGGGTTGACAAGGGTTATCAGCGCAAGCTGATTATTGAGGGGGTCGGTTACAAGGCCGAGGTTAATGGTAAAGTCCTTGTCCTCAATGTTGGTTTTTCCAATTCGGTAAACTTTGCCTTGCCGTCGGGTGTGTCCGCCAAGGTTGAAAAGTCGGATATTGCCCTTGAAGGCATTGACAAGGAACTGCTTGGATTGACTGCCGCCAGGTTGCGCGCCGTGCGGAAGCCTGAACCCTACAAGGGCAAAGGCATCAGGTATGAGGAAGAGCGCATTGTGCGCAAGGTCGGCAAGGCGGCCGGTAAGTAACGGGTGAACTGTTTCAAGAAGCGGGGAAGAGAAAATGGCAAGGACGAATCCCAAAACGGTGGCCCGGCAGAAGCGGATCAAGCGGATCAGGAAGAAGATCGCCGGTACGCATGATATGCCGCGGCTGCGAGTATTCAAGAGTGCAAAACATATTTACGCCCAGGTCATCGACGACAAGGCTGGCCGTACCTTGGCAAGTATGTCCACCGTTGCCAAGGACTTTACGGGCGAAGAGCTGAAGGGCAAGAAAGGCCAGGCCCATCAGGTTGGCAAGCTTCTGGCGGCAAAGGCCAAAGCCGCTGGCATTGCAAGTGTGGTCTTTGACCGTGGCGGCTATATCTATCATGGCAGGATCAAGGCCCTGTCCGAAGGGGCCCGCGAAGGCGGCCTGCTTTTCTAGGCGGATCTGGCCAGGATTATGACCAGATGAGCCTTGGAAATGTGAGATTGTTGGGGGAATAATCGTGGCGAATTTTAAGAACGTCTCAAGCGACGATCTGATTGAAAAGATTGTCTTTATTAATCGTACGGCCAAGGTGGTGAAGGGTGGCCGGCGGTTCAGCTTTAGTGCCATCTGCGTGGTTGGCGACGGCAAAGGTAAGGTCGGCTACGGCCTTGGCAAAGCCAATCAGGTTCCCGAGGCCATCCGCAAGGGCCTGGAAAAGGCGCGCAAGGATATGCAGGGCGTGTCGCTTACCGAAACCAGCATCCCCCATGAGATCAAGGGGAAATTTGGCGCCGGCCTGGTCATGCTTAAACCCGCCTCGGCCGGTACCGGCGTAATCGCCGGCGGCGCGGTGCGCGCGGTGCTGGAGGCGGCCGGTATTCAGAATATCTTGACCAAATGCCTGGGGTCGCATAATCCCCACAATCTGGTCAAGGCTACCTTGAACGGCTTGCGGACCCTGCGTTCTGTCGAGCAGATTGCCGCCAGCCGCAACCGGTCGGTTGAAGAGATCATCGCCTGAACATGGCGGTTGGATGACAGGCGGGGTTATATCCTCCGCGGGTTTCGTTTCGTCAGCGCGGGCTGGCGGTGAAAGTGAAGGATCAGCAGAAGGATGGGGGCTGCCATGGCAGACGGACTCAAGGTTACCTTGAAGAAAAGTAAGATAGGCAGCACCATGAAAATCAGGGCTACCCTGACTGGCCTGGGGTTGACCTGGACCAATAAAACCGTGGTGCGGAAAGATACGCCGGAAATCCGGGGCATGATCAGAAAGGTCGCTCACCTGGTGGTGGTGGAGGAATAGAACCATGTTGACGTTAAGCAATCTGTCCCCGTATCCGGGATCGCGCAAGCAGCGGAAACGGGTCGGCCGTGGTCCGGGTTCCGGGCATGGCAAAACCTCCGCTCGCGGTCATAAAGGCCAGAAATCCCGGTCCGGTGGTGGCAACAAACCAGGCTTCGAGGGTGGCCAGATGCCGTTGCAACGGCGTCTGCCGAAGCGGGGATTCACCAATATCTTCAAGCAAGAGTTTGCCATCGTTAATGTTCAGGATCTGGAGCGGTTCGAGGCCGGCGCTCGGGTTGACCGGGCTACCCTCATCGCGCTGGGGCTGGTCAAGAAGCGTGACCTGCTGGTTAAAGTGCTTGGCAAGGGGGAACTCTCCAAGTCCCTGACCGTGGTGGTGGACAAGATCAGTGATGGGGCTCGTAAGAAGATCGAAGCCGCTGCCGGCAAGGTTGAGGCCAAGGAGTAGAGTTTCCCATGAAGGCCGGATTTCAGAACGCCGCGAATATCCCGGAACTGCGCAGGCGGGTGCTCTTTACTCTTGGTATGCTCGCCGTTTACAGAATCGGGGTGCAGATTCCCACGCCGGGTATCAATGGCGAGGCCCTGGCCGCCTTCTTCGCTAAAAACGCCGGTACCCTGTTTGGCATGTTCAACATGTTCTCGGGCGGGGCGTTGGAGAATTTCTCGATTTTCGCCTTGGGCATCATGCCCTATATCAGCGCCTCGATCATCTTTCAGTTGCTGACGGTGGTGATCCCGCAACTGGAAACCCTCTCCAAGGAGGGGGAGTCGGGGCGGCGCAAGATTACCCAGTACACGCGTTACGCCACCGTGGTTCTGGCCGTTATCCAGGGGATGTTCATCAGCATAGGACTGGAGGGCATGAGTGCCCCGGATGGTGGCATGATTGTCATCAGCCCTGGCTGGAGCTTCCGGGTCATGACGATCTTGACGCTTACCTCCGGTACGGCCTTTATCATGTGGTTGGGCGAGCAGATGACCGAGCGGGGCATCGGCAACGGGATCTCTCTTATCATTTTTGCCGGGATCGTGGCCCGCATGCCGGTCGCCATCGCCAATACCGTAAGGATGTCCCTGGCCGGCGAGATGCCATTTATTCTGCTCCCGGTTCTGCTGGGCATGATGATCGTGGTGGTGGCCGCGATTATCTACTTTGAGACCGCCCAGCGTCGTATTCCGGTGCAGTATGCCAAGCGGGTGGTTGGCCGTAAGATGTATGGCGGCCAGCAGTCTCACCTGCCGCTGAAAATCAATATGTCCGGAGTCATCGGGCCGATTTTTGCCTCGTCCATCATGATGTTTCCCGCTACTATCGGCGGGCTCACCAAGGTGGAGTGGCTGCGGAAGGCCTCGGAGATGATGCAGTGGGGCAGCGTATTGCACACCATTATGTATGTCGGGCTCATTGCCTTTTTCTGCTTTTTCTATACCGCGGTGACCTTTAATCCGGTGGATGTGGCGGAGAACCTGAAGAAAAACGGCGGCTTTGTCCCGGGCATCCGGCCTGGCAAGAAAACCGCCGAGTTTATTGATAAGGTCATTGTCCGGCTCACCGTCATTGGCGCCATTTATGTGAGTGCCATCTGCGTGCTGCCAACGGTGCTGGTCAGCAAGCTGAACGTCCCCTTCTATTTTGGCGGCACGGCCCTGCTCATCGTGGTTGGCGTGGCTATCGACACCATGTCACAGATTGAGTCCCATACGGTAATGCGGAACTACGATGGTTTTTTGAAGAGCGGTCGGATCCGAGGACGACGCGGTTGAGGTTGTTGTCCTGATGGGAAAGAGGATCATCCTGAAAACGGAGGCGGAAATCCGCATCCTGCGGGAAGCAAATCAGATTGTGGCCGCCACCCTTGCCATGCTGCGAGAAAAGGTGGCCCCCGGGGTCACCACCTGGCAGTTGGACAGTTGGGCCGAGGATTTTTGTGTGAAACGGGGTAGCACCCCGGCCTTTAAGGGGTATCGGGGTTTTCCCGGCAGTTTGTGCGTGTCGGTGAACCATGAGGTGGTGCACGGCATTCCCTCCAAGAAAGTCGTGTTGTTGGACGGGGACATCGTCAGTATCGACTTCGGTGTGAGGTATGAGGGTTATTACGGCGACGCCGCGATCACCGTGGCTGTTGGCCCGATCAGCGACAAAAGCGCGGAACTTTTGCGGGTAACCCGTGAATCCCTTGATAAGGGGATTGCGAAGGCGCGGATCGGTAATCGGATCAATGATATTTCCGGTGCGATTCAGGACCATGTAGAAAAGCACGGCTTTTCGGTAGTCCGCCAATTCGTGGGCCACGGCATCGGCGTGCGTTTGCATGAGCCTCCAGAGATCCCCAATTACCGGCGTAACGAACCGACCCCGCGTTTGCTGGCGGGCATGGTGCTGGCCATTGAGCCCATGGTGAACGCCGGCGGTTTTGACGTTGAGGTCTTGCGGGACGGCTGGACCGTGGTGACGCGGGATCGGGCGCTGTCGGCGCATTTTGAGCACACCGTGGCGGTTACCGAGGGTACTCCTTACATTTTGAGCCAGAGTCCGATGTGAGATGGGCGCCGTTTTTTTTGTGGAAGCATAAAATGGTTGAGCAAAAATAAAAACAGGGTATAGTAACCAATTTTGCCTGGCTCCTCCCTTGGCCAAGGAGTTTCAGGCGGCAAATTTACCATTCTGCTATTGGTTGCGCATACAGCGGGAGAAGCGAGTTTCCATGCCCAAGGAAGAGGCCATTCAGGTTGAAGGGACGATTGTCGAGCCGTTGCCCAATGCCATGTTCCGGGTTGAACTGGATAACGGTCACAAGGTGCTTGCTCACATCTCCGGGAAGATGCGCATGCATTTTATTAAAATACTGCCCGGCGATAAGGTCACGGTTGAACTTTCACCCTACGATCTGAGCCGAGGCAGGGTTATTTTCCGGGCCAAGCAACAACCCCGCCAAAGATAGGGGATCAACTAGTTCCAGACAGGTGCGGCAATGAAAGTAAGAGCTTCGGTGAAAAAAATGTGCCCAGACTGCCGGGTCTTCAAGCGGAAGGGCGTGGTGCGCGTTTCGTGCAAAATCAAGAAACACAAGCAGCGACAGGGATGATTCCCGGTCGCGATTCTGGAGGACGACCTTGGCACGTATAGCTGGCATCGATCTACCCAAGGGCAAGCACATGGAGATTGCCCTGACCTATATCCACGGCATTGGGCGCGTTTCGGCGCGCAAGATCCTGGAGAGGGCCAATCTCGCCTTCAACATGAAGAGCGATGATCTGACCGACAACGATGCGACCGTCATCCGCAAGCTCATTGAAAGTGATTTTGCCGTTGAGGGTGATCGCCGTCGGGAAGTGGCCATGGACATCAAGCGGCTCATGGACGTCGGGTGCTATCGTGGCCTGCGGCACCGCAAAGGGTTGCCGGTGCGCGGCCAACGGACCAAAACCAATGCCCGCACCAGGAAAGGGCCCAGACGCGGCGCTGGAGCGCGGCGGTAACAATCAGCCATTTTCACGGATGGTCGAGCCAACCGAATGAGAATTGTTTTTTAGGAGAATGCCATGGCAGGACCGAAGACACACCGCGTTAAGCGTAAGGAAAAGAAACATGTCCCCGAGGGCATCGTTCATATCCGTTCCACTTTCAACAACACCATCATCACCTTTAGTGACCGGCAGGGGAATGTGATTTCCTGGTGCAGTTCCGGGGTTCTGGGGTTTAAGGGGTCGCGAAAAAGCACACCTTTCGCGGCTCAGAATGCCGTGGATGCCGCCGCCAAAAAGGCCATGGAAAACGGCATGCGCAAGGTCGAGGTCAGGGTGAAGGGACCTGGCCCGGGCCGCGAGTCGGCGATGCGCGCCTTGCAGGGTGCTGGGCTTGAGGTCAGTTACATCCGCGACATTACGCCTCTCCCCCATAACGGCTGCAAACCTCCCAAGCGGCGGCGGGTGTAACGGCAACGGGTGTTTGGCGGGCGATTTTTTTCACAGGTAAATCAGGTACGGAGGTAAAGCATTGGCCAGATATACAGGAGCTGTCTGTCGGCATTGTCGGCGGGAAAAGCTCAAACTGTTTCTCAAGGGGGATCGGTGTTATTCCGACAAATGTGCCTTTGAACGGCGGGCATTTCCTCCCGGACAGCATGGCCAGGCGCGGGTGCGCAAGGTTTCCGATTATGCCATTCAGTTGCGTGAAAAGCAGAAGGTGCGGCGCATTTATGGCATGATGGAAGGTCAGTTCCGTCACTTCTTCGAGAAGGCGGAGCGGGCCAAGGGCGTTGCCGGCGAAAATTTGTTGGTGTTTCTGGAGCGGCGTCTGGACAATGTTGTGTATCGGATGGGTTTTGCCAGTTCCAGGAGTCAGGCGCGCCAGATTGTCCGGCATAACCATATGCTGGTGAACGACAAGATGGTCAATGTTCCTTCCTTTTTGGTTAAGGAAGGCGACGTGCTGACGGTCAAGGAAAAGAGCCGGAAGATCGAGACGATCAACGATAGCCTTGAGGCCGTGGTGCGTCGGGGGCTACCGACCTGGATCGAGCTTGATAAGGATAACTATAAGGCCAAGGTGAAATCACTGCCCAGTCGGGAAGAGATCACCATGCCCATCCATGAGCAGCTCATCGTGGAATTGTATTCCAAGTAAGCGCCAGATGACTTCTTTGCATATGAACGATTTCTTGCCGTTATTGCGTTAGCAGCAAGCTTAACGGTCAACGCGTCCGAATCAGTTTTTTTCCCCTGCAAGGGGCATTAATACGATTTCGACAAAAAAGGTCTCCCATGGAAAAAGAGCAAGTCATCTCCACCGAGAAATCCCCTTTTTACCGGAACTGGCATGAACTAATTGTTCCTGAGCGGGTGGATTTAGATCTGGAAAGCCATTCGGCGAGTTACTGCAAGTTTGTGGTTCAGCCCATGGAGCGCGGTTTTGCCACCACCATCGGCAACTCCCTGCGGCGCATCCTGCTTTCCTCTATTCAGGGGGCGGCCATCACCTCGATCAAGATTGAGGGGGCCAAGCATGAGTTGTCTACCATGCCGGGCATTCTTGAGGATGTCACGGAGATCATCCTGAATCTGAAGGAACTCCGTCTGAAGCTCAAGGGGCCCGAGGCGCAGACCATCACCATTGACAAGAGCGAACCGGGCCCGGTGCTGGCCAGGGATCTTAACCTTGGCAACTTGGTTGAGGTCATGAATCCGGACAAGCACATCTGCACCATCACCGGCGATGACGGTCGCTTTACCGGCGAATTCCGGGTCGAATGGGGTAAGGGCTATGCGCCGGCCGAACAGCATAAGCCTGAAGCGCAGGTCATCGGTGTCATCCCCATTGACGCGATCTTCACCCCCATCACCAAGGTGACCTGTCTGACCAGCCAGGCCCGCGTAGGCCAGCAGACCGACTACGACAAGTTGACCATGGAGGTTCATACCGACGGGTCGATTCGGCCCGAGGATGCCCTGGCCTTTGCCGCCAAGATCCTCAAGGAGCAGATGCAGGTCTTCATCAATTTTGATGAAGAAAAGGTGGAGCCGGCCCCCGAGGCCCTCGAAGAAAAACATGCCGCGCCGATCAATGATAATTTGTGCCGCAGCGTGGAAGATTTGGAGCTCTCGGTGCGGTCCGCCAACTGCCTGAGGAACGCCAATATCTGTTATATTGGTGAACTGGTGCAGCGCACCGAGGCCGAGATGCTCAAGACCAAGAATTTTGGTCGCAAGTCCCTCAATGAAATTAAGCAGTTGCTCTCGGAGATGGATCTTTCCCTGGGGTTGAAGCTGGACCACTGGGAGGCGCCGACCACGAGCAGTGTTGATGCCGTTTCCGTTACAGAGAATGATTAGAACCCGGTACGAGGTTTGTTATGAGGCATAAGAAAACAGGTAGAAGGCTGGGGCGGACCACATCACATCGCAAGGCGATGGTGCGCAACATGGTGACGTCGCTGCTCGAGCACGAGCGGATTGTGACCACGGTGCCAAAGGCCAAGGAACTGCGCAAGGTGGCCGACGGCATGATCACCCTGGCTAAACAGGGTGGTCTGCACGCCCGGCGCCAGGCGTTGGCCGTGATTCAGGATAAGAAGGTGGTGGCAAAGCTTTTCAGTGACCTGCGCGAGCAGTACATGGAACGCAAGGGCGGTTACACCCGCATCATCCAGACGGGCAACCGGATCGGCGATGCCGCGCCCATGGCCATTCTGGAGTTGACCAACTACCAGGAGGCCGCCAGTCAGAAAGAAGCCTGACAAGGTTAACTGACTCATGCTGTCGCAAGGTTGGTATGATTCATTTCATATCAACCTTTTTTCGTTGCGGCAACCGTGGTTTAAGGCATAACGGCAGGCACAACGGCAGAAGGCACCAAGGAATATCGAACACCGAATATCGCATGATGAATATGAAAATAATCTGCAACGGCGCCAAAATCGCGGTGGAAGACGAACTCAGCCTGGCCATGTTTCTCCGTGGCAAAGGCCTCGACCCCGATACCGTGGCCGTGGCGTGTGACGGCGCCATCCTGGCGCGCGAGACCTATGCAGACCTGCGGTTGCGGGAGGGCATGGTGCTGGAAGTGGTACGTTTCGTGGGGGGCGGTGCATCATGTTGACTATTGCCGGTCGTACCTTTACCTCCCGCCTGATCGTCGGCACTGGCAAATTCGCCTCGTCGGCCGTGATGCAGGCGGCCATCGAGGCCTCTGGCACCGGGATGGTTACCGTTGCCCTGCGCCGGGTGGATCTAAATGATCCGGGCGATGACCTCATGGCGGTGCTGGACCGGCGGCAATATGTCTTTTTGCCCAACACCTCCGGGGCCAGAAACGCCGCCGAGGCGGTGCGCCTCGCCCATCTGGCCAGGGCTTCCGGCGCCGGGGACTGGGTTAAACTGGAGGTGACTCCCGATCCCCGCACCTTGTTGCCAGACCCGGTGGAGACCCTGAAGGCCACCGAGGCTTTGGTCAAGGATGGCTTCATCGTATTGCCGTATATGAACGCCGACCCCATTCTCGCCCAACACCTGCAGGCGGCCGGGGCGGCTGCCATCATGCCGCTGGGTTCGCTTATCGGCACCAATCAGGGGTTGCTCACCCGTTTTCAGTTGGAGATTATCATCGAACAGGCGCGGGTGCCGGTGGTGGTTGACGCTGGTCTCGGGGCGCCGTCCCATGCGGCGCAGGCCATGGAGATGGGCGCTGACGCCGTGCTGGTCAATACCGCTATTGCCGTGGCCGGCGACCCGGTGCGCATGGCCCGGGCCTTTGCCGCCGCTGTCCAGGCCGGTCGGGACGCCTTTGAGTCTGGCCTGGGCGTAACCGCGCCAGTCGCCGCTGCCTCTTCACCGCAGTCCGGCCTTGGTTTTTTGCGGTGATCCCCATGGAGTTTCCCCCGGTGTTTGCCGACCTCCAGGCGCGCCTGGCGGCCGTCTCGGCCCCGGAGGTGGAACGCGCCCTGGCGGCCCATAGGGTCGGCATTGATGGGTTGATCGCCCTGCTGTCGCCGGCTGCCGATGCCATGCTGGCGGCCATGGCCGAACGCTCGGCCGCCATTACCCGGCAGCGCTTCGGTTCTACCATGCAGCTCTTTGCCCCTATCTATCTCTCCAACCTGTGCCAGAACCGCTGCCTGTACTGCGGGTTTTCCGCGGACAACCGGATCGAGAGGCGGGTGCTGACGATCGAGCAGGCCGAGGACGAGGCCGCCATCCTGCACGACCGCGGCTTCAGTCACATCCTGCTGGTGGCGGGCGAGGCGCCTAACCGGCTGGGGGTTGATTACCTGGAGGCCCTGGCCCTGAGGCTGCGTGACAAATTCGCCGCCGTGTCCATGGAGGTGCAGCCGCTGTCCACCGGGGAGTACGCTCGGTTGTTCAAGGCCGGCATCACCGGTGTGGCCGTGTATCAGGAAACCTATGACCGGGGAATCTATGCCAGCCTGCATCCACCTGGCCCTAAACGTGACTTTGATTTCCGGCTGGCCACCCCGGCCCGCGCCGCCGAGGCCGGCATGCGCGAGGTGGGCATCGGCGCCCTGCTGGGCCTGGCCGACTGGCGCGCCGAGGGCGTGGCCCTGGCCCTGCATCTGGCCGGGCTGCGCCAACACTTCTGGCAGACGGCCTTCACCGTTTCCTTCCCCCGCTTGCGGCCGGCGGTCGGGGGCTTTACGGCTCTGGCGCCGGTGTCGGAGCGCGACCTGGCCCAGTTACTGTTCGCCATGCGCCTTTTTGACCATGACATCGGGCTGCTTTTGTCCACCCGGGAGGAAGCGCGTTTCCGAGACGGCATGCTGGGCCTGGGGCCGACCCGTTATTCGGCCGGCTCCTGCACCGCGCCGGGCGGTTACGGTAACCCGGCGCTGCCCGGCGAGCAGTTCGCCGTCGGTGACCACCGCTCCATGGACGAGGTGAGCGCCATGATCCGCCAGCAGGGTTTCGACCCGGTCCGCAAGGATTGGGACCCTTCCTTCCAACTGGCCGTGGCCCAAAGCCGCCAGGTTGTCTGAATCGAAAAAAGGTTTGCCGTTGCCGTCGGGCATGTTATGGGAAAGTGACAAAGTGGCAAAGTGACAAAGGTGCAAAGGGTTCAAGAAGTTTCTGCTCGATATTGCTCTGCCCCTCTGTCACTTTGCTACTTTGTCACTGACAACAATAAGGAGGCAAGATGGCCACGCAAGATCTTAAAAAAATGTATACCAACATCCTTGGGGACCACTTTCCCATGGAGATGACCATTTCCTTCGGCGACCAGACCAGGGTGTACCGCAAGCGCACCTGGAAGATCATGGCCGAGGACGGCACGGCGGATGAACGGGGCGTACGCTACGGCGAGAACCCCAACCAGGAGGCGGCCCTCTATGAACTGGTTAACGGCAACCTCATGCTGGGCGACTGCCGGTTTATCGAGCCGGGCAACGGCCTGGTTAGCGGCATTACCGTGGAGGACATGTTGCAGGTGGGCAAGCACCCCGGCAAGATTAACCTCACCGACATCGACAACGGCCTGAACATCATCAAGTATCTCATGGACCGGCCGGCCGCCATCGTCCTCAAGCATAACAACCCCTGCGGCGCTGCCTACGGCGGCACCCTTGCCCAGGCCTTTAACCGGGCCAACCGGGCCGACCGTATTGCCGCCTTCGGCGGGGCCGTGGTCCTCAACCGGCCCTGCGATAAGACCACGGCCGAGTTGCTGAGCAAGAACTACCTGGAAGTGGTTTGCGCGCCGGAGTTCGAGGCCGGCGCCCTGGAGATCCTTGCCGGCCGCAAGAACCTCCGCGTGGTGCGCATGGCCCGTATCGACCGGCTGGCCGATTTTGAAAAGTACCGGTACGTGGATTTCAAGAGCCTTATTGACGGCGGCATCATTGCCCAGCAGTCAGCGGTCAATTCCATCCGCTCCGCGGCGGATCTTAAGCCGGCGGTGGCCAACTGGAAGGGTAAGGAATACCGGGTGGAGCGCGAGCCCAGTCAGATGGAGATCGACGACATGATCTTTGGCTGGGCCGTGGAACACGGCGTCACCTCCAACTCGGTGATCTATGTGAAGGACGGCTGCACCGTGGGGATCGGCACCGGTGAGCAGGATCGCGTTGGCGTGGCCGAGATCGCCGTGCACAAGGCCTACATCAAATACGCCGACCTCGTCTGTTTCGACACTTACGGCATCCCGTATGCCGAGCTCGCCTTGCAGGTTACCAGGGGTGAGCGGGATCGCGCCCAGCAGGCGGCCATCGATGCGCGGACGCAACAGGACCGCGCCGGGCTGCCGGGTTCGGTGATGATCTCCGACGCCTTCTTCCCTTTTCGGGATGGCGCCGACGTTGGCATCCAGCAGGGGATTAGCGCCATCCTGCAGGCCGGCGGTTCGGCCCGCGATTTCGAGACCATCGTGGCCTGCAACGAGGCCGACCCCCAAGTGACCATGAAATTCACCGGCCAGCGGTCCTTCAAGCACTAGCGCCCTTATGCGCCCCCTAAAAAAACAGGGCGCCTGGCAAGGGCGCCCTGTCTGGGAGGGGGACGGCGCCGAGTCGGTTATTTTCTCGTTTGCCTTACACTCTTGGCGACAGTGCCAAGGTTCACGGTGATGGCGGTGGTGGCGGTGTTGCCGGCGCTGTCTTTAGCAACGGCATTGATCTTATGAGCCCCCACGGTTGCTCGGTTGGTGTTCCAGACGCAGGTCATGGAGCTGGCATTACCCACGCATTTCAACTTGTTGTCGACCAGGACGCTGACCATGGCAAGGCTGGTGTCGTCGGCGGCCCGCACGCCAATCGAGACCCTGCCGCGCACCATGGCGTTGTTTACGGGGCTGGTAATGGTCACCGAGGGTGGCGTGGTATCGGCCGCAACGACGTCCGGGACGTTGTCTATTGTCACTAGTACGCCCTTGGCGGAGCCGAGGTTGCCGGCTGCGTCCACGGCGGTGGCCGACAGGGTCACGGGGCCATCAGCGACCAGGGTGGAGTTCCAACTGAACCGATACGGGGCGCTGGTGGCCGTGCCGATAAGCTGGCCGTTCGCGTAGAGCGAGACACTGGTCACGCCGGTGTTGTCCAAGGCGCTGGCCGCAATGGCCACCAGACCATGGACCATGGCGCCGGCGCTTGGCGAATCGATGCTCACCACCGGCGGTTGGCTGTCGAGGGTAACGGTTTGCGTGGCCATCTGCACGGCTTTGGCGGCGTTGATCCGGCCGCCGCCGTAGGCGCTATCCCAGCCCTGGGTGCCAAGGTCGTCGGCGGACCGGATCAGGATGCCTTCCACCGCATCCGGCGACAGGGCAGGGTTGGCGGCCATGATGAGCGCCACCACCGCCGCGGTGGCCGGGCTGGCGAAGGAGGTGCCGGAGACGGCCGCATAGCCGCCGCCCTTGGTGGTGGTCCAGATGCCTGAACCAGGCGCCGACACATCCACGTAATTGCCAAAGCTCGACCAGCTCGTCTTGGTGTCGGAACTGCCGGTGGCGGCCACCGAGATCATGGATGGGTTATCGGCGTACCCGGGGTCGGTTCCGGAATTGCCGGCCGCCACCACGACCACGCCGCCCTTACCGCGCATATATTGGGCCGCGCTGGTCACCGACGCACTGTTGGTGACGTCGTAACTGATGTTGGCGACCTTGGCGCCGTGCTCGGCCGCCCAGAAAAGTCCCTCAGCGATGTCGCTCCAATAGGCATAGCCGTTGGCTGCATCGGTGACCCGCACCGGCAGGATCCGGGCGTCGCCGGCAATGGCGGCCACGCCTATGCCGTTGTTGGTGGTGGCCGCCACGGTGCCGGCCACCATGGTGCCGTGCCCGTAAACATCAGTGGTAAGCGTAGTGTTCGAGGCGGTATTCCAGCCTGGCAGAATGTGCCCGGCCAGGTCGGGATGGCTGGCATCAACGCCGGTGTCGAGGACGGCCACAATGACCCCCTGACCCTGGGTGGTGGCCCAGGCCGTCGGGGCCTGGATCTTGGCCAGGTGCCAGGCACTGGCGTAATCCGGGTCATTGGGAGAGATTACGCTTAGTTCCACCAGCATGTCTGGTTCGGCAAAGGCGATATGGGGATCCCTGGCCAGGTCTTGGGCCACGGCCAGTTCGGACTGGGGCTCAACCTGTACCACATGCAGGTTGAGCCGGTGGTTCTTTCTCATGGCCTGGCCATGGTGGTGGCGCAGGATGGTTCCCATATCCTCATCCGACAGGCCGGCGGCGGGTTGCACCAGGATACGGCCTTCGGCCCAGCGGTGTTGACCAGCCAAAGCCTGGGTGTAACAGCCCAGGAAGGCGATGAGCAGCAGTTGGGTGGCCATGATGATAAGCGGCCAGAACCAGCCGTTGTCCATGGTTGTAATTAGGGTGGGCGTGGAAGATGGCATGGCGTTGCGGTTGGTCATGGCGTCCCTCTTGGTTAAAATGGCGTTGCCGTCATTCAGAACTCTTGAGTGGGCGGACCTGATTGCGCCCTGCTTTCATTTTTTGTCCTGCTTGCCTTTGGTATGAACAGCAAGTCCCGTGCCAGAAAAATGGGTGGCCCTGGAATAATTTGTAACTTGTTTGTTTTGTTTGAATTTTAAAAAATTATGCTGTGGTTGCGGCCGGAATCGTGGTGCGTTATAAAAAATAGCATAAAATTTTTTTATTGTTGTGGGCTTGGGCACGACATCCCTGACGGGTGCCGAGCGGCAGGGGCCTTATGAGGCCATGGGAGCGGCTTTTCCGTTGTCAGTAAGTGCGGGACATGGTAGTTCATGGTCAGCGGTGCATGCCGTTTTCCCCATATACCGTTACCGCTTAGCGGGCAAAGGAGCGAAAAGCCATGTCGGACAAGAATATCCCCCTGCGCGAGCGCATCATCCTGGCCCTGGACGTGGGCGATAAGACCCAGGCCAGGGCGATCGTGCGGCGCACCGAATCCCATATCGGCTTTTACAAGGTGGGGTTGCAGCTCTTCATGGCCGACTGGTTCGGCATGGTGGACTGGCTGGTCGACCGCGGCCATAAGGTCATGCTCGACCTCAAGTTTTTCGACATCCCGGAAACCGTGCGGCTGGCCGTGGCCCAGATTCGCGACCGCGGCGTGTCGCTGGCCACGGTGCATGGCAACGACCCCATCCTGCGGGCCGCGCTTCAGGAACGGGGCGATCTGAAGATTCTGGCGGTCACCGTGCTCACCAGTTTCGGCGAGGAGGACATGCGGGCCATGGGCATGACCCAGTCCATTGCCGACCTGGTGGCCTTCCGGGCCCGGCGCGCCCTGGAGCTGGGCTGCGACGGCATCGTCTCCTCGGGCCTGGAGGCGGCGCGGATTCGTCACGAACTGGGGGCCCGGCTGCTCATCGTCACCCCGGGCATCCGGCCAGGTGACAATGCGGCGGGGGGCGATGACCAAAACCGGGTCATGACCCCGGGCCAAGCCCTGGCCGCTGGCGCCGATCACCTGGTGGTTGGCCGGCCCGTCACCAGGGCCGCTGACCCGGTCGGGGTCATCGAGCAGATGCAGGATGAGATCGCCGCGGCCTTGGTGGGGTCAGCTTGCTGATGGGCAAGATTTTTTTTGTGGACGTTGTGGACGAGGTGGACTTGGTGGACAGGCTGTCCATAGCGTCCACCAGGTCCACCCCGTCCTATGCTTGCCCAACCCAGAGCAACACCCGCAAGGCCAGCAGGGCGTAAAGGCCGGCCACGACATCGTCTAAAACAATGCCCAGGCCGCCGTGCAGGTTTTTGTCGCAGAAGCTCGCCGGCCAGGGTTTGAGAATGTCGAAGAAGCGGAAGAGCGCAAAGCCCAGCAGCCAGGCCAGTGGGGTGTTGGGGGCGCCGGCCAGAACGATAAGCATGCCAACGATTTCATCGATGACCACCACTTGGGGATCGGGTTGGTCCAAGATTTTTTCGGCCGAGCCGGCGGTCCACACGGCCAGCAACAGGATGGCGGCCAGGGCCAGGCCGTGGTGGGTCGGGGCCAGATGGATGAGCCCGAAGTGGATGGGCAGGGCGACCAGCGACCCCCAGGTGCCGGACGCCTTTGGCAGGTAACCGGTGTAGAGGCCGGTGGCCAGGGCCATGATTAGCCGGTAATTCATCACTTCCCTTTTGCCTGTTGGGTGGTGGTGCGCCCCTGACCGGCCACCTCGGCGTACACCTGCCGCAGCGGCAGGCCGTGTTCCTTCGCCACCCGGCGACACTCCTCGTATTCCGGGGTCACCACCGGCCCGGCCGGGGTCTCGACCTGTTTGGCCATTATCGGCCCCCATTGGGTTGCCACGGTGATCATGGCGCGGGGCAGGGTCAGGCGCTGCTCGGTGCGGAAGCGCAGGCCGATGGCCGTGGTGTCCGTAAGCATGCAGCGTTTGATGGCCAGGCTGTGGGCCTCATCCGTGATGACCTGCAGGAGGAAGCCGGGCCGCCCCTTCTTCATCTGGATGGGGATCAAGACCACATCCAAGGCGCCCAGGGCGAAGAGTTGCTCCGCCAGATAAGGAAAGCCCTCCGGTGACCAATCGTCCAGGTTGGTTTCCACCACCTGCACGGTCTGCGCCTCGCCGCTGTTTCCCTCGTTCCCGATCACCAAACGCAGTAGATTCGGTAGGCCGTCGGCGCGCTTATGGCCGCCGGCGCCGTAACCCACTTGCCGCAGCACCATGGCCGGCATGGGGCCGAAGGCGGCAGCGGTGGCCTTCAGGATGGCGGCCCCGGTGGGGGTGACCAGTTCCTCGGCCAGGTCCACCCCGTAAACCGGAACATTGTGCAGGATTTCCAGCACGGCCGGGGCCGGCAGGGGCAGGGCCCCGTGGGCGCAGGCCACCCAGCCGCGCGGCATGGGCAGCGGCGAGCAGACCAGCCGACCGATGCCGAGATAGTCGAGGCCGATGGCGGCGCCGACGATATCGACCAGGGCGTCCAGGCCGCCGATTTCGTGGAAATGGACCTCGTCGACCGGGCAGCCGTGCCCCCTGGCCTCGGCCTCGGCCAGTTGCGTGAAGATGGCCTGGGCCTTGTCTTGAATGCTCGGCGCCAGGGTGCTGGACTGGATGATTTGCCGGATCATGGCCCAGGACCGGTGCGGCTGGCCGGCCTCCTCCGGCGCCACGGTCAGTCGGGTGGCCCGCAGGACACCGTCACGCACAGTCTCCCTGATAATTTTTGGCAGCGGCAGTCCCAGGCGCGCCAACTGGCCATGCAGTTCCGCCTCGGGCAGGCCGGCGTCAAGCAGGGCGGCCAGAAACATGTCCCCGGAAATGCCCGAAAAACAGTCCGCATAGGCGATGGTGGTATTGGTCATGGGTTGCGCTCCGGCGGTCTTGAGTTTCTCCGCGTCTTTTGGCGATGGCAGAGAAGCAGGGCGGCCAGGAGTTTCCGGCGATACAGGAAGCCGGCCAGGCCGAGGGCCAGGGAGATCCCCAGCAGCAGGGCAAGAAGCCGGTAGTTGGCCGTCTGCACCTCGGCGCCTTGCAAGGAAAGCATGAGGGTGCCCGGCATGCGGCCCAACCCGGTGATAAAGAGAAAAATGGCGAGCGGCACGCGGGAGAAGCCCAGGAGATAGGAAAGGGCGTCCTTGGGCATGCCGGGAATCAGAAAGAGTAGAAAGGGGATAGTGAACCGGCCAGCACTCACCAGGGTGTTGAACCGTCGATACAGCCTGGTTTCCATGGCCCGATCAGGCATGATATCCCAGATCACCCGGCCGATGCCGAAGGCGATCCACGAACCCAGGGTGAGCCCGAGGCTGGAATAGAGGAAGCCCGGCCAGGCGCCAAAGATGTAGCCCCCCAGGATGCCGCTTGCCTCTCCTGGAATAGGGGCGATGAGCACCTGCATGACCTGCAGGCCCATGAAAATCAGCGGGGCCCAATGGCCATAGGCCAGGAACGCCTGCCTGAGCAGTTCGCCCTTGTCCCGGACGGCCCGCAGATGGAAGAGGGCCTGGTAGAGGAGGTCGTCGTGGAGCAGCAGGACCACGGCGGTCCCTGCCAGGCAGGCCAAGGCGATCCCGACCACCAGGAGGTGGCGTTTCAGGGCGGCGGTTCTCATTGGAATATTGCGCCGGCTTGGAGTGGATGGCCAGGCAGAAAGGTGCTTACCGCCATGCGTTTGCCTCCCTCCGGCTGGATGGAGCGGATCAGCAACAGGCCGTCGCCGGTGGCGAGCAGCAGGCCAAGGGCATCCGCCCGCAGCAGGGTGCCGGGTTGCTCATTGCTTTGGCCGGCCAGAACCAGCGGCGCGAAGAGTTTGTAGCGGCGGCCGGCCAGGGCGGTGGAGGCCGAAGGCCAGGGGTCCAGGCCCCGGATGAGGCCGCTTAGCACGCTGGCCGGTCGCGTCCAGTCTATTCGCCCCTGCTCCTTGGTGAGCGGCGGCGCCAGGGTGGCCAGGCGGTTGTCCTGCGGGATGGCGGTGAGTTTGTTTTCCCGCAGCAGGTCCAAGGCGCGCGCCAGGGTTTGCCCTCCGAGGTCGGCCAGTTTCGGGGCCAGGGTGGCGCTTGTGTCGTCGAGGGCGATGGGGAGTGCGGCCGGCAGGAGGATGTCGCCGGTGTCCATGCCCTCGTCCATCCGCATGATGGTTACCCCGGTTTCGACCTCGTTGTTGATCAAGGCCCATTGGATGGGCGCGGCGCCCCGATATTTGGGGAGCAGCGAGCCGTGGACGTTGATGGTGCCAAGGCGCGGCGTTCGCAACAGCGGGCCGGGCAGGATGCGGCCGTAGGCGGTTACCACCATGAGGTCGGGGGCATAGCCGGCCATGGTTGCGCGGAAGGCCTCGGTGCGGATTTTTTCAGGTTGCAGCACCGGCAGGCCATGGCGCAGGGCCAACTCCTTTACCGGCGGGGCGGCAAGCTGACGGCCCCGGCCCTTGGGTCGGTCTGGTTGGGTAACGACCGCCAGCACCGTCTCGCCGTGGTCGAGCAGGGCCTGCAAGGAGGGAACGGCGAAATCCGGAGTGCCCATGAAGACGATGCGAAAGGGCGTGGGGTTCATGATAGACAGGGGCCGCGACCGGCTCAGGCGTTTTCTTTCTGAAGCTGTTTTTTGCGGCGTTTCCGGTACAGGGTGCGTTTCAGGGAACTCAGGCGGTCCACGAAAAGCATGCCGTTCAGGTGGTCCAGTTCATGCTGGATGACGCGGGCGAAGAAGCCCTCGGCCGTGAACTGCATGGGGGCGCCGTCTATGTCCTGGGCCATCACCCGGACCTTCTCGAAGCGCTTCACCGTGGCCGTGTAATCCACCACGCTCAGGCAGCCCTCTTCGTCGCATTGCTCGCCCTCCGCCTCGACGATCCGGGGGTTG
>Ga0100388_10000941_pt1 | contig 25881 bp, 26 predicted proteins | sample CryGeymeta201512_FD_81536 | JGI IMG/M metagenome (GOLD analysis project Ga0100388, IMG submission 81536) | Groundwater microbial communities from Crystal Geyser aquifers in Utah, USA - Crystal Geyser metaG 2015-12 | ecosystem: Environmental > Aquatic > Deep subsurface > Groundwater | place... | reverse complement strand
TCCTTGTCAAAGCTGTAAGCGTCTTTCATTAAAAACTCTTTTGAGCGTATGATGCCAAAGCGCGGCCTTGGCTCATCGCGGAACTTTGTCTGTATTTGATACAGGATAAAAGGGAGCTGCTTGTAGCTTGATATGTCCTTGCGCACGATATCAACGATAATTTCTTCGTGTGTGGGGCCCATAATCATCTCAGAGCCGTGACGGTCCTTATATGAAATCATTATATCTTTTATAACATCATACCTGCCTGACTCTTTCCATATCTCAGCGGGTTGAATAGCAGGCATCAATAATTCTTGCGCGCCTGCGGCGTTCATTTCGCTACGCACTATATCTATAACCTTGTTTAACACCTTAAATCCCAGCGGCAGGTACGAGTAAGCGCCTGATATAACCTTCTTGATCATTCCCGAACGTAACATCAGTATATGGCTAATCGCCTCAGCGTCAGCAGGCGTTTCTCTTAATGTAGGTATATAACTCTGGGTCCATTTCATAGTTTTTTTATCTCCTCAAGCAGCACCTTGACAAAATCCTTTTCTGCAATCTTTTTAATCGGCTTACCATTTTTAAAAAGCATTCCGCTGTTTTTTCCCGCGGCAATGCCTATATCCGCATCCCTTGCCTCACCCGGGCCGTTTACCTCACAACCCATCACCGCTATTTTTACTTGTGGCTTACCTGCCCTCGCAAAAGAGTGACTTGTGACCTTTGACATTTTTTCACTAAGCTCTTCCACTATTTTTACAAGATCCACCTGGCACCGGCCGCATGTAGGGCATGAAATCACTTCCACCCCGCCGGTTACCAAACCAGCTGCTCTTAAAATCTGTTTCGCGGCAAGAACTTCTAAAATAGGGTCGCCTGTAAGCGATACGCGCAGGGTATCTCCTATGCCTTCTAACAAAAGCGCTCCAAAGGCAACTGCTGATTTTATCCTGCCGAAGTCTGCAAGGCCTGCCGCGGTTACCCCAAGGTGCAAAGGATAATCGCGCTTTTTGGCAATACGCCTGTAAGCCTCTACTGTGGCCTGCACATCTGAGGCCTTAAGTGAAACTACTATATCGCGAAACTTCATTTTCTCAAAAAGCCTTATATACTCCATCGCTGATGAAACCATGGCATCTGCCACTGATTTTTTATGCTGCTTGATGACTGAACCGCTGTTTAAGCCTATCCTTATAGGTATATGCCTTGCCTTTGCCGCCTGCGCAACCGCTTCAACCTCATTGCGATGAGTCATATTGCCGGGATTGATGCGTATTTTATCCGCGCCGCTTTGTATAGCAAGAAGCGCTAACCTGTAATCAAAATGTATATCAGCCACAAGCGGAATATTTATCTTTGGTTTTATCCCTGCGATTGCCTTTGCGGCATCCGCATCCTTTACTGCAACGCGCACTATTTCGCAGCCCGCGCGCTCCAAATCCTTTATCTGAACAACAGTCTTAACAATATCGCGCGTATCTGTCTTTGTCATTGACTGTACAGATATCGGCGCGCCATTACCTATCTTTACATCGCCTACCGTTATTTGCCTTGTCTTTCTGCGTTTTATCATTGTTTTGTAAATACCGCTATTATCTTCGCTATCCAGCCTGCTTTTGCCGCGTCATTATACATAACAAAAATCATAAATGTAATCAATAGCGCCATGCCAATCTGCGTTATGCGCTCATAAACTTTTTCACTTACAGGCCTTTTAAATATCTTCTCTATCAAAAGAAAGAAAAGGTGCCCTCCGTCTAAAACAGGTATCGGAAGCAGATTAAATATCGCAAGGCTTATACTTAAAACAGCCATAATACCCAACAGATACGGCAAGCCGGCTATGGCCGCTTTTTGCGTTACCATAAAAATCCCTATAGGCCCTGCAACCGATTCCTTAAAACTCATAGCGCCCGTCATCATGCGCCATAACGAAAAGTATGTAAGCTGCGTCAGGTTCCATGTTTTTTTAGCCGCAAGCGCAACTGCCTCTATCGGGGCGTGCCTGACATACTTCACCTCACTTGACGGGGAAATACCAAGAAGCCCTATCTTAATCTGTTGTCCGAAAATATTTTTAAACTCCCTTGGTTTGGGCGAAATAACAAAAGCAAACTCTTTGCCGGCTCTTTGCGCTTTAAGCGATATGCTGCCGCTGGTTGTCTGGCGCACAACATCAAGTATCTCTTCCCAGTAATACACATCCTTGCCATTAAGCTGCGTTATCCTGTCACCTAATTTTATGCCAACTGCCTTTGCCGGATAATCATCTACCAACCCACCCACCAATGAAGTTATCTGCGGGCTGCCTGTAAGAAATATAAAAGCGAAAAGCAAAAACCCTAAAATATAATTAAATACCGGCCCTGCAACCAAAACAGCTGCGCGCTGGCCGGCTGGTTTTGATACAAATTCATCTGAGGCGCCTTTTTTATCAGCCTCGTATGGCGTCTCTCCTGCCATCTTTATATAGCCGCCAAGAGGTATGCATGATACGCGGTACTCTGTGCCATTACGTTTAAAACAGAATAGCTTATTCCCGAACCCGAGCGAAAAAACCTCCACCTTTATGCCAAACCTTTTTGCAAAAATAAAATGCCCAAACTCATGCACTAATATAAGCACGCTTAAAACTATCAAAAATACTATTATCGACGACATCCGTTAACCTCTTCTCTAGCCCATTTGTCAGATTTTAAAATATCTGTAAGGCCTGGGTTTTTTACAGTTTTATGTTTATTCATAACTTTTGCAACGCCTTTTGCTATATCGGTAAGCCTTATATTCGAATCAAGAAACATGGCTACCAGCTCCTCATTTGCGGCGTTTAAAACAGCGGGCATTGTGCCGCCTGTTTTTGCGGCCTCATACGCCAGTTTTATACAGGGGAATTTTTTAAAATCAGGCGCCAAAAAGTTTAATTTTTTTATTGCGGCTAAATCAATCCCGTTTAAGCCTGAAGCGATCCTTTCAGGGTAAAGCAGCGCATATTGTATCGGAAGCCGCATATCGGTTGCGCCCATTTGCGCTATTACCGAGCCGTCGTTAAACTCTACCATTGAATGCACAACAGCCTCAGGGTGCACAATTATCTTTATATTGTCAATATCAACGCCAAAAAGCCAATTTGCCTCAATAACCTCTAAGCCCTTATTCATCATCGTCGCTGAATCAACGGAAATCTTTTTACCCATTGACCATCTTGGATGCCTTATTGCCTGCTTTGGGCTTACAAAACGCATCTTTGCGGCAGGCGTATCCTTAAGAGGCCCGCCTGTTGCAGTGAGAAATATATTTTTTATATCGCTTTTTTTAGCGCCCTCTATACACTGAAAAACAGCGCTATGCTCGCTGTCAACCGGAATTATTCTGGCGCCTGAGGCCTTTGCCCTTTTCATCACTATGCCGCCTGCGGCAACGAGCGCCTCTTTATTGGCAAGCGCGATTTTTTTTCCGGCATCAATGGCTGCAATCAACGGCCTTAAGGCAGCGCTGCCTGAAATAGCCATCAGCACTATATCGGCTTTTTTATGGCCCGCAAGCCTTATCAGGGCATCGGAGTCTTTTGCAACGACAAACTCCGGCTTAAACTCCTTTGCCTGAGCCGCGAGTAAATCCGTATTATTGTTGGCGCTAAGGCCCAAAACCTTAAACCGCTTTTTAAACCGCCTTACAACATCCAAGGCATTTTGGCCTATTGAGCCTGTTGACCCGAGAATAACAAGATTTTTCATAAAAAGTATTTTATGTAGAAATAAAAGACGGGCGCGGTAAATATTATACTATCAATAACATCAAGCATGCCGCCTAATCCGGGGAATATGCTGCTGGCGTCCTTTGTCTGACAATCCCTTTTTAAGAGGGATTCGTACAAATCGCCTATTAATGCCATCAGCCCTAAGAATGCGCCAAGGTATAATATATGGCCTGCCGGAATCTGCGGCACAAATCTTCTACAAAAAAACGCCATAAGTATACTGGCAACAAAACCGGCAATGGCGCCCTCCCATGTCTTTTTGGGGCTTATCCTTTGTATCAGTGTATGCCTGCCGAATAAAGACCCAATTGCATAAGCAGCCATATCAGACGCCTTTGTCACTAATATCAAAAATACCACTAGCCACGCGCCCTCTGGCAAAAACTTGATCCTGATTATAAAAGAAAGAAACCAGCTCACGTACAGAATGCCGAAAATAGTGGTAGAAACGCTTAATACCGCCTGATCTTGGCCTCTTCTGGCAAGCTGCATTACAAACAGAATGAAACATGCCGCGGCGACAAAGAAAAATTCCCAACCGCTTGTCAACTTAAACTCCTGATATATAGAAAGCGGTATGGCAATACCCAGAAGCAGCCCGAAAATCTTATAAGTAATCACGCCTTTCTTTTCTATCATGGCATAAAATTCAAATAGCGCTACGGATATTATAATAATGGTCATAAGCCCGAAAAACCAGTTCGGAAAAACAAAAACAGTCAGGGCTATAAAAGAAAACATCAATGCGGAACTTATTAAACGGCTTATCAGCATTTTTTTACCCTCCGAATCTACGGCACCTTAAGGAAAAATCATTTAAGGCTGATTTAAAGTCTTCTTTTGTGAATTCCGGCCACATCTTTTTTGTCACATATATCTCGCTGTAAGATAATTGCCACAATAAAAAATTTGAAAGCCTCATCTCGCCACTCGTCCTTATTAATAAATCAAGCTCCGGCAGGCCGCGCGTGTAAAGATAACTGTCAAATAAATCTTCCGTAATGTCTTTAGGGGTTATTTTACCGGACTTTACGTCCTGCGCTATTTTTATGGCGGCACTGGTTATTTCTTTGCGGCTGCCGTAATTTAAGGCAAGTGTAAGTATAAGGCCGTTGTTTTTTCTGGTCTGGTCCTTTACTGATTTTATTTTTTCTATAACATCAGGATAGAGGCCGCTGGCCTCGCCTATAGTATTAAACCTTATATTGGCCTTTTGCATCCGGGGCAACTCTGCCTGAATCTGGTCCTTGAGTATTTTCATAAGGGCGTCAACTTCTTCTTTGGGCCTTTTCCAGTTTTCGGTGCTGAATGTATAAAGAGTAAGCGCCTTTATTTTCAGCTCAACACATACCTCTATAATCTTATGGACTGTCTTTGTGCCCTGCATATGCCCGGCTATCCTTGGCAGGCCCTTCTTCTTTGCCCACCTGCCGTTTCCATCCATTATTATCGCTATATGCCTTGGGATGCTTTCCTGTTTAGTGTCCATATCCTTATTAAAAAGAGGGGTGGAATTCCATCCCCTCTTTTTGTTACCCGTTTATCTTTTTGTATCTTTGCCCTATCACCTTTTTTTGATTGTTATATTGCTTGACGTCTTAGACGCAGCCGGTTTTTTATTTTCAACTACCGGCACAGGAGTATTTAAAACTGTTTTTAACTTACCGATGGTTTGTTCAAGCCCTGCTGATTTTTGCTGTTCAGCCGCTAACGCATCTCTGGTTGTTTCGGCAAAAATATTCTGTTGGGCTAGTTCTTTTTTTGCCTCTTTAAGTTCTTTTTCAGCCGCATCGTACGCGTTGATTGCGTTTTTATACCTCAATTGCAGTTCTTCAAGCCTTGCGTCAAGAATATCTGTCTTAGAGATCGCTATCTTTCTTTTCTGCCCGGCGTTTATAGCAAATATAAGATTCAAAATGCAGCTTCCAACCAGCACCCATATCAATATTCTGATTTTTTTATCCACTGGATCAGCCATATGCTATAAATGTTTTTACTTAAGCCTTGATACCGGAGCCTCCTGGCCTGCCTCGGCTGCTCTTTTCTTACGCTGCAGGCTTTCAAGGTCTGCCTTTGTAACCTTAGGCAATATTATTATCTCAACGCGCCTGTTCTTTTGCCTTCCCTCATCATTTAGATTGCTTGCGACCGGCCTGTATTCTCCGTAACCGGTTGCCTGAAGCCGCTCCGGCGCTATGCCGCAATTATCAACCAGATAGTGCAATACACTTGTAGCCCTTGCCGTTGAGAGTTCCCAGTTTGATTTCCAGCCGGAATATTTTATGGGTACATTATCCGTATGGCCCTCAACACCTATATTCTTATTGGCAACCTTATCCTTTAATATATTGGCTACCCTGGTTAAAACATCATACGCGCTTGACTTTACAACAGCCTTGCCTGAATCATAAAGCACTTCATCCACAAACGTTATAACAAGGCCCCTATCCTCCATGCCCACAGAAACCTGTTTACTGGCTATCTCACCTTTTAATTTATTCTGTAACTGCGCCAAGGCTTGCTTTAATTCCTCTGTTTCCTGCGCTTTTAATTTTTCCATATCCGTAAGCTGATCGCTTAATTCCTGTATCCTTGCCTTATCGCGCGGATACCGGCTGTAAAGCGCTATTGTGCAGCCTGTTAAAGATAAAATCAGGCCTAGAACTAAAATAATCTTCCCTGTGTTAATAAAATTCTTATCCATTGCCGCTACCTCCTGTTGTTTTATAATGGAATTTTTTAATATTATTGCCGGTTGAACTTCTTTTTTAATTATAACACCTTAAGGGATTTAGTCAATATAAATCACGTATTACGGCCTATTTAATAAGGCTGTTTTTTATTATAAACGCAGCAAACACTATAGATACCATAGACATCAATTTTATGAGTATATTTAAGCTTGGGCCTGAAGTATCCTTAAAAGGGTCTCCCACGGTGTCGCCCGAAACGGCTGCCTTGTGAGAAAAAGAACCCTTGCCTCCATGATGGCCTTCCTCTATATACTTCTTCGCGTTGTCCCAGGCGCCTCCTGAATTTGCCATCATAACAGCCAGCGCAAATCCGGTAACTAACGCTCCGGTAAGCAGCCCTGTTACCGCATTAACGCCTATGGCAAGCCCAACAATAATAGGCGAAAGTATTGCCAATAAAGACGGCAGGATCATTTCTTTTTGAGCTGCGGCTGTTGCAATGTCTACGCAGCGCGCGTAATCAGGCTTTGCTGTGCCTTCCATAAGCCCTGTGATCTCTTTAAACTGCCTGCGGACCTCTATAACTATTTTTGCAGCAGCCCTTCCCACAGCGCGCATAGTCAAAGAACAAAACAAAAACGGAAGCATGCTGCCTATAAACAAACCTACGAGCACACCGGGATCTAAAAGGCTGCAAACCAGTTCTTTTCCATGTAAAGCCACCTGATCTTTATAAGCGGCTATCAACGCTAATGCTGTAAGCGCGGCTGAGCCTATTGCAAAACCTTTTCCTGTAGCTGCTGTAGTATTTCCAAGCGAATCAAGCGCGTCAGTCCTTTTTCTTATCTCCGGCGGCAAGTGAGCCATCTCGGCGTTTCCTCCGGCATTATCAGCCACAGGCCCATACGCATCAGTGGCCAACGTTATGCCAAGCGTGGAAAGCATACCAACGGCTGAAATTCCCACTCCATAAAGCCCGGATGCAAAACTATGCGCCCCGCCTGAGAAAAAATAACTCGCAAGTATTGCTGCGCCTACTACAACAACCGGCACAAATGTAGACATCATGCCTACAGCAAGGCCTGTAATTATAACAGTCGCAGGCCCTGTTGCCGCAGCGCTCGCAATTGAACGAGTCGGCGAAAAATTACTTGATGTATAAAATTCCGTTGACAACCCTATTAAAACGCCGGCAACAAGGCCCGTAATCACAGACCAGTATACCCCTATATGCTCAATACCCAAAATATGTTTAATAAGAAAATATGAAATAACCGCAACTAATAACGAACTTACAAGCACACCCTTTCTTAATGCCCACAATAAAACGCTCTGCGACGCCTCTTCGCTTGATTTTACAAAAAATGTGCCTATTATAGATGAGACCACGCCTACTGCCGCCATAACCAAAGGCACTGTAACGCCCGCTACGCCCAGGCCTGCGGCAACGCCCAATGCCGATGTCGCCACTATTGAGCCCACATATGATTCGTAAAGATCAGCGCCCATGCCGGCAACATCTCCTACGTTATCACCGACATTATCAGCTATTACAGCCGGGTTTCTGGGGTCATCCTCAGGAATGCCTGCCTCAACCTTTCCAACTAAATCAGCGCCAACATCAGCTGCCTTTGTAAATATGCCTCCTCCAACGCGCGCGAACAACGCCTGGGAACTGGCGCCCATGCCAAAACAGAGCATTGTAGATGTAATAGCGGTAATCTTGTCTATACCTAGAGGTATAGGATGCGAAGAATAATACCAGTCAAGAAAATAATACCACACGCTTAAATCCAAAAGCCCCAGGCCCACAACAGTAAGCCCCATTACAGCGCCGCTTGAAAATGCTATACGCAGGCCGGAATTTAAACTCTTCATAGCGCCCGCTGCTGTGCGGCTTGATGCCTGGGTGGCTATACTCATGCCTATAAAACCCGCCAACCCTGAAAAAAAACCTCCTGTCAAAAACGCAAACGGCACAAATATCACAAGATAGCCTTTCAGCGAAAGAAGCAATAATATAAAGAATGCTGTTATAAAAAATATCAACACTCCTGTATATTGCCTTTTAAGGTAGGCGCGCGCGCCTACCCTGACCGCCCGGGCAATCTCTTTCATCTTATCATTGCCTTCGTCCTGCTTTAATATATACGTAGCAAGATAAACCGCAAATAAAATAGCTGTTATCGAACCAACGGGAGCCAACCATAATAAATCCATTTTAAAAAGTCCTCGATTTTTTCAATTAAACCTTAAATGCCTGTTTTCTATCTGAGCCAACCGACACTATAGAAATCCCGGCGCCAATAAGCTCTGATATCCTGTTTAAATATTTAAGCGCTTTTTGAGGAAGATTCTCATATTTCGTTATCCTTGTTGTGTCCTGATACCAACCCGGCAATTCTTCGTAAACCGGCTTACACCGCCATAAACTGCCTATATCGCTTGGGAAATACCTGATGAGGCGCTTGCCTATTCTATAACCTACGCATATTTTTATTTTCTTGCATTCATCAAGCACGTCCAGTTTTGTAATTACAATCTCGTCTATGCTATTTAACCTTACGGAATATTTTACAAGCACCGCGTCAAACCATCCACACCTGCGCGGCCGGCCTGTGGTGGCGCCGAATTCTTTACCTTTTGTGCGGATTTTTTCCATCATTACGGAACTGAATTCCGTAGGAAACGGGCCCTCGCCTACGCGGGTCGTATATGCCTTGGCGACGCCGATTACCTTATCTATTCTTTTCGGGCCCACGCCTGTGCCGATAACAGCGCCGCCGGCCGTAGAGTTTGATGAAGTAACAAACGGATATGTGCCATGGTCTATATCAAGAAACGTACCCTGGGCGCCTTCAAAAAGTATTGATTTGCCAATTGCTATAGCGTCATTTAATACCTGCGAGCAATTACATATATGTTTTTTTAAATACTGCCTGTATTTTTTATACTGCTTGTAAACCTCGTCAAAAGAAAACCCGTCACATCCGTAAACCTTGCAGAATATTGTATTTTTCTCATCGATATTCTCTTTTAATTTATCGTGGAAAACACTGTCATTAAATAAATCGGCGAGGCGTATACCGCAACGGGATGCTTTATCCGTATAACACGGCCCTATGCCGCGGCCGGTTGTACCTATCTTACCTTTTCCCTTTTGGGCCTCGCGCAGCTTATCCATCATTTTATGATATGGAAAAATTATATGCGCCTGGTCGCTAATTAAAAGATTTGTGTCAACCTTTATGCCTTTTTTCTTTAAACTCTTAATCTCTTCTATCAACACTTCAGGATCAACTACGACGCCGTTGCCTATCACGCATATCTTATCTTCATGCAAAATACCCGAAGGCACAAGATGAAGTATAAACTGCCTGCCATCTACAACAACCGTATGGCCCGCATTATTGCCGCCCTGAAACCTGACGACATAATCAACGTCCTGGGTAATCATGTCTATGATTTTGCCTTTGCCTTCATCTCCCCATTGAGTACCTACTAAAATTATATTCGGCATTTTTATCCTTATGGATTCATTGTAAAAATATTTTTCGCGATGTGCGGGTACTTTGCTATAAATATAAGCTCATCATGCACAAGCGGTTTCTGCGTGTGGACATTCGCGTACCTGACAAGCTCCAGTATCTCTGTGGCTTGTTTATCGTCATTAAATTTAACCTCAAGCTTATCATAGACATTTCTGAAACCCTTAATTCCGCTGTATTCGCCTGCGACTATCTGCCTGCCGGTCTCCAAAAGTTCAGGCTCGCCTCTTCCTAAAACCTCAAAATCATACAACTCGTAATTTCTCCTGTCCTTAAGGGCTCCATCGGCATGTATGCCTGATTCATGCGCAAAAGCGTTTGCGCCGACTCCTGGCTGATTTATAGGTATAGGCACGCCAAATGCATAAGCAGCGTACTTGGCTATTCTCCATGTGATACCCAGATTTACTTTTTCATCAAGTATATATTTACCCTGTATACCGCTTCCATATTTTACCGCAAGTATCACGCTAACAAGATCCGCGTTTCCTGCGCGCTCGCCCATTCCATTTACAGTTGTATTGATATAGGCGTTTACTCCGCCGTCAATAGCAGCTATAGCGCCTGTCACGCTATTTGCCACTACCATGCCTAAATCATTGTGGCAGTGAAGCTCTATATCTATGCCTACCTTATCGGCTATTTCTTTTATCCTTTTATAAATGGTAAAAGGCGTATCATAACCCAGCGTATCGCAATACCTGAACGTGCTGGCGCCGTGATTTTTGGCTGCCTTGGCAAACTTCACCAGAAAATCAATATTAGACCTTGAAGCATCCTCGGCATTAACGCCGACTAATTTTAAACCGCGTTTTTTTGCCAAATCAAGCGCGTCTGTCATCATCTTTATTATATCGGCCTCTGAACTTCTGCCCATAAACTTTTTTTGCAGCATCTGCTTGCTTGTTGAAATGGAAAGGTTCAGATGCTCTACATTGGTGCGCGTGGTGGCCGTATCAACATCCTGCGTAATAGCGCGCACCCAACCGCTTAATTTTATCGACGGCATAGCGCCAATCTTGCATAGCTCTATATTCGCGTTTAAGTAATTGGTCTCATGCCTTGTAACAGGAAAACCGAATTCGCTCCTGAAAACGCCCATCTGGTCAAGATACATATTTATCATTGTCTTCTGCAGCTTTGCAAGGCCTAACCTTGCTGTCTGGACCCCATCCCTGTTTGTCACATCAACCAGATAAATCCTTTTTTGTTTACTCGTCTTTTTCTTTGTCATGCAAATATTCCCCTTTCAAATTTTCAAATTACAATTTTACCAATCTTGCATCATGTATTGATTTCAGCTTCTTTAATTCATCCAACACTTTCGAAGACACATTGCTGTCAACATTAAGCACTGTTACCGCCGCGCCGCCGGGCTTCTGTCTACCAAATGTCATGCCGGCTATATTTATCTTATTTTCGCCAAGCACTGTGCCAACATGGCCTACTATACCCGGCACATCGACATTGGTAATAAACAGCATGAAACCCTTTGGAATAACCTCCACGTAATAATTATCTATTTTCACAATCCTTGGGTCGCGTTTTAAATATAATGTGCCAAGTATTTCATGCTGAGAGCTGTCTGTTTTTACAACCACGCTTATCAGGTTTGCAAAATCTTCTATCTCGGCAAATTTTGACTCAACTACTGATATACCACGCTCTTTTGCTATTGATAAGGCGTTAACGGCATTAACTGTCTCACCCAATACAGGCGTAAGCAGGCCTTTTATTATTGCTATGGTAACAGGCTGCACCTTCTGATTTATAATCTCGCCGCGGTAACGTATCTTTACCTGCTCTACGGGCCCTGTTGCAAGCTGCGCCTGTATAGCGCCTATTTTTTCACCGAGATTTATATATGGCTCTAAAATCTTCAATGTCTCCGAATCAAGCGACGGCACGTTAACGGCGTTTCGTATACCCTTGTTTAATAGTACATCCACCACCTGCTGGGCTATTTCAGTGGATACGTTAAGCTGCGCTTCTTCTGTTGATGCGCCAAGATGCGGGGCAGTAACAATCTTCTCCTGTTTAAAAACAGGATTGTTCATATCAGGCGGCTCTTTCTCATAAACATCCAGAGCAGCCTGAGCCACCTTTCCTGATTCAACAGCCTTTATGAGGGCTGCCTCGTCTATTATGCCTCCCCTCGCGCAGTTAATTACACGCACGCCGTTTTTCATCAACGCAAACTGTTTATCGCTTATAAGGTATTTTGTCTCGTTGGTCATGGGGGTATGAACGGTTATAAAATCTGATTGCTTCAACAGCTCGTCCAGGCTGACCAGCTGAATGCTCAATTGTTCGGCTTTTTCTTTAGTAAGGTAGGGATCGCTTGCTATGACCTTCATACCGAATGAATTGGCGCGCTTGGCAACTTCAGTGCCTATCCTGCCTAAGCCGATGATTCCGATGTTTTTTCCGAAAAGCTCTGTGCCTGTAAACTTTTTTCTCTCCCATTTTCCTTCTTTAAGGGAACCGACTGCAGCGGCAAGATTTCTGGCCATACATAAAAGAAGCGCCATTGTCTGCTCGGCAGTAGATATGGTATTTCCGCCGGGCGTATTCATTACTATGATGCCTTTTTTACTTGCCGCCTCAACGTCAATATTGTCAACGCCGACACCTGCGCGGCCGATAACCTTAAGTTTATCGGCGCATGCTAAAATATCTTTAGTGAGTTTTGTCTCGCTCCTGACTAAAATCGCGTCGTAATCCTTGATTACCTTTTTTAACTCCTCAGGCGCAAGTTTATGCTTTTCATCCACCTGAAAACTCTTCTCTGCCTTTAAAATAGCGACTCCCTCTTTGGCAAGAGGATCGCTTACCAGTATTTTATACATCGGGGTCCTCTCCTTTTACTTTTTCGCAAGCTCCTGTTGAGCCGCTGCTATTCCTGCTCCCTGTTTAATCTTAACTCCCAACTCAACTAAAACCATTTCAAGAGCGCTTATTGTCATCAAAATATCTGTGGCTGTCATGTAGCCTAAGTGCGCTATCCTAAAAACCTTGCCTTTTAACTGCGCCTGGCCGCCTGCAACCCATATGCCATACTTTGATTTAAGAAGTTTTACAATCTGCTCACCGTCAATACCTGCAGGCGCCTTTACAGGCGTCACCGCAGCGCTCGGCGCTGTTGGAGCAAATAATTCAAGGCCCATGGCAACTACTGCCGCGCGGGTTGCCTGCGCCATTTTGGCATGCCTTGACCATACCGCTTCAATAGTCTCTTCTTTTATCATCTTCAACGCCTTTGCAAGCCCTATAATCAATGTAATAGCCGGCGTATAAGGCGTATCTGTTTTATCAAGCGCCTTTTTAGAAGCTACAAAATCAAAATAATATTTAGGCGATTTGCTCTGTTTTACCAATTCCCATGCCTTAGGGCTTACGCTTACAAACCCAAGGCCAGGGGGAATCATTAGCCCTTTTTGCGACCCGCTTACAACCACATCCACTCCCCACTCGTCTGTCTTAAGCTGGCAAGCGCCAAGCCCGCTGATAGCATCCACAACCAGCACTGCTTTTGTCTTTGATGTGATATCGGCTATTGCCTTTGTGTTAATCTCAGCGCCCGTTGATGTCTCACAAAGCGTCACAAATACAGCTTTTGCATTCGGCTCTTTCTTTAGCGCATCTTCTATAATCTTCGGGTCTGCGGCATACCCCCATTCAATATCAATATCAACTGATTTTACGCCGTAGGCCTTACAAATCTCTGTCCAGCGCTCGCCGAATTTTCCTGTGCGCACAACTATTACTGTATCCTGCGCTGAAAGCAGGTTGCATACTGCAGCCTCCATAGCGCCTGTGCCGGATGAAGCAAAGATTAAAACATCATTTTTTGTCTGAAATACATACTTTAAATCTTCCTCAACCTGCTTTATAATCTCCTGAAACTGCGCGGTTCTGTGGTGAATTATGGGCTTTGCCATCTCGAGCATCACAGCCTCGGGTACCGGCGTAGGCCCTGGTGTCATTAAATATAATTTTTTCATTTTTTCTTTCCCTTTCCGATCTCCTGGATCACTTCATCAACAATACCGTATTTTTTTGCCTCTTCCGCAGACATAAAATAATCCCTGTCTGTGTCCTTGGCTATTTTCTCAACTGCCTGGCCGGTATGTTTTGCGATGATACCGTTAAGTTTATCCCTCATGTTTAATATCTCTTTTGTCTGAATGGAAATATCCGCCGCGGCTCCCTGCACCCCTCCCCACGGTTGGTGAATCATTACCCTTGCGTTTGGCAACGCGAATCTTTTTCCTTTTGCGCCGGCGGCTAACAACACAGCGCCCATAGAAGTGGCCTGGCCTATACAATAAGTGCACACATCAGGCTTTACAAACTGCATCGTGTCGTATATAGCTAAGCCGCTTGTAACAACGCCGCCTGGTGAATTTATGTAAACACTTATATCCTTGTCAGCATCCTCCATCTGAAGGAATAAAAGCTGCGCTATTATAATGTTTGCCATGTTGTCCTCGACAACATTACCTATAAAAATAATCCTGTCCTTTAACAGCCTTGAATAAATGTCATACGCCCTCTCGCCTCTTGAGGTCTGCTCAACTACCATTGGCACTAATATTTGCGAATTAGCCATAACGCCCCCCTTATTTTTACTCTTCTTCAATCTTCGCATTATCCATCAGAAACTTCATAACCTTGGCCTCTGTAAGCTGCCAGAACAGGCTGTTTATCCTGTTATCATGTTCAAGCTGCTTCCTTAAGGCCGCTGTGTCTTTAGAACCCTGTCTTTTAGCAAGCTGATCAATAAAACTCTCCAACTCTTCTTCTCTTGCCTGCAATTTTTCCTTTTCAGCTATCTCTTCAAGTATGAAAAATGCCTTTACCTGTTTTTCTGCATGAGGCATAAGCGCCTTGGAAAGGTCTTCTTTCTGGCTGTACCCCTGATGCATCAATTTATGTTTGGCATCTTCCACAAGGCTGTTAAGCTCACCCTCAATCAAAGATGCCGGCAACTCAAAAGAATGCGCCTTTAAAAGCTGGCTTATCAGCTGATCCTGCATGTCAAGCCGCACAGTTTCCTGTTTCTCGGCTTCAAGATGTGTTTTTATATTTTTGCGTAAAGCGTCTATGCCTTCTTTTACCCCGAGGTCTTTTGCAAGGTCATCACTTAAGACAGGAATCTCTTTTTCCTTTATCTGGCGCGCCAAAACCTCAACTATCGCGGTCTTTCCGACGTATTCTTTCTTGGGAAAATCCTTATCGAGGTTTACTGATATGGATTTTTTCTCGTTGATTACGATGCCTAAAATACCATTAAACAAATCAGCTGTCAACGTATTTTTTTCAACAGGCAGAAAGGTATTTTTTCTCTTATCTATTGATACGCCATCCACCACCCATTCTATATCGCACTGCAGATAATCGCCTTCTTTTACCGGCCGGGCTTGGACCGGCTTGTATTGCGCGGCCATCTGCCTTAGATTCTCCAACGCTTTATTAACATCCTCTTCGTTTACAGCGGCTGTTTTTTTATTAAGCTTAAAACCCTTGTATGTTTTAAGCTGCACCTGCGGCCTTACTTCAACTGTCGCATCGAATGTTAAATCGCCGCGCTGATTGAAATTCACATTTTCTATCAATGGGGAGTTTACCGGAAAAAGGCCTGAAGCCTTTAAGGCGTCCCTATAAGAATCCTCCAAAGCCAGTTCCAAAACTTTTTTCTTGGCGTAACCCGCGTAATTTTTTTTGATCAGATCAAACGGCGCATTACCCTTTCTGAAACCAGGCAAGGTTGCATCTTTACGGATCTGGCTGTAAGCCTCTTCATAAAGCACAGCCATCTCATCTTTTGGCACCTCTATTTTAAAAAAAATTTTGCAATGTTCCAACTGCTTTATTTTATGCGTACTCTTCATGACCCTATTCCACCTCTTCTTCCTGTTGATTTTGTTGTTCCTGGCTCATCTTAAGCGATTTATACTCCTTTGTTTTATCCCTGTATTTCAAAAGCTGCTTTTGGAGCTTATGAAGCGCTAAGTCTATTGCCGAATGTATATCATCCGACTCCTCGTTTGCCACAATATTTATATTCTTTGCTGTTAATATAAGTTCTGCGGCATACCTGAAACCTTCTTTAGCAAGAACAGCCTTTATTGAAACTATCTTCGAGAAATAATTTTCTAATTTTTCTAACTTCTCCGTAAGATAGGCCTTTATTTTTTCTTCTGCATTAAAATGCCTTGTTGTAATAAATATATCCATTTCTTAACACCTTTCTTTTTATGCTACTTCGCTACATGCGAAATTTCTCGCCTAAATATATCTGTCTTGCCTGCGGATCTTTTATAAGCTCGTCTGCTGTACCTGAAATAAGTATCTTACCCTCGTCCATAATGTAGGCGCGGTCTGTTATTGAAAGAGTTTCCCTTACATTGTGGTCAGTTAATAAAATACCTATACCTTTTGCCTTAAGCTCTTTTAATATTTCCTGTATATCAGAGACTGCTATGGGGTCTATTCCACTAAAAGGCTCATCCAAAAGCATAAAAACCGGGCCTGTAACAAGCGCCCTTGTTATTTCAAGCCGCCTTCTCTCGCCGCCTGAAAGCGTGTACGCCTTATTTTTGGCAAGATGAGAAATCCTCAAGTCCCTTAAAAGCTGATTAAGCCTTTTTTTTCTTTCGTCCCTTGAAATATTAAGCGTTTCAAGTATTGCCATAATATTTTCTTCCACGGTAAGTTTTCTGAATATGGACGGCTCCTGTGAAAGATATCCTATTCCAAGCCTGGCGCGCTTATACATAGGCAGCCTTGATATATCCTTATCACCGTAAACAATACGGCCTTCGTCAGGCCTGACTATGCCGACTGTCATATAGAAAGTGGTTGTTTTTCCTGCGCCGTTAGGGCCCAGCAGCCCGACTATTTCTCCCCTATTTACAGAAATAGAAGCGCCGTCAACTATTCTTCTGTCATTATACGATTTTTTAAGGCCTTCTATCCTGAGCAAATGCATTATCCGCCTCTTTAGAGTCTATAAAAATAACCGGGTTGCCTGTAAGTATGGCCTTGCCCTCTTCGGCAAAATAAACCGCCTCTTCGCTCACTGAAATACTGTTTCCTCTTATAAGCCGCACCCCGCCATTGGCATTGACCTTTAAAATCTTCTTTTTGTCAGGGTCAAAAAATACAACCATCTCGCTGCTAGCCATAGTGCCTTTGGGGTTTTCTATTACCACATTATCCTTAAATACCGCCGTATTCTCCTTATAGTCAAGCACCAGCGGGCCTGAACACTTTATAGTTGTGCCTGAAGGTGTATTCATAAACACATCTTTATTAAGCTGTATCTTATTTATGCTTTTATCAAGCCTAGCACCCATAGCCTTTGTTTCTAATCCAGCGCTCTTAACAAAAACCGCTCCCGGGGCGGTCGCTATCTCATTTTTAAAAGACCAGTCTATTGTATCAGTTGCAAGGGTTGTGCCGTCATCATAGGCCAACACGACATCATCCTTAAATGTGCCCTTGTTCTCGCTTTTCTTTATAACGCCTTTCTTTGCCTCCATCGTAACGCTAGAACCCATTGACTCTGATTTTATTTTTACATTACTCAGATTAACCTTATCCTCCATTATATCGGCTGTCTCACCCTCAAGCTCCCAGTTTGACTGGCCGTCATCGCCCACGCTTGAAAGCGTAAACGTGCTCACTTCCTGCGTCACGCCGTCCTCTAAATTCTTCGCCTGGCTGGCAATTTCATCCGCCACCTGCGGCTCTTTCGCGCATCCCGAAGCCATAAATAAAACTAAAAATATTATTACTACAGATTTAATCATGCTTTTGCGTCTTCCAACGCCTATGAAACCACATCCATTGTTCAGGATACTGCCTGATGTAGCGCTCCGCGATATCCGACCACTTCTGCGTATTAACTAACAAATCCTTCTCTTTATCGCCTGTCAGCTCTAATTCTATCGGCCCTTCAATAACAATCTTATGAGTACCGTTTTCTCTTATGCAAAACGCAAAAAACATGGGCGATTTGGTTACCATGGCTAATGCCACAGGCCCTATAGGCGTATAGGCAGATTTATTAAAAAAATTAACAAATACGCCGTCAATGCTGTCTATGTCCTGGTCAGGTAAAATTCCAACAATCTGATTACTTTTTAAAATAGATATTATCCTTTTAAAAGAATTCTCTCTTGGAATGATGTTTATATTCTTGGAGCGCCTTACGGAGTTTACGATCCCGTCATACCTGGGGTCCCTGGACGGCCTGAATACAACACTGACAGTATATCCTTTAAGCCCAAAATACGCTGCTGATAATTCCCAATTACCAAAATGACAGGATAAAACTATCGCGCCGTTTCCTGCTAAAAGCGCATGGTCTATCTTTTCTAAACCTTGCGCCTTAACCAGCCTGTCAATATTCGAACTATTTATCTTTGGCAGATTTATAAATTCAGCGGCGCTTTTACCCGTGTTTTGGAAAACTTGTTTTGCTATTTTTTTAATCTGGTTGTCTGTTTTTTGCCCGCGAAAAGCTACTTTAAGATTTTCGATTGTCACCAATCTATGTTTTGCGAGAAGAAAAAATATTAAAACACCTAATTTCCCGCCCAAGATAACAGCTATCTTAAGCGACAGTAAAAAAAATACGGTTGATACAATCCTTACGGCTACATATACAAATCTTCTTCTTATTGCGTGTTTCATGCATTGCCTTTTAATCTTCCCAGAGCTTGAGCTTATATTCCTTGGCCTCTGACTCATTCAACAGGGTTATCTGGTTTTCCTCTATGACAGTTACAAGAAAATCATCTATACTTTCATCCGCCTTTATTATCTGGCCATTAATTATACAATAACTATGTTTTAAATTTTCCTTGTCATACACTATACCTGTAAGCAATATGCCTGTTACACCCGCTGTATTTCTTTTTTTATCGGCCCTGAAAAACTCTTCTGCGCTGCTCTGCCGCTTAAATGGATTTCTGCCTACAACATCCATAAGCATCTCTTCTATCTTACTTTTATCCTCGGCAGCCTTAACAGGCGCAAGCCTACCCATTGACACTGCCTGGGATACGCTTTGGGCTATTTTATTCTTTTTGGCTATCATTGTCCTGGCGAAATTTATAGACACAATGACAAAGATCGCTATCAAACCTGCTGTAACATATTGTTCTATTTTGGCTTTTGCCATATTTTATCGCCTTTGCGGCTTTTTATCCAACAACGCAAAACTGCAAACAGTAATATGAACCTTCAACTTATCGCTGGTTGTCTGCCTTTCGATATTAAACCTATTTATTAATAAATACTGCGCCGGCTTTGCTTCAAGTATACTCATATACTCTATAAGAGACCTGTAAGATCCAATCAGGTTCATCTCTATATTTATAATATTACATTCCTGGCCATCTACGCTCAAGGTATTACCTTTATCACTATAGGACAAAAAGAATTCTGAAGGCTGCATTGATACGACTTCTAAATTCTGCAACCTTGCCTCTTGCGCAAGTTCCTGAAGAAGGCCGCTGATTTCCTTGGGTTTTATAAATTTCGCATCGTATACATCAGCCTCCTGCCTCATTCTTAATATGCCTTTCCCAAGATCCTCTTTCTCGCCGATAATGGCATGAACCTTATTCATAGAGGCCTCTATCATAGCCAATTCATTTTTCAATTTTTTAAGCTTAGCGCTTTTCGGCGCATAGATAAACAAAAACAAAACGGTTATACTCAAAACCAAAACCGCAAACATTAATAACGCATTTCGCTGTTGTTTTGTAATAGCTATCTTCATAATCTTATTCTATTTATCGGCAACCTCGCAATATATGGTAAAATTCGACATAGCCGTTTGGCTTGTGTTTTTCTGCAGGGATATAATTTTTATATTATCAAAAACCTTTGTTTCCTGCATAACCTTTGTAAAATCCGCCAGAGTAACCTCAGGCCTTATGCCCGCAACAGTGCCTTTTATGCTTATACTGGAATCTGAATTTTTCGCAAACGAATCAAGCTCTATAACAGCCGGCGTTGACTTACTCAGGGCCTTAAGCAACGATGATACTTTATGCTGGCCTATACCTAGTTGCTGCAGCAAAAAACGCCTTTTATCTATCTTGTCTTTAAGCACAGTGACTTCCTGTATAGCGTTATAATTTGCATTGGCTATTTTTATCTGTCTCTGTATACCGTTTACCTGCATGCTCATAAAAAGATATGCCAGAAAAAGCACTGAAAAAGAAATAACGCTGACCATCCTCAGATACGCGCGCTGCAGTTTACGGGTTCTTGCATCCCTGACCTCTGCGGGAATTAGATCTATAGGCCTGGCCGCATCAACGGCAACAGCAATAGCCGCATCAAAGATAACAGACTCTTTGTCTTTGAAATAGGCTATCTCCATGCCAATGTCTTTTTCAAGAATCTTATCCAGGTTTTTAAGAAGCGACCCTCCCCCGGTAACATATATTTTTTTCGGAACGTACAGCTTGAGCTGAGCCCTGCAATACTCCATCGAACGCCTGAGATCATTTTCCAGCTTTTCAACAACAGGCCTGAACATGGATATAAATTGCGCGTTTGAGATCTCCTGCTTTACGACAGGCGCGCCTTCGTCAGGAATACCAACCTCTATTTTAAGTTTCTCCGCCTCATCATATGTAAGTTCAAGTTTTCCTTTGTCAGAAACCAAAGCGCCTGTCATTGTCTTTGTAAACTCATTGCCTGATCCGGGAAGCACTCTTGAAAACTGCGGCAAGGAATCATTAAAAAGTATGAATTCCGATTTAAAAGCGCCTATATCAAGAACCGCCATAATAGGATTTTTCTTGCTTATATCTGACAGGCTGAAGGCAAACAGGCTTATACCTGAAAGATTCAAACCTGCTTTAGCTATTACATCAACGCATTCAAAAACAAACCTCTTGCCCGCAATAGCTGCCAGTATGTTAATTAAAACAGTGCCTTTTGAATCTTTTGCCTCTCCCAATACCTGATAATCTATTATTGTTTTTTCAAGATCAGCCGAAACCTGGTCCCTGACGGCCCATTTCACGGCTTGCTGCAACTCATCCTTTGGCATGGATACCAAAGATATCCTTCTTACAAATATATTTGGGCCGCTTATACAAAGATATGCTTTTTTGCCTGGAAAGTTTATTTCCTTAACATAGGATTTTATAATGCCTACTACAAAATCAGTGTTCGAATCTATAAAATTGCCCGTCTCTAACCTGGTAACCTGCTTAACAGCGCTGGCCTTAACTTCAGCGCCGGCAGCTGCCTTATGCACCCACGCTATCTTAATAGATGAAACGCCGATATCAATACCAAGCACATCTTCATGCTTCGACATTGCGCCGGAAATATCAAAAATATTTGGTTTCATTTTTTAATAAGCTCTTTTACCTTTGAAAGCAATACATCCGGGTTTTGTGATTTTAAAACATAGGCATCCGCGCCGCACTCTTCTCCTGTACGGCGGTCCTGGTCCTGCGCCTTGGCAGTCAGCATAATTATCGGCGTATGCGCGTACTTTGCATCAAACTTAACCATACGGCTAAGCTTATACCCATCCATCTTAGGCATCATGACATCCATAATGATAAGATCATAATGATGCGCTTTTATTTTCTCAAGGCCCTCTAGCCCGTCTGTTGCTGCGGTAATTTCATATTCTTCGGCCTCTAAAAGGGCTGATATGGCAATCACAAAATCCTTTTCATCCTCTACGATCAAAATCTTTTTCTTCTGCATTTAACCCCCTAAAGGCATATCAAGTTTTTTCAGCAGATCAACGGCAATAGAGCCGTCATTTGGAAAAAACAAAGGCACGGCCCTTATGGCCACGCTTATCTGCCTGTCATCTTTATCTTTAATCTTTTTTTTGCTTAAATCCTTGACAATTCTCTCTATTAAAACAGCGGCACCCGCCTTATCGGCATCCGCGGCAATCAATATCCTGTTTTTGCTTTTTTGCCTTACTACTAAGTCTGTAGGCCTCCGTATATTTTCTTTTGCTGTCTTATACAACTGTTCCACCACTGCCTCAAACTGAGCCGGCGTAAATCTTTGTTTAAAACCCATTATACTTGCCAGATCAAACGCAAGCAGGCATACATTGCCCTTGGTATCGCTTGCTTTTACTATCTGCTTGTCAAGATACTCCACAAAGAAAAATTCTTCATCATACACAGGCAATGTAAAGAAAAATTTGGCGCCTGAACCCTGCTCTGACTCTATCCATATCCTGCCGGAATGCGCCTCCACTATTTCTTTTGTTATGGCAAGCCCCAGGCCTGTGCCTTTTACCTTGGCAGCGTCTAATTTCTGCGGTATCCTCTGAAACTTTACAAACAATTTATCGATATCTTCTGCGGAAATACCAGGGCCTGTATCTTCAACCGATACTTCCACGAAATCAAGCACAGCATTATCTGCAAGCCTGTTCTTTTTTAAAAGCTGCGCCGAAACAATTATCCTGCCTTTATCCGGCGTAAACTTCATGGCATTGGCTATCAGATTAACAAACACCTGTGCAATCCTGTCGTGATCAATATAAACATCGGGCAGGCCTTTTGGCAAAGATATCTTTAAGTTAATAAACTTGGATGCTGCCTGAGCTCTAAATGTAACCACAGCCTCTTTAACAATATCTTCCAAGGCTTTAGGCTCTCTTTTTAACTCAAACCTGCCTGACTCTATGCGCGAAAGATTCAACAGGTTGTCTATAAGCCTTGTCAGCCGGTCTATGTTGCTCTGTATCAGGACAAGATATTCCTTCTGCTTGGCGTTCACCGGGCCCGGTATGCCCTTTTCCAGCACAGAAAGCAGGTATTTGCTTGTGGCAAGCGGGGTATTCAGCTCATGCGAGACGTTCGCGACAAAATCCGACTTAAGCTGATCCAGTTCCCTGAGCCGTTCGTTGGCAGAGACAAGTTCGTCGTGCAGTTTATTGTTGTATACCGCTATGGCAACCTCGTTGGCAAGCGTCGTCAGAATACCCAGGTCATCCCTCGTAAACACCTTTTTGTCTTTTTTATTGTTTACGTTCAGGACGCCTATAACCTCGCCCCTTACCTTAAGCGGCACACTCAGAAGGCTGTTTGTCGAATATTTTTTTCCGTTGCGTTTTAAAAACCTGCCGTCTGTTTCTATGTCTTCTATCAAAAGCGGCTCGCCATTCTGAACCACCCAGGCAGCCACCTCATTCGGGTTATTACTGCCCAAAACCGACCTCGCCTCTTTTATTATCTTCTCGTTAAGGCCCTTGGCGTACCTTATGGACAGCTCGTTTCTGCTTTTATCTACCAGCATAACCGACGCCATATCAACATTTAAAAGCCCCACTGCCGCATCCAAAACCATCTTAAGGCAGTTTTCAAGCCCTATTGCGGAATTTATCCCGCGCGAAACGTTGTATATTGACGTCAAAAAGTTATCCATCATCTGAACGATGCTATATCGTCTTTCTGCTGGCCCGGCGCGTTATAGATTACCACGTGCAGGTATGCCTCAGGCTTATCGCTTGGGTTAAACGTCACACACTTCTCGGTCATAGGTACCACCGATATTGGCTGGGCAACCGCCTCTGTCATAGGCATATATTTAAAAATCATCTGCCCTGCAAGGCATAAAAAAATCAGCAGTAACAAAATATTCGTCATTCTCCTCGTCTGCATCTGTCTTCCCTCCCCTATTTATTCCTATCCAGGAGCACCTTCACCGCCTGCACAAGCTCATCCATGACAAACGGCTTGCCGAAATATGCGTCAACGCCCAAAGACGCCGCCAGCGACATGTCGGATTTTTCTTTTCTGACGCTGGTTATCATAATCGGGATATCTTTTGTATTTTCGGAAAACCTTATCAACCGGGCTATCTTAAAACCGTTGGCGTGCGGCAAAAGGACGTCAAGTATAACTATATCCGGCTTCTTCCGCGCTATCTTTTCAAGGGCGAGGTTACCGTCCGAAAAAATCTCCGCGGTAAAACCGCCGCGCTCAAGCGCGGCCTTTATGCCTGCCGCCAATGCAGCATCATCTTCTATTATATAGGTTGTTTTCATTTTATTTTCGAGAGATGGCTGTTCACCTTTGCCAACAGGTCTTCAGGGTCAAAGGGCTTGGTGATGTACTCGTCGGCGCCCACGGAATTGCCGAGGTCTATATCCGACTTCTGGGTCCTTGCCGTAAACAAAAACAAAGGTATATGCCTCAGGCGCTCGTCAAACTTGATAAGCCGGGCTATCTTAAAACCGTTGACCTTAGGCAGCATAACATCCAGTATAACAAGATCAGGGTTATCCGAATTTATCTTACTTATGGCGTCGACCCCGTCGGCTGACGTAATAACCTTAAACCCCGCGCCCTCAAGCTTTATCTTAACTATATCAAGCGTATCCAGGTCATCGTCAACTACAAGTATCTTTTTCTTCTCCGCCACTCCGCCTCCCGTATCCCTATTCTACGACATCCTTCTCCGTCACCCTGTAAACCTCTTCCACAGAAGTACTGCCTGACATAAATTTGCACACCGCATCACGGCGCAAGGTAATCATACCGTCTTTTATCGCCTGCGACTTGATCATAGCAGCAGAGGCCTTTCTCATCGCAAGTGCCTTTATATCGTCGTTAACCTCCATAAGTTCAAATATGCCGCTCCTGCCCCTGTAACCTGTATTCTTACATTCGCTGCAGCCGGCAAGCTTGTAAAAATTATATTCGCCCTTTGGTATATCCAGCGCCTCAAGTACCTCTTTCGGAGGCTTGTATGGTTTTTTACATTTCTTGCACAAGGTCCTCATAAGGCGCTGGGCAAGGATACCCACAATAGAAGACGAAACCAAAAACGGCTCTATGCCCATATCCGTAAGCCTTGTCAGCGCCGACGGCGCGTCGTTGGTGTGAAGCGTGCTTAAAACAAGGTGGCCTGTTAATGCCGAACGTATGGATATCTCAGCTGTCTCGACGTCGCGTATCTCGCCTATAAGTATTATATCAGGGTCTTGCCTGACTATTGAGCGAAGCCCTGAGGCGAATGTGAGCCCGGATTTCACGTCTATCTGCGACTGCCTGACGCGCGTTATGCGGTATTCAACCGGGTCTTCAAGCGTAATCACGTTTTTTTCCGTGGAATTTATAACCCTCAGCGCCCCGTACAAAGTGGTCGTCTTGCCCGAACCTGTCGGCCCTGTTACAAGTATTATGCCGTAAGGCCTTAAAAGCATGGTTTTAAAACTGTCTAAGGTATCTTTTTCAAAGCCAAGCTCTTCCAGCTTTGTCATTACAGCGCCCTTGTCCAGCACCCTTATAGAGACATTCTCTCCGTATATCGTCGGAAATGTTGAAACCCTGTAATCTATCTCCCTGCCTTCAACAGCCGTCTCTATCCTGCCGTCCTGAGGCAGGCGTTTTTCCGCTATATCCATGTTTGACATAATCTTGATGCGCGATATTACCGCGGCCTCTATGTCTTTCGGCGGCGGCGGCACGTCGTACAAAATGCCGTCTATCCTGTAGCGGATATAGGTCTTGCCCTCTTCCGGCTCTATATGTATGTCGCTTGCCTTATTGTCCACTGCCTGCTTAAGTATGCTGTTGACCAGCCTGACCACCGGCGCCTTTTCGGTGGCTGCCAGCAGGGCGTCAAGCTTCTCGTCGGACCTGCCGCCTTTTGCCTGTGAACCGCGCGCCGCCTTAAAATCCTCAAGCGCTGATGGGTCTCGCATGGCCGCGCCCTGTATCTTTATGCCTTCTATAACCGACTCCATAGACCCCACGCTTCCGTAAATCTTGTCAAGCGCGCGCTGCACGGATGACTTCGTCGCTATCATAGGGTCTATATCGCACTTGGACATATGCGACAGCCTGTCTATGGCGCGTATATCCAAGGG
>Ga0100388_10000940_pt1 | contig 25886 bp, 30 predicted proteins | sample CryGeymeta201512_FD_81536 | JGI IMG/M metagenome (GOLD analysis project Ga0100388, IMG submission 81536) | Groundwater microbial communities from Crystal Geyser aquifers in Utah, USA - Crystal Geyser metaG 2015-12 | ecosystem: Environmental > Aquatic > Deep subsurface > Groundwater | place... | reverse complement strand
GTGTTGCTTTTAATGGCTTTTCCGGGAACAAAAGCTCGCAAAATGTCCGGATGGAATTTATTATTCTGGAGCGAAGCAGTAAGTGCTGTTTCCGCAGTTGTGTCAATGGCTTTTGGAGGAGTAGTAGGAGCAGCAATCGGTTTCTATATTCTTTTTCAAATAAAATCTCACTATAAATAGCCTTTGAAAAAGAAAGGTTGTGATAATTGAGTATGAAGTTTCAAAATAGGCATCAAGCAGGTCTATGGCTGGCTTCTATTCTTAAAAAACATTCTATTCCCGACGATTTTCTAATTTTCGGCTTAACTCGCGGCGGAGTTGTGGTAGCAGCTGCCATTTCAGAAACAATTGGTAAAAAAATGTATCCTCTTGTTGTTAAAAAAATTGCGCGGACTTCTGATCCCGAATTTGCGCTGGGAGCTATTGGTCCCCAAAATTCTGTTTGGTGGGACGAAAAAACTTTGAGTTATTTAAATATTTCAAAAAAAGAGAAGGAAAATCTTAAAAATGAAGTAGAAAAAGAAGTAAGGTCACGCCAACAATTGTTCGGGAAAGATACCCCAAGTGTTAAAGGTAAAATCGTTATTGTTGTTGATGACGGTGTTGCAACGGGCGCAACAGCAGCTGCAGCCGCGATTTTTCTTAGAAAAAGAGGTGCCGGAAAAATTGTTTTAGCAACTCCTGTTATTTCATCCAGTGCTTACCAAATTCTTACAAAATATTACTCAAAAATTATTTACGCTATATCATCCAAAAATTTAAGTTCCGTAGGAGAGTTTTATAACGAATTTCCCCAAATAACTGACGCGGAAGTTCTAGCGCTTCTTGACAAAAAGTATACCTAACCGCTAAACTAATACTTCTATGAGTGGAATAATTTTTACTGATTCTACATTTGAAAAAGAGGTTTTAATAAGCGAAATTCCGGTTCTTGTTGATTTTTGGGCAGAATGGTGCCAGCCATGTAAAATGGTTAACCCTTTAATTGAAGAGCTTTCAGAAGAATACTCCGGAAAATTAAAAGTAGGAAAGGTAAATGTTGATGAAAATTCAGAAACACCCGGAAATTATAGCGTAATGTCTATCCCAACCCTTATTATTTTCAAAAAAGGAGAACCAGTTAAAACTCTTATCGGAGTACAGTCAAAAGACGTCTATAAAAGGGCAATTGAGGAAGCAATATCTGGTTAGTTTTTTTGACGGTAGATGATAGAATATAGAGGATAGGTTTAGAAGATAGAATTTCTATTTTTCCATTTTCGACCACTATCTTCTACGTTCAATTTTCTATCGTCTTTTATATTTATGGACAATAATTTATACGACGTAATTATTATCGGAAGCGGGCCTTCAGGCCTGACTGCGGCAATCTACACAACCCGTGCAAATCTTAAAACACTAGTTATTGGTGGACGCGCTTGGGGAGGGCAGTTAATGTTGACAACAGAAGTTGAAAACTTTCCGGGATTTGCAGAAGGCATAAAGGGTCCTGATCTTATGAATGCTATGCGAAAACAAGCAGAGCATCACGGCGCGCAGATCCTTGAGGTAAATTATACCCGCCTGCAAACGCCTGAGCGTAGCGATGGCGGGCAGGAATCCGGAAATTTTGACGCAAAACCCTTTAGTATAATTACGGACGATGACAAAACATATAAAACAAAAACAGTTATTGTTGCAACAGGAGCGGATACAAAGTGGCTTGATGTAAAAGGCGAAAAAGAGAAAATTGGGCGAGGCATTTCTTCTTGTGCGCCTTGTGATGGAGTATTTTATAGAGGGAAAAATGTTATTGTTGTTGGAGGTGGAGATAGTGCTATGGAAGAAGCGCTTGTCATGACAAAATTTGCAAATATGGTAACTCTTATTCATCGCCGCGACAGTTTTCGAGCTTCAGAAATAATGCAGAAAAGAGTTAAAGAGAATCCAAAGATTAAAATAATTTATAACACTGAAGTTGTTGAAGTTTTAGGAGATGTAAAAGTTACCGGAGTAAAAATAAAGAATAATAAAACAAATGAAATTTCAGAAATGCCAATCGATGGAATTTTTGTTGCTGTAGGACACATGCCAAACTCTGCTATCTTTGAGGGGATTGATAAAGACGAGAAAGGATTTATAAAAGTTTATGACCACACAAAAACAAACATTGAAGGCGTATTTGTCGCAGGAGATGTGCACGACGCCACTTACAAGCAAGCAGTCACCGCCGCCGGCTTCGGCTGCATGGCAGCGTTAGAAGTAGAAAAATACTTAATGGATCAAGGCTGATTTCTGTTCTGTTTGGAATTAGAATAATTACTTCAGATTTTTTTTGAGGATTTCGAGGTCGTCTTTTAGCGCAATAAAACCGTTTGAAAGCGTAATAAGTTCTTTTTCAATATTCTGAAGAGAGATGCTTGATTGAATATGAGAATGTTTTTCTGCTGTTTGTTCTTGTTCTCCATCAAGCTGGATTTTATCGATATCAACTGAAATATCTTCAACGTCGGTCTCAAGATCCTTAACATTATCTCGCATTTTTTTAATATTTCCTTCAAGCCCTTGCACGTCTTCGGCAATATCTTCAAAGCCTCCTTCTAGGCTCTCAACGTCTTCCTGAATTTCTTCAACATCCTCCTCAACGTCTTCAAGGCTTTCAGTATTTCTGTTAACGGTCATTTGAATAAAAAGCGCGAGGTAAATTGCTTCAAGAGAAACAACAGTTGTAAGAATAAGAAGAATCTGATCAAATTTTACGCCAAAAAAATAGAGAGCAAAGCAGAGAATAAAAAGTGCAGTATGTATCAATATGCTTTTTGTTGTTCCGACCCATTCTGTTGTATAAACAGAAAGGTTTTCAAGCTTGCTTAATTTTTTGACGTGTTGAATTTTTTTAATCATGGTTTTTTATTTCTCAAACCTACATTATATCAGGACTTAGTACTTTAGGATACCTTTTAGGATATAAGAGGTTGTGAGAGAATGTCAACCCCTTGTTCTAGATTTTTAGAAATTGGCAGCAATTTTAGGAGAAAAGCTTGTAAAAAGCTGGGAGCAATAAGATCCGCTACATGCAACACACGAATATTTATAATCTCCATCAATAGAGGCGCGGTGAATTGGGGAATGAAGCCACCAGTTAACAGTATCTTTTTCATCAGTTCCCGCTTTTGCGTTTTCAAAAATCCAATATGGCAAGTTTCTATTATAAAGTCCGGAGTGGAGAGTTCCTTTTCCAAGTTCTGCCGTAATTTCAGTTGTTCTGATAGCGGCAAGAGCGCAGACTTTATCATCTTTTTCAAAAAGCGGCAGCCCAATGCTTTTTCTATGACTATTTATTAACTCAAAAATAGCGTCTGGATTAACGGTGGAAGGCCCCGCTACAAAAGTTTGAACAGGAGTAGGCGTTTGAATTACATCAATTGGTACTCTTTGGGCTTGTATTTCTATTGTTCCAATAGATGGCCGTGTTATCTGACCGATTTTTTGAGTAATTGTTTCTGTTGGATTTACCCGTTGTTTATCCGAAATAATTTGAAGTGAGGGTATTTGTGGTGTAAGACAAGACAAGGCTTTATACGAGCATGTAAAGCTCGAATTATTTGAGGAAAAAACATTGCCCATGGAGATTTGAGCAAATGCTGGTTTTGCTGATGCTGCAATCAAAAAGAAGACAATTGCGGCAATCCTTTTACCTGCCTGCATTAATTTCTTGTTCTTCTATCCAGAAGCAGATGGGTTTTTGGAACAAGACTTGAGAGTATAGCATAAAAAGGGTATTTTGTCCAGTCCTGGCGGGCTTTTTGAATCAGTGCTTGACAAAGCGTGAACTGGACGCTACAATAGTTTTTACCTTTTAAGGGAAATCAAGATTAGTTATGATATATAACTCAAATTAACTCCAATATATCCGCCGCATGAGGTGGATCCCTATTGTCAACATACACTTCGGTTATTTGCTGATTTCTTCTTAGGGTTTAACAATTAATTTTTTGTGAAACCGCTACTTAAGCTAGGCGGTTACAGGTTTGTAGGTATGCAATAGGTGCTTTGGGCTTGCCCTGAGTACTTACGAAGGGCCCGTAGCTTAGCTGGTAGAGCGTCGCATTTGCATTGCGAAGGTCGAGAGTTCGAATCTCTTCGGGTCCACTTTTTCACTTTGCGAAAAAGTGCTGAGTTCAAGCAATTTGAAATCAGCACAAAAGAGGAATGGCAAGCTGAAATTGGCACATAAATAAAAAGTTTAGAGCTCTTGTATTCTGGTTCCTCTCGCGTGAGGGCAATATTACTCACCGCGAGGGACGAGCGTATAAGAGAAGTATGTAGTACGTTGACAATTGGGGAAATAATAATTAGTTAGGTAATTAGGTTTTAAGACCTAGTGCCTAAATACAACTAGGCCAAAAACAATTTTCAATTTTAAATTTTAATTTTCAATTGGATTGTGTATGGTTAAATCAATTTCAAAAAAGCATACAAAGCAGATTTTGTATGTGGTTTTTTAGAATCTGCGCTATTTTCATGATAATGCCAATAGTGGATGCCTAGGAAGTGTTGACCGAAGAAGGACGCATCTAGACTCGCGAAACTCACCGGGAAGTGGTCTAAGACATTTTGATCCGGTGGTGTCCGAATGGGGAAACCCACTCCGCTGCAAATGCGGAGTAGCCTTTTATAAAACCGTTCCGAGTAATCGGGGTGGATAGTAAAATGGCTGGGAACCTGGGGAACTGAAACATCTCAGTACCCGGAGGAAAAGAAATCACAGAGATTCCGCCAGTAGCGGCGAGCGAAAACGGAACAGCCCAAACCACCCTCCGCAAGGAGGAGTGGTGTTGTAGGATTGCTGACTTAAATGTATCAGGAGTAAGAAACGGGAAGGGTAGAAGAAGGTGCCGGAATGTACCGCCAAAGAAGGTGAAAGCCCTGTATTTAAAATTTTTCCCGCTCCTGGCAATATCCTGAGTACCATGGGGCACGATTAAACCCTGTGGGAATCTGGGGCGACCAAGCTCCAAGGCTAAACATCAACACTTACCGATAGTGAACTAGTACCGTGAGGGAAAGGTGAAAAGCACCCCGGGAGGGGAATGAAATAGTACCTGAAACTGTTGGCTGACAAACAGACAAAGCTTGTGCTTTGCACAAGGTAGTTTATAAAGTAGAAAGTTTTTAAAGTTTGTAAAGTATTTTTTTTATGAACTTTATAACATTACGAACTTTAAACTATCTCGCGCAGAGCGCGAGTGATGTTGTGCCTATTGAAGAATGAGCCAGTGAGTTTTTGTTGTCTTACCGTCTAACCAAGTATCTTGGGAAGGCACAGTGAAAGCAAGCCTTAAATGGGCGTTTTTTTATTGAGGCAACAAAAGACCCGAAACCAGGTGAGCTAACCATGAGCAGGTTGAATGCCGATGAAAATCGGCAGGAGGACCGCACTCGTATCCGTAGCAATGGGTTGAGATGACTTGTGGTTAGGGGTGACATGCCAAACGAACCTGGAGATAGCTGGTTCTCCCCGAAATATATTTTGGTATAGCCTTTATTTGTAACCATTGGGGGTAGAGCACTGAATGGTCTCTTGTGAGGAAACTTATAAGGATCAATCAAACTCCGAATACCAGTGGTGTTAAGATAGAGAGTCAGACTTGCGGCGCTAAGGTCGTGGGTCGAAAGGGAAACAGCCCGGACTCCCATCTAAGGCCTCTAAATTCAAGCTAAGTTGTTAAGAAAGTCATTGTCCTAAGACACCTAGGAGGTTGGCTTAGAAGCAGCCATCCTTTAAAGAAAGCGTAACAGCTCACTAGTCGATTTTGGACGGTGGCGTCGAAAATGATCGAGGATCAAGCTTGATGCCGAAGATGGAGATCCCGAGCAATCGGGATGGTAGGGGAGCGTTTTAAGTGCAGTGAAGCTGAACTGTAAGGTTTGGTGGAGCGCTTAGAAGTGAGAATGCTGGCATGAGTAGCGATTATGCGCCTGAGAACGGCGCACGCCGAATACCCAAGGTTTCCTCCGCAATGTAATTCAGCGGAGGGTTAGTCGGCTCCTAACGGTGGCCCGTGATAAATGCGGGATAGCCGGATGGACAACTCGTTAAAATTCGAGTACAGGGGTTGGTACGTTTCTCCGCAAGGAGAGTGACGAAAGTCAATTACTTAGGGATTTACTAGGTTGGAAAGGGTTGCCCCGATTCGTTGGGGTTTAAGCTGCAAGATAGTTTTGATTGGAAAATCCGTCAGAATGTTTAATCGAGCGGTTATGACTAGTCCGAAATCGCAAGAAATTAGGACAAGAATTTGACCTTCAGCCTACAAGAAAACATCCATAAGGAGTATCAAGTCTTGCCGTACCGCATTACCGACACAGGTGGGTTGGTCGAGTAGACCAAGGCGATCGGGAGAAGAATGTTCAAGGAACTCGGCAAAAAATCTGGGCGTAACCTTTGGGAGATGCCCTGGTCAGATGTAGTGTCTGACCTTTAACAAAAGAGTGCTTGGCGACTGTTTATCTAAAACACAGGTCCCTGCAAAGCCGAAAGGCAAAGTATAGGGGCTGACACCTGCCCAGTGCCGGTAAGTCAAAAATGGTGGATGACCCCGATTTATCGGGATAGTCTATTATTTAAGCTCCGGTGAACGGCAGCAGTAACTATAAAGTTTTGTAGTTATAAAAGTTGACTATATGCTGGAAACCCCGTACCGTCGTTTATCAAAACGAACGGTTGAAGTATCTGACTCTACTATGATATTGTATTATAGTGATAATGAGTTCAGTGCGGACAATCAGCAGGAAAGACTTGAGTAGAGAAAAACTAGGATTTTTTCTCGCAGGATTTGTTGAAGGAGAAGGAAGTTTCAATGTTTCGTTGCGACGGAAGGCTGACTATAAAGTGAGCTGGCAAGTCGTTATGAGTTTTAATGTTTCGCAAAAAGACCCAACGCTTTTGTATTTATTACAAAAAGAATTGGGATGCGGAATTATTAAAGTCAGAAAAATTGATAACCTTTATTCATACGATACAACAAATCCTAAGGATATAATCCAAAAAGTTATTCCATATTTTCAGAAATATCCTGTTATATCAATTTCTAAGCAAAAAAACTTTGCCATTTTTTGTGCAATAGCGCAACTTATGGATAAGGGCGAGCATAGAAACTTGATTGGACTTAGGAAAATAATTGAACTTCGTGAAACAATTAATGAAGGCAAAGGAAGAACAAGAAAATATGGGATAAAAGATGTTTTTTCTACTTAGGAATCCTCAGAGACTATACGTCAACCTTTGGTTTAAACCAGAGATGATATAGTCCGACCTCATGGGCGACCATGAGACTCCGTATACAATCGGAGCATGTAACAATGTGAACTGTTCTATGGTAGCGAAGTTCCTTGTCGGGTGAGCAAAAAGCAAGCCCATATCGGCTTATAACGGTGGAGCCCTATCGCAAAAAGCGAGGGTAGTACCGTGGGAAGTCGTTCCGATTTAATCGGGATTGACCCCGTAACGACTTGATCTTTAATAAGATCAGAGGCATAATTATATTATGCCTAATACGCCGACATCTGATAGAAATTCCATCGGACATTACCTTTCTGGTTATGCCGATGGGGAAGGAAGTTTTCTTGTATCATTTTCTCCAAGACTAAAGCTTTTAACTTCACTAGAAGTTCGCCCAAGTTTTTCTGTTTCACAGAACCATGACAGAGCAGAAGTTCTTTATTTGTTTAAAGAGTTTCTACAATGTGGAACTGTTCGGAAAAACTCAAGCGACAGAACTTTTAAATATGAAGTAAGAAGCATAAAAGATTTAGTAGGTAAAGTAATTACGCATTTTAAAACATATCCACTTCTTTCCTCAAAGAGGAAAGATTTTGAAGTTTTCAAGTCTGTCTGCCGTATGGTAGATAGACAAGATCATCTGAAGAAGAATATGTTAAAAGAAATTGTCGAACTTTCCTATCAAATGAATGGTTTTGGAGCAAGAAGATACACAAAAGAATTCATCCTTTCCTCTATAAGATGAAGATATAGTCTACGCCTCAAGTAATTGAGGGTAATCGTGGAGTTCCGACCCGCACGAAAGGTAGAACGACCGAGCAACTGTCTTGAACATTTACCCGGCGAAATTGAGATGGCTGTGAAGACGCGGCCTGGTTGTCCTTGGACAAAAAGACCCCGGGAGCTTTACTGTAGCTTGGCATTTGCAAGCTTTTTTCAACTGTTTAGAATAGGAGGGAGCGCTTTGCGCACAAGTGAAATACCTCTCTTTGAAATGAGTAAGCATTACTTTTATCCCGCACAAAAATTCGGGAAAAGAACAGTGTCTGGTGGGCAGTTTGACTGGGGAGGTCGCCTCCTAAAGTGCAACGGAGGTGTACAAAGGTTGGCTTAGCGCGGACGGAAATCGCGCTGAACGTGCATAGGCATAAGCCAGCTTGACTGTGAGAGTGACCACTCGAGCAGGTGCGAAAGCAGGTCTAAGTGATCCTGCGCTCCTTATTGGTCGGGGCGTAGCTTAACGAATAAAAGCTACCCCGGGGATAACAGGCTGATCGCTCCCAAGCGTCCATAGCGACGGGGCGGTTTGGCACCTTATGTTTACAAACATCGGGGCGCCTGTAGAGCAATCTACAAGCCTGGTTTTGATACGCATTAGCTCAATGCTATCGGAATAGAATATACTAGTCCAAATCGGTGAAACCCTTCAGCGCTTATGCAAGCGCTTCAGGGCAATACCGAGAGTCACCCTTTTCGGTAAGAATTAAAGTATTTAGTTTGTTTTCAACTAAAAGTTGTTAATAGATTACGGTTTAGTTCGGTAGAAAAAAGGTGACTTGTATCGACTGATTCACGTTCATTTGAGCGTGATGAGATATGGATTTTGTTTACAAAAAACAAATATATAATTCGTATCATACGGCTAGCACCGCTTGCACTATGTGCAAGAATTTTTAATTTTTAATTTTTAATTTTTATTGAATTTTTAATGTTTAAAACATTTAGATTTGATTTAAAATTTTAAATTTCAAATTTTGATTTCTTCGTCTACAGACGAAGTGGTTGAAGGGATAGTCAGGCCTTTTGGTAACAAGAGGATTTATAAAATACAAACAGAACATATGTGCAAGTTTTAGTCTTCTTGCAGATATACAGCTGGCAGCGATGTCGGCTCATCCTAGCGCGGAGGTGAAGAAGCTTCCAAGCGTCGGGCTGTTCGCCCGTTAAAAGGGTACGCGAGCTGGGTTCAGAACGTCGTGAGACAGTAGACCTATAGTAATAGACATTTACTATATAATGAGCTGTCCTCCTTCAAGCGTTTTGAACAATAAGAGAAAATTGAAGGTCTCGATTAACATCGGGATAAATCTAGCTATATGCTGGAAAGTCCGTTGAATCTCAGACTACTTGACAAGCGAGTCTCCGTAGAGATACGATAACTCTATGACAAGTAAAAATGTTTTGAGTGCGGATAATCAGCAGGCAACAAATAAAAGTAGTATTTCTAATGAATATTTTGTCGGCTTTACAGACGGAGAAGGCTGTTTTTATGTGGGGTTTAGTAAAAGAAATGACTTACCACTCAAGTGGCAAATCATAACTGAATTTCATGTAAGCCAAAATCCAGGCGGCAAAAATGTTTTAGAGGAATTTAGTAAGAGACTTGGTTGTGGTTATCTTAAACCAAACCATGCAAAAAGCCTTGATGATAAATCATGGATTTTAATAGTGAAGAATAGAAATGACTTGTTGCAAAAAGTCATCCCATTTTTCAAAAAGAATAAACTTTTTACAAGCAAAGAGAAAGAATTCCAAGTATTTGAAAAAGTGTTAGCTATCATAAAAGGTGGAAAACATATTCAAAAAGAAGGATTCAATGAAATTGTAAATCTTGTTTTTTCACTTACTAGAACAACAAAGAAACGATATTCACAGAAAGACTTACTTTTGTAAGGAGCCTCAGAGACTACATGCTAGACACCACTTTTATAAAAAAGTGGGGAAGATATAGTCCGAACTCCGATGCAAATCGGAGAGTGTGGTAGAAATACTGCACCCCGCAAAAATTTGCGTGGTAACATAATTGTCGGTCTCTATCCAGGACAACCGTTTGAGATTTGAGAGGAGTCGTCCTTAGTACGAGAGGACTGGGATGAGGGAATCCCTGGTGTGCCGATTGTCCCCAAAAGGGGCATCGTCGGGTAGCTATATTCCCATGGGATAACCGCTGAAAGCATCTAAGTGGGAAGCCCACCTCAAGATAAGATCTCGTTATAGATTCCTGAAAGACCATCAGGTTGATAGGCAGCACGTGTAAGACGGGTGACCGTTTCAGCGAAGCTGTACTAATAAATCGAAAGTGAATAAAAATAGCGTGGAACCTAGAAAACCACGAAATGATTCCTAGTTAAGAAAAGTTTTGCTCTTAAGCCTTTGGTCTTTTGAGCGGTGTGGTCCCACCTCTTCCCATTCCGAACAGAGAAGTGAAACACTCCAGCGCCTACGATACTCGGATTTATCCGGGGAAAATGGGTCAAGGCCAGGGACTCAAGAGCAAAACTAACTAGTAGATAGTGACTAGATAATAGTGAATAGGAGTAGTGAATAGTTTAAATATTAATGGCTATTTCCTAATCGCTAATCCCTAGTAACATATTTCCCCAATTGCCAGCGTGCCACAAAAAAAACGAATAATTTCCCCAACTTGACATATAAATTTTTTATTGGCAAAATAGGTTTTCTGTGAATATCTTAATAATAACCGGCGGTAATTCTTCGGAAAGAAAAGTTTCTTTAGGTTCTGCAAAAAATGTTAAAGAAGCGCTTCAAAAAAAAGGTTACAAAGTAAAACTTTTTGATTTAAGACAAGGTTTTGATTTTCTTAATAATATAGTTAGCGAATTTGAAATTTTGTTTCCCGTACTTCACGGAGAAGATGGGGAAGGTGGCAGACTTCACAAATATTTAACAAAGTTTGAAAAGCCAATTGTGGGAACCAGAAACTACAAAGCGTTGCGAAAAGCTTGGTATAAGATTCAGTTTAAACAATTCTGTGAGAACAATGGGATTTTAACCAGTCCTTGGAAAAAAGTTAGATTAAAAAAAGAAATACTCGAATTTGGCTTCCCCAGTGTTTTAAAAAGTTCCAGTGGAGGTTCTTCGCGGGAAGTTGTAATTCTAAAGGATAAAAAAGATTTAAATTCATACGCGGCGCGAAAACTTTTAAATTCTGGTTTAGAATTATTTGTAGAAAAATACTTGCCCGGAGTAGAGGTGACTGCAGGAATTCTTGAAGGAAAGGCATTGTCCTTAATTGAAATTGTCCCGCCAAAGGGTAGTTGGTTTGATTACAAGAATAAATATTCAGGTGTAACTCAGGAAATTCCCCATGCTCCCTCTTTGACAGAAAAGCTTAGGAAAGAAGTTGGGGCAATCGCCGAAAAAATCCATAATACTCTAGATCTTGGCTCATATTCCAGAATTGATTTTATGGTTTCAGACAATTTGCCTTATGCAATTGAGGTGAATACAATTCCGGGACTTACCTCTGAAAGTCTTTTGCCAAAAGCGGCTCGTGCCGCCGACATTTCTTTTGGTGATTTTTTACAAATACTTGTCAAAAACTCTTTAAGGTAGTTAAGGGTTTATCCCCAGTTAGAATTGCTTTACCCCTTTTTTCAAAAAATATTGCAATGTCGTATAATTGCATCTATGGACAAAGAAAAGATGATTGCATCAACCATAACATGGGCTAGGAGTCCCAACGAAGAGAGAGCTATAATTGATAGCATAACAGAGCTTTCTACAAGGGATTTTAAAGCCATAGTAGTAGTTGATGGAGGTTCATCAAAACAATTTTTGGATGAATTGAGCGCGATACCAAAAACGACAATTATAACAAACGCGGATAACAAGGGATTGCAGTATCAAGTTGTAGAGAGTTTGAGGCGGGCAAGTAAAGAGAATGCGGGATGGGTATTTTACACAGAATCTAATAAATTTCATTTTTTTAAAGACAAATTAGATGAATTTTTGTCTACTGCCAATTCATATATGAGTCAAGATAAAAACTGTGGGATTATTCTTCCTTTGCGATCTAAGCGCAGTTTTATGACTTTTCCTCCATTTCAGCGGGAAGCCGAAACTGTAATAAATAACGCGATTCAAGTTGTTACAAATCAAGCTCTTGATTGTACGTATGGACCACGAATAATATCGTCTGATCTTCTGGAATGCCTAGATGAATTGCCGGAAGGTATAGATTGGGGCTGGATGAGCTATGTGCTTATAGTTGCGCATAAAAAAGGAAAATCAATTTATGGAGTAGAACTTGATTTGGACTGTCCCAAGGATGATAGAGCAGAAGGCACAAAGGAGAAATTATTGCGAATAAAACAATTAGGCGATCATATAAGAGCGATACACTATGCTTCAAAGCTTACTTTGTGATTCACAAACCTGTAAACTCACTTTGATGAAAGCGTATAGCTTGGTATGGATTGTTACTCTTTTTAACTTCAGAGGTCAATTGTTTTTTTAAAACTTCAATACGTCTTAGAAATGCCGGATCAGAAGATAATCTTAGAGCTTGCAGTTCTGTGTTCCCAAGATATAAATATATTGCCTTGAGTGACTTTTCAGAGTACAATTTTGCTTCTTGGATACTCTCAAAAGCTCCATCAACGTCTTTGTCAAATCTTAAATCTGCCCTCGCTTTTAAATCCCAAACAAGCGTTGCAAAATAATTCATGGTTTTAGGCAGCTCCCCAATTAGGAGAAGTGCCGAATGAAAGTGAATTTCGAATAATGAACGGTCATTTAACATTAATGCAATTTTTCCTATTTCAATGTGTTCTACAATCCTTTCAGTTATTCTCTCTTTTGGTGTATGTGCAAGAGCAAGTTCTCCAAGTCTTAAGCAGAGCCTGGTTTTTTGTGGTGTAATTTGATTAGGGTTTTGAATTATAAGGTGTAAGCGTAAAATTGCCGACTCTGTCCAATAGGATGGACCTATTTCAGAAGTATCCTTTTCTAAAGAAAAAGAAAGATATTTTTTTGCCCTCAACAATGCGGTATAAAATGTTTTAGGAGTTGAAATATCAGTAAGACAACGGATTTTGACCCATAAAGCCAGACCTAGCAATCTATTGCTTTCTTTACTGTTGTCTAAATTAAGCCTTTGAATGAGCTTTATTATTGAATCCAGTTTAGAGTATGCCTCGGATGGTTTACCCTCGTAGATCATAGTATAAGATTTATTAATTTGATTTTCTAAATTCCAAAGTTTATCTGTTGAATCTGCTAGAGTTTCAAGGCTTATTTCATTTTCCGAATCTTTAATTTTAATGTAGGGTGTTAATAGCTGCGTTTCATTATTTGTTAAATACCCTTGTCCAGCCGATTCAAGAAAATTATTTGCTTCGTTAAGCTTATTTATCCCGCCATTTTTAATTAATAATTTTATGAGGGTTAAAATTGTGTTTCTGTCTTTTGGAACTCTGGTGCCGTTTTGCCAATGGGAAAACAAACTATTCTCAAATATCAGTCCTTCATCTGCAAGAGTATTACCAAATTCAGAGAGGGTTGCAAATCCTGATCTTAACCTGTATCTCTTAAACAACCTGCTAAAGGATAATGATTTTTCTACCACGTGTTAATTTTACCATGACTGTCAATTTATATGACAATTTCGCCATTGCTTACCATGTATTACTCAAATAGAATTATCGTAAATGGACAATACGCGCCAAAGACTGAATGAGCTTTATGTGCTGGATAAAAAATTGCAAGAAACAGATGCTTACTTACATGAGCTCAGAATGAAAATTCATGACAAAATTTGGAATATAGTTGAGAAAAACGGAAGATTAAAAGACCTAAATAAATTATGAAACTCGTTTACTTAACTATGACTGTTCCTGTTTGGGTGGGGGCAAAATGGTTGTGATATATGAATGTCCCCGCAGAATTGAATCTGGCTTGCACAGTGGAGCCGGGGTTAAAAAGTCCGAGATTTAGAAAAGGGAATAATTTATGACTAGGGTGGTCTGCCGAATTTACGCTTGCTTTTGCGCTACTTTTATTTGTCCATCTTACTGATTCACCGACTTTTATTGTTACCGTTTGCGGCGCAAAGCCTTTTGAAGTGAGATTAACGGTTTGTGAAATTACAACTTTCTTTATTGGTAGAGCAGTATTGTTGTTAGTAGTTGTTTGTTGTTCCGGTTTTGGAGCAATCAAAACAACAAGCGCAACAAGTATCGCTATTGCAATTAAAATACGGTTCGTTTTCTCTTTGTGTTTGTGTTTCATGTTTTTAGACTATCATAAATTGCCGCGTTGGTCAAACGAATTGAAGGATTTCATTTGACAAATTGTATTTTATTCTCATACAATTAAAGTATGACAGAAAACAGTTCAGATAAATCTTCCAAAACAAGCATTAATACGATAAAGGCGCTGGCTTTTGAGATAGGAATTATTCTTTTTCTAACAACACTTGTCCTTGCAGTTTTAAATTACCTTAAATTTATTGACGTGGGCGCTTTAATTGCACAGCCTGTTAATGTTTCTGTTTCAAAAATTGCGCAAATACCCGCCAAAACACTATTGACTCCAAGTCCTGCCGCGCAAAACGCGCAAATCAATCCGGCTTTACCAAAATTGGGTCTTATTGCGCAAAATAAAGCGCTACATTTTGCGCAATCAATAAGCGAATTTGAGGGGAAAATTGCAACTGTAGATGCAACTCCCGGATTTGATAAGGATCTTAATGCTTCTTATCAAATAAGGATGGTTGTTGATATCGGGACGTCAAGCGCGACAACGGTTTTGGTGTATCCGAAAGAAGCACTAAGTAAAATAAAAATATTGGATGCAAAAAAAAGCGTGCTTACTTTTTCCGATCTAAAACCGGGAAATTTGGTAACTATAAAAACTAATTTGGGAATGCTCCGGCAATATCCAAACAACTTCAATGAAGTAGTAATTACGAAGAAATAATTCTGAATTATTGGTATAATATACTGTAATGCAGAAAAAGAATACTACGCTCCCCCAGTTTTTACGTCCTTATTTTTGGGACGTGAAGTTTGAAGATATAAATATAGCAAAAAATCCGCAATTCGTTTTAAAGAGGATAATTGACAGAGGAGATACAAAGTCGCTTTTTTGGGCACTAACAAAATTTAGCTTGGAAGATATACGAAATATTATTACTACTTCACGCGATCTATCTCCCAGAACAGCTAATTTTTGGGCTTTTGTAATGGGAATTAATCCTAAACAGGTACCATGTTTACAAAAACCTTACTCCCGGATACCCTTCGGGCCATTCAATTAATATCGGCTATACCAACGGTAACGCGGGCTTACCTTGCCGGTGGAACTGCACTGGCTCTTCAACTAGGTCATAGAATGTCCGTTGACCTTGATTTTTTTACCCAAGAAAAATTTGATGAAAACCTGGTTGCTACAGAACTCTCACGGCTGACCGAATTTCAAGAAACTAGGAGGGCATGGGCTACGGTTCTAGGAATTGTGGGAAAGACCAAATTCAGTATTTTTTACTACGAACCTAAGCTTATCGATAAACAAATACCGTTTGAGGGCATTTCGCTTGTTGGAAAAAAAGATATAGCGGCTATGAAAATACATGCAATACGAGATAGAGGACTAAGAAGAGATTTTATTGACGTTTTTATACTTGCAAAAGAATTTTCCCTGGATCAGATGTTGGATTTTTATGGTGAAAAGTACGGATCTTTAGATACAAATTTGTATGCTCTTATTAAGGGATTGGGATATTTTGGCGATGCTGATGCTGACGATATGCCTAAAATGCTTATTCCTGTTGACTGGGAAGAAGTTAAGGATTTTTTTAGAACTGAAACAAAAAGACTTGCACTCGAGAAACTAGGTGTTTAAGTGAGAAACACCGCCATTGACAAAATAGCTTTAAAGTTACTTCAATGAAGTGATAATTACGAAGAAATAATTTTTAATTATTGATATAATATACACATGAATTCAGTTTGGGATTATGATATAAAAGAACTTGAGAAGAGTGAGAGTGGCCGTAGGTTAATATTGGAGCGGAAGATTAACTATGGTGCTGATGGAGAAAAAATTAAATTATCTCAAGTTAAAAAATATTGGAATAAGCTTGATCTTTTTCCATTAAGAAAACGTCTCTTAGAATTACTAATATGGGGAAAATACCAATCCTTACTGGAAACCAAAAAATCATTCTGGCTGAAGTAGTAAAAGAGGAGTTTTTTAAACAATTTTACTTTACAGGTGGTACTGCTCTCAGCGCATTTTATCTCAACCACAGGGAATCGGAGGATCTTGATTTTTTTTCTGAAAGCAAATTTGAGCTGCAGCCGATCTACTCTTTTTTTGAAAATTTAGGAAAAGTACATAAATTTGAATTCACCGCAGAATTTATGGAAGTTGTCTATATCTTGCGATTGAAGTATGAGAATAACGAAATATTAAAGGTGGACTTTGGTTATTATCCATACCTAAAAGTTGAAAAGGGAAAAGATATTGATGGGCTTACAATAGATAGTCTTATTGATATAGCAATAAATAAATTACAGACCATAACTCAAAGAACCACTGTTAAAGATTTTGTAGATTTGTATTTTTTATTGCAAAAATTTACAATTTGGGATCTTATTAATGGGGTAAGGGTAAAGTTTGGTCAAAAGCTAGAACCATTTGTACTCGCTTCAGACTTTTTGAAAGTGGAGGATTTTGATATCATGCCGAAAATGATTAAGCCACTAACAATAGAACAATTGCAGAATTTTTTTAGGCAAAAAGCTGTAGAAATTGGGAAGAATGCTGTTGAGTGATAGACTTCATCATTGACACAATATTTTTATCGCCGTAATATAAATATATGGATAATACTGTTCCGCCTGTAGCTGTACCACCGACACCTGTTCTGCCTACTCCTGTTCCACAGGCTCCACCAACGCCTGTTTCACCCCCAACAGCTGTTCCGTCAACAAGTGCTCCACAGGTTCCTCCAACAGCTGTTCTGCCACCAGCTTCAGCACCGGAAGATTCTGGATCAAAAAATGGTTTTAAAGCTTTTTTATTAGAAGCGGGTATTATAGCGGTGTTAGTTGTCATTCTTCTTTTTGTACTCAGTTATTTTAAAATCATAAATCTTGAAAGTTTTCTCCCTTCCAGCTCTTTTGGTAAGCCAACTAAATCTATTTCAAGTGAAGTACAAGTCAAAAACAATAATCCACCTGAAACCGGATTAACAAATTTAAGCAAATTAAAGAAAAACAATGTACTTCATTATGCAACTGCAACGTCAGAATTTGAAGGGACAATTAATGCAATTAATACAAAAGGTGGAATAATTCCCGGCCGCAATAAGAGGTTTGCCATCGAGATAATTTTAGGATTAGGCGAGAGTATGGACACTTTTACATTGCTTTATTCTCAGGAATCTCTTCCAAAAATAAAAGTGCTGGCAAATTCAGGTAAAGAATTAAAATCAATCCAACTCTCAGATCTAAAAGTTGGAGATAAAGTTGTAGTTAAGCAAACTACTAACACTATTGGTCAATATCCAAATGTGCTTATTGATACTGTGATAACAAAGAGTCCTTAAAAAATAATTAAAGCATGTTCCTCTTGTTTCTTTATCCTAAAATCCTTAGAATTCATTGTAAATGCGTTCACAAATAAATGAAATAAAAATTTTATACGATTTACTGAGCAAAGCTAGAGTAGTTGGTTCAATTGCTCCGGTAAATAGTTTTTCCGATGACCCAAGGTTTTTCGAATTTTCTGCAAAACTTAATCTTACGAAGGAAAATACGGATGGAATTAAGGATACAATAGATGCGACAGGAGTTGATTTTTTTGAGCCAGAAGTCGCGTTATTAAAATGCCTTGGAGAATCAATTGAAAGATTTTCATTATATTCGTATAGAAAAAGAAATATAAAATATATAAATGTCTCTAAATGGCCGCAAGAAGTATTCCCTATGTCTTCATTTTCCCCGTTTTTAAAAGAAGACTTAAAAGTAGGGTATATAAAAGGAATTAATATTACAGATAATAAAAATATTATTATTCCTGCTAAGTTGGTGTATTTGGGGTATAAAGCAAAAAAGAATGAAGTTGATTATCAATACCCGTTAATAAGTACCGGAGCTGCAGGGGGATTTGATTTTGAATCAACAATATTAAGAGGAATATATGAAATAATCGAAAGAGATACATTTATAAATACTTACTTATTATCAATTACTGTTCCGATGGTTGATCTTAAAAAAATCGAAAGTGAAGAATTATCAAAAATTATTATTTCAATTGAGAGATACAACCTTGAACTTTATGTATTTCACTTAACAAACGACCTTGCCATACCTTCTTTTTGCTCACTTTTGATTGATAAAACAGGAATTGGCCCTTCTGTATCAGTTGGTGCGAAAGCCGGACTTAATATAATAGATGCGATAATAGGAAGTATTAGTGAGACATTAATGATAAGGACATCAATGAGAACAAATGCTCTTTTTCCTAACGAAAATAGCGAGAAAGAGCAAAAAGATGTATTCTTGCATGAAATCTTAAAAAGAGGATCTTATTGGTGGTCTACTGAAAAATTAAAAAATCTTAATTTTCTATTAGAACAATCACCACAAAGGATGAACGTAAAAGATTTTAACGGATCAAAAAAGGAAGAACTAAATCAAGTTATAAAAATTCTAAAAGATAGGAATTTTAAGATTTATTTTGCCGATATCACTGCGGACATTTTTAAAGAGTCTAATTATAGAGTCATAAAGGTATTGATACCCGGTTTGCAGCCGATATATTTGTATGAAAATCAGAAGAAGTTTATAAATAAGAAGAGGCTTAAACAGGTTTCTGATTTTTTCGGGATAAAAAATCAGAAAATTAATAAAATCCCTCACCCTTTTTTATAATTGTAGTGTAAAATCATACACGTAAGTATGCGTATGTATGTTTAAATCGAATCGAGCAAATGCGGGCATTTCAAATTTTCACCGTCTAGAGTCTGTGGAAGTTTATGAGGTTGCCTATTGATTCTTAATAATAGTAAAATTATAATAAATTGATGGTTAATAAAAAGTACACTCCACCTAAAATCAAAGAAAAAAAAGTTAAATTAAATCAATTTTTTGTTGGGGGAAGGGGATATGATTCATTTGTATCATTACCAAATCTTTTAGCGCTAGGTACTTATTGCACTTCTTGCACTGTTACAACGCAGTGTTGTTGTACGGATTTAAGGTGTTAATTTACGTTTTGTTTAAAGTTTTTTTTATCTTCTCTGTATTCTTTTCAAAAAATAAATCATAGAAAGAATTTTCTAATGAAAATTCTTTTAACACCTTTTTTGTGTTTGTTGAAATGGTTCCATGTAGAAGCACTTGTTTTTTTATTTTTTTACTTAATTCTTTTTGAATTGGTAATGCATAGTTTTTATCGCTTTTGTGAAGAAAAAAGATTCTGGAAATCTCATATCCATAAGGAAATTTTATATAGCTGTTCTTTTCAAAAAAGGGTGTTTGGTATAAATAAAATTTTCCACCAATTTTTCTTATAATTGCTAAATCATCAGAGAGGGGAATATAAGACTTTAGTAAAAGTTGGACTATTGTTGATTTACCGGCTCCGGATTTTCCAAGAAAAATATATGCTTTTCCATTAACGCTTACGGCTGAGCAGTGAAGGGCAAACCCATTATTTTCAGAAAGTAATTGATAAAGAAAATCTGAAAGCATCGACTGAAATTGCCAAATACTAAGTTGATAACTTGTAATGGCGGTAATATCGTCTTTTTTGTGGTATTGATATACGAAAGAAAATTTGTCGGATGTCCTAACTACACGTTCTACATTATTCATACTACGAAACTCGATTGTATAATCGTATTTATTAGTATTCGATGATACAAATTTTGCTAAATAAGATAAAATTTCAGATTGAAAGAAATAAATTGAAATTCCAGGTATATTGTTATGGGTCGGGTTTTTCTTAAATAAAATTCTTATGACAAAGCCGGCTATCGAAAAATAAAACACTTTCATCTTTATAAGTAAAGGATTATTTGGTATTATAACATTCATCACTATTATAAACATGGGAAAAACGAACAATGATTTTAACATAGACCTTTTGTTAAAAAAGCCTACTTCCCCTTTTGAAAAATTTCACAAGTCAACAAAAATCAAAAAAGTAGAAAAACCATTACAGCCAAATAAGCAGCCGGAAGAGTGGCATAAAATATTATATAAAGGTTATTCAAGAATGCTTGAAATTGTGCTTCCAAAACCAAATCTTTCTTCAAGTATTTCTCTTAAAAAAGCCTTATATCTTAGAAAATCAGGGAGGACATTTACTAAAAAGTTAACATTAAAAGATTTAAGCAGTGTTTTATATTTTTCAGGAGGGGAGCGGAGTATTGCAGAATTTCCTAAAACTCGAAGGTTTTACCCTTCCGCGGGAGCAAGATATCCACTTGAAATATACATTATTTCTTTACATTCAGAACTTCCTAAAGGGTTGTATCATTATTATATAAAAAACAATAGCTTGGAGGAATTAATAGAGTTTGATACGCAAAAAATGGAAGGTTTTATAAATAAAGAGATTGTGTTAAGGTCTTCCTGTATAGTTGTAATTACCTCAGTATTTAATAGAAACATAAATAAATACGGAGACAGAGGTTACAGGCATATTCTGACTGAGGTAGGTTGCCTTACGCAAAATTTTTATCTTGTTTCAGGGGCATTGGATTTTTCCTGTTGCGCTTTAGGAGGTTATGTCGATGATGCTATCAATAGTTATCTTGATATAGATGGGATACGTGAATCGGTAGTTGGTGTATTATTAATTGGTTGATGAAAAAAATATTAAATAATAAAATAATAATTATAATTTTATTTGCAATTATTGCCGGATTAATTTTCATTAATTTTTCAAAGCAAAATAAAATCAAATCCAAACAAGAGGTTAATCCTCCTCAGCCAATACAAAATATTTTCCCGTCAATCATAGGAATTATAGATTACAGTTATTTTGCCCTGTTTAATATAGGTTCCCCCGACTCTTCATTATTAGTGAATACATATTCTGGAAATATTAAAAAAATAAATTTAAAATCCGGTTTTATTCGTTCAATTAAATTTGAAAAGGGAATTTATATTAAGAGCAGCAATGGAAAACATAGTTTTCTAGCTTTAAGCAAAAATAGTCTTGCATCGCTTGAGGTCTACGATAAATTATCTAACATTTTATCCTTTGATGATTTAAGGATAGGTGATGACATTCAGATAATAGAAAGTATTAAATTTACCGGTATAGTAATGAATTATAACCATATTAAAATTATAAGAGAGTAATATGTTAATCAAAAGAATCCTTAAATTAAAGCAGTACATATTAGTTGTAGGTATTTTATTTTGTGCTTTTGTTGTTGCAAGAGAAGCTTTATTGGTGAAAAAATCACAAGATTTAAATATTGTACTTATTTCAATTGACGCATTAAGACCTGATCATATGAGTGCATATGGGTACAGTAAAGACACAACGCCTAATATTAAAGCATGGGGGAAGAATGCATTTGTATTTACAAACACTACCACAATGGTCCCGATGACTATTGGATCATTTTCTATACTTATGACCGGAAGAACACCATTTGATTCCAGAATTGCAGATAATTTTTCTCCTCCGCCAACTTTATTCAATAAGACTCTCGCAACACGTCTTTCCGAATATGGATATGATACTGCCGCATTTGTTACAAATGCGGGTTCACTCTCTCAGGGATTTAAAGAATTCAAAACCCATTTATTTAAATATCCTGTTTCTGTATATAATTCCGAACGTTATGAGGAAAATAGTAAGTCAAATTATTTATCTTTCATTCAGTCATCGCTAAATTGGATTAAAAATCATAAAAATAGAAAATTTTTTACATGGATTCATCTTATGGATACTCATACCCCATATTTTCCGTCCTCAGATTTGCGTTGCAAATTCAATCCGAAATATTGCAGCCAAATTAATAACAAGTCCTTAGATGATCTTGATTCTTTGCGAGCAGAATACCAACTATGCCAGCAAGGAGACGTCCCTAAGGAAAGAATAGAACTTATGGAGACTCTTTATGACGGAGAAGTAGCATCTGCCGATAGAATAGTGGGCAAAATACTTCAAACATTAAAAAATGAGGGTCTTAATAAAAATACGATTGTTATTTTATACGGAGATCATGGTGAAGGATTTGACCATAATTATTACTTTAATCACCGTGAAGTCTTGTATAATTCCGCAGTAAAAATTCCCTTAATTATTAAACATCCTCTTTTTGCTAATGGCAAAAAAATCAACACACAAATTCAAAACTTGGATATTTTGCCTACTATTTTAGATTTAGTTAGAATCCCAATCGAACCAGCGAATTTGTCAGGTACAAGCTTTGCAAATATATTTAGCCGTTTTCCTCTGAATTTAATTCCTGCCCGAAGCAGTGTTTTTAAGTATTATGTTAACAGTGACTGGACGAAATTTGCCGTATCAGACGGAAGACATAAATATATATATTCTTTACCTAGGGCCTGCTTGAATAATAATAAAGTCGAAGAGCTATACGATTTAAAAAATGATGTTGATGAGGTTGATAATATTGTTAATAAAAATTCATCAATGCTAGATAATCTAAGAAAAAATTTATTCAATTACCTATCAGTATATAATTTACCTCAAATGTCGCGTGCTTCAACTGTAGATAGTAGTTATATACCACAAAATAAAGTAAACCAAAAGGTAGACGATGATTTACGCTCCATTCAGTATTAGAGAATGTTAAATATTATCCCAAAACCTAAAACTCCCTTTAAGATAAAAAACTTTTGGGAATAGTATGTTTCCTGTTTTGCAAAATGAGGATATATGCGGGAACTATTTTCTGAGTCAAACCGAAGCCATTTTTATACCAGATTCATAAAGCTATAGTTGAATAAATACAGTTAATTTGCTAGTATACTTAATACTATGAGCAAAAATAAAAAACTGAACATACAAGAATACGAACTTCCTGTTGCTGTTGAAGAACAGAAAGAAGGAGGATATGTAGCAGCCTGTCCTGTTTGGCAGGATTGCTATGCACAAGGAGAAACAGTAGAAGAGGCAATAAATGAAATCTCTTATGTTGCTTCTTCTCTTATTGAGTTATATAGAGAAGAGGAAATAAAGATTCCCTTGAAACTTAAAGCTTCTGAGAAGAAATCCAGTGGTTTTAGTCTTAACATACCGGTAATTGTTTCCTCTTTTTGAACTATGTCTAAAGTCCGTCCTCTCCCTTACCGCGAAGTAATCAAGAAGCTTCGTAAATTAGGATTTATATTGCGTAGAACCACTGGGGGTTCTCACGAAATATGGTGGAACGAAAATACAAAGAAAACTTGCGTTGTTCCACATCATAGAGAAGTGGCCACGGGCACTTTAAAGAATATTATACGGCAAACAGGGGTAAATGAAGAAAAGTTTCTATCTGTATAGCTCTTGGGAGATAAGTTTGAAATATGATATAAGGTAAACACCAATATTTTCAGCAGTTTTACTTTCATTTTACATATACTAATTTCCCTTCTTTGCGCCTTTTCTATAGAGTTCTTCATGCGTCCCAAATAAAGAGAAATATGCAATAATTTCCTCGCCTTTGGGCATCTCTTCGTATATTGCACGGTAATCGTTTGTGATGTCTATACTTCTAAGCCCTAGGTATGGTTCTCGCAGCTTGTGATTATTGAGTTGTGGGTCACGAGGAGTTTTTGTAAAAATGAGTATCCGTTCTTTAAAACTATTGCGGATTCTTACATCTACTTTTTTCAGTTTCTTGAGAACACCAGGGCTTAGCTTTACATTCATATTCCCTGTTCTTTCAGCCACTTTACCGCATTTTCTCCCGTATCAAATATGGGAGACCCTTTTCCTTCTTTCCAGTCTTTTCGTGCTTTCTTCAGTGTCTTTTTGAAATACGCATTTGGTGTTTCTTCCTCCATTGAGCTAAAGGTTATAATTTTTGTTGCGATAAAATGCTTGAGATAGCGGTTAATAACGCTTGTTAAACTTAATCCCAAATCTTTTGCGGTTTTTTGCGCTTTTGCTTTAAGCTGTGGATCTGTTTTTATAAATATTGATGCCGTATTCATATATATAGAGTATATATTATTTATATATTTTGTCAAGATATTAAATACGCAAAACTCATAATCCGGTGCGATTAACTTTACTTCCGGTCAAACCTGTTGTAGCATAAATTTTAATGAAAAAGACAATTGAAGCTATCAAAATATCAGGGAAAATAAAAACTTTCGGGAATAGTATGAAGCCTCTATTACAAACTGAGGATATGGTTTATTTTAAAAAAGTTTCCGATTCTTCTTCCCCAGCAAATTCAGAAACTCAGTGCAAGCTACCAGCCTTTATTTTTTAATTATAAACTCGAGGAAGTTATCTCTATTTATACATTTAAATTTGGAATCAGGATATGCTGTTTTCCATCCAAGAGGTGCTTTAGCAACTTTCCCTCCGAATTTAAATTCATACCCTGTAAGCTCTCCTCCTGCTTCTTCCACATAATCTAATTCCGCTCCGGTATATAGTCTCCAAAAGTAGTTGGAGGCATAAATTTGGGAATATGAGAGATATTTTATTCTTTCTGAAATAAGGAAGTTTTCCCACAATTGTCCCACGTCGTTTCGTTCCTTGAGTGGTTTTAGGTTATCAATGAGCATATTTCTTATTCCCAAGTCGTAAAAAAATATCTTATCCATTTTGGTTACTTCTTTACGTAAATTGCGTCTGAAGCCTTCCAGACGAAAAATAATATATGATTTTTCCAATAAATCAACGTAGCGCGAAACAGTATCTTTTCCCATTCCAAGATTGTTTCCCAACTCGGAAAGTGACACTTCCGAGCCAACTTGAAAAGCCAACAGCTTCAATAGATCCCTTATTTTATGCGAATTTCTCACATCACCAAGTTCCAAAAGGTCTTTGTATAAATATGCGTCAGTTAAATTCTGTAAATATTCTCTTTTATTCGACTCACCAGTCAGGGAAAAGACTTCAGGATAAGATCCATAAATCAGCCGTTCCTCAATTTGATCCTTCAATTCAAATTTATTTTTAAAAGTCGATATCTCGTAAAATGAAATTGGGTACAACTTGTAAGTCCATGCCCGACCAGTTAAGGGTTCGCTGATTTTACTTGCCAAATCGAGTGAAGATGATCCGGTAACGACAACCTTCAGATTCTTAAAATTATCTAGAATAAGCTTAAGGTTAATACCGATCTCTGGTATCCGCTGAGCTTCATCAATAAACAACAATTCATATCCTTCTACAAAATCTTTCATCCTATTAAGATCCCGTTGTGAAAAAATGTTCACATATTTACTTTGATCTGCATTCACAGTTAGGGTTTTTAACCCCAAATTTTTAATTACATCATCGACTAAGGTGGTTTTGCCAACCTGTCGGGCACCGTATATAATGATGCCTTTATCTGAGGATTTTATCTTGGAAATAACAGTTTCTGTCAAAACTCTAGGTATTTTCATCATTCATAGAATAACATAATTACTAGATAATGTCAAGCGGTATTAGCGTTAATAACGCCTATATACAAGCTGTAATAACGATAATTGTGGCAGAATGTTCTTAATAAAAAGATTATTCAGCATTTTACCTCGATTTTCTTTAGTTTCTCGAAGTCTTCCGGGGATAATTTTACATCATGGAGGATTAAACGAAGAAGCCCAATACCTAAAGATAAGTTAGAGCTGATGAATTACTCGCCGAAAATGGTACTCGCCGAAAATCCCTT
>Ga0100388_10000902_pt1 | contig 26523 bp, 22 predicted proteins | sample CryGeymeta201512_FD_81536 | JGI IMG/M metagenome (GOLD analysis project Ga0100388, IMG submission 81536) | Groundwater microbial communities from Crystal Geyser aquifers in Utah, USA - Crystal Geyser metaG 2015-12 | ecosystem: Environmental > Aquatic > Deep subsurface > Groundwater | place... | reverse complement strand
TTGATGCCCCTGATCGCCCTCTACTTCATCTGGGATTGGCGCGCGGAGCTCGCCCGGCTCCCCATTCGTTTTTCGTGGAGCGGATGTGCCTACTTCCTTTTTGGCGCCCTGGTCTTCGCGGCCGGGAAGATTGGCGCCGATCGGTTTACCGGTCAGGTGGCGATCGCGACGCTGCTGATCGGCCTGGTGTGGATGCACTTCGGCAACGCCATCACCCGCCGGCTGATCTTTCCCCTCAGTCTCCTCTACCTGATGATCCCCATCCCCTCGATCATCTACCGCAACCTCTCGTTCAACCTGCAGATCCTCTCTTCTAAGTTGTCGGTAGGGTTCATGCAGCTATTCGCGTTACCGGTCCACCGCGAGGGCAACGTGATCGACCTCTCCTACACGCAGCTTGAAGTGGCGGAGGCGTGCAGCGGGATTACCTCGCTGGTGTCGTTAATCACCATCGCCTACATCTTCGCCTACATCGCCAGGACAAACTTCTGGGCGCGTTTGGTGCTCATCTTGTCGGCGATTCCGATTGCCGTGTTCACCAACGCCTTTCGCATCGGCGGCACCGGCATGCTCGCCCACTTCTGGAGCGTCAAGGCGGCGGAGGGCTTCTTCCACTCCTTCGCCGGCTGGCTGGTCTTCATCGTCGCGTTCGCCATCTTGGTGGTGGAGAACTGGCTGTTAGGGCTTTGGGTCTCGCGGCGCCGCCCGGCGGAGAGTTCCGGCCAATAGGACCATTCTCCATCTCTCCCCGTTGTGGGAGTGACCGAGGAGGTCTTCTTCGGGATGGGTTCCCAACCCGTTCTTGCCGATGCCTTCGATTGTCCCCGTCAATCTCATCACCGGCTTTCTCGGCGCGGGTAAGACCACCTTGCTGCGCCATGTGCTGGAGCATGGGTTGGCCGGACGTAGGGTGGCGGTGATCGTCAACGAGATCGGCGAGATCGGCATCGACGGGTGGTTGATCGAGGGACTCGACAACGTCGACCAGATGGTGGAGCTGAACAGCGGCTGCATCTGCTGTTCCCCGGGGCTCCAGTTTGGCCTCGCCGTCCAGGAGATCCTCGACAGCGTCAACCCCGAGCTCTTGGTCATCGAGACGACCGGCACGGCCCAGGTTGGACCGCTGACCGCCGAGGTGGAGAGCCTCGGCCTGCGCATCGACGCGGTGAGTTGCGTGGTGGACGTGGAACACATCGCCTACCAGCTCGACCAGTCGGTGGCCGCGCGGGAGCAGGTGTGCCACGCCGACTTCCTCGTCCTGAACAAGTGCGACTTGGTCGCGGCGTCGAGTCTGGCCAAGGTGTGCAAGCGGCTCACGCGGCTCAACGGCCGTGCGGTGCAGCACCGTACTGAGTATGGCCGGGTCGATTACGACCTCCTCTTCGCCACGGCAGGTAGGACCTTTCGCGAGCGGGGCTACGGGTCCACCCTCCGACCACCTGACCGCGGACGGGATCGAATCGTTTGTATATGAGTCCGCGTATCCCTTCCGGGAGATCGGCCAACTGGAGCAGGCATTGGGGCGACTGCCGCAAGAGATCTATCGCGTCAAAGGGCTGGCCACCGTGGGCGAGGATGGGCGTTGTTTTATGGTGAATGTCACCTGTGGGCGAGTCCGCCTGGAGATCGCGCCGCCGCCGCTGGCGCGTCTCGGTCGCACCAGCCTGGTGGTGATCGGGCGGAGGGCGCTCACCGACCACCGCGGCACGATCGATCGCCTGCTGACCCGGATGACGCCCTCGCCCGCGGCGGCGCGATCTGGGTTTGTGGGCCTTGGGCGCATCCTTTCGGGAGGACACGGGCCGGGAGGGCACGGGTGAACGTCTACCACGAAACCGAGATCATTCCGGTGGCGTGGGAGGGCTGCGTCGCGAACCACCCGCAGGCGACGCCGTTTCACGACTGGCGGTGGCGGCAGGTCTACCAGCGGGTCTTTGGTTACCGCCTCTCGTACCTCGCCGCCGGGCCGGCGCCGGATGACCTGGTGGCGCTCTTCCCGCTGGTGGTCGTCCCAGGGCTTTTGGGGGGGCGCAGCCTGGTCTCCTTGCCGATCGTCGGCTACGCCGGTCTGCTCGCCGACTCGGCCGAGGTGGAGGCGATCCTGTGGCGCGGGGCGGTCGCCCAGTGCGAGGCCCTCGGCGCGGTGAAGATCGAGACCCATCAACGGGCACGGCTCACTGCGGACCTGCCGACCCAAGGGCACAAGTTCACCACCGTGGTCCCCATCGGGCCGACCGCGGAGGAGACGTGGCAGGGACAGCTCGGCCAAAAGGTGCGCAACAAGATCCGTAAGGCCCGCAAGGAGGGAATCGAGGTGCGGCGCGGCCTCGACGGCCTCCGTGACTTCTACCGGGTCTACCGGGTGAACGTCCGGGATCTCGGCAGCCCGACGCCACCGCTGGTCTGGTTCGCGGAGATCGCTGCCGCCTTCCCCGGTGCCTGCCAGGTCTACACCGCCTTCTCCGGTGGGTCGTGCATCGCCGGCAAACTCACCCTGCGTTTCCGCGACACCCTCTACTTTCTCTGGGCCGGAGCCCTGCGCTCGCACATCAAGAGCGGGGTCGTGTCGCTGCTCAACTGGGAGGCGATCGAAGAGGCCGTCGCCGCCGGCTGCATCGCGGTCGATTTCGGTCGCTCCACCGAGGGCTCGGGTGCGGCCGACTACAAGAAGGAGTGGCGCGGGGAGAAGGTCCCCCTCTACTGGCAGTACCACCTCCCCGGTGGCGGTGACGTGAACGGCGCCGGCCCGGGGAAGGTGACCCTTGCCCTCAGTGACCTGTGGAAACGCACCCCCCTGCTTATTACCAACGCCCTCGGTCCGCGGCTCGCGAAGTATTTTCCGTGATCGACAAGCCTGTTCGGACCATGCGCCTCTTGCCCCGCAAGCTTCCCCCCGCCGGCACCCCGATCGGCCTGGCGGACGTGGCCGCCGCTGGCCGCGGCCTCGTCGACCCCGAGGGGGCCCGACAGCGGCTGCGGGAGCTTGTCGTGCGGGAGACCGGCACCCGCCACTGCCTCCTCGCCGGTAGCGGCCGCACCGTTGTCTGGCTCCTCCTGGAGGCGATGAAGCGGCTCGCCGGGGCGGGCGATGGCGGGCGCACGGTGGTCCTTTTGCCCGCCTACACCTGCGCCTCCCTGCCCTCGGCGATCCTGCGCGCCGGCCTCACCCCGGTGGGGGTGGCGCTGGACGAGGCGACCCTCGACTACCACGAGGCGGCGCTCACTGCGGCCATCGAGCGCCATCGCCCCCTGGCGGTGCTCTCGGTCAACCTCTTCGGCATGCCGGGACGCTCGCCGCGCTGGGCGGCGATGGCTCAGGCGGCGGGCGCCTTTTTCATCGACGACGCCGCCCAGACCCTCGGCGCGTGGTGCGGGGGCCGGGCGAGCGGCCGCTGGGGGGACGCCGGCTTCTACTCCCTCGCCCGGGGCAAGAACATCACCGCCATGGGCGGCGGCATCTTGGTCACCGACCGCGACGACCTCGCCGCCGCCTTCCAGGACGAGGTGCGCCGCCTCGCCCCCGTGGACCGCCGACGGGAGGTCCGCACCCTGCTCGAGGCCCTGGCCTTCTGGCTGCTCCTCCGTCCCCGCCTCTTCGGGTTGGCGAGCCACATCCCCGCCATCCGCATGCAGGTCTTTGAGATCGACCGCGCCTTTGCCGCCCGCCCGATGGGTGGGGTGCAGGCGGCCCTCGCATGGCGGAGCTGGCGGCGGCTGGATGCGGCCAACGCCATCCGCCGGGCCCACGGCCAGCGGCTGATCGCCGCCCTGGCCGGGATCCCCGGGGTCCGTGTTCCCACCCCGAGTGGCGGCTTCGCCACCTGGCTGCGCCTGCCCGTCCTGTTCGACGACCCCGCCGCCCGTGACCGTGCGGCGGCGGCCCTCACCGGTGCGGGCCTGGGCGCCTCCGTTGTCTACCCGCGCCTCTGGCGTGACCTCGACGGTTGTCCGTCGCCGGCGGCGCCGCGCAGCGATCTGCCGGCGCGGCTCCTCGCCCTCGCCACCCACCACGGGGTCCAGCGCGCGGACATCGCGGCGGTGCGGTCGACCCTTCTGAGGGTCCTCCCATGAAGGCCCAATTCGTGGGCGGGATCGCGGTGTGTCTTCTCGCCATGGCCTGCGACGCGGCCCCGCCCGGGGTGTTGTACGACCTCGGTCCGGCGGATGGACGGACGTGGTCGGGGGCGCAGGCGGTCGCGGAGCAGGGCGCGCCCGCGGGGTTTGTCTGGCTCGGCGACGGTGATCGGGAGGCGGTGCGACGGTTGCAGCCGGACCCCCTGAGCGAGGACTTCGTCCGCGGGCGGAGCGAGGCGCCCCTGCGTTTTGTCCTGCGGCTGCCGGCGGGCGCGCAACGGGTGAGCCTCCTGTTGGGGGATACCGGCGCGGATGAGCAGCGGCTGCCGCGCTTCTACCAGCAGCCGGTCGTGGTACGCATCGGCGAGCACGAGCAGGTGATCGATCCGGCGCCGGACTGGCCGTTCCGCCTCCTCTCGTTGCCCGACGTCGGTGGCCCCTCCTTCTGGGAGCGGCATTTCGCCGCGCGGTTCCGGTGGGTGGAGGCGGTGGCTGCGGGTGGGGGAACGGTGCGGGTGGAGATTGCCCCTGGCTGGGCGGCGCCCCTGTGTGGGGTCCACGTCGCGCCGGTCGCGGCGGAGGTGGCGGGTTGGCGCCGCACCCTCCAGCAGGAACGGCTGGCGTACTTCGCCGCCCACGGCTGGCAGCCATCCGCGGCCGAGTCGGCGCCCGGCCCGGGTACGGCGGCGGGCGGCGCGGAGCCACTGCCCTACACCTTGCACACCCACCACTGGATGGAGGAGGTCCTCCCCACCACACCGCCGCCGGCGGGGGCACGGCCCCTGGACTTACGGGTAATCGCGGCGCCCGGGGAGGTGGAGCCGGTGACCTTCTCGATCACCCCGCACCGAGGGCTGGCGAAGATCGCCATCACGGTTTCCGACCTGGTTGGCGGGGGCGGCCAAGTGTTGCCGGCTGGCGCCGTGCGGGTCGGTTGGGCGCGCTACCAGGATCGCCCGGAACGCCGGGGGGTGGGGCTTCGCCAGGTTCGCCGCTATCGCCGCGTCCCCCATGCGATCTTGCCCCTGGACCACTGGCAGCCGCCGCTCCTGGCCGGGGTGACGCGCCAGTTCTGGTTGTCGGTCGCCGTGCCGCGGAACCAGCCGGCAGGGCGTTACGTGGGAGACGTTACCCTTCGCGTTCCCGAGGCGCCGGAGGCCACCCTCCCCCTGACCGTGGAGGTTCGCCCCGTGGCGATCGGGCCGCTCCCGGGCGAGGCCCACTTTTTCTACTTCTCCGGCCCCGGTGCCTATGACCGAATCCTCCACCCCGGGCCGCGTGGCGCCACCTACGAGGCGGCCTTTCTCCGCGACAGCCGCGTCATGGCCGAGGCCGGCTTCTCCATGGCCGAGCTTGTTGTGCCGCCGAGGGCGCTGCGCGAGGCGGCGGACGGATCGCTGACCGCGGACCTGTCGGCGGTGGAGCGGGAGCTCCGTCTGTGGCGCCGGGCCGGGATGGTCCCTCCCGACGGCCGCACCTCCCTGGTCCTCCTGAATCTGGTGGAGCGTTTCGGCGGCCACTGGAACCAGATCCAGGGTGGCCCCGGTTCCCATGTGCTCTTCACCCGTCGGCCCGCGGAACAGCAGCGGTTCCGCGAGTTTGTTCGCTGGCTGGGGGAGGCGGCGCGCCACCGGCCGGGTTGGCCCGCCCTCGTTTTCGAATGCGGTGGGGAGCTGACCAACTATCGCCAGGACAATGAGGGGGCGGCGTGGGGGGAGACCGTCTATCGCCTCCTGCGCGAGGCGGGAGTGCGCACCGCCCTGCGCGGCAACGGGGAGGTCGATCAGGCGGTGATGGAGCAGGGGTCGGTGGATGTCGCCATCCTGAACTACTGGCTGATTCGCACCGACACGATCCAGCGGTTGCGGCAAAAAGGGGTCGAGATCTGGCTCTACAACTTCGGCACCGACCGCTTCAACTTCGGGCTCCTCGCCTGGGTGGTGGGTGCCAGTAGGACCGGCCACGAGGGGTTTCAGGTCGCCGTTGGCGAGCCGTTCAACGATTGGGATGGCCTGATCCGTGACTGGGGCACGGCCCTGCCGACGCCGTACGGCCCGGTGCCGACGGTCGCCCTCATCGCGATGCGCGAGGGGATCGACGACTACCGCTACCTGCGGACCCTCGAACGGCGGGTCGAGGAGCTGGAGGGGATGGGGGTGGTCGATTCTGCCATCCCGGAAGCGCGGCGCTTCCTGGAACAGGTGCGAGGGGGGGTGGCGATTGACCTGCCGGTGCAAAGGGGTGACCGCAAGGCGGCCGGCCCCACCTATTTCAGTTGGTGGGATCTCCACCAACAGCAGGGGTGGACCCCCGCACGACTGGATGGAATCCGGGACGAAGCGGCAACATGGATCGAACGGCTCACCTCGCTACCCCGACCATGACCCGATCTCCCTACTTCGTCGGCATCTGCGGCGGCACCGGCTCGGGCAAGACCACCTTGGCCCAGGCCCTGGCCGCGCGGTTGGGGGAGGGGCGATGTCTGTTGCTGAGCCAGGACGACTACTACCACGACCTCTCTCACCTCTCGGTCGAGGAGCGTGGCCGGCGCAACTTCGACCACCCGTCGGCGGTGGACTTTGACCTGCTGGCAGACCATCTTGGGCAACTCGCTAGCGGTAGCCCGATCGATGCGCCGCAATATGATTTCCGTAGCCACAGCCGGGAAAGGCCCTTTCGTCTCCTCGCGCCACGGCAATACATCATTCTGGAGGGTATCCTGCTCTTTGCCGACCAGCGAGTTCGTGACCGCCTCTCCCTCCGTATCTTTCTCGACATCCCAGCCGACCTCCGTCTCGCGCGCCGGATCCTGCGGGATACGCGAGAACGCGGCCGCAAGGCCGACGAGGTGATCCATCAGTACCTTGGCGCCGTGCGGCCGATGCACGTGGCTCACGTTCAACCCTGGACCTCCGAAGCGGACATATTATTTGACGATGGCGTTTCCCCGGGGATGATGGTCGACCAGATCATCCAAAGGATAATCAGCAACGCCTCTCCATAGCTGTCCGGTGTTCGGGGAAGACCCACGCACGGTGCAGGATGCGGGCTCCGTATTTCGGGGGGGGGCAGAAGCGGGAAAGGAATTGTGACCATGCCCAAGCGTGAAAAACACCCTTTGATGATCCTTGCCAGGAAGGCATCCAAGCCACTGCGTTACACATTCTCGCCGCACCTCGTCGAGTACTACGAGCTCGGTGCGACGACCAAGAACTGGGTATTGCCGCGGAATCTGCCTGCGCGGGACAGCGATGGGTTCGTGCCGGAGGCAATACTGGGGGAGGCTGGCCTGCGTCTCGAAGTCGAGGCGCAACTAAGACGGCTCCGCACCTGGGGCGAGCAATGCTCGGGCGTGTTTGATGAGCTCCGCAAAGACCAGCGCATCAATACCCTTTGCCTGGGAAAGGGGTACATCCACAACGGCTACTATCCGACACCTGACGCCGAGATCTATGCGGCGATGATCCTCGATTTCAAACCGGCGCGGATCATTGAGGTGGGATCCGGCTTTAGCACCCTCATTGCAAAAAAGGCCATTGATCTCGCCTCTCTGAATACCGTGATCGACGTGATCGATCCGTGTCCGCGCACCGAGGTCCAGGACGTGGCGCGCAACGTCACGTTGAAATACGTGGAAGACGTGGCGCTATCTGAACTATCGATCGGGCCGGAGACATTGTTGTTTATCGATTCCAGCCACGTGTGTCGAGCCGCAGGCGATATTCCGGTCTTGTTCTGCCAGTTGATCCCCAGCCTGCCGTCGGGCGTGGTGATTCACGTGCACGACATTTTCACACCGTATGACTACCCGGTGGCCTACAAGAGGCGTCTGTACACGGAGCAGTACGTGCTTCAGGCCATGTTGAGCCACAGCGACCGCTACGAGGTGCTGTTTGCCACCCACTATCTGGCCCGCAAACACGCGGCAGAGATGCAAGCGGTGTTCGGTGAGGTCGTTGGCAGGGAGGAAGAGTATTTCGGCGCCTCGTTCTGGTTTCGCGTGATTTGACGATGGCTGGAACGTCTTCACAGTCGCTCGCCGCTACAGAGGTGTCGCGCCCGGCCTCAGGGAGGTGGACTGCAACTGGCGATCCGCAAGTTGAGGCACGGGTCGATGAGGTCATGGGCGTGGTGGTCGATCGGGTCTTGCACCACTTCCGGCCGGCCGTGCCCCTCGCCATCATTGCCGGTGGTAGTGCGGCTCGCGGCGAGGTGAGCTATCTGGTGGAGCCGAGAGGTGGTGGGCGATTCCTCTCGGATCTCGATCTGCCGGTGATCGTCGCTGATGACTCGGAGGCCCGCGAGATTCAGGCGCGCCTACCGGCGCTGTTACGGAGGCTCCATGCCGAGGAGGGGATTCGCGCCGTGCGCATCCACGTGGATGCAGGCCCAATCTCGTACTTGGCCCTGCGCCGGGTACCACCGACGCTCTTCTGGTATGAGCTCGCCCATGGCGCGTGCACCCTCTGGGGGAATAAGAACGTCCTCGCGGAGTTGCCACGTCGCCGCCCGCAGGAGCTCAACGCGGACGAGGGTTGGATCCTCCTGAACAATCGTCTCATCGAGTGGCTCACCTTGGACGAGGCATCGCAAGGGGGGGTCTCCGAGGAGGTCGCGTACACCGTGGCGCGCAGTGGAACCGATCTGGCCAAGGCCCTCTTGTTGATCCAGGGGGACTACTCGGTTTCAACCGCGGAGCGCGCTGAGAAACTCACTCGGCTTGCGGCCACGAGTGCCATCCCAGGGCTGGACCTGCGGGAGCTGGCGGCGGATGTGCGGGGGTGGACGGAGACCAAGCTACGGCCGACCGTCTCCCGCCTTCGGGATGGGGCGGGGCTCGATCGCCTCGGACGGTGGCTCCTGTTGCTGGGGAGCTGGAGTGGCCATCAGCGGCTGGGCCGCCGTTGGACGGGTTCGGTGGAGCCGCCGGTTTTTTCTTCCGGACCCGCGCGGGCACGGGTGCGGGCGTGGGCCTCCTTCTTGTTGCGGGCGAACCGGCGGGATGGCCGGCCGTTGGTGGATCTCACCACCGTGGTGACATGGGCGCACCGTCTGCCCCCGCTGTGGGTGGCGTATCGTGCAGGTTCTCAAGCAGCGGCGCGGCGCCTGGGCGTGGCTGACGCCAGCGCCTGGCCGGCACCGTGGTCCCATCTCGATCGCGAGGCGCAGGCGCGCCGGGCCGTGCGACTCTGGGAGCGCCTCGCCTTGGGGGGGCGTCATGAGGCGCCGATCAGGGAGGCGGCACAGGACCCCTCGGAGATCGCCCCCGCAGGGTGATCGCCCCGCCCCTTGCATGTAAGATCCGCGCTTCCATGACCACCGTACCTATCTTTGTCCTGATCGACGCCTTGGGTTGGGAGTTCCTCAAGGGGAAGCCCTTTCTCGACGACCTCTGTTCGACGCGGGTCGGGGTCCACTCCCTTCTCGGTTTCTCCTCCGCCTGCCTGCCGAGCATCTATACCGGCCTGTCGCCGGTGGACCACGGACGGTGGGGGATGTGGCGGTTTGGGGATGGCACGACCCCCTTTCGCGCGACCCGCTGGCTCCACTGGCTCCCCGAGCTTCGCTTCAAGGGCAAGAACGTCACCCGCTACCTCTTGCAGCGGTACTACAACCGCCGCCCGGAGATCACCGACTACTTCTGCCTCTACCAGATTCCCATCAAACGGCTGCACCACTTCGACCTCGCCGGCCATCGCGACATCTACCAGCCGGGCGGCTTCCCGGGGCAACAAAGCATCTTCGATCTGCTCGCCCGCCACCCCGGCGGCGCCTACGTGGCGGACTGGCGCACGCCCATGGCCGAGGCCTTCGCGACCGCCGCGGGCCGTCTGCGGGCCAAGGAGGTGACCGCGGTCTTCCTCTACTTCGCCGACATGGACGCGGTGCTCCACAAGTACGGCCCCAACGATCCCGCCCCCGAGGTGATGGAGACCCTGGGACGCCTGGAGCGGGGCATCGAGGACCTCGTCGCGGCGGTGGAAGAGGCGGGCAACCGCGCCTCGCTCCACGTCTTCTCCGATCACGGCATGACCGAGGTCACCGCCACCTACGACATCCTTGCCGACCTCGCCCGCCTGCCGCTCCGAGAGGGGCGTGATTACCGCGGCTTCTACGATTCCACGATGGCGCGCTTCAAGCTATTCAACGAGGCGGCCCGCCGGGCGATCGGGGGGCTGCTGGCGAACTCCGCGCACGGACGCATCGTCCCGGACGCGGAGCTGGAGCGGCTGGGGGTCCTCTTCGCCGACCATCGTTACGGCGACCTTGTCTTCATTACCCACGGCGGCACGGTGCTCAACCCGAGCTACATGAGTGACCGGGCGCCCAAGGGTATGCACGGCTACCACCCGGACGACCCGGGTGCCACCGGGGTCTATCTCTCCACGGACCCACCCCCGGATGGGCTCGACAACATCCGCGGCCTGTTCAACGTCATGAAGGGGGCACTCGGGTGAGTCGGGGGTTGCCAGCGCGTCCGGTGCGGCGGGTGATCCTCATCTCCTTGGACTGCCTCCGGGCCGACCACCTGGGTTGCTACGGCTACCCGGCCGATACCTCACCGCACCTCGACGCCCTGGCGAGCGAGGATCTGGCGATCGAGATTGCCGCATTCATGCGCTCTCTGGATGAACACCGGCCGGTCCCCGGCGGGTCGGGGAGTGATCCGGGAGCTGGCGATCTGGACGAGCAGCTCAAGGAGCAACTTGAACAACTGGGGTACCTGTGAGCGGACGGGTGGGCGTGGTGCCATCCCGCCCTTGGGTCTCCTGCCACCTCATCCTGTCAACGGTCTTCTCCGGTGCGGAAAAGGTCGTCGTGGACGAGCTCAACACCCTCGACCGAGGGCGATTCGCGCCAAGCCTGGTGTGTACCGAGGAAAACGCCGGGGCCTTCCGGCGGCGTCTGAAAGGGGATGTTCGCGTGGTGCCGATTCGCTCCGGTAAGCAGGGATGGGCCCGGGATCCGGGCCTCACCCTGCGGGTCCGGCGAGCGCTGCGGGAGGTTTCCCCCCGTGTGCTGTGCTGCCACAACAACTCGGCCTGGAACCTCGGCCTGTTGCTCCGCCCGTGGCTGGGCTGGCCCGGCATCCTGGCAACCGAGCACATCAACCTCTCCGGCCTCGGTGGGCAGGGAGTGGGGGCAGCCCGGAGCCAGAAATTCCAGCTCTACCTCTGGGCGCTACGGGGCCTCCTGAGGGGTCGGGTGCGCTTCGTAGCAGTCTCCTCAGCGGTGCAGGAGTATCTCCAGTCCGTCTACGAGATCCCCGATGAGCGCATCTCCATCCTGGAGAACGGCATCGATACGGACGACTATCCCTACAGCTTTCGTTCTCGCGATGATCTCCGGGAACGGCTTGGGATGGCGCCGGAGGAGCCCCTTGCCGTGGTCGTGGGGCGCTTCGATACCCAGAAGGGTTACATCTACTTTCAGGAGGCGTTGCGGGACCTGGTGGCCAGGCAGCCGATGTTGCGCGTGGTTTATGTGGGAGAGGGGCCTCTGAGGGCGGAGTTGCAGCGCGACCTCGATGCCAAGGGGCTCACCCACGTGGTCCACTTCCTCGGCTTTGTCGATGACGTGAAGGGGGTGCTCGCCAATGCCGACCTCTTCGTCCTCCCGTCGCTCTGGGAGGGGCTGCCCATCGCCCTTCTCGAGGCCATGTCTCTCGGTCTGCCATGCGTGGCAACGGCGGTAGATGGCACGGTGCGGGTAATCCGCGATGGAGAGGATGGTCGCCTCGTCCCACCGAAGGATCCCGGTGCTCTCGTCACCGCAATCGAGGCAACTTTGAAAGACCGGGGGGATGCCGAGGCGATGGGCCGGCGCGGACGGGCACGTGTAGGTGACCATTTCGACGTTCACGGACGAACTCGACGCCTTGAGTCCCTCATCGAGGAACTGGCATGAAAGAGGTGTTGGTCATCGAGCCGCACATCGGCGGCCACACCCCGTACATCCTCCAGCTCTACGGCGCGTTGGCCGCCGTGCGGCCCGACTACCGGCCGGTCTGGCTGACGGCCCGGCCGGAGGTGGGCAACCCGTATGCCGCGCAGATTGCGCAGGCGGAGGGGGTGGACGTGAATCTTCTCTATCCGCCGGAGAGCGAGGCATTGTGGCGCCCCGCCGGTGCGCCGGGTCGTCTCGCCCGGCGGCTGAGAATCCTGGCGCGGATGGAGGGCAACGCCCTCCGGACCTACCGCGAGGTGAGGCGGCGGCGGCCGGCGGTGGTCCACTTTCAGAGCACCAACGTCCTCACCGACACCCCACTGGTGTGGCTGCTGCGCAGGAGCGGTCTTCCCCTAGTTCAGACCATTCACAACGTGGTGCCGCACAAGAGGTACCTGGGGAGGCTGGACCACCTCCTGGAAGGGTCTTACTACCGAGCCTTCGACCGCCTCCTGGTTCACTCCCAGGCAAACGGTCGGGAATTGCGGGCGCGCTATCCGTCGATCGACGAGGGGAGCGTGGCGGTCGTGCCCCACGGCAACTACTGCGGCCAGTTCGATGATCCTTCCGGGATGGCGGAGGCACGCCGGCGCTACGGCCTTCCCGAAGGCGTACCTGTGGCCCTCTTTTTCGGTGTGATCCGTCCCGACAAAGGGCTGGATCTCCTGCTCGACGCGCTGGCAGAGCCCACGGCGACGGATCTACACCTTTTGATCGCTGGTAAACAGGAGGGAGGGGGGCAGGGCTTCCAACGCGAGTATCAGCCGAGAATCGACCGGCTTGGCCTCAACGCTCGGGTGCACTCCGTCGTTCGTCATATCGCCGACGAGGAGGTGCCCGCCATTTTCGGCGCCTGCGATCTCGTCGTTCTGCCCTACCGGCAGGTGGCGATGAGCGGCGTGCTCCACCTCGCCTACACCTTTGGCAAGCCGGTGGTGGCGAGCAATGTGGGAAGTATGGCCGAGGTCATCCGCAGTGGTGAGACCGGATATCTGGTGGACTCGGCCGATCCCTCGGGCCTCGCGGAGGCGATGGGCAGAGTTGTGGGATCCGCTGAGGCGTGCGAAGAAATGGGGCGAGCGGCACGGCGGATGGCCGACGAGTTTTCTTGGGAGAGCGTCGCCCGGCGACTGACGGAGGTATACGACAAAGTGCTCATGGGGCGAGGCGCGGGGGTATGAAGATCATTTTCTGGACATCCTTGGTTATCTGGGCCTACGCCTATGCAGGGTATCCGCTGCTCCTGCTGCTCATGCGCCTGCTCGCCGGTCGTCGTGACGTCGTGCGGGGCGACGTCACACCGCGGGTGACGATCCTCGTGCCCGTGCACAATGGCGCGACGATCATCGCCGACAAGATCCGCCGCCTACTCGCTCTGGACTATCCCGCCGAGCAGGTCGAAATCGTGGTGGTCTCGGATGGCTCCGACGATGGGACCGGCGAGTTCGTCCGCCGTGAGGCCGAGGCCGATCCACGGGTCCGGTTGGTGGAGGTGGCGGAGCAGCGAGGCAAGGAAAATGCCATCAACGAGGGAGTGGCAGTGGCCAGCGGGGAGGTGGTGGTGGTCTCCGACAGTGGCGTGCACCCTTTCCCCGGTGCGCTCCGGCGCCTGGTGCAGGTATTCGCAGACCCTACCGTGGGTGCGGCGACCGGTGTCGACGTGCCGGAAGCCACGGGTGGTTCGTCGGTAACCGGGGTCGCCGGGTTCTATACCCGGTACGAGATCGGCGTGCGCAAGCTGGAGGCATCGGCGGGTACCATGGTCGTGGTCAACGGCTGCTTCTTCGCGGTACGTCGAGAGTTGGTGCCGAGGCTGGTTCCTCACGTGACCGCCGACCTCTTCGTGCCCTTCAATGTCATACGCAGCGGCTACCGGGTGGCGCTGGTTCCGGAGGCGGCTGCCACCGTGCGAACCTCCCGGTCAGTGAAGGCGGAATTTCGCCGCCGGGTGCGGACCTTCAACCGCGGGATCACCACGTTTTTTACGGCGCTCGATCTGCTCGACCCCTTCCGGTACGGCTGGGTGGGTGTCCAGGTGACCAGCCACAAGTTGGCGCGCTGGCTGGTGCCTCTCTCCCTGGTGGGGTTGCTGGTGTCGACGGCTGCCCTGGCACCGTCGTCGCCTGGATTTGCGGGTCTCTTCCTGGTGCAGCTTCTGACCTATGGGCTAGCCCTCCTGGGGTTGACAGGAGTTGTCAGAGGAGGTCTGGAGAAGCTGGCGAGCATCCCCAGTTTCTACCTTCTCTCCAACCTATCGATCGCCATGGCGTGGCTGCAGGTGATCCGGGGCAAGAAAGCCGGCACCTGGCAGCCGACTGTGAGGTGAGAGGGAGATGGAAGAGTTGAATGGAACACCGCTGTTTGATGCTGCACGGCTGCGGCTCGGGGTCTTCATGGGCCAGGCCTTTTTTCGGTGTGGGGAAGAAATCACCACCGATCGTGCCTTCTTCCGCTTCCTGGAGGAGGTCGCCGCCTCCTTCGCCACCGCCACCCTTTTGGTGCCCGTACACGACAGGCCGAAGGGCGGTCCCTACGCCGTGGACACCGGGCGGGTCACCATGTGTCCACTTCCGCCAGTCGATCAATACTCTCTGGGGAGTGTGCTCGCCGCATTGCCAGGGACCGTGCGGGCGTTCCTGAAGATGCGCCGGCAGGTAGACCTACTGTGGTTGGCGGGGCCGCACATCCTGGGGCCCCTGATCGTCCTGCTCTGTCGAGCGACCGGATTGCCCTTCTTCCTGGTGATCCGTCAGAACTTGGTCGAGTTGGTCCGTCACAAGGAGAGCGGTATCAAGGGGAAGATCGCCACCTGGGTGGCAGGAGTCATCGAAGGCTATTACCGCCGCGTGGCGGCGCGGCATCTGACTCTGACTGTGGGGAGGGTGATGCTGGAAGCGTACAAGGAGCGTGACCCTAAGGCCCCAGTGGTTTCGGTGGTGATCTCCATGGTGCAAGAAAAGACTGTCGCGGAGATGCAACTGTCCGAAGCCCGCGCCCGCGAGCGAGGCGAGCCACGCCGGTTGCTTGCGGTTGGGAGGTTGAGTCGTGAGAAGGGGCTCGACCTCCTGCTCGATGCGGTGCATCGACTCGTTGGTGAGGGGCGCAAGCTCACGTTGGACATCGTCGGAGAGGGCGTCGAGAAGGCCGTACTGGAGCGCCAGATCCATGGGCTCGGTATGGAATCCACGGTGACCCTGCGAGGCTACGTCCCCTTCGGTGACGACCTCCTCGCCTGTTACCGCTCGGCCGAGGTCTTTGTATTGCCCTCGCGTTCTGAGGGAGTGCCGCAGGTTCTCCTCGAAGCGATGGCGTGTGGTACACCGGTCGTCGCGGCAGCGGTGGGGGGGGTCCCTTACCTCATCGAGGAGGGAGAGAACGGCCTGTTGGTGCGCCCGGACGATGTTGAGGCTCTCGCTGAAACCATAAAGAAGATTCTGGATGATCCGCGGTTGGCCGAACATCTCTCATGCCACGGGCGTCACTTTGTTAAGGAACACACCCTGGAGCGTGAGCGGGAACATATTCTTCACACCCTGTCGAGCTACTGGCGACAGCGGCTGCGTGGCCCAGAGATCCACCGATCGGTGGAGGCGGCGTGACGGCCGAAGGGGGGAGAGCGGCGGTCGATCGGCGGGATGTGGGCACCCTTGCCCGCGGCGCCGGGATCACCCTCGCCGGCCAGCTTGGTACCCAGGTGCTGCGGATGGTGAACAGCCTCCTGATGGTGCGCCTCCTGCCGGTGGAGGCGTTCGGCCTGATCACCCTCGCCATCGCGACCACGCAGCTCCTCCTGCCGCTCGGGAGGCTTGGCCTCGACATTGGGCTGATGAAGTCGATCCCTGCCTGCCGGCGGGCGGGTAAAGAGGGGGAGCTGTGGTCCTTGGTGCGCTTTGCCTGGGTCACCGTCGCTGTCGTCTCAGCCGTCCTCGGCCTCGCCCTGGCCGTCGGTGCGTCGTGGCTCGGCACGATGATGCACAAGCCCGACCTGGGCCCGATATTGGTCATCCTCGCGATCACCGTGCCGGCCGGTGCCCTCGGGGCTACGGTTGCCGGCGCCCTCACCGGGCTCAAGGCGATCGCCCAGCGTGTCCTCTCCCAGCAGTGGATCCCCTTCGGTAGCCGCAGCCTTCTTCTGCTGGTTTGTCTGCTCCTCGGGGGGGGGCTGCGCTCCGTGCTGTGGATCGTGGTGGTGACCACGCTGCTGGGCACGGTGTACGGCGTGGTCGTCGTGCGGCGCTTGCTGGCGGGCTACGGTCCGCAGCCCCTCGGCCAGGGGGCGGCCCGCTCCCTCCTCGCCTTTTCCACGCCGTTGGTGGCAACGGCGTTTGTGGTGATGGCCGTCGACGAGGCGCCGGTGCTGATCCTGGGCGCCATGGCGGGCGCGGCGGAGGTGGCCAACTTCGGGGTGGTGATGAAGATCGCCCCCCTGGTCGCCCTCCCCCTGGTCGCCCTTGCCGGCATCGTCCCGCCCGTGGTTGCCGAGTGCCATGCCAGCGGTGACATGGCCAAGCTGCAGGGCGTCTACCGCCTGGTCACCCGCTGGGCCATCACCCTCGCCCTGCCGATCGTCATCACGATCGCCCTCCTCGCGGACCCCCTCCTGTTGCTCTTCGGGGAGCCCTACCTGGGCGCCCGGACCCCCCTGCTGGTCCTTAGCGCCGGCTACCTGGTGAATGCCGCGGTGGGCCACGCGGGCCAGGTCCTCCTCATGGGGGGCCGGTCGAAGGTGACGGTGGTCAATGCCCTGGCCGCCCTGGGGATATTGGTCGGCTGCGCCCTTCTCCTGGTCCCGGGCCACGGCGCCCTGGGTGCGGCGATCGCGGCCGCCGTGGGAATGACGGTGCTCAACCTCCTGCGGCTGATCGAGGTCTACCATTTCTTCGGCGTCCAGCCGTATGGCCGGGCGCTCTGGCGACCCCTCCTGGCCACGGCCCTCGGCGGCGCCTGCGCCTGGGTCCTTCAGGCCGCGTGGCCGCTCCCCTCCATCCCGCGGGCCCTCGCTGCCGCCGGCGTCTTCTTGGTCATCTATGCCGCAGTGCTTCTGGGCCTCGGTCTCGAAGAAGAGGATCGGCAGGTGGTCGGTGGTATCGCCCGTCGCCTCCGGTCGAGGGCGGCGTGAGTGTCACGGCGCTACGAGGCTAGCCACAGTCTCCCACGAGGGGGTAGCCGCCATGTCCACAGAGAAGAAGTCGCGGTTTCGCGCCAGTCGCCCCTCGTCCCATTCCCACCAGCGGAGATCCATTAGCCCGTCGACGATCTCGTCGCCAAACCGTATCCGGATGAGGCGAGCCGGGTTGCCCGCGACCACGGAAAAGGGCGGGAACCCCTTGGTGACAACGGCGCCGGCGCCGACGATGCAGCCCGGTCCCAGAGAGGCGGTCGGGAGCAGGACCACGCGATCCCCGATCCACGATGCCCCGCCAATAGTCACCTCGGCAGCTTCTCCATCGATGTCGGTCGCACCAACGCGCCTCTGCAGATTAACCTGGAGGTTTGCCCGTCCCATCTCGTGATTGGAGGTCAGGACCAAACCCTCCTCACCGATGGCGCAATAGTTGCCGATCACCAGGCGGCCTCGGCCCCGGACGCGGAGCCGCCCGTTGACGCGGGTGCCACGTCCGATCAGGGTCTCCCGGTTGGTAATCACGCTGTCCGGGGAGAGATAGGCCAGAGGGTCCACTGACAGGTTGCAGTGGAGCGCAACCCGCGGAGCACGCCGCCGAGAGATGGCGGCGAGAGAGAGTAGTCCTTTGAATGTCATGACGCCTCCGGCAGGATTGAGGTCATTGGGGAAACCTGGGCCACTCGTGAGCGAGACCCGGCGAGACATCGATGAGCAAACCCTTGATCTATATCGCGGCCCTGCGGCGAACCGGCTCGACCCTCCTGTGCGAACTCCTGTCCAGCATCCCGTACGCGTTCATCTTCAACGAGCCGAACTTTGCCGACAACCTCTTCGTGCCACGTACCCGTGAACGGGAGGCGCTGGCATGCCACGGCGTCGACCTTGTCGCGTTCTCCCGCCGGTGGAGCGGGGTCAAACGCCCCCTCCTCTTCCGTGCCTTTCGCAAAGAGCTGCTGCCCCAACTCCAACAGGTGGTGGCGCAGGTGGGGGTGAAGGAGATTTTCCACAAGCACTGGCGTCGCTATCTCCGCGCCTTCCCAGACATGAGGATCGTGCTCACCGCCCGTGACCCGAGGGACATCTACATCTCTCTCTACCACCGCCATCGCCGGGGCGAGGCAATCTGGGAAGGCCCCTTCGGGCCGCGGGAGGTCGCGGCAAGCCTGAACGCGGAGTTTCTTCGCCAGCAGGAGATGGCGGCGACGATCGCGACCCTCAAGGTGCGTTACGAAGATCTGTGTCTCGACCCCACGATCGTGGAGCAGGTCAAGCTCTTCACGGAGTCCGAGGTCCCCGACTTCGGGGAGGTCGGCGCCGTCACCCGCGACGATCCGCGCCGTAGCATTGAGTACAAGGTCCACGGAGATCGCATTACAGACCAGCGGGTCGCCCGCTGGCGCCGCGAGGAGGATCCAGCCCTCCGGCGACAGGCCGAAGAGTGTCACGCGCGGATGCCGGAGTACGGCGAATACTGGGGTTACAGGGAGTGATCCGGTGACCTTGGGGGCCGTGGAGCCCCTACTCTGACGGCGGTTCGTCCGAGTTTCTCACTTTGAGAAAAAGGGATTGCAGACCCTTGGTTGAGATGTTAGTCTGAGGCTGGAACAGAAGTTGCTGATATGATTTAATCTTATCGAATCTGGGGGAGTCGGTTACCAGGGGGGCACACCATGGGTAGGGCCGTCAGTCGGATTCTCGCGCGTTGCATTGGTCTAGCCGTCGCAGTCTTTGTCAACTCAACGGCAAGTGCACAGACCCCACCGCAGCTTCTGCAGATCTGGCAGAACCACAACGAGGATAACGGCACGACCTTTCAACCCGGCGCGATCGCGACCGACCCGGCGACGGGCAATGTCTTCGTCACCGACCTGAACAACGGGCGCATATTGAAGTACGACCCCCTCGGCCGATTTATCTTCAAGTGGAACTGGGTCTCGCCCCGCTACCCGAACGACCAGCTCGGCTTTCCGCGGGGGCTTTACCTGGACCATGTGACGGGGACCCTCAACATCGTCGACCTGACCAAGAACCGCGTCATCCAGTGCGACCTCGACGGTAACCTGATTCGGCAGTGGGGTGGCTTCGGCAGCGGGCCAGGAGACTTCTACAGGCCGCGGGCCGTCGATGCCGACGCGCTCGGGAATCTATACGTTTCCGACCAGGGCAATCAGCGGGTCCAGAAGTTCACCCGGGATGGCGCCTACCTCGGCGAATGGCCGGTCCCCGTGGGCTCTTTTTCGGGGACCAACCCCACCCTGGGGCTGGCCGTGGATGCCACCCGCTCCCTGGTTTATGTCTCGGTCTTCAACGACTACAAGGTCCTCCAGTTCGACACCGGCGGCAACCTCCTTCGTAGCTGGGGCGGGACGTACGGCTCCGGGCCGGGGGAGTTTCGCTGGGGGATGGAGCTGGCGGTGGACGAGGCGTCCGGCCACCTCCTCGTGAACGAGCGGGACAACGCCCGCGTTCAGGTGTTTGCCTCGGATGGCACCTACCTCATCTCCTGGGGAACGCCTGGCGTCGGGGAGGGTGCCTTCAATCAGCCGGTCGGGATCCACGTGGACAGCGACGGCAAGGTATTTGTCGCAGACACCTTGAACCACAGGGTTCAGCGCTTTACCCAGGCAGGTGGCTTCGATCTCGCATGGGGCAACCCCAAGAAGCCAGCAAGCGACTTCAACCTCCCCTCCGGGGTTGCCGTGGATGAGCAGAGAGGCTGGGTCTACGTCGCCGACACCCACTTCTCCCGCATCCAGAAGTTCGATCTGAACGGCACTTACCTGACCGAGTGGCCCGCCGGCGGGCCTTATGGCCTCGAACTGGACGCGGCGGGGGATCTCTACGTCGCCGATGCGGGGGGAAACCGGATCCGCAAGTACGACCCAGACGGTAACTTACTGCTCCAGTGGGGAACCAAGGGGAGCGCCCCCGGCCAGTTCGACAATCCGCGGGATGTGGCGGTCCACCCGGTCAGCGGCGAGGTCTTTGTCATCGATGAGTTCAACCACCGTGTCCAGCGCTTCACCGCGACCGGCGGCTACATCGGGGAGTGGGGCGGTGCGAAGAGCACGGCACCGGGGCTGCTCTCCAACCCCTTCGGACTGGCCATCAGCCCGACCAACGGTCTTGTCTACGTAGCAGATACCAACAATGCGCGCATCCAGGTCTACGACGTGGACGGCAACTACCTATTCGCTTGGGGAGAGGCGGGGGACAACGGCCCCGGCCTCTTCCAGTGGCCGCGGACCCTGGATATCTACCCCAACGGCGACGTGCTGGTCGCGGTGACCGGCCTCAACCAGCTCCAAAAGTTCGACGCCATTGGTAACCACCTCCTCACCATCGAGGGCCACGACCCGGCGGCGGGGCCCATCTTCCATCCGCGCGCCGTCGCCGTGAACAAGGCGAACGGTGACATCTACGTGACGGCGAGCTATCTCCACAAGATCCACCGCCTGGATGCGGGAGGGAACCACCTGACCACCTGGGGCTATTCCAGTTTGTCGCAACCGAGTGAGCTGAACACGCCGACAGGGATCACCGTGGATCCCACCACCGACACCGTCTACGTCGCCGATACCTGGAACCACCGGATCCAGGCGTTCAACCACCGGGGCCATTTCAAGTTCACTTTTGGAACGTTGCCGCAGTTCTACGGCGATCAAGCCTGTGGAGGGCCAAAAACTATATCGATCGGTTATCAGGGGAACCTCTACTCCATTTGTGGTGCGAGGCCAGATTCAGCCGTGAACTCCCTGGCGAAGACCTATGGCAAGGTTTTCGACCCGGATGGCAACTTCCTCTTCCGTTTCTCCGGGGAGGGGAACGCCCGCGGCCTGCTGGCCCAGAGTCCCAAGGGGATGGATATCGATCCCGTGACCTGGGATGTCTACATCGTCGACTCAGGCTGGAGCCGCGTCCAACGCTTCGACAAGGACGGCAACTTCCTCTCCACCTGGGGGACGAAGGGCACGCTTCCCGGGCAGTTCACGACCCCCCACGGGATCGCCATCGACAGCCAGGCGCGGCGGATCTACGTCTCCGACACCGGGAACGATAACATCCAGGTCTTCGACATGGACGGCAACCACCTAGCGAGTTGGGAGGGTGTGCCGGGGATGGTGAATCCTATGGGACTCACGGTGGATGCCAGCGGTGCCGTCTACGTGGCAAATGAAGGCTCGGGGCTTGTCCAGAAGTTCAGGCCGGATGGCACCCTGCTCCTCCAGTGGGGGGGCATCGTGAAGCCGTGGGATGTGAGCATTGACTCCGTTGGGGACATCTACGTCGTGTCCACTCAGAACCGGGTGTACAAGTACCGTCCGTAGTTGCGCCAGTGCTACGCCCGCGAATGGGTAAGTGAGTAGGACGCGCCAAGCGCAGCGGGGTGTCCCCCCGGAGGCAAACTAGGACCGTAGAGGGATCGGTGCGCCTCGCTTCGCGGAGCACGCCCTACAAGGATGTTTTCTCAGCATACCGAGAAGAAAAAGGTACCGGTGCGAGCGCGGGCTTGAGGCGCACCGGCGCTCCAGCGAGAGGTCAGCACGGCCGATGCACGACTTCCTAAGACACGTGAACGCTGCCTTGCGCAGGATTGCCCGCGAGGCGGCGATCGAACTCCGGCGAACGAAGCGGGTGATCGTGCACCCGGAGGCCCGCCCGATTGTGGAAGAGCCCATCTTCATCATCGGGGTACACCGCTCCGGAACCACGCTGCTGCGCCTCATCCTTGACTCCCACTCGCGTATCGCCTGTCCTCCGGAGAGCTTTTTTCTCCTCCCTCTGCGCCGCCTCCTCGATGATCAGAAGGGGATGACCGGCCTCTCGGCCATGGGATTTGACCGGCAACACGTGCTCCGGCAGATGCGGGAGCTCTCTTCCTATTTCTTCGAGGTGTATGCCGCCGCCAGGACCAAACCGCGGTGGGCGGACAAGACACCCCCCTATGTCGACTGCCTCGATTTCATCGACGAGCTCTTCGAGGGCCGCTGTAAGTACCTCATGATCTACCGGCACGGCCTTGATTCGGCCTGCTCAATCGTGGGCACGCCGATTCCCGAGGTGGAGGAGTATGTCGCCGCCTGCGGGGGCGACCGGCACGCGGGGGCGGCCTGCTACTGGGCCGTACAATGCGAGAAGATGCTGGCTTTTCGCGAGTCCCATGCCTCCAGGTGTTTCGAGGTGCGCTACGAGGAGCTAACGACAAGACCGGAGACTTGCCTGCCGCCGTTGTTCGAGTTCCTGGATGAGGCCTGGGAGCCGGCCGTGTTGCGATTCCATGAGCACCAGCACGACCACTGGATTGGGCTGCAAGACATCAAGGCCGCAGAGTCCAAGGGCTTCATGCCCAACATTGGTGCATACAAACGGCAGCCCGCGGCGACCGTGGCGCGCATGGCCGAGCGGGCAGCGCCGATCCTCGATAGGCTCGGCTATGGTGTCTGACCGGCTGGTTGCCAAGTGAGCACAAAGAGCATTCTGGTTCTCGGTGGTGCCGATCTGAACGTGGCGTGGGGACGGTGCCAGAGTCTGATATCAGCGCTCGCGAGGCATCACCGTATTTTCTATGTGGAGAATCCGGTAAAGCTGTCGCAGCTCTTGACCGGGAGGCGGAGGCTGCGACCTGCACGTACCGACCTTTCGGCCGGGCCGCACCAACATGTGCGACCAATTGAATGGTTATCTGCCTTTGGTCGCCCGGAGCTTGAAAAGGTGCAGGATTGGCTGATAGTGCGGCGCGTCAATGCCGCTCTCGGAGCAGCGGGCTTTGTTCCGGATGTCATCTGGTGTTACGGCCTTCGGAGTGAACGTTTGCTGCCCTACTTCCACGCTCCCCTCAGAGTCTACGACTGCGCCGATGATCAGATGTCGCCGCCGCGAAAGATCTCCCCAAGGGAGAGAGAGGAGATTCGTCTGCGTGAGGAGCGGCTGTTGCGGGGGGTGGACATCGCGATTGCGGTCTCCGAACGGCTGCTGGCGCACGTCTCCAGAGTTGCGGAGCGCAGTGTGTTGATCCCCAACGGTGTGGACCACGAGCGGTTTGCCAGGGCGCTGAGCCTCGGTGACGGACTCCCGGAGGATCTGAGGGCCATCCCGGCGCCTCGCATCGGGTTCATCGGCTACATCCAGGAGTGGGTAGACCAGGAGCTCCTCGTGGAGTGTGCGAGGCGGTTGCGCCAGGTCTCGTTTGTAGTGGTGGGGCCTGCCAACGTAGACGTCAGGCGCCTGGTCGCTGAGCAAAACATTTACCTCATCGGCTACCGCCCGTACTCTGACCTGTACAGGTACCTCGCGGGCTTTGATGTGGCACTGGTGCCCTATCTCCAATCGGACCGGATTGATCGGTGTGATTCCGTGAAGATCTACCAGTACCTTGCTGCCGGCTGTCCGGTGGTGAGTACCCGCTTCCCCTCGGCGTCTCGTCTCGGAGAGGCGATCATGATTGCTGACGACCGGTCCGACTTTGTCGACAAGATCGAGGCTGCGTTGGAGCGTGTAGCCAGCCACTCGAGAGAGGAGATCAGCCGCCGTGCCGCCGATGAGTCATGGGAGGCACGCGCCGAGGCCGTTGAGAAAGTGGTGTTCCAAGACGAGCGGGCGACCGACAAAGTGCCCTCAGGATCGGTTGGTGGTGGGAGGGGATCTGATTTCCAGAATGAACACGACGTGCTAAAGGCGAGACCGTGCTGAACTACCTCTTCCTCGGCGTCTGGGGGATTGTGATGCTGGTCTCTTTGAAGCGACCGGTGGTCGGTCTCTCCATGTTCATTATCTTGACTCTTTCCAACTTGATGCAGATCTTTCCGGCGATAGGGGACTTCCATCTGGCCATGGTCACACCTGCCCTCATCTTCCTCATCTACGCGATGCGGAAGGAATCGAGCGCGATGGTGAAGACCCCACTTCCGGTCATCTTGATTGGCTTCGTGGTTGCGGTCGTACTGAGTGCACTGGTTAGCGGCTCGTTTCGGGAGGGGCTCACACCGATCATTGTTGTGGTTAAAAATGTAGGTGTCTGTGTTTTGATGATGATCTTCGTCCGCCGATGGATAGAAGTGCGGTGGATCCTCTGGGCGACGTGCGCTGGGGCGATGGTGAATTCCGTGGCTTGCGTTGCAGGTGCCCTTTCGGTGGGAGGTATCGGCGTCGCGGAGGCCACCGGTCTGATGACCGACTCGAATTACCTGGCACTGAACATCGTGCCGGCCATGCCGCTTGCAATCTTTTTTGCCTTGCAGGGGAAAAGGTACTCGCGACTCTTCTGGTGGGGCGTGTTGGTCCTCATGTCCGTCGCGACCGTGGCGACCTACTCCCGGAGTGGGTTCGTCACCGCGCTGGTGACCATGGCTGCGGTGATGTGGCCATATCGGCGCCGAGCGAAGACTTACATGATCCTTCTTGTAGTGGCTGTTGCTGCTGCGGTGATTGTGCCGCAGTCGTATCATAAAAAGGTGGCAAGCATTTTTGCGAAAGAAGAGGAACGAGACAGGTCGATGCGCGGTAGGATGCGTCTCTCCCTCGCTGGCTTGGATATCTTTGCCAACCATCCAGTTCTGGGGGTTGGACCGGGCAATTTCGGGGAGGCGATGAAACCCTACTTCGTGAAGGCATCACTCTTCGAAGTGAGATTGAAGCACTCGGCGGCCCACAATCACTACGTGGAGGTCGCCGCCGAGACCGGCGTGCTTGGTATCGGTCTCTTCATGACGGTAGTTGTCGCAAGCATCGCGGGCGTCAAACGGCTACGAAGGCTGGCGCATGAGACAGAGAACGACTTCGTCTTTGTACTTGCCGGCGCACTGCTCTGTACCCTCATAGGCTTGTTCACCGGGATAGCCTTTCTCTCCGCGGAGGGATCGAAGATGTTGTGGATCGGCTTGGCACTACCAGTGTGTGCTGGAAATGCCTTCGTGAACTGGCGGCAGGCGTCCGGAGTCGCCGAGAATCGCAATGACAGAGGGTTTGCACAGGAGACCTCTCTGGCGAACGCGGCCTCGGAGCGTGTAGCCGTCTCGTAGTGGCTCGGTCCTTTGCGCCTGGCGCTTGTGGGGATGGCGTCTCTTGCGGAACAGTAGATGTGGCCAATGAGATCGGATACGAGCTCTCGAAGCGGAAAGCGTGATTTTGTCCGCCAGAGGCGGAAATGGGGTTCTCCGGGTTGGAGCCATCGGGAGAGCTACGAGGGCCTGCACTTGGGCGCGGTCGTGCACCGGGCGCGCCTCCGATTGATTCTCCGAGTCATCGAATCATTAAACCTCGATAACATCGGCTCGCTAGCGGATTTCGGATGCTCGGATGGCTTCATATTGAGCCTGCTCTACGAGCAGCTCTTTAGGGACCGCGAGTGGGTATTTTATGGCTTTGATGTGAAACATGATCTTCTTCAGCGCGCCTCTGAGAGGTGCATACCCGGAGCCCGTTTCGAGGCGGCGGATCTCAACGAAGCGGATGTAACAGAGAGCGGCCAGTTTGATCTTGTCCTTTGTTTCGAGACCGTCGAGCACACAGGGAATTACAAGAATGCCGTATTGAACGTCGCACGCTCATGCAAGGTTTGGAGGTCACATCCTGATGAGCGTCCCCCACGAGATGGGGTGGCGGGGTGTTGCCAAGTTTCTCGCCCGCAAGGCTTTACAGATAGATCCGTACGGCAACTTCTTTAATGGCAAGAGCCAGTGGCGGTACTTCAAAGAGACGCTCACCAACGGTGATATCGAGCAATTTAGACAGCCACCTTGCAAGGGATGGGGACCTCACCTCGGCTTCGACATCCACCGCTTCGAGGCCTTCCTTGAAGGGAACCTCTTTAACCGCGGCGAGTATTGTCTGGTGGAGATCTATACAAGTTTCCTGGGCTTCAATCGCCTCTACATGATCGAGCGCGTCGCATAGTCCGCCTCCGATGGCGATCGGTTCCACCGTTCGGGGCCACGAGATCCACGGCAGGGAAGGGGGGCGAGTTGTGCGTAAGATTCTTCCGCGTGGACGATCTACGTGGTTGTCTATCGACCGGTCAAATATTTGATTTTGTTTTTGTCAAATGAAACGGCGTCCGGTTGCATTCATAGATAAGCCATTAGCATTGGCTTGAGTTGTCGTTCATACAGCATCTGAGAGGGGTAACGATAGGCGATCGCGGAGCACCTCGGTTTCGCGGCCAGCCCTGCCGGGGGGTAGGCGCCGCACGCAAGTGGGTCAGCGCTTGAGCAGCCCTTCCGCGGTGAGGAAGCGTCTCAGGCCGTCCGCCACCACCCGGTTGCCCTCGATGTTCCAGTGGGCGAACTCAGGGAAGTAGGTTGGCTCCGGGGCGATGGCCAGGTCGGTGGTCGGGTCGCAGAGAGGGATCCCCACCTCGGTGGCGATGGCGCGCAAAAGGC
>Ga0100388_10000899_pt1 | contig 26561 bp, 26 predicted proteins | sample CryGeymeta201512_FD_81536 | JGI IMG/M metagenome (GOLD analysis project Ga0100388, IMG submission 81536) | Groundwater microbial communities from Crystal Geyser aquifers in Utah, USA - Crystal Geyser metaG 2015-12 | ecosystem: Environmental > Aquatic > Deep subsurface > Groundwater | place... | reverse complement strand
TGGATAAAAAAATCATTCAGGAGAAGTTAAGTTGGTTTAGGGGAAATATAATTTCGGATGCAACTGTAATAGAAAGGGCACTTGGCTGGAGGCTAAGGACATATTTTTTTCCTAAAACTAATCTACAAGCCTCAGATTTTCTTTCTTATATTATAGAAACACCTTACTTTAGTTTTGATAAAAAGATTTCACTCTACGAGCAAATTCCATATTTCAAAAAATTAAAACAATATTCAAAAGTAAAAAACTCCTTAAGATTTGTTCAACTATTAAGAAATGCATTAGCTCATTGGAATCTAGATGAGAAGATGAGCAATGAGAATGAAATTGTTATTTACAGTCCGGTTACTTTTAAGAGATTAAAACTAAATGATGAAACATTGAGAAGATTTCAGGAACATGAAAAAATTCTTTTAAAAGTATTCGGGTGGGAACAAACCCTTAGAGAAAAATATAATTAACCGCCAAAGAAAAACTTGGAATCGTTCTTTTCGCTTCCGCTTTTTGGCGAGGCGGGCGGAAAGGGGGTTCGGTCTTTGCCCTTCCGCCCGCCGAGCCAATCGGTCGCAAAATCAGTTCGGATATTTTCAAATACACACCGCCAGTTGGAATTTTTCAAGTCAGGGGAAGCCGCCTCGCTTCGCTCGGCGGCCAATTTGTATTCATTTTTGGGCGAAAACGAAAAGGATTTATCAATAGAGGCAAAAGAATTTTTTTCATCAATCTTATAAAGTCGAAATAATTAATAATTAACTTTTAATTCTTAATAATGTGAACCAAAAAGGCCTCGCGAATATAGTATTAGTCGTCATTATCATTGTGCTTTTAGGTGCGGTTGGGTATTTCGCATTTGTTAAAAAGTCGGAACCAATTACTCAACAGCCAACACCAATAGAAAATAATAATATCGTTTTATCAGAACTTCAAAAATTAAATATTGAAGTTACCGGACAGCCCAAGCAGGTAGAACTAGAACTTCCCGCAGCTTTATCTGATGCCAACTGGGGGTTGAAAAAAATTGTATGCGGAGAAGGGGGATATAATTTATCTGCTTATGTAGGTCAAACTGTTTTATTAACACAATATTTAACCAACGAGATATATAACAATACCGAGCCGTTAAATGTTTGGGTCGTAAGTAGCGGAGGGAAAATCGTTTGTGTTTATAAAACAGTTACAGAAAATAGCAATATGGCACCCGGAGTTTTTTCTGTAAAAGAGAATCCGTTAATCAAGAAAAAATAATTAAAAAGAATTTGCCGCCAAAGAAAAACTTGAAATTGTTAATGTTCGCGGCAGAGCCGCTCCGAATTTTATTCATCCCTGCCCGAGCCGAGCTTTGCGCGGCGAGGACAAAATTCCGTTCGAGCTATTTCAAGAATACACCGCCAGATTACCATATCGGAACTTTTAAAGGCTGAAGTAGTTAACTATAAAAAAATAATAAATCAATCCGATAGAAGCAAAATCATTAAACAAGATTGATAAGAAATATATGATTAAAATGCCAAACACAAAATTAGGTAAATGGTCAGTAGGACTGAACGCCTTTTTCTTGACGGCAATTGCCGCTTCTTGCGCGCTTGTTTTGATACTTAAAATACTTAATTTTGACGATCACTGGTGGGATATGACGGTAGCTGTTGCGTTTCCGGCAAGCATCATTGCTTTTATCACTGGGATAATAGCGGTTAGCAAACATAAAGAGCGTTCTGCTTTGGTTTTTCTCTCCATTCTCGTAGGCGTATGTACTATACTTTTTATCCTCCTTCATAGTTTATTTATCAGTAATTAATCAATTTTTATATATGAATAATTCGTCAGTAGACGAAATAAAATCCAAACTTGACATTATTGATGTTATTAACGGATATATCCGCCTTCAAAAGGCCGGACGGAATTACCGCGCCAACTGTCCTTTTCATTCGGAGAAAACCCCGTCTTTTATGGTTTCTCCAGAAAAGCAAATGTGGCATTGTTTTGGATGCGGAAAAGGAGGATCAATTTTTGATTTTGTCATGGAAATGGAAGGGATGGAGTTCGGCGACGCCTTAAAGGTATTGGCCCAGCGAGCCGGCGTGGAATTAAAGAAAATAGACCCGAAGTTGTCCGCCCGGCTGAAAACGGAAAGGACCCGGCTATACGAAATTTGCGATTGGGCCAGTCGTTTTTTTGTCAAACAGTTGGAAAGCGCCGCCGGCAAGAAAATGCGGGATTATCTGGTCGGCCGCGGACTGAAATCGGAAACAATCGCCCTTTGGCGAATCGGCTACGCACCCAACGAATGGCAAGCGCTGACGGACTTTTTAAACAGCCGGGGATATCCGACCGCCGAAATTTTAAAGGCAGGGTTGGCCGTCAAAAATGACCGCGGCAAGTATTACGACCGTTTTCGCGACCGGATTATTTTTCCCATTGCCGATATCAACGACATGACAATTGGTTTTACCGGCCGAGAAAATCCGAATAATCCAGATAAACGGATGGGAAAATATGTCAATATCCCCAATACTCCGATATATGATAAAAGCAGGGTTCTCTACGGGCTAAACAAGGCCAAACTGGATATCAAGAAAGAAAACTTATGCGTTCTGGTTGAAGGGCAAATGGACGTCATTATGGCTCATCAGTCCGGCTTTGGCAATGTTGTCGCCAGCTCAGGGACGGCGCTGACCGAATACCAACTTAAAACCATCAAAAGATACACTGAAAACCTGGCAACTTCTTTTGATATGGATGCCGCCGGCAAAGAAGCGACCAAAAGAGGAATCAATTTGGCGGTTGAATTGGGTTTTAGCGCCAAAGTCATCAGCTTGCCCGCCGCCAAAGATCCGGCCGATTACCTTAAAGAAAATGCCGAAACTTGGCCGAAGATGCTTAAACAGGCTCAAAATTTGATAGAATTCTGCCTTAATAACGCCCTTAAAAGCAACGACGCCGAAACAGCCGAAGGGAAAAAAGAAATCAGCAAATCGGTTTTGCCGATTATCAAAAGAATTCCGAACAAGATAGAACAGGCGTATTGGATTCAGGAAACCGCCAAGAAATTAGGAGTCGGCGAGACCGTCTTGATGCAAGAGTTAGACAAGATAAATTTCTCGCCCCTATTGGTCAACAGCGACCCTGTCTTTCCTGTTAAAAATTCCGGCGGCCATAAAATGGATTTGGAAGAATACGCTATCGGATTGGCCTTGTCCTGTCCGGAAGGTCAAAATCAATACCGCATTGAGCCAAAATGCCTTTTTACCAATTCCCAATTAGGCGAAATATTTGAGGCAATTAAGAATACCAAAAAGAAGAAAATTGTCTTGGCTGATTTAAAGAAAAAATTGCCGCCTCATTTGGCCGAGCAAATTGACGGCCTCGCCTTCAAAGCCGAGGTTCAAAAATGTCTCGCCGATGAATTTGAACCGGAAAAAGAAATCAAGTTTTGCTTTCGCCAATTGAAGAAAAAATTTCTGAAAGATAAGTTGAGTAAGTTAAGCTTGGCTATTAAGCAGGCGGAAAGCAAAAAAGACAAAACCTTATTAAAAAATCTAACGGAAGAATTTGCCCAATTATCTAAGGAGATTTCGTAAAAATATGCCCACTAAAAAAAAGAAGGTGCCTAAAACAAACAAAAAAAGAACCGAAGTCGTTCGCCTTAAAACGGCGCCAAAGAAAAAACCGTCAGTTAGAAGGAAAAAAAAACCGATTAGCGAAGAGAAAATCCAGCAACTGGTCAATCGCGGGCGAGAAAGGGGATTTGTCACTGAATCGGAACTGCTCAACCTTATCCCCAGGATAGAAGATGATATTTCCGGCTTGGAAAAAACATATGAACGGCTAAGAGAAAACAATATTGATATTATTGAGTCAATCGAGTTTTTAAAAGAGCCGGCCGAAGTCAAAGATGGCAAGAAAAAAACAGACAAGATTCCTTTTCGCCTGGAGGCCTTTGACAATGTTCAAATGTATTTGAGGGAAATCGGCCGGATACCCTTAATTAACGCTCAAGAAGAAGTCCGATTGGCCAAAAAAATAGAGCAGGGAGACGAAGAGGCGAAACAAAAACTGACTCAAGCCAATCTGCGCTTGGTTGTCAGTATCGCCAAAAAATATGTTAACCGGAGCCGCAATTTGGCTCTATTAGACCTTATTCAGGAAGGAAACATCGGATTATTCAAGGCGGTAGAGAAATTTGATTACCATCGGGGATATAAATTCTCCACCTATGCTACCTGGTGGATCCGCCAGGCGGTAACGCGCGCCCTGGCTGACCAATCAAGGACTATCAGAATACCAGTCCATATGGTAGAAACTATCAGCCGGTTTACCCAAGCTAAAAGGCGGCTAATCCAAAATCTGGGACGGGAACCCCTACCGGAAGAAATCGCCGCTGAGATGAAAGAACCGATTGAAAAAATCCGCCAAATTATCAAAATTTCGCAAGAAACAATTTCTTTGGAAACACCCGTCGGCGACGATAGCGAAGAAAGCATGTTAGGGGAATTCATTGAGGATAAAAAAACCGCCGGTCCGACCCAAGTTGCTTCCCGAAAACTGCTTCGCAAACGGCTCAACGAAATTCTGTATGATTTGTCTCCACGGGAACAAAAGATCTTAGAAATGCGTTTCGGTTTGAAAGACAGCATCACTCATACGCTTGAAGAAGTCGGCAAAGAATTTGGAGTTACTCGGGAAAGAATCCGCCAAATTGAGGCCAAGGCGCTGGAAAAAATGCGTCAGCATAAATCATCCGAGAAATTAAAAGGGTATTGATGAAAAACTCCACCAAGAAAAATTTAGTCATTTTATCAATTGAGATTTTTGTCCTTCTCCTAATAGTTTCCGGCGTTGCTCCCCGCGAAGCCAGCTTGTTTTTGACTGGCCTTTTAATTTTCTATTTCATCTTTTCTCCGCTAAAGGATTCTCTTTGGGTTTTTATCGCTTCTATTCCTCTTTTTGTCGCTCTGCCTATTTCAGAAAGCTTTGACGCGATGGCAAATTGGAGAATATTGCTGATTGTCCTGTTTTTAAAACTGTTCCTTCAGTCCGGCGCCTCGTTTTCTCTTGTTAAAAACAATAAAGGCCAATGGCGGCTCAAAGAAAATATTAAACATTATCGGATAGAATACCTTTTCGGCATATTTCTTCTTTTGAATATCGCGTCTCTTTTTGTCGCCGCCGACGCTTGGATCGGGACTAAAAAACTTATTTTTTTGATTAACGCCTTTCTCTTGTTTCTAATTATCAGAAACTTTTCCGGCCGGAAGAAAAAAATCATTCCGGTTTTAAAAAGCGCGCTAAACCCAGCTATTGGTATAACTTTGGCCGTCGGATTCGTCCAGTTGGTTATTGTCTTTTTTGTCCCTCTTTTTCCTTTTTGGCAATTCTGGGCTAGAAATGTTATTGCCCCATTCTATGGACAAAACCTGAGCGACCTTTTATCATACAGCAATACCTGGTTTTCGTATTATTCTTATCAATTGCCGACTCTACGGATGTTTTCGGGTTTTCCCGATTCCCATTCTTTCGCGTTTTTTTGTATTTTATCTTTGCCGTTTTTCCTGAAAAGAATCTTTTTGGTTCAAAAAAACAATAAGAGAAAGAAAATAATTTATTATCTTGGACTGATTTTATGCCTTTTGGCCATTATTTTCTCTGGCTCACGGGGCGCCTGGGCGGGCGCGGCCGGCTCTTTTTTTGTTTTCCTGTTTATTATTTTTCTCTATTACTCTCCGACAATTCGGAATAAAACCGGTTTTTTCGTTCCGGAATTATACCAGAAGTGGAAGAAGCAAATCCAATTGATTTTCGGAACTCTAATTATGCTGGCGGTTTTATTCCCGATCGGTTCGGCGATTCTTTTCATGCCCCAGTATTTTGAATTAGAAAGGGAAAACCGGGAAATAGAATTCGGCAAAATTTCATTTTTTGAAAGAGCCAGAAGTATTATTAATTTTGACGAGGTCTCGGTAAAAAACCGCCTGGAAATTTGGCAAAGAACGGCTGATTCAATTATCATTCATCCGATTCTAGGAACAGGATTAGGAAATTTCCCCTTAATTTTAAACGAAGAATTTTCATCGGCCAAAAAGGGCGCTTCGGCCCACAACCTTTACCTGGATGTGGCGGCCGAGACCGGCATTTTTTCAATGCTTATTTTAGTGGCGATTTTTTGGGAAATATTCAAAGACGCTTGGAAAATTTTTACCAAGACAAAAAACCAATTCCATTATGTCTGGTCCGGATTTTTCGTCCTTGCCTTAGTCTGGATTTTGGGCTATAGTGTATTTGACGTAGCCCTTCTTAACGATAAGGTCCTTTTGTTTTTTTTAGTCAATCTTGGCCTATTGTATTCCATTAAATATGAGGCGGAAAAACCCATTAGTCACAGTTAGCATTCTCACTTACAATGGTCTGAAGTATTTAAAATATTGTTTTAATTCCGTTTTTTCGCAGTCGTATCCCAACTTAGAAATTATTGTTCTTGACAATAATTCAAGCGATGGGACCATTGATTATTTAAAGAAAATAAAGCCAAGGAAAGATTTAAGAATAATCTTAAACCCGGAGAATTTGGGTTTTTCCAAGGGGCATAATAGGAACATTGGAGAAAGCCGGGGAAAGTTTATTCTCTGTCTTAACCAAGATGCCGTCCTTGACCGAAATTTCATTCAAAGCGCCGTAGAAACCTTTGAAAACGGCAAACGAATAGGCGCGGTTCAGGGAAAACTCTATCGCTGGCAAATCGGGATATCGGCTTCTCAAGACACTCGGGCATACCATGTTAGCCGAATAATAGATACCACTGGACTGGAAATTTTAAAAAATCGGAGGATTATTAACCGGGGACAAGGACAGATAGACCAAGGACAGTTTGAAAAAACCGAGGAAATTTTCGGCGCCGACGCCGCCGCCGTGTTTTACCGGCGAGAAGCGCTGGAAGATGTTAAGATTCTGGACGAGTACTTTGACCAAGATTTTTTTGCCTATAAGGAAGATGTCGACTTGGCTTGGCGCCTGCGGCTCTACGGCTGGAGAGCCGTCTATCAGCCGAAAGCTATCGCCTGGCATGATCGGACAGCTGGCGACAGCGCCGCGATAAATTATTTTTTCATTATCAGAGAACGGCTCAAAATTAACAAATTCGGCAAATATCTCGCTTTCAAAAACCAGCGATTGACGCAAATTAAAAATGAGCAAATTTATCTCTTGTTCAAACATTTGCCCTGGGTTTTGCCCAAAGAAATCGCTTCCTGGATTTATGTTATTCTTTTTGAAAAATACACCTGGAAAGCAATTAAGGATTTATTCCAACAAATTCCTTCGGCCTGGCAAAAAAGAAAAATAATCATGTCAAGAAAGAGAACTGGCGCCAAAGAAATGGAAAAATGGTTTAAGTAGTATGGAAGGAAGAAGCAGAAAAAGAAAATTAATTTTATTCTTAGTAATCCTTTTCGGAGGCGCTTTTTTGCTTTTCTCGTTTAAAACCGGTTTTACCGTTAATCAGGTGATAAATTGGGAAAATGCCGGCAATATCCTGCCCTCTTCCAAAAAACTGCCGGAATTGCCCCAGGACGATCCGGAACGGCTTAATATTCTTCTTTTGGGAATCAGGGGAGCCGAGGAAGAAGGAGAGGGAAAACTTCTTTCCGATGCGATTATTTTAGCCAGCGTGGAAAAAAACACTAGTCAGACCGCCTTAATATCTCTGCCAAGAGATATCTACGCGACAATCTACTGCACCGGCGAAGAACAGAAAATAAATTTCGCCTATGCCCAAGGCGGAATTGACTGCGCCAAGAAAACTATCGGCTATATCACCGGCCAATATATTGATTACGCCGTTTCGGTTGATTTCGCGGCTTTAACCGAAATTGTCGACGCTCTGGGAGGAATAGACGTCTACTTAGACCAACCCCTTGAAGAAAATTTTCAATGGGCCAAAGAAGGCGCCGAGCAAGACGAATACTGGTCTATTAAAGAAATTGACGGAGAAGAAAGATGGGTTTTCTACGTCCCAGCCGGTGAAAATCATCTTGATGGGAAAACTGCCCTTTATTACGCCCGCTCCCGCTATTCAACTAACGACTTTGACCGGATGCGCCGCCAACAACAGATTATCACCGCCATAAAAGACAAGGCCTTTTCCTTGAAAATCTTAATCAATCCGATTAAAATATTTGACCTTTTGGATATTTTGGGCAAAAATATCCGAACCGACATGAAATTGACCGACATTGGAAACCTAATTGAAATGTCAACCCAATTAAACTTTGACCAGGTCAAAAGAAAAATATTTGATACTTCTTCAGAAGGTTTACTTTACCAAACTTTTATCAATGAAGAGTATGTTCTTTTGCCGACCGGAGACGACCTTACCCGAATTCAGGCGGCCTGTCAAAATATATTTAATTAACTTTTAAGACCTAGCCAATTATGCTGTCTATTATCGTTACTCACCATAAAACCCCGATTCTGCTAAAAATTTGTTTGGATTCAATCAAAGAATCCTTTGGCGCCGCTCGAGACAATATTGATTATGAAGTCATAGTTGTTGACAGCGAAGCGGAATTATCTGTTCAGAAATTAATAAAAGAAAAATTCCCCGCAGCAAAAGTTGTCAGTTTTTCAAAAAATGTCGGTTATGCTAAACTGGTAAACAGCGGCATCGGTTTATCAAGGGAAGAAGGGAAATATCTGCTTTTTATCAACGCCGACATTATCATTTCAAAAAACGCCGTTGAACAAATGGTTGATTTTATCAAAAATCATCCGCAAGTCGGCATTGTCGGTCCCCAATTGCTCGGATTTAACAACCTTCCCCAAAAATCGTGCTTTCGTTTCCCAACAATTGCTTCTATTGCCGCCCGGAGGATATTTTTGGGAAAAACAAACTGGGGAAAGAAAAAATTGGACTACTTTCTAATGAACGACGCCGACTTTTCTTCTCCTCGGACAGTTGACTGGCTTCAGGGCTCAGCGATGCTGGTCAGGAAGGAATACGCGAAAAAAGTAGGCGAATGGGACGAAAGGTTTTTCCTATATTTTGAAGATACCGACTGGTGCCGCCGTTTTTGGCAAAACGGATATCAGGTGGTCTATCTGCCCACAACCAAGGTTTTTCACTATTACGGGCGAGCCAGCAAAAAATGGGGAGGAGTGTTAGACGCGTTTTTGAACCAATATACCTGGATACATCTAATTAGCGCCCTTAAATATTTCTTCAAGTGGAGGAAAATCGGCGTTACCGTTGACAATGAAGTTTTCTCGCTGAATCAATGAATAAAATTACGAAAAAAATATTTTCAACCGTAATTTGGACAGTTTTACTGGGCGCGGTTTTTGGCCTTGGCTTTTTTATCGGCCAGACAAACATTCCTTCTGTTGAAAAAGTTAGCGGATTAAGCAATAAAGAATTAGGACAAGATATCGGAATTGATTTCAGTTTATTCTGGGATGCCTGGCAGGTGATAGAAAAAAATTATGTCGGCCGGACAAATTTAGACCGCCAAAAAATGGTTTATGGGGCGATCACCGGCTTGGTTAATTCCTTAAAAGACCCTCATTCCTTCTTTATGGAACCGCAAGAAAGCAAAAGATTTTTAGATGATATCAGCGGCAGTTTTGGCGGCATTGGAGCCGAAGTCGGCATCCGCAACGACACTTTAACGGTAGTTTCGCCCTTAGAAGGCAGTCCAGCGCAAGCGGCGGGACTGAAGCCAGGCGATAAAGTCCTTAAGATAGACGACACGCTGTCATCAGATTTGACTTTAGACCAATCAGTTGAAGCCATCCGGGGAGAACCCGGGACAAAAGTTCGTCTTCTTATTTTAAGAGACGATTGGAAGGAAGCCAAAGAAATCACCATCGTTAGGGCAGACATAAAAATACCGATTATCAAGTGGGAGATAAAAGACAACCACATCGCTTATATCCAGCTCTACCCATTTACCGAGAACGCTGGAACTGAATTTCAAAAAATAATTAAGGAAATTAAGAAATCAAATATTAAGGGAATTGTTCTTGATTTGCGCAATAATCCGGGAGGATACTTAGAGGTAGCAGTAGATATTGCCAGTCAGTTTTTACCCAAAGGCGATTTAGTCGTCGTTGAGGACTTCGGCAATGGAGAAAAAAGCAATAAATACTACAGCGAGGGATATCAAGGAGTTCAATCTCTGCCGTTGGTTATTTTAATTAACGAAGGTTCGGCTTCGGCTTCAGAGATTCTGGCTGGCGCTTTACACGATAATAGAGGAATTAAGGTTATCGGCGAGAAAAGCTTTGGCAAGGGCTCGGTCCAACAGTTGGAAAATCTCAGGGGCGGCTCCAGCGTCAAAATTACCGTTGCTAAATGGCTGACTCCGTCCGGAGCAACCATTGAAGGAGAGGGGATTACGCCAGATATAGAAGTCAAACTGAGCGAAGACGATATTAATAACATGAAAGACCCGCAACTGGACAAAGCGATAGAAATAGTCAAAGAATTGACCCGGTAATGACTCAACGAATAACTCTTAAAATCTATGGCCTAGTCCAGATGGTGATGTTCCGCGATTTCATCCAAAGAAAGGCAAGGAAATTAGGTTTGGTTGGCCGGGTTAAAAATGAAGACGACGGAACAGTTAGAGTTGTCGCCGAAGGAGAAAAAGACAATTTGGAAAAATTGATTAGTTTATGCTATAATGGCCCTATACTTTCTAAAGTGGATAAGATAGATGTTGATTGGCAGGAACCAAACGGCGAGTTTGATGAATTTGAGATAAAGTATTAAAGTGTAAAAAAACTAAATCGGAAAAATATGAAAGTAATACTGTTGAAAGATATAGAAAAATTGGGCAAAAAAGGGGAAATCAAGGAAGTGACAAACGGATACGCCAGAAATTTTCTTTTGGCCAAGAATTTAGTTATGCTGGCCAGCGCGCCGGAAATGGCCAAGTTGGAAGAACAAAAAGAAATTGAAGCCCGGCAGGCAGAAGAAGAACTCATTCGCTACCAGGAGATAGCCGAACAGATTGAGGGATTAGAATTGGAAATACCGGCCAAAGTCGGCGAAGACGGCCAGCTCTTTGGCGCCGTCACCGACGCCGCAATTGCCGAAAAACTTAAAGAAATGGGCTACGACGTTTCAAAAGAGCAAATAAAACTGGAAAATCCGATTAAAGAAACAGGAGAGCGGGAAATCAATATTGAACTGCCGCATAATTTAGAAGTCAAAATTAAAGTAATCGTGCTGGCGGAAGAAAAGAAAAAGTAAGGTGTTTCCGCTAAGATTGGTCTTGACAATAAAGAAAAACGCCCCTTAGGGCGTCTTCTTTTTAATTTCGTGATATAATATTATTGCGGCCGGACGCTGACTACTTTAGTAATTCTTCTTGAACCGTCAAATTTCTTCATTTTTTTGGTGGTAAATTCAACCACGCCCTTAATAATGGCGTAAAGGGTATCGTCTTTGCCTCGCCGGACATTTTCCCCAGGAACATATTTTGTCCCTCTTTGACGGATGATAATGCTCCCTGGTTGGGTTTTTTGTCCGCCGAAAATCTTGACTCCTAAATATTTTGGCTGAGAATCGCGGCCTAAACGAGTTGAACCGGCTGCTTTTGTCTTTGACATATAAATTTAAAACTTCTTTTTATGTTATCTTATTTTAAAAAATTAGTCAATTGGGTTAAAAAAAATATAAATGATATTCTTTTGACCGCCGGAATTGTTTTGGTGGCTTTAGTTAGTTTTGGAACCGGCCAATTGTTTTCTTCTTTAAAAGACAGCCGGCCGATTATTATCCAGGAACCGGCCGGCCCTTCTGCTTCAATCCAGCAATCCATACCTAATATAAAAGAGAATGTAAATAAAGAAAACGTAAATAAAGCAGAACAGGGAATGTTTATCGGCAGCATCAACAGCAACAAGTATCACTGGTCGGATTGCCCGTCCGCGAAAAAAATCGCGCCTCAAAATCAAATTTGGTTTAATTCCGACAAAGAGGCGCGGGCGGCCGGGTATGTCCGCTGCGCCAATTTTGACCAATACGCGCCGATAAATTATTCTCCGGAATAATTCCTTCGGCTAACGGTAATTACTTTAAATTCCCGCTCTAATTTTTTGGTCTCGTTAATTTCTCTCCTTAAATAATAGGGAAGCGACTGGATAACTTTCTTAAACTTAGCCGCATTGACAGTCAGGATTTCGTTCCATTTTCCCAATGGCTCGAGTATTTCCTTAACTTTTCCAAAATCATAACTAAACCTTTGCTGGGGCAGGCGAGTGATATAGCCGTTTTTGCCAAAGATTCTTTCAATCTCGTTTTTATCGCAATATTGATTGATTAAATCTTTTAATTCCGCCAATCGTTTATTGTCCTGATTTTGCTTTTCTTTAATTGTAAAAAATTCATTGATAACATCTTTGATTTTTTTGTCATCGGGAGCAGGGGAGTCCTGATTGATAAATTTATGCCGGTAGAGCGGACAATAGGGTTGATATTGACACCAATCACATAAAGGGTTGGACTTTGGCCCAAAATCGCTTTTTTGGATTTGGCTGATGGTGTCTATAATTTTTTCTTTTGTCTCTTTGATATATTGATTATTCCTGACTGCTGACAATTTTTCGCCGTGGCGAAGATAATACAAGGACAATTTGACCGGTCGGTTTTCTTTTTCAATTGACGGCCAACGGTTGACTAGGCCAAGATAATAGACCGAAAGCTGAAAATTATTGTCAACGCTTTCCTGCGCCGGCATTTTTTTGGTCGTCTTATAATCAATGACTTCAAAAGTTCCATCCGACAGTTTGTCAATTCGGTCAATCCGGCCAGTAATTTGATGAAGCGCTTTATCTTCTGAGATCGGCGCTTCAAAAGGCGTTTCCAGGTTGACAATGTTAAAACTGGCGTTTTGATTTTGAAGATAATAATTTTTTAAAATCTGGACGCCCTGATAAAAAGCAAAGGCCTCTTCCTGTTCGTCGGCGTAAACGCCGCTGTCCCATTTTCCGGTAAAATACTTCAGAAGTTCGTCTTCGGTCAGAGGGAGAGAATGGCTCGGTTCATGAAACGACTTCAAACACTCGTGAAGCAGAATGCCAAAGACCGCTTCCTTTGATTTCGGTGTTTTAATCTTATCAAGGTATTGAAACTTATACTTGGCCGGACAAGTGGAAAACGTCTCCAAGCCGGAATAAGATATCCGCATAAATATTATTCTTTTAGGTTTTTGCCCCCGTGAAATTTTTTATGAATTTCACGAAGTTTTTTATTCGTTACATGCGCGTAAATTTGGGTAGCCAGGATGCTTTTGTGTCCTAAGAATTCTTGAAGAATTCTTATATCCACGCCTTGGTTGAGCAAGTCGGTTGAAAAAGAATGTCGCATTACATGAGGGGTCGTAGTTGAAGGAAGTCCCGAAAGAATAACATATTCCTTTAAGCTTTTTTCAATTGAACGAGAAGTTAATCTTCTTGAGGCATCCTTTCTGCTTCGATAATTAATAAAAAGGGCCCTTTCATTATCGGTTCGGGTTTTAAGATATTTTTCAAGCCAACGCAGAGCTCTTTGAGAGAAATAAACCGTTCTAATTCTTCCTCCTTTACCGGTAATTGAAATTTCTAATTCTTCCCGGCCGGGTTTTATTTTAACCTGATCTCTATTTAAACTAACTAATTCTGCTATTCTCATGCCTGTTGAAAAAAGAATCTCTAAAATAGCGCGATCTCTTAATTGATGAACTTTTGAAACATCGGGAGTAGAAAACAGCTTTTCTAACTGTTCCAGATTTAAAAAGCGGACCTGCCGCTCGCTTTTATCTTTAGCTAATTTAATTTTCTCGGACGGCAAAGAAAGGATATCACGGTCGGCAAAATAGTTCAAAAGCGATCTCAGGGCTATGAGATAGTAATTCTGAGTTGATTTTTTTAACGGTTTTTTTGATTGGCGCGACAGGTAGACCCTATATTCCCAAATATGAGCGGGGGAGAGGTCATGGGGTCTCAAATCCTTCAAATCTTTTTCTTCCAGCCAGCCAATAAATTTTTTAAGGAAGCGGGAATAGTTTTCCTGAGATTTATTGGCTAAGCCTTTTTCAACATCCAACCAATCTAAAAAATCAGTTAAATGCTGAATTATCGGTTTTTGACTTTTTTTCATACACTAACATACTATTAAGTATAATTATGCGAACCTATATCTATTCTAATCTGCGGCAAAGCGGCCGTCAAATTTAACCTGTGGACAACCCTCCCCTATCTCCTATTGGAGGTTTCTCTGTTTTCTTTTAACTCAAATTAAAATATCGCTTCTCTGACCTTGCCCAGCCATCTTCTGAGTATCTCTCTCCCCTCTTGAATTTTAATTTTCAGGGGAGTCAACCAGGTTTTTATCCTTCCTTCCCAGCTCTTTTTCTGACTTTCAATCTGTTCTTTGGTTTCCGATTTGATTTCTTGTTTAATTTCTTGCTTTATTTCCTCTTTTTTGCTCTCGGCTTTATTTTGCAGGATTTCCATTAAGTTTTCGGCGGCGCTTTTTACTTTCTCCGGGATTTGTTTCATCGGGTTGATGACGCTGTTTTGGATTTTCTGGTAGAATTTTTCCAATTGCTCCGGATTTTTAAGAGGAGTTATCCCGCTGGCTAAGACAATTTGGCCGCCGAATGAGAATATTAAAATAAGTGGTATTAAGTATTTCATTTTTAAAAGCGAGTTTAATGATAAATGATTATTTGGTCAATGTTGGTCGTAGTGTCGTAAAGTTCGGCAATGTAGGCCTGGGTGGAATCAAGATAGATGTTGGCACCAAAAAGCGGATCGTGGACGACGTACCGGCCGTCCGCCGTCTTGTGATGGACAACAACATAATGTCCGGCCCCTCGCCCGTTGGCCCGGACAAAGACAACCACCGGATTGCCGGCGCCCAATTCCCGGTCCAGACGGAACCAATCAATCGGAGAAGCATGCGGCGGCGGACAATTCATACAGCTGATATTGTTCAGTCGATTCGGCCAGACAATCAAATCGTAGTAAAATATCGGTTCTTTAGCTAATTGACCGGGATTAATCCAGCTTCCATGATAACTTGCCACCATTGCCACCGAAGTAATAGCGCAGCCGTAATCCCCCAAAGTTGAACCGCTAATGCCGATGGTCGTGTTTTCCCAGCGCGAATCATTCTGTTTGTAATACCAATTCTCCGAAGCCCAATATTGGGCTGGCGGCTTCTGCTGGGCTTCTTTTAGGCGCGCCAGTTCGGCGGATTTCTGCTGGAGCAGCCGATTGATATCCCCCAACAAGGATTTCTTCTGGGCTTCAATATTAGCCAACATTTCCTGGTACTTCTTTTCTTCTCCTTTAGTATAATTCAAAAGAGATTTTTTGCTGTTTCTCTGACTGGCCAAAGACGCTTTCTGTTGGTTTAATTGGTCTTTAAGCGATTCCAGTTTTTGCCTTTTATCTTCTTTGGCGCTTTTATCATAACTTAACTTTTCTTTAAGGAACTTGAGTTTATCAACTTTTTCCTGAACGCCGTTCTGAAGATTTTCCAGATAGGTCACCTGATTGAAAAAATCGGAAAAATCCTCGCTTTCAAGTATTATTTGCAATTGGCTGGTCTGGTCAAATTCGGCAATGCCCTGAATAATTTTAGCCAAATTATCTTTTTGGATCAAAATATCGTTTTCGGTCTCGTCTATCCCATATTCTAATTGTAATATCTCTAAATTTTTTTGGGAAATATCATCTTCGGTAATATTGATATTAACCTGTAGTTTGCCTATCTGGGCGTCAAAAATCACTATTTGGTTATTTAAGGTCTTTATTTCTCCTTGTTTTTGGTCAATCACCCGCTGGTATTCCTGGACCTGTCTTTCTAATTCCGCTCTTTTTGCCTCCTGCTCTTGAATTTGCCGATTTATTTCGTCAATTATATTTGCCTGCGCCAGCATCGGCAACGCCAAAACCGCGGCGACGACTATTGGAAAAAATCGCCTGAAAAGCACTCCCCTTTCTTTTATAAGATTGATAAACATTACAAACTGTATTATAGCGCATTATTCGCCTTTTTAAGCCGTTTAAGCGTTTTTTCTTTACCTAAGACCTCCATCACTTCAAATGGTCCGGGAGAGGCCCTTTGGCCCGTTAGAGCGACTCTCAAAGGCCACAAGAGTTCCCCTTTGCCGTATTTTTCCGCTAAGGGCATAATTTCGTTTTCCAACGTTTCTCGGTCAAAATTCTCTATTTCGGACAACTTCTTTTCTAATAATTCAAGATTGGCCTTAGCCTCTTTTGATGCCATTTTCTTCCAAATCAGCAACTCTGGCTCATATTTCAAATCGTCCTCAAAAAAGAACTTGGTCGTTTCGCTTATTTGAGACAATTTTTTCATCCGTTCCTGCTCCAAAGCGACTACTTTTTGGGCGTAGTCAAGGTCAACATCCTTGGGCAAATACGGCAAGCATTTTTTGGTCAGTTCGTCCAAATTCATCTGGCGAATATACTGGCTATTAAACCAATTGAGCCGGTCAAGATCAAAAATCGCTCCTCCTTTATGAATTCTTTCCAGAGAAAATTCTTTGACTAATTCGTCCAATGAAAAAATTTCTTTCTCCGTTCCGGGGTTCCAGCCAAGCAAGGCCATAAAATTTATCATTGCTGACGGCAAATATCCCTCTTCTCTATATTGCCGAATAGAAACTGAATCATGCCTTTTACTCATCTTGCTTCTATCTGGACCCAAAATCAGAGGCAAATGCGCAAACTCTGGAATCGCTAAATCAAGCGCCCGATATAAAAGAATCTGCTTGGGAGTGTTGGAAATGTGGTCCTCTCCTCTGATAACGTGGCTAATTTTCATTTCGGCGTCGTCAACCACTACCCCCAAATTATACAGCGGCGTCTTTTCGTCCTTAGCGATGCTAAAATCGCCCAAGAGATCGCTCTCAAATTCAACCTTCCCCCGAATTAAATCGTTGAAAACAATTTTTTCTCTCGGCGCCCTAAAACGGATAATCCCTTTTTTCGCTTTCCCCTTTCTATGACAGATATGCTTCGGCGCCTCTTTCTTTTCCATCTGTTCCCTTTTCTCTTTTTCTAATTCTTCCTGACTGTGGTCGCAATAAAAGGCCTGGTCCGAAGCTAAGAGTTTTTTAATGTATTTCCGGTAAATTTCCGTTCTGGCGCTCTGGCGAAACGGCCCTTCGTCCCAATCAAGACCAAGCCATTTAATCCCTTCAATAATATCGTCCTCGTATTCTTTTTTGGACCGCTCTAAATCGGAATCCTCTATTCGGAGAATGAATTTGCCCTTATTTTTCCGAGCAAAGAGATAGTTATAGAGAGTTGACCGGGCTGTGCCGATATGAAAAAGACCCGTCGGGCTCGGCGCCATCCTAACTCTGATTTTTGTTTGGCCGCTTGCCATGTTTAAACCTTCAAGAAATTAGATTTATTTATTGCCTTCCCATCTCAATCAACGCCCGAGCAATGTTGTCGGCCGCTTCCAGTCGGGAAAAATTTTTGGCGTTTTCTCTCATTTTTTGAGTCGCCGCCGGGTTATCCAATATCTCTGAAATTTCGCTTAGTAAAAGATGCGGCGTGATATTATCTTGTTCCAGGACCGAAGTCGCGCCGGCCCGGGCGTAAGCAAAAGCGTTTTTTCTTTGATGATCGGAAGGCGATTTGGGAATCGGAATTAAAATGCTTGGTTTGGCGCAAGAAGCAATCTCAAAAATACTGCCGGCGCCGGCGCGAGAAATTATCAAGTCGGACAAAAAATAAGCCGAAGCCATTTGAGATTCGTTTAAAAACGGGAAAAGATGATAATTCGCCGGCAATTCTCTTATTAATCCTCTAACTCCCGCGTAATTCCTATCTCCGCATTGATGGATAACCTCATATTTATCCAAAAGGTCCGGCAAAACAGACAGAATCAATTGGTTAATCTTTTCCGCCCCCTGACTGCCGCCCAGAATAAAAATAACCGGTTTTTGGCTGGCAATATTGAAAGCGCTTTGGGCTTTCTCTCCCTTGTCCAGATTATCCGAAAGACAAGATTGTACCAATTTTAAACGGATTGGATTGCCGACTAAGGCAGTTTTCTTTTTTGAAAAATATCTTTCGGCCGACTGGAAGGAAACAGCCAGCCGTTTTGAAAATATTGCTCCAATTTGGTTAGCCAATCCTGGAATGGCGTCCGATTCGTGGGATAATACCGGAATCCGATAAAGCCAAGCGACAAAAACCGGACAAATACTGCCGCCGCCGCCCTTTGAAAAGACGACATCCGGCATCAAAACATAAAGATGCCAAAACGATTGAATCAGTCCGATGGGTATTTTTAATATATCTAGGACGGTCCAAAGCGAAAAATATCTCCTCAATTTTCCGGTAAAAATTAATTTAACCGCAATCTCCTCTCCCAATAAAACCTCTCTGTAACCGTCGTCTGAACCGATAAAAAACATCTCTAACGGCTCGGCGCCGCCGTAAATTTTCTTCAGTTGTCTGGCAACGGCAATAATGGGGAAAATATGTCCGCCAGTGCCGCCGCTGGTAAAAACTATTCTCATATTTTTAATTTTACTTAGTCTGTTTTGAAATATTAACCACTATCCCCGCCGCCGCCAGGGCGACAGCTAAAGCCGTGCCGCCATAACTGACAAAAGGCAAAGGCATGCCGGTCAACGGAATTATTCTGCAAATCGACGCTATATTAGTAAAGGCCTGGAAAAACAGCCAGCCGATAATTCCGGCGGCAACCAAATAGCCAAATTTATCCGGAGCGTTTTTAGCGATTCTCAACCCCCGCCAAGTCAAAAAAATAAACAGAAAGACCAAAAATCCGGCGCCGATAAAACCAAATTCCTCCGCAATAATAGCAAAGATGGAATCACCGATGACTTCGGGCAGATATTTCCATTTCTGAATGCTGTGTCCCAGCCCCAGCCCGAATAATCCTCCCGAACCGATGGCTAAAAGCGCCTGATTTATCTGATAACCGATGCCTTGCGGATCCATTTCAGGATGAAGGTAAACAGTCAGCCGCTTTATCCGATAAGCCGCTGTCTTTATTAAAACAAAAAAACCGGATATCGCCAATACCCCGACCGACAATAAGTAAGCCGGACTTAATTCGGCTAAAAAATAAATAACGCCGGCAATGAGTAAAATCATGAAAAAAGCGCTCATATTCGGCTGGAGAAGAACCAGCGCGCTGATAATTCCAAAAACGGCCACAAACGGAATTAAACTCTCCTTAATATTTTTTTTGACTTCTCCTTTGCGACTCAAGATGGCGGAAAAATACAGAATAAAAGCCAATTTGACAAATTCAAACGGCTGCAAAGAAATCGGGCCGACCGTTATCCATCTTCTTGCCTCATTGCCTTCGTAGCCCATCCCGGGAAGAAAAACTCCCGCCAAAAGAATCAAACTTAATATTAAAAGCGGCCAAGCGATCTTTTTCCAGAACTGGTAATTTATCCGCTGGCAGATAAAGAAACCGATTACTCCGATGGATAATCCGTAAATAATCTGATGTTTTAAATAATAATAACTTTCGCCGAAATTTTCCTGCGAGATAACCGCCGAAGCGCTTGCCAAAGCAACTAAACCAAAAATAACCAAAGCGAAAATCGCCGAAACGAAGAAGTAATCTGGCTGATGATTTTTCATAATTGATATGAGTGAGGAAATAATAAGCTGGCTTAGTTATTTGCGAAATGAGCGAGTGAAATGAAAATGTATTTTCATTTCGGAGCAAATAAGCAAATACTGCTTGTATTTCCGAGCGAATGAAATTATATCTTTTGATATAATGGTGTTAAATAATTACTTCGGCAAAAACCAAAACCAGACCGATGGCCGCCGCCACTCCGTTAATAATCCAAAAACGCATCGTAATGGTCGTTTCCGGCCAGCCCTTTCCCTGAAAATGATGATGAATCGGAGCAGACAAGAAAACTTTTTTACCCCTAATCCTTTTTGAAAGCACCTGGATAATAACCGAAAGCGATTCCACTGCCGGAATGAGAAAAATCAAAGGCAGCAGCATAAAATAATTGGTCAGCATGGCGATAATCCCTAAAGTGATACCTAAGGACATGGCGCCGGTATCGCCCATAAAAAATTTGGCGGGATAAATATTAAACCATAAAAATGCCACCAGGGCTCCGATAATCATCCCGCAAAAGGCGGCCAAATCCATTTTGCCCTGCGAAAACGCGATCGCCCCATAGACGGCGAAAGCGGTCAAAAGTATGCCGCCGGCCAAGCCGTCCAAGCCGTCGGTTTCGTTGGTTGAAAAAGCGGTGGCGACCAAAACAAAAATGAATATCGGAATATACCACCAACCAACATTGAAGTCGCCCCAAAAAGGGATATGAATCAAATCCCAATCTAATTTGACGAAAAACCACCAGGCGCCGAAAGCCGCGATAATCGTATACATCGCCAGGCGGTGCCTGACCTTTAGCCCGCCGCCGTTCGACCCGATTTTAAAAATCCCGAGGAGGTCGTCTCCTAATCCGACCAAGGCCGAAGCAACCAGCGCTCCCAAAGGCAAAAGCGTTTCTCCTCGGCTTAAAAAATTAAGGTTGCCGAAAATGTCCCCGTCTCCGATTGCGTCAATTAACCAAAAAAGAAGCGTTAAGAAAAAAACTGTCATCCAAATCAAAACCCCGCCCATTGTCGGTGTTCCTTCTTTTTTTTGATGGAACTTGGCAAAAATCGGGACTTTTTCCGTCCTGATTTGTTTGCCTAAGCGATATTTTTGAAGAAAACGAACCCAGGCCGGTGTCCAAGCCAAAGCAACCAGAAAAGAAATCGCCCCTAAAATCATAACGCGAGAAATATAAAATATGTCTGGCATAAATTTATAAAATTAATTCTGTATTTACCACCGATACGCTTTCTGGACCCAATTGATTAGTTTTTCCGTCTCTAAAAATCTTTCTTGGGCGCCCAAGATAACACTGATTAAATACTCGCTGTCCTTATCAATAACCAGAATCAAACATCCTTCTGCTTCGTCGGTATAGCCGGTTTTGCCGCCAATAACATTCGACAAGCGGTTAAGTAATTCATCGGTGTTGATTAGATGATGACGAATTTTTCCGTCAACCGAGAAAACATCTTTAGTTGATGTTTTTAAAATCTCCCAAAGAACCGGACTTTTAAAACTGTATTTGACTAAAGAAACAATATCGGAAACAGTGGAAATATTACCGACATCATAGCCGCTCGGATCGGCAAAGCGAGTGTTTCCCAATCCCAACTCTTTGGATTTTTCATTCATCAAAGCGACGAAATCCCGTCCCGTTTTTCCCCCCACCGCTTCGGCCAAAGCAACGGCGGCATCGTTGCTTGATTCAATCAAAAGAATATTTAAAAGATTTCCGGCAGTAATTTTTTCATTCTGCCTCAAGCCGCTCTGCTCTCCATAGCCATCAATCGCCTTCTGGCTGATTGAGATGATTTCGTCAGTTCCGAGATTTTCAAAAACAAGCATTGCCGTCATCAATTTGGTCAAACTGGCTATCGGTAAAACCTGCTCCGGATTTTTCTGGTAAAGAATCTTGTCTTTGTTTGAATTGAAAATTATCGCCGACTTGGCTTCTACTTCCGGATCGTTGATTTCCCAATCCCGAATCGGCAAAAAATTAGGGTTGTTCTCGGCAATGGCCAAAATTGCCGCTCGCTGAACCTGCCAAGCGGTCAGGTCAAATAAAGATGGACTCTCCGCCGCTCGAGGCAGTTTCTGCGATTCGGCCATTTGTTCTTTGACCGCCAATCCATTAAAGGGCAACTCCGCCTCCGCAAACCAAAGGCCGTCAAAAAAAGAGACCAAAGAACCGAAAACAACCGATATGGTGAGTAAAAACTTAACCAACATTTTTCTTTAAAAAATATTTTTCTAAGAAATAACATTAATGCCGACTTCTTTTAATTGCTCGGCGTCAACCGGACCGGGCGCCTCCATCATCAAGTCGCGGCCGTCGCCGGTCTTGGGAAAAGCCATCACCTCGCGAATGCTCTTTTCGTTTAAAAGAAGCATCATCAGCCGGTCCAGCCCCAGGGCGATTCCTCCGTGGGGCGGCGCGCCGTATTCAAAGGCCCTGAGCAAATGACCGAATTTTTCATTGACTTGTTTCTCACTCAAGCCGATCAATTTGAATATTTTTTCTTGGATATCCCTTTGGTGAATGCGAATGCTCCCTCCGCCAACCTCATGGCCGTTTAAGACCAAATCATGCTGCCAGGACCGGGCTTTGAGCGGGTCTTTGTCCAAGAGCGGCAAATCCTTTTCCTGCGGCGCGGTAAAAATATGGTGGCAAGCGTCATATCTTTTTTCGTCGGCGTTCCACTCAAACAGCGGCCAGTTCAAAATCCAGACAAAAGCCAGTTCATTCGGGTCGTCTTTATTCTTCCTCAAATCCGGCTTGTCGCTGTGGTATTTCCTGATCGCCTCGTCGTAGTCCATCCGCGCAAATGGCTTAAAAGTTAGCTTCTTGGACAAGGTTTTATTAAAAGAAACCAGTTCCTGAATAATTTTAAGATAAAGTTTTTCAATCAGGTCCAGAATCATTTCCTGATTGACAAAAGACATCTCCAGGTCCAACTGGGTAAATTCCGGCTGGCGTTCGCCCCGCAAGTCCTCGTCCCTGAAACAGCGGACAATTTGAAAATACCTTTCCAGGCCGGCCACCATCAAAATCTGCTTAAATTGCTGGGGCGACTGCGGCAAAGCGTAAAATTCGCCCGGGTGGAGCCGGCTGGGCACGATAAAATCCCGTGCCCCTTCCGGCGTTGATTTGGTCAACACTGGCGTTTCCACCTCGGTAAATCCCTGTTTGTCTAAAAAGTCGCGAATCAGCTTAATCACCTTGTGCCGGACAACCAAATTTCTCCTCATTTTCGGCCGGCGCAAGTCCAGATAGCGGTACTTCAGCCGCAGTTCTTCATTGACTTCGGCTTCGTCGCTGATCTCAAACGGCGGCGTGGCGCTTGGATTTAAAATCTTCAAATCCCTGACTTCAACTTCCACTCCGCCAGTCGGAATTTTATCATTGACCATTTTATCCGGCCGTTTCTTGACCTTGCCGATTACTTCAATCACCCACTCGCTCCGCAGTTTGCCGGCTTCCTCATAAACCATTCGGTTGTCCGGCAAAAAAACCAACTGGACCAATCCGCTGCGGTCGCGCAGGTCTACAAAAATTAATTGGCCATGGTCTCGGCGATTGTGGACCCAGCCGGACAATTTGACTTCTTCCCCGATTTTTTCAATTGTCTTCGCCGATAAAATCCTCATATCCCTGATATATTATCATTTCCGCCTTAAACAGGCAATGTTGATAAGGAAAAAACAAAAAGGCGGGGCAATTCGTTCTGCCCCGCCAGTTTATATCGGATTATAACACCTCTCCGCCGGGACCAAATTGATCCCGATCAAATAATCTGTTCTTTTTCGCGATTTCGCTCTTCAACTCTTTGACCCAGGAATAAACCGTCTCTTTGTTTGGACCGGCCGCTTTTTCCTCTTGGCTCCGGGCTTGAATGAGATTATCACCTTTCTCCCTCGGAAAGAGATTGAAACAAGAAAGAGTACGATCCCATCCTTTTCTTTGAACCCAGATAGAAGTAACCCCATCTGGAGACGTAATAGCTAAATCCTTCTGTTGCTGCCGAACGCGACGCAAGAGAGATATTGCCTCGTCACTATTCAACTCGGCAATGTCTCTAATAACTCTGAACGGAAAGACAACTGGAGAAATCACCTTATATTGACGGTTTTCTCTGTCTAGTACCGCCCGCCAAAAAGTCGGCGGTATCATGGGAAGAAAGTGGATATGAAAATGCTCTAATGTCTTTCCCATCCCCTGATACCAGAAGATCAGAGTGTTTTCCGAGTGGAAAAACCCGATCAACTCTTTGAGGATATCGAACAAATCCTCAAGCAAAGAGTCGGTTATGTCGGTGAATTCCCTTATCCGGTGTTCTCTGGGAATTATAGTCAAATGTCCCCGACAGGTCGGGAATAGATTATGAATAGCGCGCATTCCTAATTTTTCCCGAACCAACAACTTTTTCATATTTTTCTCGTTGCAATACGGACAGTATTTTTTCACCATCTCAATCCCCCCCCTTTTTTTTGAAAGCGGTTATTAAATAAAAAATCCCTAATTTTTAAAGAATGAGACCCCTGAAAAACCCTCCAAGAAATGATATAATGGAGACATAGAATAATCAATCAATAACACCTCTATGTTTACTCCATTAAACCATCAACAGAGTTTTTCAAGCATTGAATTAAGCTCTTTATCAAAAAGCCGAACAGCCAAGTTCTTAGACGAGGTCAATAAGTTAATCAATTGGAAAGAAATTGAGGATATCCTTCAATCGCTCTATTGCCACAACAATGGTCGGCCAGCATTCTCTCCAATCACTCTAATTAGAGGCCTACTCTTAGAACAGTGGTATCGGCTCTCGGACAGAGCTTTGGAAGAAGAATTAAAGGATAGACTCTCCTTCCGAAACTTTGTCGGATTGAAAAGCGATCAGGACTCCCCGGACGAAACCACCTTTGTCAGATTCAGGCAAAAACTACAAGAACGTCACTTAGAAGAACAACTATTCAATCTCATCAGAGACCAATTAAGAAAAGATAATCTTGAAGTGAAAGAAGGTAAGTGTGTTCTAACCGACGCTTCAATCATAGAATCGCCCTACGGCAAAGAATCGAAAGGCAAAGACGGCAACGGGGATTTCATTCAAAGGAAAAACAAAGTAATCAAAGGATACAAAACCCATGTCGTGGCCAACCAGAAGGACAACTTGATTGAAACAGCGACTCTAACCGTGGCCAGCTGTCATGAATCAAGGTTTCTGGAACAAACACTGGCTCAAGTGAACGGGAAAATCAATTCGGTCATCGCTGATAAGGGTTACGCTTCCAAACAAAGAAAGAGAGAGTTTAAGCAAAAGAATATCTACTGCGGCATTTTGGAAAAACGAGAAAAAGGACAATTTAAACTTAGTCGGAAACAGAAGATTAAGAATCAACGGTTAATCAAAATCAGAGCCAAGGTTGAAAGAATCTTTGCGGTGGTTAAAAAGCATTATCGCTGGAACAGAGTAAGATATTTTGGTTTAAGGAACAACACTTCCCATATGTGGTATCTCTACACCGCCTACAATCTTCAGTTGGTCGCTTTAAAAACCATTAACTCTTCTTAACAATTCCGGGGCGGATTGCGTCTTTTTGCGGAAAAACAGAGTTTCCAGCAGACTAAACAAGAGAAAAAAGACTTAATCCATCCTTGAATTGGAACAATTTAAGGATAAGTTAGTCGAAGATTCTCCGACTGAGAGAATTATTTAAAAAGGTTAGGGTTTTTCAGGGGTCTCCTATTGACGGTATAATAACAAAAAAATATGAAATTGTCAAGGGAAAATGGCTTAATTACCGGAATAATTTCTTGGCTTCTCCCCAAAAAGCATCGTTTCTCTGTACTTTCCGCTGGTACCACCATTCCACTCCCCATAAGTAGACCTCGTCAAAGCCGGTTCTTTTGGTATACTCTATCACCTCTTTGAACATATCCAAATCCATTGATTTTCCTTGTTCTTTTATTGACGTCTCATAAATCATTTTCGGACCCCAGGGTTCGGCCTGAAGCTCAATTAAAACAATTTTGTCTATGCCGGTAAGCCACTTAGTCAGTTTTTCCCTTTTATAATAAAAGCCGGGCGGAATCGGATATCTGAAATGGCCCAAAAAATCGCTCCAGATCATCCGATAAAGCGACGTTCCCAAGATATCGGCTTTGAGCGCCGGCTTAGTCCAATCGCTTAATTCGCCGCTGGTTGTCAGCATCACTGGTCTCCTAACTAAATCCAGCCTTCTGACTAAAGCGATCTCCTCGTCTAAAAATCCTTCATCTAATTTTGGGCATTCGCCAAAACTCTTTAAAAACGGTTCGTTCTCCACTTGCCAGACCTTGATGGCATTTTCATCTTTGTAGTGCTCAACCACCATAGAAAGCATCCTTAGAACTTTTTCCTCCTGTTTTGCTTCGGGCAAGCTCTTGACCCAGTCAGGAACATAGCACTCCGGCCAGCGCGGCAAACGGCGACCGACAGCCAAGATAATCTCGGCGCCTCTTTTACTCGCTTCCCTCACCTGCCAATCCAAATCGTCAAAATAAAATTGGTTGTCTTGAGGTTCTATCCCCGGCCAATAGGCAATTAAACGCAGTTTTCTGACCCCTAAATCGTCTAAAATCGCCGAATACGCTTCCCGCCAGTCAATTCCCATCTGCTCGGCAAACGGCTGGCTAAAAGTTACGCCAAAAGTCACGGTTGACTCTTTCGGCAAAACGCCGCTGAAAATATACCAGACAAAGGCGATAAAAACGACTATCAGGAAAAACAAAAGGATTTTTATTACCCGAAAAGGATTCAGGATGTCGCGAAAAAAATTCATACTACCAAGCCAAGATTGCCAGACCGGCGCCAATAAAGACAATGGCGGCGATCTTTTGGAAAATGGCCTCCTTGTTTATTTGTTCTTTAATTATTTGGGG
>Ga0100388_10000892_pt1 | contig 26683 bp, 26 predicted proteins | sample CryGeymeta201512_FD_81536 | JGI IMG/M metagenome (GOLD analysis project Ga0100388, IMG submission 81536) | Groundwater microbial communities from Crystal Geyser aquifers in Utah, USA - Crystal Geyser metaG 2015-12 | ecosystem: Environmental > Aquatic > Deep subsurface > Groundwater | place... | reverse complement strand
TTGACTTAACCATTGCCGCTGAAGGGAATATCTCGATTTTGGGATTGACGCCACCGGCGCCTTTTCCTTTAGGGAGTAATACTAATTTAAAAGGTGCCCAACTAATCAACGATGTTAAAGAAAAACAAGCTCGGATTGCCTATGTATATACAAATCCGTCAAACGAACTTTCCTCAGTCTTACAGATACAGTTGCGGATCAAAGGAACAGCTCCCGGCAGCGGTAAATTAGTGATTAATAAGGAAAAAACTGAAATTGCCGGTATTGCTATAGGTAATATCTTTGAATTAGGATTGGTTGATGAGACAAGTTATTCAGTTAGTGGTCAAGCCGGGCCTTCGGTCACCCTGCAAATTTCGCCAAAAACAACCCAAAAAGAAGTCGGTGAGGCGTTTCCTTTGACTTTTCAAATAGTCAATACTCCCGAAGGCAAAGGAATTTCCGCTTTTACTATCAATTTAAGCTACGACAAAGATTTACTTGAGATTATCAGTGTAGGCGACCCTATTGATGCGGTTACCAATGGTGACAAAGATAAGTTTACTCAAGGCAAAAAGGAAATTAATCAAAATAAAGGTGAGATTATCTTAAGTTATCTTTCAACGGTTGCTCAAGATCAACTTCCTAAAAAACCCAAAATAGAGATTCAGGTAAAAGGGAAAAAAACGGGAACTGGGGAGTTTAAGATTGTTTCGGCTCAAGTTACCGGCAATATCTCCGAAAATGAGTATCAGACATCGATAGAAAATGCTTCTTATGACATTGTTTCAGACGGCGGGCCAACTAACACACCGGTGCCAACGGGTGGGACCGACGGAAATGTCAAACTTAATTTGAAACTAAAATTTCAAGGAATTTTGGGAAAGCCGGCCGATGCTTTAAATAAAATGGCGGTCAAAATAAAATTACTTAATGAATTAACAGAAACGGCAACCGATTATAAATCAGCTGATTTTACCGCTGATGATAAAGGAGTATGGTCGGGTAATACCAGTTTTAATATTGACGTCAACGCCAAATATATTTTATATGTCAAAGGCCCTTATCATATCCAGAAAAAAATCTGCGATGAAAAGCCGACCGAGACAGCTGATGGCACCTATAGTTGTATTAAAGGTAATATTTCCTTGAAAAAAGGGTATAACGATGTTTTTGATCTTACCGGCATTATTTTACTGGTTGGTGATCTGCCTGATCAAAATGGCGCGGTTGATGCTTATGATGTCTCATTGGTTAGAAATAATCTGGGGAAGACAGATGAAACCAGCGTGGCCAACTCCGATGTCAACCGCGACGGAATTGTCGACACCCAAGACTACTCTTCGATAATTGCCGCTTTATCAATTAAGCAGGATGAAGAATAAAATGGAAAACAACCAATCTAATAAAAAAATTTTCATCTATCTTCTGATAATGTTTTTTGCTTTTTTTATCGGAACGAGTATTTTTTTGATTTTAAATAATAAACCCCAACCGCCGTCTGAAAAGGAAACAGCGACAGCGCCAACAGTTATTCCACCAGCCGAAGTTAAATCGACCGAAGGAGCTCTAAGTTTAATCCTTGATCAAGAAGACAAAACATCATTTCCCAAGGACAAAGAAATAACGATTAATTTAGAAGCTGATTCGATGGAGAAAAATATCTCCGGTTATGATGTTGTTATATCCTATGATCCTTTGGCTTTTGAGTTTGTTAAAGCCACCTCGCTCCTTACCGATTTTAACATTTATAGTTATAAAAAAGAAAGCTATCTGGCTTTTGTAGGAACAAAGACGCTTCAGAGCCAAGCACCATCGGTTTTTGACAAGACAAAGATTATGAGTCTAATTTTTAGGCCGCTAAAAGCCGGCCAGTTTGACTTTGTTTTAAAACCCGTCATTAACAAAGACAACACCAATTTTATTACTGATGAAACCGAAACGCTCAACCCAGCTTTAAACGAATTAAAGGTTGAAATTTATTAAAAAATGAATGAAAAATCTCTTTAAAATTTTTCTATCAATCTCTACTTTTGTTTTTGTTCTTCCCTTGATTTTGAATGTTGAAGCGGCGTCTTTGAACTTTGATAAAACTACGGTATCAGTTGCCAATAGCGGTACTTTTCAGATTAGCGTTACTGTTGATCCGGCTGGTGAAGGAATGAATGGGACTGACGTCTATGTTAGTTATGATGCCTCTGTTCTTAAAGCAACCGCTGTTTCTGCAGGGTCGCTTTTTCCCTATGTTTTTAATGATATTGCCACATCAGGAAAGGTCTATATTGCGGGCACGGTAACTGATCCAGCCAGTTCGATTTCTACCTCAGGGACAGTGGCGACGATTACTTTTCAGGGTTTAAAAGATGGAACAACGACCTTGTCTTTTGACTGTTCTACCTCCAAAATCGTTAAAGACGACACCCAAGTTACTAATATTTTAAACTGTTCCCAGAACGGCAGCTGCGCGGTGACGGTCGGTAGCGGTGGAGGCACCAATCCAACGCCGACTCCCGGGTCAGGAGGACAACTTCCCACAAGCGGAGTTATTGATAATGTGATAAAATTTGCTGTACCAGGAGTAATACTATTAATATTAGGAAGTGCGTTGAGATTAGTACTTTGATAAACAGTTAAATCTTAAATGTTAAAGGTTAAATAATTCTTAAACTGTTAAATATTAAACTAATAATATTTTTCTTGTTTAACTGTTTAATCTTTAATATTTTTTTAAGATTTAATATTTAATCTTTAAGATTTTATCTTATGAATAATCCTGTTCTAACAAAAATTTTGGCAATCATAATCGGTTTAATTATATTTGTCATTCTTGTTTTTGCTGCTTTCAAGATCTTTGGCACCAGGGCGGCTGATTTAGAGCCGGCTGACGTTGTTGTTTCCAACATTGAAAAAAATTCCGCTCAACTGTCTTGGGTGACCGGAGTGGAAACCCAAGCGGTTATTGAATACGGCACTTCGCCGACAGCCTTAAATTTTTTTGCTCCAGAAGCAACCAAAGGGAAAACCCATTCGCTTGATCTGACTTTGCTTTCACCGTCAACCACTTATTATTTTGATGTTAGAATCGGCGACAAAAAATATGACAACGGCGGCGTGCCTTGGACGTTTACAACTAAAGGAGCGGAGAAATCAGTGATGCCAACGCCCTCTCCGACTACCGGCACTCAACCAACGCCAATACAAACACTTCATATTCCCGATGGAACTGAGGGTTGCACGGAAACTGACTGCGCTAAAATTAAGGAAAAATTAGGAAAAGGTTGTTCGACCCAGGACTATTTTAAATGCCTGCGGAAGCTGACGCCAACTCCGTAGAATATACTTCTATTTGTCATTTCAAAGGAGTGAAACGACTGAGAAATCTAGCGAAGCGTAATTCTTTTTTACGCTCCCAGGAGTTTATCCCGAGCGTAGCCGAGGGAGTCGCTAGATTCCTCACTTCGTTCGGAATAACAAGAAAAGGAATTATATTATTCCTCCAGTTAAGCTAAGAGGAACAAGCAGCTTAAATATGAACATTACTGTTGGTTGAAAGATACCGTTCAACATTGACGAACCTGCGATTGGTACTATTAATAAGAGCAAAAACAACATTCCCCATCTTTCTAACCCGTACCATTCTTGAGCTTTTTCTTTTGGCAAAATTCCAGCGACGATTTTAAACCCGTCCAAAGGATGAATCGGCAGTAAATTAAAAACTCCCAGAACCAAGTTCATCTGGATCATCGGCAAAAAAATAAACATACCTATAGTGATTAAAAAATTAAGTTCAAATAATATTAACAATCTTAATAGTATAGAAAGTAATATAGCCAAGATAAAGTTTGACACCGGACCGGCAATTGAGATAAGGGCCGCGTCCTTTTGGGGATTTTTTAAGTTGTAAGGATCAAACTGAACCGGTTTGCCCCAGCCAAAGCCGAAAAGGAGTAAAAACAGCATTCCCATGTTATCAATGTGAACTCGGGGATCAAGTTTTAGGCGGCCTTGAAGCCTTGGAGTAGGATCGCCGAGATAGTCAGCCACATAGGCATGGGAAAATTCATGAATAGCAATAGCGATTAATAGAGAAATTATATAAACAGCAAAAAGAAGAGGATTGGTGAATAAATAAGATAACATATTATTGTTTTTATAACTTTAATATGATATCATAAAAAACTTATGAATACCTGTTATCATTGCGGGAAAACCGTCCTTTTCGGCCGATCACATACTCACCACCGCGGTGTTGCCGGAGGCAGGTGGAAAAAACGAGCACCGAAGACCCAAAGAATTTTTAGAGTCAACTTTGTCCGCTTGTCAATCATTGAAAACAGAAAAGAAAAACGGGTTAAGCTGTGTGCCAACTGTTTAAAAAGGGTAAGAAAAGACATGAGGGACGGGAAAAAGCCGTTTGTTCAGCTCAAATCTACTTTGACGAGTTCGCCTTCTTCTTCTTTAAAAACCGGTTGATTTTGCTCGAGAGATCTTTGGGTAAAAATTACTCCCTGCAGATGATCAATTTCGTGTTGAATTATTGTGGCCTCAAAGCCTTGGAACCACTTCTTCCTCACCCCCGGAGTGAGGTCTTGGTATTCGAGTAATATTTTTTTTGCCCGTTTGACAGGGCCCCAGATTCTGGGAATTGATAAACAGCCTTCGAGCTTAACCGGTTTACGTTTGTTTTTAGTTGAACTAGTTTTAACTAGCTTTGACGAACTTTGACTAATTTTAACTATTTTCGGGTTGATAAAGACCTTGATTTTGGCTTTTTCTGACGGTTTAATGATAAAGATAGAAAGATCAACTCCGACCTGGTTGGCTGATAACCCGACACCTTTAGGATCATTTTGGGCAAGGAGGATTTTTTCCATATCGATTAGGAGTTTTTTTATTTTGTCGTCGATTTTTTCCACCCTACGGGTAGAAGATGAAAGGATTTTGTCCGGAACTGATATGATTTTGAGCATAAGATATTATATAATTTAAACACCTCCTTGTCATTCCGAAGGAGCGGAGCGACTGAGGAATCTAGTGAACGAAGTGAACGTAATTTGACTAATAAATAATATGAAGCTATCTTTATCTATCGCCACTTATAACGAGGAGAAAAATATTCACTACCCTCTGGATAGCGCTTATGATCTGGTCGATGAGGTTGTTATTGTTGACGGCGGGTCGACGGACCGAACAGCAGAAATAGCTCAATCTTACGGCAAGAAAGTCAGAATAATCAATGTTGATAATGTAAAAATGTTTCATAAAAATAAACAAAAGGCGATCGAGGCGGCCAGAGGAGACTGGATTTTGCAGTTGGATGCGGATGAAGAGCTTAGTCCAGAATTGAAGAATGAAATCAAATTAGTGACGGGGCCTGTCTCGAGTTCATTCCCGTCGGTGCTCGCTTCGAACAATACCCCTCGACTGCCTGCCTGCCGGCAGGCAAGGCGCGCCGCCGGGACCCTTTCCTTTCGACACCCGTCACTAGTGGCATACTGGTTGCCCCGCAAAAACTGGTTTTTGACGAGATTTTTGGAAAAAGGCGGACAGTATCCAGATTATACGATTCGTCTTTACAAAAACGGCGTTGCCAAATTTCCCTGTAAAGACGTTCATGAAAATGTGGAGATAATAGATCCGAAAAATAGTTCTCGACAAGCTCGAACTATAAATAATTATCTTTCGAGCGAACGAAGTGAGTCGAGAAATATTGGCTATCTACAAAACCCTATCCTGCATTATGCCGACCCTGATTTCTCAAGGTATTTAATGCGCTGGGATCGCTACACCAGCTTGGAAGTGGAAAAGATGCCGAAAGATACCAAGCTCGGCCTTTTTAACTATATCATCTGGAAACCGAAAATTACTTTTTTGATGATGTACTTCCGCCACAAAGGCTTCATGGATGGATTTCCGGGGTTTGTCTTTGCACTGTTTTCAAGTATCAGATTCTGGGGGATTTATATTAAATGGCGGGCTAGACGCCAATCTTAAATTCCACCACTTCTCCCTCTTTCATTTCATAATCGCGTCCTACCGTTTGCACCAGTCCTTGTTCTCGGGCTTTGGTCCAGCCGCCGGTGTCAACGAATTTCTGGTAGGGGATGACGTCGGCTTTGATGAATTTTTTTTCAAAATCAGTGTGAATTGTCCCGGCCGCCTGTGGCGCCAGCCAGCCTTTTTTGATTGTCCAGGCCCGGGCCTCAATAACTCCAGCTGTCAGAAAGGAAATCAATCCCAAAATTTCATAAGCTTTTTTAATAAGACGGTTTAAACCTGATTCTTCCAGTCCAAATCCTTTTAGATATTCTTTCTGTTCCACCGGCGAAAAAGCAACGACCTCCGCCTCCATTTTAGCACAGAGATAGAGATAATTATTTGATAATGATTTAATAATTTCTTTAATTTTCTTTTTTGTTTCTTCCTGATTTTGCAGTTGCTGTTCCGAAACATTAAAGACATAAATTACCGGTTTTGAAGTTAAAAGGTTTAAAGGTTTTAAAGATAATAATTCTTCTTTGTCTAAAATTTGCTGGCGGACAGGAACTTCTTTATCCAACTGTTCTTTGATTTTTCGCACCACTTCGTAGGTGGCAAAAGCTTCTTTCGGAGCCGAAGTTCCCTTTGGCTCCTTTTGTTTATTAACAGTTTCCAGATCGGCAAGAATTAACTCTGTTTCGATCGTTTTTATATCGTCAACAGGATTTATTTTGTCAGAGACATGGACAACGTTACCATCTTCAAAGAGCCGGACGACATGAACGATTGCCTCAACTTCCCGGATGTGGGAAAGAAATTTGTTACCTAATCCTTCGCCTTTTGAAGCTCCGCGGACCAGTCCGGCAATATCATAAAATTCGACAACAGCGGGAACAATTTTGGTTGTTTCAACAATTTTTGCCAGAACAGGAAGCCGTTCATCAGGCACTTCTATTATTCCTACATTTGGTTCAATCGTACAGAAGGGATAGTTAGCAACATTAGCCACCTGTTTTTTTAATAGGGCATTAAAAAGCGTTGATTTTCCGACGTTTGGTAAACCGACGATCCCAATCGAAAACTTCATAGAAGAATATTATAACAGGAAGATAATTTCTAATTATTCTAATTGTTCTAATTGACCTAATCAAGCTCCAATTTCCAAATCCCAATTAGTATTTGAGTATTGGTCATTATTTAGATCAATTAGAAATTAGATTAATTAGGTCAATTTGTTCAAGTTTTCCTTCCGTATTTTTCTTTGAATAATAAAATAATTATTACCAAAGCCAATAAACCGAGACCGGCAAATTCGAGATACTGCGGCCAGAAGATAATAGTTACAACTAGTCCGTCTGACGACGGTTGGTTAGAATTAGTTGAACTAGTTTTAACTAATTTCCATCCATTCGCCCAGTTGTTGACTAAGACGTGGGGAAGAATTTTCCCGTTGGTAATCGCAATCCAGCCGGAGTTGTATGATTGATACAAAGTTAACGTGGAATTACTATCAGTATTAATATCTTGAGTTTTTACTGAATAAGTAAAGTAATTAGGATGATTAACCTCAATTCCTTCAGTCAGATTCTCTGAGGGGTGATTTTCATAACTATTTTTTACTACTTTTATATCTGTTAACAGTCTGTATGGAATTGGATTTACACCTACATGACTGATTATATTATCACTGGTTTCTTCTCCCAAAGAATAGTTATCAAAATGCAGATTGTAACCCAAGCCGTACCTTTCTCTCGGAGGAATAATAAAATAAGAATCATCGGAAGCGGTATTAAGATAGTTTTGCGAATCGCTAGAATTATAAGCGTTGTTAAACAATGAAAAAAACAGACCTCGTCCTTTGAGATTTTGATTTTTTATTAATATTAGATAACCATATTTTTGAGACAACCAGGAAAGACTGATGTCAAAACAGTTGCTATTTCCGGTTGATATCAATTCAAGACCGGTTGGGACTATTTTTTTGTCAATTTTGCCATTTTGAAACTGATCGCAGCTTTTAAGCGGTTCATAGAGATAGCTATTATCATTGTTACTGTCATAACTGTAATAACCACCCGTTTTCGGTATAACAATTTTTATAGTTTGTTCTTCTTGAGGAGCTAAATTAACTACGGTTTCTTTATTGGTAAAATCCTTTACAAGATTGATTTTTGAGTCATTAATATAAAAACTGGGTATATTTAAGGAGGTTTTGAGCAGGTTGTTTTTATCATAATCTGTTATTTCACCGGCATCTATTTTAGGGATAATTAATTGGTCGCCATAAACTGAAGCAGGAATTTTTTCCGAAAAAACAATGAATCCGGCAGAATCTTGAGTAATTTCTAAACCATCTTCATTTTTTCCTCTTCCGGTAAACAGAGTTCTAAAAGGGTAATAGATCGAAGACAAAACGTTTTTATCATCTGTCACATAGGTTTTATACTGGGCAAAGGCCGTATCATAGTCGTTCCATTGATAAATAGGGGAGATGTTCGGTAGATTTCGATCTAGAGAAGTATATTCTTTATTAGTTGCGTTATTAAACTCATAAACATTAACGTTGCCAAACGTTCCAACCAAACTTAGATCGGGAATCTTATTTAAAAGGTCGGCTAATTTATCTTTGTCTAGTGCCTGACCCGAGACGACGTTATTATCGACGATCAACCACTTTACGTCATATTTTGTTAAAACATTCTCGGTCTGAATCGGGTCGTTAGAATAAGTCGCCTTGTAAATCTCCCAAAAATAATTTTCGCTATTTTTGTCCCAGACGTCAAAAGCCCGATCAAGGATCGGCTGTTCGATTCCATACCAGAGAAATCCTGAACCGCGGTAACCCCAGTTATAAAATTCCCAGCCGCTAGGCGAATACTGGGGAAAATTTGCGATTCGACCGTCTCCCTGGTTTTTGAAGTAATCAAAAAGATCAAAATATTCCTTTGGTATAGCTACTTTTAAGTTGGGATAAATAAAATTACCCTGCCAGACTGGTAGGACAATGATAACTTGCAATAAAAAAATTATTGTCATGAAAAAATAAATAAAAAAATCTGTCTTAAATAGTTTTTTTAATAAATTGGTTAAAGCCTGAATTCCAAAGGCAAAAAATATACTTTCAATCAAGAGCAGACTGTTGGAAAATTTAGTAAAGGGGTTGCGAAAAACCTGGTCAAAAAGAGATGATTTTCTTAATATGTCATTCAAAAATCTAAAAGGAAAAGTATTGATAGCAATCAGGGAGAAGAAAATTATAAACAAAATAATCAAGGCATAATTACTTTTTTTTCTTACGTTCGTTATTATTCCGACAATAACAACTGAAAATAAACTTAGTCCAAAAGCTACAGTCCATGGGTTATTAAAATAATTACGCCATATTTCCATCAAATAACCGTAGTTTTGTGGCGAAATCTGGTCGGTAAAGCTGAATAAAAAGCCTTTTAGTAAAAGAGTATCTATCAATCCTCCGTACTCGACATTTTTTAAATAAATATCCAGACTGTAAAGTAAGTTGGAATAAGCATTCAGTTGAGAGCCGATGTTATTTATTGAGTAGTAGAGAAAGGGCAGTATCCAAAATAGATTACATAATAATACGAGTAATATTATAGTCAATATTTTTTGCCAACTAACTTTTTTGATCAAACTAATAAGAATAACTCCAAGAAGAAAACCATAAACGATAAAAAGCGGCGGTATATAAAATTGAGCTGTTCCTAAAAGATGAATAACAATAAGAAAAAAAAGATTTTTTCTATCCGTTTTATAAGCATATCTATAAACAGAATATATCATCCACGGCATCAGGCCGTAATGAGTCATAAAAGCTTCGTAGGGAAGATAGAAAATCTGCACGGTGGCGATGTGCAATAGATAAAAAACAGCTCCAAAAAAGGAAGATATGAGGTTGATTTTATGGTCGAAGTCTTTTAGAAAGACATTTTTCAGAAGAAAAAACACTCCGAAAGGGCCGGCAAGGATCATCAATAGCGCATAAATTTTTCTGATAGTTTGAAGAGGGACAATTAGAGAGATGATGAATAAGAGTAGTTCCCGAAAAAACTCGGTGGCGTGACCATTGCCAGCAGGAAGCCCTAAACCTTGATATTCCTGCCAGGATGAGAAAAGCGACCTTTTAATATTAGCGGCAAAATTAAATTCCGGATGAAGGTTGTCCCAACCGGTAAACCAGAAGTTGCCTGAAAGATTAGTTAAATAGATGCTGATGCCAATAACAGCGATGAAAATAATAGGAAGAAGCCGGCTGAATTTTATTTTCTCCATAATCGATTCTAATTGTCTATAATATATTCTATCATTATGGAGGCTGCTTTTAATATTGTCCGCAATCAATTTGACAAGATTATCCTTGTTCTAATTGGTTGGTTTTTTACCCTGCTTTTTTTTGTTTGGGTTTTAACAAATATTGTTCGGACAAATAATTATTATCTTTGGTTTTTAACGATTCCCCTAAGTTTGGTTACTTCTATTTTTGTCGTTAAGAATTATGAATTTAATTTAGATAAAACAAGAAAGATAAATTGGCTGGCTTATAGCGTGCTTGTCTTCTTATTGATTCTGGTGTTTTTTTATTATCTTGAGCCGGTAATTCGTTACCCGTTGTCAACAGTAGGCATTCCTAACAAGGACTTGCACGACGGAATCAGTGTCTTTATTGCCGATCATGGATATGCTCCTCCCGACACAGCTAAGTTTGCCGAAAATTTTTATATTTTAAGTTCTCAGAACGGTCTTTACTTAGGTTATCCGAATCTCTTGCATTCTTTTTCTGCCTTACTGTTAAAGGCTGGCATTGGTCCTTTTCAGGCAACCTGGATAGCCGTATCAATAGGTTTGTTTTTTGCTTCTTTGGCTGTGTTTTTGCTTTCAAGGTTTATTTATCGGGACGATCTTTTTTCAGCTCTCTTAGGCGGGTTTTTTGCCATATCTAGCTTTCGTATTCCTTATGCTGGAGTTGCTTCAATTCCAATGCTTTTCTCGCTTATTTTGCTTTTGCCTTCACTACTGTTTTTTTTAGTTAGTTTAGAGTCAGAAAACAGGCAAAGATTGAATTTTATCCTTCCCTCGATCTGTATCTCTATTTTGGCGGTTTCGTACGGGGGAACCGTGTTACTGTTTTTCGGAATCTTACTGATTTTATTAATATTATTATTTTTGTTCAAACAAAAAGAAAAAGGATTGAATTTAACGAGATTAATCTTATTTTCTCTACCTTTATTAATATTCTGCTTATTCTTTCTCAAAAGAATTTACTGGCAAAATACTTTTCCCACGATAAAAGATTTTGATCCCTATGAGCTTTCGCAAAGACTTTTACCCTTGGACCAACCGCTTTATATGATTGTACTAGTTATTTCAGTTATTACTTATCTCTACGAGACAATAAAGAGAAAAATAATTAACCAACAAACGAAAGAAGAGATTTATAGAGTTTTTTTCTTTGTCTTGGTTATCTTATTTTTTGCACCGATAGGCTTCTACTTTATTTTTAGTAGTTTGAACTTTCAAAAGATGATGAGATTGGCTTTAGTGCAGCCTTTTTTATTTATCTTTTTTTTAGGATACGCAATATATTTATTAAAAAAACCATGGCGGTATATTCTAATTGCGGTTATTCTATTGTTTGGTTTAATAATAAGACCTAATCTGTCTTTTTATCAAGTAGTTAGTCCTGAGGTTAGAGAGTCTTTCTACAATCAGAGCGACAAGAATAAGTCCTTTACTTTACTTTCTCACTGGCGGTTGATATTAAACGACCAGATCTGGTCAAAAGATATATTTGATGGCTTAACATGGCTTAAAAACCATCAGGTTAAAAACAAGGTTCTTTTGTGGGATGAAAGGGGATGGACCGAGGAAACAGTTGCCAACTGGGGATCGATTTATTTGAGAAAAAAGATCATCAGGCCGAGCGAGCTGGGAATAAAAAATCTGCAGCTTGATTATTACAATCTTAACTTAATTAACAATAGGGGATTAGTGGTTTTTTTAATTGCTCCATCTGAAAAAAGCTTAGATCAATATAAGTCTATTTCTGGTTCAATCAATCTATTTTCACAAGGACAGGTTTTTCTTTATCAACTGCCATAAAAAAACGCAGCCAAAAGGCTGCGTTTTATTGATTCAAATTAAATTAACTCAATCAGACCATCCTTTGCCTTGGACTAATTTAAACTGACTTTTATCTTCAATCCAAAGTCCAGCGACTAACGAATCAGCGTTAGGATCTTCGGCTAAATACTTTGAAAACTCTTCTGCTGTAAGTGCACGAGCTAAACCTTTAAAATATCCTTCGACCTTTTCAGGTAAACATACAGCGTTAATTGGTCTGATGACCGCTTGGACAGCATCTTTAAAGACGGCATGGCCATATCCCGCCTTATACATTTTTCCGTCCCATGAGGTACCGTGAGCTTTAAAACTATCAGCATACTGACCAAAACCGACATTAACTCGATCAACATTATTACCAAAATCATATATTTCGTTTTCTCTTAACGGTTGACCGTTACCGTCTACATAAGCACCGTCGGCCTTAAAATCCGTTTTTAAAGCAAAAGCATCCATGACCCAAGTATCCCATTTTACTTCACCGCTCGCTTGATCAACATAAAGATCTTTTCTCCAGTATTCTTTATTACCGCCAAACATAGAAGCGGCAACTTCTGCTGTCTGCGGCCAGTTTTCCGGTAATCCTAACTCTTTGATGCCATTTTGTCTTACTGTTTCTGCTAAGGGTTTATTCGGTTGACTTGAAAGGTCTGCTCCAAGTCTTGGCGCGGGTTGACTTCCTGCAGCATCAGCATTCATTGATGGAAAAGATATGTTGACATGTAATGCTCTTGCAATTTCAGATAGTCCTAACACACCGCCAAATTTCAATACGTCTCTTCTACTTAATCCTCCTTTTTTAGGTTCTGTCATTGATTATTTCACCCCCTTTTATTCAGCTATAATTAATTTGTAAATTTTTATGTTTCAGATTTAATTCTATTTTAGGCAAAAAAACGCCTTTTTTCTTATAAATAAAGATTTTATTGTATTGTCTGCTGATTTTATTCCAACTTCTTAACTTTCTGAGATTTGAAGAAAAGTTAATAAGTTGTTTTTGGTATTTCCTATCAAAAATAATTTTTTTAACGGTTGCTTTTAAAACAGCCGGATTTATTTCTATAAAAAGCTCGTCTTGGTTTAGGCCAGACAAAGCTAAAGCTTTTTCAAAATCAGCTGATTTTGTATAGTCTTTAAGTTCTTTTGACAAAATTATTGGTTTAGCAAATGATAACGCCAAAGAAAAAGGACCGGAGGAAGAAACAAACTCACGATAGGGAACAAGGCAAAGATCAGCTGCAGCATAGTAATCAATGATTTTTTCTTCCGGGACAAAACCAGTTACCCTGATTCTTTTATTTTTTGAAGCCGAGTTTATTATTAACTGATAGTATCTATCGTAATGAGATTTTCCGGCCTGCGCCTGACTATAGCCTCCGGCAATAACCAATCTAATAGTTTTGCCATTAATTTTTGAGGGTATATTATTGAAAGAGTCAATCAATCTGTCTAATCCTTTATACCAAGCGATATAACCAAAAACCAGAATGACAAATTCATTTTTTTTAGAAAGATTTATTGGCAGAGAGATATTTTCAACACCATGCGGAATAATGACCATTTTATTTTTATTAACGAATTTTGCTAATCGCAGCATAAATTCTTTTTCGAGAACGATCAATTTTTCAGAAAATATTCCCAAGGAAAAGTAAAACCAGCCCAGTCCAAGGTTGAAAAACCAAAGAAGAGGCGATCTTTTTTCCAGTCCCAGGTGCTGATGGAGCCTTTTTAAATCATCGGTCACCTGGTGAATGGCGAAAAAGACTCGTTTACCAAAAAGCCTCATTAAAAAAACTATAAAAGGGATGATTAAGACGCTTAAGATATTACCATAACTGGCAAACTCAAATTCAAAAAGAACACTTTGTACCTTATTAAATTTCAAAGCTAAAAGAAATATATTTAAAAGGCTGATAGGACTGTTTTTCGTGTAGCAGCGGATCAAAAGAGAATTGTTATCTTCAAGAATTTGACTATCACCATCAATTTTATTTGCCAATATGATGATACGACTTCTTTTTAGCGATTGAGCCGTATTGAAAGCAAATCTGGATAAACCGGTCGATCCTTTTTGAAAAAGGCCATATTCGGAAATGATCAATAAACCATCTTTTTTGTTGTATTTAGCAAAAAGCTTTTTATCTATCATATTATCTTATAATATAAAGCAACAGCCGGAAAATAGATTCTATAAGATTAACTTTTTTTTCTAAGGTAAAGTCCGGCTCCAATTAAGGCTATTTCACCTGAAATAAGAAGCATGCCTAACTCTGGCCCTGCTGAAGGAACGGCAGCGGCAGTAACTTTTTTTTCGATACAAAGCTGACTTGAGTCACTATTACTTGTAGTATTAGAAGAGGCCTCAGCTTTGTTTACAACACAGAATAAACCCTTATCACTAGGTAGCGAACTTTGTTGGTTAACCTGCATTTTAAAGTAATAAGTCTTTTCTTCATTAACATTGAAAAAACCAGCATCCCAAGCAATTGTCCTGTTTGTAGCGTCAAAAGTACCCGGACCTTCTACTGGGGTAAGATATGAAGGAACATTATCTTTGACGGTCATTCCGCCTAAAGTCGTAGTAGAAGTGTTTTTTACAATAACTTTAAAAAACACTAGTTGCTCTGGCGAAAATCTCGGATCGGAAACAGTTAAATTGTCGACATATTGATAAGAAGCGGCATCGGTTGAGTTTCCCGGCATACCTACCATTTTATTAATTGAAATCGAATAAGATTGGCATGATGGTTGATATAAGCCACCGCAATCTGAAGCTAAAACAGATGAAACAAGAAAAATTAAAGCACCAAGAACGGCGACCAAAGAAATTAATTTTTTCATAGACGGTATTATACTATAAGACTTGGGAGATGTCAACTATAGGGTAATACCAACAACATGATGCCAATCTACGAATTTATTCTAATCAACGAATAATTAGTAGATTAGCATTCATTCGTAGATTTGAATCTTATATAATGTCTCTATGAAATTAAATGCTAAACAACTTAGAGAAATCGATGAAAAGGAAATCGCTGACAAACTAAAATCCATCAAGCGCCTGTCGATTTACTTCATATTAGAGAATATATATGATACATATAATATCGGTGGACTGTTCCGGCTGGCTGATGCTTTGGCGATCGAGAAAATGTATATCTGCGGCGAGACCGAAATACCGCCTAATTCAAGGATAAAGAAAGCGTCGATTGGGACGTATAAAGTTGTTCCTTGGATTTATAAAAAATCAGTTAAGGAAGCTATAGAAGAACTTCGTTCAAATTACTCTTCGAGCGAAGGAGCGAAGCGACTGAGTCGAGAAGATAGTTCTCGACAAGCTCGAACTATAAAAGTAATAGCTGTCGAACAGCACAAGACCTCAATTCCTTATACAAAAGCCAATTATAGTTTTCCAATCGCCTTGATTTTCGGCAATGAAACTTCAGGTATTACAGAAGAAACTCTCAAATTAGCCGATCAAATCGTCGAAATTCCGATGTGGGGGATAAATAAAAGTCTTAATGTTATAGTTTCTGCTGCTATTGTGTCTTATTGGATTGTATCATCATAATTTTATATAGGTCAAATTATTTAGCTTCAAAATACCCCTTGACAAACTAAAAAATATCCTCTAATGTTTAATTATAGGATAAAAACTAAAAGTTAAATTAAGAAGGATCCGATTATAAGTTTTTAAATAAAAACCTATGAGAACAAAAACACAGATGGTTTTCGAAGACGAAAACTATCCTCAAGGTTTATGGTCAGGTTAAGTTAGATATTAAGTGATAGATGTTAGATCAAAAGCAGATTTTCTAACATTTAATCTTTACGCAGCCGAGTCCAAAGAACTTTTCTGAGGACCCGGCGCGTTTTTTGTAGAATGTGTTTCTAATTTAAAAAATTAGATTACACATTCTAAACCCACCAAATATCGCTCTTCAGGCCGTGTTCGAATAGAACTGAAAAGGCCTGAAGTAAGACATGGCGGGTAGCAAATTCTCTTACTACCTCGGAGGTTCTGCATAGGCTAATATTTTCTTCTTTCGTTCTTCAAGAGTTAGTTTACTTTCAATTCCCGGACCCATAATACAGCCGCCGTCGCAAAAAAGAACATCAAGTAGGCGGATCTTTTTATTCTGTTCAAATTCCTGTAACGCTAGTTCACAGTTTTTCCATCCGGAGACGGTTCTGATTTCCTCCGGAGTGAGAAGGTTTTTGGCTCCAGATGAATCTGTCAGCCCACCATCAATTGGGTAAATTCTTGTTGACTTTTCTTCAAGGTCAAAACTAACGTTACTGCCATTGGTGAATCGACTTCAAGGGCAACGTAATGGAGTAAATCGGGATGTTTGGTTCTCATAAATCTGACAAAACCAGCGCAAGGGCTGGTGATGAAACGGGTATTTGGATTATTTTTTAGAATATTGATGGTCTGTTCGTTGGTTTTTTTAGCGCCAACAGCTACCTCGACGACTTTGGAAAAACCAATTGATCTTAATTTGGAAACGATTTCTTTTAGTTCATACATAACAGGAAAAGAGGGGGCAAGCATGGCGACGAGTTTGGCGTTGTTTTTGAGTAAACTTATAAGTTTTTCAATGTCGCTCATATGATAAAAAGCTCGATACCGAAATTTTATTAATGTTGCGGGTCCTGTCTCGGATTCATTCCCGTCGGTGCTCGCTTCGAACAATATCCCTCGACTGCGCGCCTGCCTGCCGGCAGGCAGGCCGTCCGGGAACCCTTCTTCCTCAACACCCGAAACCTATTGATTTTTAGTGATTATCTTATTTATCCCTAAAAAAATTAATCCTCCTAGTATTGCCGTTATAAACTGAAAAACCCCCATTGCCGTTAGAAATATTTGCGGTACGATCGATAGTTTAAAAAAAATAAAAGCGAAAATAAAGAGAAACAAAGATTTTAAAAAAGAGCTGATAATGATGCCTTTCGTCATTCTGGCTTGTCCAGAATCGTGGTCATGGTTCGTCGGGCTCACCATGATATCTTTGTCACTCTGAGCTTGACGAAGAGTGACAGAAAAAGTTCTTACAAGAAGAAAATTTCCCATCCAGATAAAAGGTATAAAATAGGCGAGAAAAGGTGTGAATTTGCCAAAAAGCAAGCCATTTAACAAGGCGGCGATGCTCGGGAAAACAACAACGGAAGTTTGGATTTTTTTTGAAGAATAAACTGCTGTTAAAAACAAAAAACAGTTTACTAAAGAACCGGTCAAAAGCTGCGGTCCGGAGATAAATAGAGGAATGGTAAAGGCCAAAACCGGAAGAAGTAGGTCTAAAGAGAATAAAAATGATCTGTTAACAGTTAAGGTTTTTGTCTTCATGCTATTTTTAGTATAGCAATATTAAGTTCTGAAAATAAGCTTAAGAAAAAAAATTGGTGACTGGGCGGATGGACTTCGTACCGAAATTATAACTTATCCCACCGCCTAACTCACTATATTATATACCCCTGTCCATAAGGATATACATTGTTTTAAGATAATTCGTAAATAGATTTTGATATACTGCTTTCAATGATAGAAAAACTTAAGAGAAAAAAATTAACCACAGATTTTAACCAAGAAATTAATAGCGTATTCAGTTTGGGAAGTGGAGGAATGGGCGTACATTTATTTGCTGTTAGGAAGTTGTTTTCAGGTAAAAAACTTAAAGATTTTGAGGAAGCAAGTATTAAGACTCGTCATTCTAATATGTTTGCGAGCCCGTATATTCAAGATTGGTTATGGAATGAGTCAACTCAACCGAGTATTTTTATGTTTAATGATTGTCCAGATTCTGAGCAACATAGAAAACTAATGAAAACAGTAAATACTGAATATGGACAAATAAAACCTGATAATTTAGAAAATTTTAAACAGGTTGCCGTACATAAGTTAGGAACGATGTTAGCAATTACGAACCAAATTCTTTTTGATGCTTACACTTCTGGTCAACCTATTCCAGCATCGTATAAGCCTGAGTATCAAGAAGAATGGAAAAAATCATTTGGTAAAGATTTGCCGACTATAGAAGAATTATATCTTGAAGCACATAAAGTTTTAACAGATTTTGCGAGTCCAGATGATCTTCTAATAGCTCATTTGTTACCGTTACCCAATTTAACATATTTTTCAAGAGAGCCAACAGAACCAGTTAAATCTGAAGGATTATCAAAAAAGATTATTGAGCAGTTAAAAGTTTTACAATCTGCTCATAAAATTCATTCTACTTATGATGAATTACCAACAACATTACCTATTCAATGGAAAGCTTTAAGCGTGGGAGGAGATACCTATAAACTGATAGCTGCAAATGAAGAATTAGGAATTATTGCAAAAAGATATGCAAGACCTGAATACGCAGCTTTAGTTAGTCAAGGATATGAGTTAATTAGATCTACTGTTATGAAAAGTGAATTCCCGTTAATTTTGTCTTTAGGAGTCTATGAAGATATTCTTGTTTTTCCATTTTATAAAGTAATTCGTGATGGAAAAGATATTAATGATCATGAAGCCATGAAAGATCTAAAAGAACTATTAAAGGGAATACCCTTACCTTTAGATTTAGCCGATTTTCTTAACTGGATGGTAGTTGAAGGTGATAGGTTTATGTTTAATGATCCATTTAAAGATTCTGTAATTGATCTTTATAAAAAAACAGGTTTATTTATTGATTAAAATTTAGTCTCAAAAACATCCTCTTATCCAACCCTCTGCGGATTGACATTGTTTAAGTAGTTTCAAGTCTTCTTAGAAGATTGTTCTGAAGCTCTAAACTTTCTTATGGGTGACTGGGCGGATGAACTTCGTACCCAAATTATTAATTACCACATCATCTAATTCACTGTATTCAAACCAATAATATAAGTCCCTTGTCCCATAGGGGTAGACATTATTGTTTAACAATTAATAAGAGAATTATTATCTCTTATTGAATTTAAAATAGCGAAAAGGATATCAAAATTTTTATATTCATTTGTAATAGATTTAAAATTTTTGTAGTATAAATTAAATGGTTAATCCGAATCTAACTACATATATAACGAAGTTAAGATCAATGAATGTTTCAGATGAAACAATCAAAGAACAATTAGTTAAAAATGGTTGGCAAATAGCAGAAGTGCAGGAAGCATTATTGCCTACATCTCCATCAACGCCAACTATCCTTCCTCCTCCACCTGTTCCTAGATTTAATATGTGGATTAGTTTTCAATATGTTTTACTTTTTATAACACTATGGATTTGGTCTATTGCCATGGGTAGTATCTGGAATTATGCAATTGATAAACATATACCTGACAATCTTGCTAAGAGTTTATCTTATGATTATATGAGTGTAATTAATAGCACATTTTTACAAGGATATTTAGCGGCTATAGTTGTTGCATATCCGTTTTTTATTGGATTATTTATATCGTTAGATAAACAAGTTGAAATTAATCCAGGAGTTCGTAATATAAAAACCCGAAAGATACTAATGTACTTTACCATTGTAGTCAATTTTTTATATATGATTACAATGCTCATTACCACAGTCTTTGGTTTTCTGGGGGCAACAACTTCTACCAGAACCATTCCTCATTTACTTGTTAATTTACTTATCCCAGGATCAATCTGTATGTTTTTATTACAAGAGGTCCGTGAGGATCGTAAAACAACTGTATGAAAAAAAATAAAATCACCATGATCATACTTTCATTAATAGTTTTATCAACTGTCATTTATGGATTTATGGATGGAGGCTCTCCTCAAGCTGCTCGAAATAAAAGGTTTGATGAAAAAAGAATCCAAGATGTTCAGCAGATTAAAAATTGGGTCAATTCCTACTACAATACAAATAAAGTATTACCATCCACTGTTCTTGAGGCTTCTGCAAAATATAATAATAGTGGAAATATAAAAGTACCAACTGATCCTGAAACGGATATAGAATATCAGTATCAAATTGTTGGCAGTAAAGAGTATAAATTATGCGCAACTTTCGGTACAAATACCATAAGTAGTACTCCTCAATACTTAATAGGATATTCCCATCCATCTGGTCTTTTTTGTTTTACATTTAATGGGGATAAATATTAGCCTCAAAATCATCTCCTCATCCCATCCCCCCTGCGGATTGATACTATTTAAATAGTAAAATGTATTACTCCAGGGTGAACGAGGGGATTTGAACCCCCAACAGTCAGCTCCACAGGCTGATGCTCTACCAGATTGAGCTACGTTCACCAATAGTTTAAATTATATCATGATAAAATATTCTTATGGCAATAAAACCGATAGAAAATAACAGAAATAAAGTACTTTTTCTAAAACTCAGTTTTCTTGTCTTTCTTTTGGGTTTAGGCTTTATGACTAATAGAATGATTGCCGAGCGAGCAAAAAACAAAAACGAACAGGTTCTATCTCTGGAAGCAGAAGCAAAGAAAACTTCCAAAGACGCCGAAAAGACGATAAATAATTTCATTGGCCAGTCACAAAGTTTAGCCAACGATGTCCTCGGCGAAACGACAAATTTTATAAGAAAGATTGCTTCAGAATCAGCAGACGCCGTCTCTAATTTAATAATCGATAAAGCCACAGAGCCGATTATTGAACAGATCAAAAAGCTTCCCCAAGATAAACAAGAAGAAATAAAAAAAAATATTTGTAAATAATTTTTGTATAATAAAGGACGCTTTGCCCGGATAGTTTAGTGGCAAAACAAACCCTTGGTAAGGGTTAGACTGTGGGTTCAATTCCCACTCCGGGCTCAAATTTCCCTCGATTGCAATTTAAAAAATTATTTGCTATTCTGTTATCACTTTAAAAGTTTCCTTACCCGCTAAGCGGGTTCGGAATGACAAGGGGAGAAATGGAAATAAAATATTTGGGTCACTCTTCATTCTTAATCAAAACAAAAACCGCTAAGATTGTTACTGATCCGTTTGATTCAGAGATGACAGGTATGAAGTTTCCCAAAACCGAAGCTGATATTATTACCGTTTCTCATCACCACCACGATCATGACCATGTTGATGCTGTTTCTATGGCGGCGACCGGTGCATCTCCTTTAATCATTGACATGCCGGGCGAGTTTGAAAAGATGGGAGTGAGGATTTTTGGCTTTAAGAGTTTTCATGACGATAAAGAAGGCTCTGAAAGAGGCGAAAATATTCTCTACAAGATCGAAGCTGAAGGTATCTCCGTCCTTCACTGCGGCGACTTAGGGTTTGTTCCCGAAGACAGTTTTCTTGACGTTATAGGAGATGTTGACATTCTTATGATTCCGACGGGCGGATTTTATACTATTGATCCGGCGCAAGCATCAGAGTTAGTAAAAAAGATCGAACCCGCAGTCGTCATTCCGATGCACTTTAATCACGGAAAATTAGATCAAAAAAACTTCGGTCAACTGTCGCCGGTTGAAGAATTTACCAAAAAATTCGGAATTGAAAAACCCGTCCTCCTTCCCAAATTAGTTTATAAAAGAGAAGAAGTAGAAGAAGAGATGAAGATTGTTGTGCTAGAGATTTAAGTAAAAAGTCAAAAGTTAGAATTCAAAAGTTCAAGTCAAAATTAAAAAGTTTTTAACTGCTTTTAACTTTTTACTTGTATTTTTGACTTTTGCCTTTTGAATTTTGACTTAAAATATGACTACAATATCAAGTGATGCTTTAAAAGTTCCGCCTCATGATCTTGAAGCAGAGCGGTCTGTCTTGGGAGCGATTTTGATTGATTCGGGAGCGATCAATCTTGTGTCGGAATTTTTAAAAACAGAACATTTTTATACTCTTGAACATCAATTGATCTACTCGGCGATGCTGACTCTTTTTGAAAAACAGCAGCCTATAGACGTTGTTACCATCCAGGACGAACTAAAAAAAACCGACTCCTTGAAAAAAATCGGCGGTAAGAGTTACCTTTCTGATTTAATAAATACTGTTCCTACTTCGGCATATGTAGAGAACTACGCCAACATTGTCAAAAATCATTTTATTAAAAGAAGGCTGATTGATCTGTCTTCAAGAATGGTGGGAAAAGCTTTTGACGAAAAAGGCGACGTCAAAAAACTCATTGATGAAGCAGAAGTGGAAATATTTTCTTTGGCGCAACAGCATCTGCACCGTGACTTTATCGAGTTGAAAGAAGTTCTTGCCGAAAGCTTTGAAAGACTGGAAGAGTTTATGAAAAAAGGCAGTCATCTTAGGGGTGTGCCGACTGGTTTTACCGATTTGGATACGAGATTAGCGGGAATGCAGGATTCAAACTTACTGATTTTGGCGTCGCGGCCCGGAATCGGAAAGACCACTTTGGCTTTGAATATAGCTTTATCAGTTGCTACGAAAGACCGCCTTCCGGTCGGGTTTTTCTCGCTAGAAATGAGCAAAGAAGAGTTGGTCGATCGGTTATTAGTCGGTCAAGCTGATATTGACGCCTGGAGACTAAAGACTGGTAGGCTGTCCGACGATGATTACAAAAAACTGACCGAGGCAATGGGAGAGTTATCAGAGGCGCCGATCTTTATCGACGACACGCCAGGCGCCTCGATCTTGGAAATGAGAACAAAAGCAAGAAAATTAATGATAGAAAAAAACATTAAATTATTGATTGTTGACTATCTTCAGTTGGCCATTGCTGGCAGATATTATGAATCCCGCGTTAATGAAGTTTCGGCGATTTCCCAGGGATTAAAAAACTTAGCGCGCGAACTGAAAATTCCGGTATTGGCGATTTCCCAACTTTCTCGGGCAGTCGAGCAGCGGGGGACAAGAAAACCTCAACTGGCCGATCTTCGTGAATCAGGCGGGATTGAACAGGACGCAGACGTTGTTATGTTCCTTTATCTTGAGGAAGAGTCGGAAGATATCTTAGATCAGAATAAAAGATTGGTTAAGCTCTACATTGCCAAGCATCGCAACGGCCCAACCGGCGAAATGGACTTGATGTTCCGCGGCGACCGTGTTAAGTTCTACGGAGTGGAAAAATAACCTCTGCATATTAGCTTGACAAAAGAAGACGGATTTTCTATAATAAGGAAAGTTAGAAATTAAGAAAAATTCTATGCAACAGATCATTCAGGAAGAAATTGTCAGAATTCAACCGAAAGGGCTGATTACAATTCCTAAAAATTTACGTATTAAACTGGGTTTTGAAGAATCTAAATTGGCCAGGATTAAAAGTGAAAAAGGAAGATTGATTATTGAACCGGTTCGAATGATTTCTTATCCCGTGCGAAGTTATTCTAATGAAGAAATAAAAGAATTTATAGAAGAAGACAAAAAAGAAACAAAAGAATTAAGAAAAGCCGGTTATAAGCTATAAAAATAATGCAAAAGAACATAAAAACTCCAACGGTATTTTTTAACGCTTCGGTAATCATCGCCGGTTTTATTTCGATTAATGGTGGATCGGCAAAACTTCTTGGACATGTAAAAGAAAATAAAATCAAAGGAATTATTTCTGAAATAATTCTTGACGAGGTATTGAGAAAATCTGAAAAGATCGGTCTTTCTCCAAATGAGGTAAAGAAAAAGTTGTTTGTTATCTTTGATAATATTGAAAAGGCTCCGGATGAAAATTTAGTGAAAAAATTTAACAGTATTGTTATTGATTTAGGTGATAGCCATGTTTTAGCTTCATCAATTGAGGCAAAGACGGATTTTTTAGTGACTCTTGATAAAAAACACCTGCTTATTTTGACCAAAAAAATTAAAGGCCTAAAGATAGTTTCCCCAAAACAATTAATAAAAATGATTTAAAGGCAATCAAGTTAAATTCTACGGGTGGAGAAATGAGTTGATTTCTACAAAAAAAGTCCTATAATATAAACCATGAATCCTAAATTGAAAGAAACATTAACATATATTCCTATAATAGGAGGTTTTTTTCAAAAGAGACCTGATGGGCCGCTGAGCAGGAGAGATTTTTTAAAAGTAGCAGCAATAGCAGCAGGAACATTAACAGCCTGTGGAGTAGAAGGCGATGTTTACTCACAACAGGAAGCCGGGGACGATCCGTTTAAAAATTTAAGTTGGTCTGATTCTCCTTTTAGAAATTTTGAGAGAGCAATTGATTTAAATGATGCCGAAATAATAGACTCTTTCGGAGGAGAAGGAAAGTCTTATCGTGTGGTTTCTGTTAAACCTGAAAAACTATTCCCGGAAACTATGAATTCTTGGTTGGGAGCCCCGCAAGAAATATTCGCTGCCAGGATAGATACTCTTTTAAGTAAATATTCCGAGATCCTTCTTTTTCAAGAAAAAACAGACACTGGCTGGGCAGATGTTGATTTTCCCGGAACAGTCCTTTTCGGTAATTTATCCAGGATAATCACCTCTTCCGATATATTTAATAAAGACGCCAAAACGCAAAAACATCCTGAGAAAGTATACAGCGAACTTTTTGAAGCACTGTTAAATCCTGACACGGAACCGCAAAAATCTACAGAAATTGTTGATAAATGGCTGACTTCGCAGGGAAAAGAAAATATTGAGTTACTGGAGTGGTGGATGACGGCAAACCATGCAAATCTAAAAAATATCCCGGAGTGTGTAACACCGGATACATTGATGAAATTATATCTTGCCAGTTATCTCCATCCAAATACTGATGATTCGATACTGCTTGAAGAAGTAGCGAAACGTTCGGGATCTTTGCACGCAGTGTTCGTCCCGAATTTGCCGGAGGAGTTAAAAGGCGCAGTAGAGTTGTATAAAGAAGGTTTTGCCAAAATAGCCGATAAACCCCGAGTTTTTTATGCTGTTGTGAATGATGATTGGGGGGGGACAACTAAAAAAATGTTAGTGATGCATAACGAAGGTAATCCGAGCTATTTCTATAATTACGATTACATTGCCCCTAAAGACCAAGATGGTAGGACATATGAGAAAGAAGAGATAAGCGACGCGGGTAATTGGCGAACATTGCCTGAAGCGGAAACGGAGGAAATTAGGAAATTTTTTGGGTTGGCAAAACAGAAATGGTTAGACGCCAAAATGTTGGAAATGCACGAGTTATCACCTGATGCGATAGGGCATGCATTGATTCCTAATAAAACAGTTGGCTTACTAAAATCAAGAAATGCGCCGGCAGTCTTTTTTAAAACCCTTGAAGGGGAAGGAAGTACTTCTGCAACAAGAGTTCTTCTGTTTGAGGAGAAACTGAGAGACATGCTTGTTCCTGAACAACTTCAGATCCAGCCTTTTGACAATTTTATTACGAATGTAACTGAGAAAATAGAAAATTTTAGAAAGAAGGGGATTAAGCACATTTTCAGTATGGGAGCGCTATCTCCTTTGGAAGCTTTATCCAGGGCATTGAAAGGAATGAGAGATCCATATAATCTGGGCAGTCATTTGGCTTTATTGCCGGATAATCCTTATTTACTTACAGTACTGGCTGATTTGTATATGCAGACTGTTTTGACAGATAGGTATAATAAGCAAACAAATCTTGCGGTCTCTCTTACTAATCTCCCGATGTACATAGTCAAGGCTACAGACTTTAAAGAATTGCCAGAAGAGTTAGGTTATACTGATACCTCAACAATGGAAAGGTGTGTTATAGACGGAGAAGAAGTTAATCTTGAGGCCGGAGCAGTTTTTCCAGTTTCAGAAATTAGGAATATTGCGGGAAAGAATTACATTTTTTTTAAAATAAATAAAGATGATGATGGAAAATTTTTCCAGGAAGTTTGGAATAATAATGTTGTTGACAAAATACCCGCAGCTTTGGCAATCCCTATAGAAGCAGCCCTTGATGGAGGGATTTTGATGTTGGACCCTGACAATAATATTCTAGATGCGATAAAAACAATTGCCAAGATTGCGGCAATATCAGCAGCTGTAATATCATTTGTCGTTTTTCCTGAAGCAGCTGGAGCGGCGATTGTTGTTTCCGGTATGGCCGTTCAAAAAAAACTGCTTGAGGTTCTAGCAGGTTTAGGTGCCTCAATTATTAAATAGTTTTGATTTTTGAATATTATAAGTTATAATATAAAAATATGAATCTCTCTGAAAGACTAAATCAACAAATAAGTAATACCGGAATAGGATTAATAAACCTATATCAAACAAGAGTTGGAGAAATGGGAGGGGTTCCATATAATTCGGAGTTTGTTAAAAGATGTTTAATAATGTATGGTGTACCAGCTGCATTTCAAGCCTATCATAGAATTAATAATAGACGGGCTAATCTACAAAGAGAATTATTGGAAGTAAATTTATTTAATGGTAGAGAAATACCAGATGGACTTAAAAAGCCTGCAAATCAACTATTGACAACAATATTTGAATTTTTTATTACTCCTGTAGAAAGCGTTGCTACTTTAGTTGGCCAGGGTGAAGAAATGCAGAAATTAAATAATAGTCTTGGAGCTGCTGATTGGCCTCAAAAGACTAGAAATCTAGGGGATGGATATTATGTAAGGAGGCATGGAGATGGAACAGGTCTGAAAATTTTTGGAGAGGGAGAAGCTATTGCAAAAAGAATGGGTAAAAAATAAACAGCTCAATACTTTCCTTTGAAAAAAAATAAAAAGTAAATCTTTAGCAGTATGATCGATATCTTCTTGATAAATATATTTTTTTCCTATTTTATCAAGCG
>Ga0100388_10000885_pt1 | contig 26791 bp, 24 predicted proteins | sample CryGeymeta201512_FD_81536 | JGI IMG/M metagenome (GOLD analysis project Ga0100388, IMG submission 81536) | Groundwater microbial communities from Crystal Geyser aquifers in Utah, USA - Crystal Geyser metaG 2015-12 | ecosystem: Environmental > Aquatic > Deep subsurface > Groundwater | place... | reverse complement strand
TCTAATATAGTAGTTGTCGTGAACCTGTCAAGAGGATTTTTCTGGAGGTCAATTCTGGAGGTCAATCCCTTCCCGTATGTCATTCCTGATGTTTTTATCTTGCAGTTTTGACATTTGAGTTTTGAGGTTTCCATTGTCTTACAGTGTCTTACAGGTCGAACCTGTTTTTGGGTTGCTACTAAAGCCTTTGCGAGATTTCCCCCTTCTCGGAAACTCGACTGTTCACCCCAGCCGGTAGCGGAAACCTTTAGGTTTCCATTTTCTCGGATCATGGCAACCTGAAGGTTGCCGCTACAATGTCTTCATCCTTCATTCCCCACGTGATCCTTACGTCCCCGCCGACTCGGCGGGTCCTCAGGATGACCGCTACCTTTAACTTTTGAGTTATTCTTAGCCAGAAGCTAGCTGCCAGATGCGAGAAGCTTTTGACCTTTGACTTTTCTTTAGCCAGCTGCCAGTAGCTAGATGCTGTTTTTCACTTTTTACTCATGATCTTTCTCTACTGAGCTATAATTCTTTTCACTAGGACTATGAGTTTAGTCATTTTTCCAATCTAATCTCATCTGTCTTTCTACCAACGACAAATCTCCCTCTTTTTGATGGCCCCAGACAAGAAGATAAATTTTCCGAAAAACGTTATTTTTACATTATAAGAACAACATTTGGTAAATTTAAACAGAATTGATACTTTTGTGGTCTTTTTAGCAATCTGAATGATAGGATGATAGGAATAGCCGCTATTTTCTATTTTGGGAAACTTGAGCGGTAATATTATTATAGGTTTACGATCAATCGAGAAAAACAGCCACTTTACCGGCTTCCACCTTTTGACTCTGGACTTTCTCAATTCCAACTTTCAATGCTTCCGTAATAACTTCGATTCCCAGACTGGATATCTTCGGTAGCAATTCTATTTCCTCTTTGGAAAAGCGCGCCAAAACATAATCTTCGGCTGGCACTTTGTGGCGCTGATAATTTTCTCCTGCCACGCCGAGACGAAAACGCGGAAAATTACCTCTTCCTAGGCCTTGACAGATTGACACAATTCCCTTATGAGTACTACTTTTTGTTCCTTGATGTTGAACTTTTATTCTGCCCAAGGCTAAATCTACATCATCATGAATTACCCATAAATCAGAAAGTTCAACCTTGAAAAAATTCACTAAAGCTTTGACCGCCTGACCGGAATTATTCATATAAGTCTGCGGTTTCAGGAGGATTAAATTATGATCTCGAGAAATCAGGGAGTTAAATTTGATTGATTTTTCCCATGGAGGCAGGTTCAATTCCTCACGAAGGGAATCGACAAGATAAAAACCCAAATTGTGGCGGGTCCTCTCATATTTTTTCCCCGGATTGCCTAAACCGACGATTATTTTCATTTGAGTTTTATGTTATTTATCCTGTCATTCCCGACCTTTTTTACTGTCATTCCCGCCGGAAACGGGAATCCAGGTTTCCATTCTTCTATCACCGTAGCGGAAACCTTTAGGTTTCCATTTCCCCGGATCATGGCGATTCTTGCGTTCGCCGCTACGAAGTCTTCCTTCCTTTATTCCCGCGGGATCCTGATCCCGCCGATTCGGCGGGCGGGATAACACCCACCTAGCCACCAGCAGTCAGAAGCTAGTTAATGTCTTCCAGTTTTGCGCTTTGAGTTTTGAGATTTGAGATTTGAGTTTTCTTCTCTCATTCTCCAAATATCAAATATGCCGAAAAACGCCTCTGCGAGTGACATTTTGGTTTTCCCGAAACGGCGGTCACGAAATACAATCGGCACTTCTTGGATTTTTAAGCCTAACTGGGAAGCTAGAAAGTGCATTTCAACCTGAAAAACGTAACCATTAGCGCTCGGATGAAACGCAACAATCTTCTCTAAAGCTTGTCTGTTATAACAATTATAACCCGAAGTGATGTCATGAATCTTTAATCCAAGCATTATCTTAGCAAAAAGATTAGCCAGAACGCTCAACATTCGGCGATGGAAAGGATATATCACTTTTCCGCCCTTAACATAACGCGAGCCAATAACTAAATCATAAGATTTAGTCTCCGCCAATATGGCTGGTAGGCAAGAAGGATCATGTGATAAATCGGCATCCATGGTGACAACCAATTCAGCGTTATCTTGACAAGCTTTGTCAAATCCGGCTTGATAAGCTTTACCCAAACCTTCTTTGCGGAGCCGACTTAAAAGCAAAACATTTTTTCCTTGTTCTCGATAGGAAAGGGCGGTCTTTCCTGTTCCATCGGGAGAATTGTCATCAATGATCATCACCCACCAATCATAATCGAGATTTAATTTTTCAATCGCCTTAACTACAAGAGGAAGGTTTGCTTTCTCATTATAAGTTGGGATTAAAATATAAAGTTTGGCTTTTTTCTTGTCTGGCATACGGTTGTTATCTTATTTTACTCATTGTTATACATTGATATATTAAGTCGTATTCATTTTACGCTCTGGTGGAGAGAATTACTTCTTAATTTTAACCCTTCGACGGAGTTTAGCCTGATCCGCCAGCTGGCGGAGAAGGACTCAGAGCAAGCTTTTAAATTTAGTTTTGAGCTTTGAGTTTTAAGTTTCCATCTAAATTATGGCGATTCTTGCTTCTCGCCGCTACAAAATCCTATCCACCATCCACACCATGGCGATTCTCACGTTCGCCGCTACCAAACCCTATCCAAAATCCACCACCGTAGCGGAAACCTTTAGGTTTCCATTTTCTCGGATCATGGCGATTCTTGCGGTCGCCGCAGTGTGTCATTCCCGACCTGATCGGGAATCTATACCATTGTTTCTTCTGGATTCCCACTTGCGTGGGAATGACAATAGCAGTTTTTCCGTCCGTTTTTCTTGTCATTCCCGACCCTCTTTGTCCTTTCCGAATCTCTGTGTGTCATTCCCGACCATTTGTGTCATTCCCGACCTCAACCGGGAATCCAGTCCGTTCTACCACTTTCCTCGCCCTGGATGACAAATATGTATCATTCCGAATCCTGCAACCGCTGGAAAGGAATCCCTTTTTTCTTCCTGAAAGGACCTTCTTTTCCTTTCGGTCTACTTTACCTGATTTTTGGCAAAATCGCCAACCACCGGAAGTTGAAATTCTTCTTTGGAATAAGCCTTATACATAAGCACTATCCACAGTATAAAAGCTGCCAACCCCCAGAGCGAATTCAAGATCCAACCGAAAACCGGAATGATTCTTGAAACTGCCGAGGCAATCATCAAAACCACGCTCAAAGCCACTGACTGCCAGGCATGAAAGCGGACAAATTTGTCTTCCTTTTCGATCAACAGAAAAATGATGCCGCTTATCGCTCCCAAAACATAAGAGAGCGCTGCGGCCACGTTTGGTTCCAAGCCGGACTGGCTTTTGGGTTTTACTGCTTCTTTTGGCTGTTCTTTCTCCATGTTTATCACCCCCTTTCTTCTTTTTGCTCACAATTTAGAATTCGTATCGTCAAGAGGATGATCCTCTTTTTCTTTTTTCCTGGACTCTTCCTATTGTTCGACCAATCCCGCCAAAGGCGGGGGCGTGGAGAACTACGCTTTGATATTTTGCGTTTCTCAAAACAAACTCATCTGTTCTGAACTTTCTTCCTTCGTTTGAGTTTCATCTTCCCAAATAGATACCTTACCAAATTCACCGTCATATCCGGGAGAAACACTGATCTCGCCATTTCGATTTTTGATAATCCCCTCGACTATTTTGGGAGAGACTACCTTCACCAGATCTTCTCGGGCAGTTTTTAGCAAGACTTCAAACTCACTTCCGAAACGGTCTACCAATGCTTGATACTCACTTCGGACCGTCTGGGAGGCCGTATTACTACCCACAACTTCGGCTATAACTTCCTGCAAAGGTACCAACATGACAAACGGCGGACGGTTCAATTTTTTCGATCTGGTAAAAACCCCCTCTTTCGCAATTTCGATCTCAGCCTCACCGCGAGTGGAGAGTGCCTCAACCCTCTGCATGACACCCACCGTCAGTTTTCTGCCGCAAACCGGACACGTTGTTCCTTTATGCTTCACCTCTTCGGGCGAATAGCAAACTTTACAGTTTCTGTGACCGGTATAATGATATTTTCCTTCTTCGGGGTGAAATTCGATGGTATAGGCGATTTTGTTCGGTCCATCTTTGCTTTTCATGGCCTCTCTCAAACCCTGGAACGAAAAATCGCCCTCGAAAGCGGTGGCCTCGCGTCCAAGTTTCGGTAAGGAATGGGCGTCGGAAAAAGAAATAATCCCGTAATCATCCAGCTCTTTTATTCTCCAGTTCATGGCCGGGTCTGAAGATAGCCCGGTTTCAATGGCGAAAATCTCACGGCTTGCGCTGCCAAAACAGTCCACCATTGAATCAAAGCCGGAATTGGACCCATACAGAGAATACCAGGGAGTCCAGATATGGGCCGGGAAAAAAATAGAGTCGGGAGAGACTTCCTTGACGGTTTCTAAAAGCAGTTTGGCGGAAATCGGAAGAATCGGCCGGCCATCGGACATGAGATTTCCCAAACTCGCCAATTTTTCGTTGATTTTTTCCGCATCGGCAAACGAAGGGGCTAAAACAACACTGTGGATTCGTCTTCCCTTTTCTCCCTGGGTATAGATATTGGAAATCTCGGCGCTTAAAACAAACTTGGGTCCCTTGCCATCATCTTTGAAATTAAAAAATCCTTTTCCGTCTTCGAGGAGGTTTTCCTTAAGATCGTTAAACCAGAAAGGGTGGGTAAAATCGCCGGTGCCGATAAGGTCTATCCCCTTATATTTCCCCCAGCGGGAGAGGTTAGGGATCGTCATTTCCTGCGAGACCGCCCGCGAATATTTAGAGTGAATGTGTAAATCGGCAATATAGATCATAGAAAATCCTTTCGTGATTATTTTTTTAAGAGGTTTCCATTCTCCCAAACCATGGCGAACTGAAGTTCGCCGCTACAAAATCCTATCCACCACCGTAGCGGAAACCTTTAGGTTTCCATCCAAAGCTACCAGTACGCCTGTCCCGTGTAGCGGAAACCTTTAGGTTTCCATCCAAAGCAAGATTAAAGTTAAAAGAGCAAAAATCAAAGTCTAGTCCAAAGTTTAAAGCCAAAAAGCTTTTGATTTTAAACTAGGTTTTGAGATTTGCACTTTGCACTTTGAGTTTGATTTCTCAATTTTGACCTTTGAGTTTTGCATTTCGAATTATGAATATGTATTTTGCAATTTCAATTAATATGATTTCTATAAATACTACTGTAAAAACAATTTGCCACATCGCCCAACTTAAAGGTAAAACTTCAAAAACTCCCTGGAAAAATGGAACATAGACCGCCGCCAGCTGCACCAAGAATCCTCCGAGAACCGCATAAATAAGATATCTGTTGCGCAAAGGATTATATTTGAAAATTGAATGCCGCAGGGTGCGGCAGGAAAAAACATAAATCAGCGAATCCAACCCCAACGACACAAAAGCTACCGATCGCGCCAACCTGACATCACCTGTTGTATGCCAAATAAGATAAAAAATCAAGAGATTGGCCAATCCGGTAAAAACGCTGATTAAAAGAATAAGGGTTTTCATCTCAAAATTTAAGATTGATTCCTTGGGATTGCGCGGCTTTTCATTCATAATTTCCTCTTCTCCTGGTTCTAGAGTTAGAGCAATATTCGGAAAACCGTCGGTGACGAGATTAATCCACAAAATTTGAGCGGCAGTTAAAGGCGGCGGCAGTTTCAAAAGTAAGGAACCCAAAATCAAAACGATTTCCGAAAAACTGTCGGACAAAAGATATAAAATCACTTTACGCATGTTATCGTAGATTATTCGTCCCTGCTTGATAGCCGAAATAATGGTCTTAAAATTATCATCCAGTAAAACCACGTCGGCCGTTTCTTTGGCCACCTCGGTCCCGGAACCAACCACCACTCCCACATTGGCTTTTTTCAAGGCCGGCGCATCATTAATCCCGTCACCGGTCATGGCCACCACCTCACCCCTGGCTTGAAAAGCCGAGACGATTCTGATTTTATCTTCTGGCGAAACACGGGCAAAAAGATGGATTTTGAAAATTCTATTTTTCAGTTCTTCGTCACTTAATTTTCTCAGTTGATCGCCTTCAATGATATTCTCATCGTGCAGTTTAATCCCTAACTCTTCCATGATGGAACGGGCTGTCGATCTGTAATCTCCGGTGACAATAGCCACTTTGATACCAGCCTGGCGGCAAAGATCTAAGGTTTCTTTGGCTTCTGGCCGAAGCGGGTCTTTGATTCCCAAAAGTCCTACCCATATAAAATCCGATTTTAAGTCTTCAATGTCCTCAATTTCTTCTGATTTGGCGGAAGCTTTTTTATATCCTAAACCTAAAAGGCGCAAACCCTGTTCTCCCATCCTGATGATCTCTTTTTTTATCAAATCTCTATCTTGACTGCTAAGCTGACGTACCTTATCTTCAACTCTGATATCCGAACACCTGCCCAACATTTTTTCCGGCGCGCCTTTGAAAAATAACAGATTATTTTTGGCATTATAATGATGGAGGGTAAACATATATTTATTGGTGGAATCAAAGGGTAAAACATCCAGCCGCGGCATTCTTTTCTCCACATGTTCTTTGTAAAATCCGGCCTGCGAAGCCGACAGAATTAAAGCTCTTTCTGTCGAATCACCTCGAATTCTCCAGTCATTTAATTCATCTTGAGGGTTTTCGATAAAAGCATCATTACATAAAACTGAAATCTCCATTAAATCAATCAAACCCTCCTCTTTTATCCCTTCAGGCCCCTCAAAAGAAATATTTTTCACCACATCGGTATATCTATTATTGGTGAAAATTTTTACCACCCTCATCTCACCCTGAGTTAGAGTGCCCGTTTTATCGGTACAAATAACGGTCGTTGAACCCAAGGTTTCGGCTGCCAAAAGTTTTCGCACCAGGGCTTTTTCTTTTAAGATTTTCTGCATGCCGAAGGCCAAAATCGCGGTTAAGGCCACTGCCATCCCCTCGGGAATGGCTGAAACTGCTAAAGCCACGCTCGTGGAAAACATCCGTGCCAAAGAATGACCGGCCAGAATTCCAATTAAAAAGATGCCCAGGCAAGTCAACAAAATAAAAATGCTCAAATTGCGACTAAAATGTGCCAGTGAAATTTGCAAGGATGTCGCCTCTTCTTTGGTTTCGCTTATCAAAAGCGCTATTCTCCCCACTTCGGTCTTTTCCCCAGTCGCAAAAATTACTCCTTTTCCCCATCCTTCAACGATTTCAGTTCCCATGAAAGCGAGGTTTTTCTGATCACCCAATGGCAAGTTTTCACTCAAGGCTTCACTGGTTTTCTCCACCGGAATTGATTCACCGGTTAAGTGAGCTTCATTGATTTTTAGATGTTTGGATTCGATGATCCTCATATCAGCCGGTAATTTATCGCCGGCCTGAATGACAACGATGTCTCCCGAAACCAAATCTTTGGCGTCTATTTCTCTTTCTAAACCTTCTCTTATCACTATGGCTTTAAGACTGATAACTTCTTTTAACTTCTCCAGAGCATTTTGAGCTTGATATTCTTGGAAAAAACCAATAACCACATTAATTAAAATGGCCACCAGAATAACAATGGCGTCCAAATAATCTTCCAGGAAAAAAGTAATGATTGAGGCAATAAATAAAATATAAATCAGAGGACTTTTAAATTGCCCGCTGAAAATATCCCAAGGTGTTATTCTCTTTTCTTGGGGCAGAACATTTAACCCTTCTTTGTTGAGAATCTTTCTGGCTTGTTCTTCGCTCAGTCCTTTTTCCTGCGAAGCTAGGACTTGTAAAGTTTTAGGAATTGATAATTTATAAAAATCCATGGCTGTCGATCACGCTTCCTAGGGTTTTCCCCTGTAGCGGAAACCTTTAGGTTTCCATTTTTCGGATCATCATTTTTCGGATCATGGCGACCTCAAGGTCGCCGCTACAAAGTCTTACTTCCTCATTCCCAACGGAATCCTGAATCCTCTCCGATGAGCTTTAAGTTACTTTTTTAACCTTTAACTTTTGACTTTTTGACTTATTTCTGCATTCCGTAAAGATCTGTAGCTGAAACCTTTAGGTTTCCATCTAAATTATGGCGAGCTGAAGTTCGCCGCTACAGAGCTATTGCATTCCGTAAAGCTCAGTGATTTCTTTCACCGTCGTTGCATCCTCAGGTTTTTTATCGTGTCGCAAAAGTTCCATCACCCTCGGAAAACGTAACGCATAACCCGCCTCTGCTCCAATTTTTCCGGCGGTATGTAATGGCGATTTGGTAATCTCATCGGCCCTAACCACGGTCACCAGTTTAGGCAAAACCCACACCTGGGGATTTAGGTCTTTATGAACTTTATAGCGCGCCGGCTTGCCTTCCACTTTAAGAGCGTCACATTCTTTTTTGATTTCCATCCATTGCTCGTCGGTTAGTCCCGTTCCGATTTTAGCAATTGATTCAAACACATCCTCAGCCGCATTATAAACTGCCACCAGCAAAGCCCCGATTCCAAATCCGGCTCTTTTACCCCGCCCATAATAATAGCCCATAATCAGGCAATCAAGGGTGTCGTCAAGCGCGCCTTTTTCTTCACGTTTATACTTGATCCACGAAAACCCTCGTGATCCCGCCTCGTAGGGTGCGTCCAATTTCTTAACCACGACCCCCTCTAATCCCTGACTTATTTTTTCCTGAAAAAAAGCCTCCAGATCGCACGCCTGCTCGAATATCTTTTTCTCAGCGATTGCAAAAACATCGCTCTGGCTTTTTCTAAAGATCTCCTCTAATTGCTGTCGTCTTTGATGATACGGCTGGTCAATCAATTTCTGCCCTTCCCTAAAAAACAGATCAAATACAAAAACCTTTAAGGGAATTTTTTTGGCCATTTCGGTGATACCGTATTTTCTTTTGCGTTGCACCGTTTCCTGAAAAGGCAGAAACTCTTGCGTTTCCGAGTTAAAACCGATTGCCTCGCCTTCAAAGATGATCGATGAAACAGAAATTTTTTTGGTTGCTGCGGAAATTTCGGGAAAACTCGCGGACATCTCTTCCAAATTGCGTGAAAAAATATGAACTTCCTGGTCTTTTTTGTGTATTTGCACGCGGAAGCCGTCGTATTTTGGCTCAGCGGCACATTTTCCTATTTTGGCGATAATTGCCTCAGCGTTCGGCAATCTTTCCGCGCTTGCTGTCCGAATTGGCGTTCCGGGCACAATCCGGATGGACTCTAATCCTTCTAGATCTTTTTCTTTAAAAGCTCTGGCGATTTTGCCGATATCAGCCGAAATATTATAAAAAGGCTCTATTTTTTTGCGTAACGATTTGTCCTTTTTTTTCATAAAGGACAGGGAGTCTAAAATCGTCATGTCCGAAAAACCTAAGCGTAATTTTTTTAAAGGGATACGCACCGCATATTTGGCTGAGATCGGAGCGAGGGAGGCAATAAGCTCCGCTAATAAATTTATTTTTTTCTCAACCGATCCCTCGCCTTCTACTCCGGCCACTTCCCATAATTTTGTAAAAACTTCCTCAACCGTGGAGTCTTTAATACTCTTAACTTCACCTTTTTCAGAGGCTAAAGCCTGAGCCACCCCACCTAAGTCACCCAATCTTCCGTAGAGTGTCTTGACTGCCTCTTTATCTTTTCCATAGGCTTTAGCCAAAACTTCAAACATCAATTTTTCCGCCAGATTAAATTCATAAGATTCATACTGAGGAACCAGCCTGCCCAGACAAAGGTAGCAGATTTTATCGATTTCGGCAGCCGAGGCTTGGGAAAAAAGGTCGGCCAGAATTTCGGTCATGGCGTTTCGGGAGTCGGTTGTCTCTAATTTTTGAAAAAAAGATGCCAGTTCTGAAAAATACATGTATTCTTCTTTCTAGAGGAGAAACCTCTTTTCGTTATTGATTCTTTACCTCAACTCATAATACGCCGCTTTGGTTTTGCCTCTTTTTTTGATGACTTTCTTTTTAACTAAATCCTTGAGCTCGCGCAAAATCGTGTCATCTGAAATTTCCGGAAAAAGGTTATGCCAATCCTGATTTTGGATTTTGCCGTAGTCCGAGATAAATTCGACAATCCTCTCCTGCCGTTCGTTCAAAACCACCTGACCGATATTCTTTTTGATTTTGACATCTCTGGAAATCTTCAACACTTTTTCTTTGATTTTGGAAAATTCGTCCAACAGCCCGAAAGAAAAATATTCAAGCCAACCTGTTAAATCATTGTCCGGTGGTTTAACCGACTGCAAGGCTTGATAGTAATTCTGCAAGTTGCGGTCATAATATTCATCCAGACAAAAAAAATTTTTGATGTCATAACCTTCCCGGTACAAAATTAAGGTAGTTAAAGCCCTGGCGGTTCGGCCGTTGCCGTCTACAAAAGGATGAATTCGCGCCAGCTCATAATGGGAAATACCGGCTTTAAGTACCGGAAACGTCTCTTTGGCCTCCTGACTGCTTAACCATAAAATAAAATCCTGTACCAGTTTACCAACCTCTTCGGCCTTGGGAGGCGTGAAGCTTATCTCCTTGGTCTTGGAATTTCTGACCGCCACTTTTTCCAAACGGAATTTTCCACTCTTTTCAGATGTCAAAATTTTGTCCATAACCACTTTATGAATTGTCAAAATCGTCTTTTCGTCAATCGGTGCTTTCTGTATATTTTCGATATACTTTAATACATTACGATAGTTTATGATATCATTAATATCTCGTTCTCTGGCGACTAAATCTTCTGCTTTACCTTCTAACACTTTTTTCGCATCGGAAAAATTTAAAGGATTGCCTTCTATATGAGTCGAGTAATGAACGGCACGGATTAGAGCCTCGTCTTTAAATTTACGCTCATACGAAGGAATAAGGGGAGAATTTTCGATTATCTCTTTGGCAGCCTCAATATGAGCGATGTCTTTTAAAATTTTATGGGTAATTTTATAATTGGGTTGAAACATTGTTTAAATTATCGCACATTTCCCGCAAGAAAACAACCGCCAGCTTCTGGTCGTCCTGAAACGCCAATTCGACGCTGAAGGATCTATAGCAACCGCAAAACAAAATGTCGTTTTTAAACATATATAGCAAACTCAAAACAAAATGGCAGTTTTGTTGTAAACACCTTCGAGGTGGTGTTGCGCCTGCGGCTACACCTCGAAGGTGTACATACGCTTGTTTATCAAACCCGACACTTTGTTTTTAACAAGCTATATGTCATTCCCGCAAAAGCGGGAATCTATACAATTTGTCATCCCCGATTTAATCGGGGATGACAAATTGTTTTCACACGGCTATGGCAACAAAATTGCGCTTGCCTGTCTGCGAATAGGCTAGATTCTTCACATCACTTCGTTTCGATCAGAATGACGAAGAAGATCAACATGTACTTCTCTAATAATTATAAAACATGTTATTTTCTATCTATTTTTGCAACAACCGTGTTTACGGCATCTATCAGATCTTTCTTGTGTTCTAAATTAAAATATCCTTCTATTTTTCCTATCATTTTCCGTTTCCTAAAAAATAATAGCACCGGGAGCTTCTGAATTTTGTATCTCTTTAAAAGTTTCCCGCTCTCTACTTTTATCTTCCGATATTTAATATCCAAATCCTTAAATAACTCTTTGACCGGTATCGATTTTAGTAAGCACATAATCGAACCGTCATCAAACAACTCAACCGCCGCCAGTTTAGTTGACTCAATAATTTGAATTTCAAATTTACTCTGGGGGATGGAAAAAGCCTGATCTACAGGCTCGGCTCCATATCGGTCAATAAATAAATCGGAAACTTTTCTCGGGTCTTCCTCTATTTCTTTTTTTATTTTTTGATATTCTTCTGCTGTCCTTGCAACCCTAATAGCACCAACCGGACAAGCTTTCTCGCACTTTCCGCAATTTAAACACCGAGCATTGTCAACTGCAATGGTCTTTTTCTTCTCATCCCAGAAAAATGCCCCGCTTGGACAAATCTCTATGCCACTGCAGTCTTTTGAATTATCACAAATTTTAAAATTTATTAGAACTGGCATAAAACTCCTTTCCAGAAACTGAAACAGACTGTCACCTCAACCGCATTGTTTCGATATCTTTCAAATCTTCTAAAATCTCGAAAACCTCTTCTTCGGTCGACGTTATGATCGTCTGCTGACTGCCAAACAAAAAAGTCAATTTTTGACGGTTTTCCAAATCCAGCTCGGAAAAAATATCATCTAAAAGTAAAACTGGCATCTCTCCGGTTTTTGACCGAATAAAGCTTAGTTCTGCCATTTTCAAAGCCAAAATTACCAGCCTTTGCTCTCCGCGCGAACCGTATTTTTCCAAATCATAATCTTTCCAAAAAAACCCGAAATCATCCCGGTGCGGCCCGATCAAACTTTGCCCAGCTGCAATTTCCTTCATCTGATAAGCCCTCAGCCTTTCCGAAGAAAGCAGGCTGGGATAATAAATTAGCTTGAGATTATCCTTTTGGGAATTGAATTTTTCTCCAACGGTTTTCATTTCTTGATTAAAAAAAGAAAGGAGGTCTTTGCGTTCGTAAAATATCAGCTGGCCCAATTTTAAAAGCTTATCGTTCCAGTAAAATAATTGCTCCGTGTTCAAATTTTTCTCGCGAATATTTTCTAGCAGTTTATTCCTGCGAGTGATAACTTTTTGATATTGAGAAAGGCTGCGGTAATATGCAGAGCTTGTCTGAGATAGAACCGTATCTAAATATTTCCGCCTTTTGGAGGGGCTGTCAGTCACCAAATTCAAATCTTGAGGGGAAAATAAAACGGCTTGGAAATTGCCTAAAAAAGAAGAAAGCCGCCGGGAAACATCATTAACCTCTACTTTTTTCTTGCCTAAAATTGTGGTCTTCTCACCTCTCTGCAAAAAAACTCTCAAGATTACTCTGTCTTCTTGATTGGCAATTTTGCCTTCGAGGTTGGCGAAATTTTTATCTTTCTGAATTAATTCCTGTTCGACATCCGCCCGAAAAGAGTGACCGGAGGCCAAATAAAAAATGGCTTCTAAAATATTGGTCTTGCCGCTGGTATTGGGCGCCAAAATTAGAGTCACTGATTTTTTGAAATCCAGTGTTAATTCGTCAAAGTTGCGGAAATTTTGTAGTTTTAATTGATTAATTTTCATCCTTACGTTTTAGAGGATCATCCTCTAATTAGAGGATGATCCTCTTGTTTTTTTTAATAATTTGCAACCACTAGCCTAAAAACCCCGCTTAAAATCAGTCCTAAGCCCAAAAGAAAAACCCAACAACCTAAAGCCATTTGCGGCCCCTCTTTCAGCTCTTCTTTTTCTTGGGCTGTCGGAGAGGTTAGAAATTCAGCCAGACCCCCATTTAAACCGCTAAGAATTCTCGGCGGCGTCAATTTTAAATTAATGGAAGAAATTATGATCAGGGCAACGCCCAAAATAATCTGCACATACGGGTTGAAGAGAAATTCGATTTTCATCCGAAACTCCTATGAAAGGTTATAACCCGTCAATCTTTCTTTTTGAACTGTCCAATAATAAACAATTTCACGAGCGTGGCGTGTAAAAAACGGTTAAAAATGTCATTCCAGACCCGTTTCATTGTCATTCCCGGCCTGATCGGGAATCTATACCATTGCTTCTGGATTCCCGCTTTTGCGGGAATGACGGTTGTGTCATTCTGCCAGCCAGCCGGCGGGCCAGAATCCGTCTTTTCTAATTCTGGAGTCCCCACCCGCAACTGCCTAGCTGTTAGCGCAGACTCCTCAGGCTGACGAGAGAGTGTCATTCCCGCCGGAAACGGGAATCTATAGTTATTTCTTCGTTTCTACTTTTTTACTTTTGACTTTCCACTTTTAACTTTTGACTTATTTTTGACACCTCGGACAGAAAAACGTACCCCTTTGCCCCAACTCTATGCGCTTAATCTGTTCTCCACACACTAAACACTTTTCACCTTTTCGACCATAGACCTTAAAATGTTCCTGAAAATGTCCTTTTTCGCCGTGGGCGTCGCGATAAGTGTTGTCCGAAGCACCCCGATATTTGATTCCTTCTTTAAGAACCTTAATTAGGACGAAGTATAGATTTTCGACTTTTTCGACTGCTATTTTATCAGACTGTGTGCGCGGATGAATTTTAGCCAGAAAAAGGGCTTCGTTGGCATAAATATTGCCGACGCCGGAAATCAGTCCCTGATCCATCAGAACGACTTTCACGGGTCTGCGGCTTTTTTGGAGTATTTTTTTAAAACCTTCTAAATTTAAATCATCCAGGGGTTCCGGACCCATCGCGGCCAGTATCTTTTTTAACTCTTCTTCACCCGCCACCTTTACAAAACCGAACTTTCTGACATCGGTAAAACGCAATTCCCGGCTCTTACCGTTTCTTGATAATTTGAGAATAACTCTGGTGAATGGATCCTGTTTATGTTTTTCGTCTCGAACTAAAAGACGCCCCGTCATTTTGAGATGAAAAAGAAGGTGTTTGGTGCTGTTTCTGAAATTAACTATTAACAGCTTGCCTTTTCTCTTGAAATCTTTGATTGTCTTTCCAACTATACCTTCCCTGACTGTAGTTAAAGTCGGTTTGACCATTGGCAAAAAAGTTGTTTGAACGCTATCTATCAGAAAACCTGGAAGTTCTTTTTCAAGATCTTGCCTGATGGTTTCCACTTCCGGCAGTTCCGGCATAAAATTTACCTCTCTTTCTGGTCTTTCTAGGGGTTCAACCCCTTTTTCATTACTTTTCCCTCTCCTCATAGGAGAGGAACGGGTGAGGTCTTTGTGTCATTCCTGATGTTTTTGTCTTGTAGTTTTAACATTTGAGTTTTAAGGTTTCCATCTAAATTATGGCGATTCTCACGTTCGCCGCTACAAAACCTCATCCAAAATCTATCACCGCGGCGGAAACCTTTAGGTTTCCATTTAGGAGTTAGAGGTTTCTCCTCTATAGAGGAGAAACCTCTTGTTTCCGGTAAATGGATGTCGGCGAACAGCCAGAAGCTAGCTGCCCGTAGCTGCTTTTTACTTTTGACTTATTTTTGGCAAAATTCATCCCATTTTTCATTGACAAACTTGGAAAAATTTTTTTTAAAATTATCCTTCGAAAATTTTTGCGCCTGTTTAATGCAATCCTCGGCCCGATAGCGATCCGGCTTAAAATTCTGAATGGTTTTAGCCAAAGCCTCCACCGTCTCTTCGGCAAAAAATTCACCCGTTTTGCCCGGAATTATTGATTCCAATACGCCACCCTTCCCTAGAGCAAGGACCGGCTTGCCATAACTCATGGCTTCAATTGGCGTAATTCCAAAATCGTCCTCTCCCGGAAAGAGAAATGCTTGGCAGTCTAAAAAATAATCTGCTACTTGTTTATCTTCTACAAATCCCAAAAACTCAATCGTTTTCCCAGCCATTCTTTTCAACCTTTTTTCATCCCTGCCGGTTCCGATGATTTTGAGATTTAGATTAAGTTTGTTGCAAGCTAAAATCGCCAAATCAATCCTTTTATATTGAGCTAACCGCGAAACGATTAAAAAATGATGTCCTTCCAAGGCTAAAGCCCTGGGTTTCCGTCTTTTCTCAAGAAATAGATTCAAGGTTTTTCCGCCAAAGGCGGACCCGTCTCTGGCGGGCATCTCAGGACTAAAGTCCTGGGTTTTCTCTCGAAAATAAGCTTGTGATTTAACATTTAATTGTGTAGACTTTGCAACTTCAACCGGCGGATAGATAACCCTGGCTTCTCTCCTATAGAATTTACTAATTCGGCTGGCGGTATGTCGTGAATTGGCTACGAAATAGTCAACACTTTGGGCCGCATTAAAATCCCAAATCCGAAAATAATTATCAAACAAAGCCAAAAACGGTGCTAAATACCAGATTTTCCGGCGGTTGACCTCAGTTGCGTAATGATATAAAAATCTGGGCGGAGTATGACAATAGCAGATATGTAAAGTCTCAGGCTTTACCAAAACTCCTTTGGCAAAACTGGCGGTTGAGGAGATTACCACGTCATATTCGGAAAAATCAAAGCTTTCAAAAACCAAGGGGTAAACAAAAGTGTAGTGTTTGGTAAAAAGCGAAACAAAAGGCATTTTTTGGATGGATGAAGTGACGACTTCCAACTTCCTAAATTCCGGCGGTAATTTGAGCGGATCAAAAATCGAGGTGTAAATAGGAGCCTCAGGAAAAATCTCATGGATTGCCCAAAGCACTCTTTCCGCTCCACCAAACTGATTTAAATAATCGTGAACTAAAGCAACCTTCATATAAACTAAAAACTTAAAATTAAAAGATCAAAACCTAACTTAAAGCGCAAAGTCGAAAAACTTTTAGCTTTACACTAGGTTTTGCGCTTTGTCCGCCAGTTGGCGGATTGCGTTTTAAGTTATTAATTATTTTTCGAGCGTGATGTCCCGTGCGTAAGCGCGAGGAGATTCATTTCCGTATCTTATTCTAATCAAAAAAAGATCTATTATTGAACTTTGTAACTTATCGATCTTCATTCCGCAATTTCTTTCATCTCACCCCAGTTTTGCCCGAGCTTTAAATCCACTTTGAGCGGAACTTTCAACTTGATTACTCCCTCCATCTCTTCTTTGACGATCGGTTTTACCTTCTCCATTTCGCCAGTTGAGACTTCCAACAGAAGCTCATCGTGAATCTGCAAGATGATTCGGCTTTTAAGTTTTTCTTGCCGCAGTCTTCCAAAAAGATTTATCATGGCCACCTTCATAATCTCAGCCGCTGTCCCTTGGGTGGGAAAATTGATAGCCATACGCTCTCCAGAAGACCTGACCATCAGATTGTCGCTGCCAAGCTCCGGGATATATCTTCTAAAACCACCCAAGGTTTCGATATAACCTTTCTTGCAAGCTTGCCTTAAGAGATTTTCCAAATAAAACTTGACTGTCCCAAAAGAAGTAAAATAATCGTGGATAAAATTTTGCGCCTGTTCATGATCAATCCCCAGTTCTTCTGACAAACCATGAGGAGACATGCCATATAAAATTCCGAAATTAACGGTTTTAGCCACCCGTCTTTCCTCATCGGTTATTTCCGCTGGTTTTTTATGAAAAATCTCAGCCGCAGTGGCCCTGTGGATGTCAATGTGGTTTTCAAAAGAGGACAAAAGCTTGCCATCTCCCGTGAAATGGGCCAGAATACGGAATTCAAACTGCGAATAATCAGCCGTTAAAAAAATAAAACCAGATGAGGGAACGAACGCTCTGCGGATTCTTTCACCCCACTCCCCGCGAATAGGAATATTTTGTAAGTTCGGCTCACTGCTGGTTAACCTTCCCGTGGCCGTTTTGTCAGCCTGAAAAATAGAATGAATCCGATTGTCCGAACCGATTGCGCGCGGCAAGGCTTCCGCATAGGTTGACTGGACTTTATAAAGCTCCCGGTAATCTAAAAGAATGGCAATTAAGGGATGTAAGTTGAGAAGGTTTTTCAAAGTTTGTTCATCGGTGGAATAACCGGTTTTCGTTCTTTTAGCCGGCGGTAGCTTAAGTTCAACAAAAAGAACCTCCGCCAATTGTTTGGGAGAATTAAGATTAAACATGTGTCCCAAAGCCTCAAAGGCCTTTTTTTCGAGTATCTCGATTTTGCCTCGCAACTCCCCTGATAATTTGTCTAAAATATCAAGATCGACCGCTATTCCAATCTTGGTCATGGAATCTAAAACCGGTCGGATGAGTTTATTGATTTTTTCAGGACCCTTAAATAAAAGAGAGTTGTCCATTTTCTTTCTTCCCTTTTGTTTTGCTTTCTGTTTGAGATTTTTTATTCTCACCCAAAAGCCGTCGAATCAGGCTTTTAAAACCTAAACTTTCTAGAAACCTAACCGTCTTTTCCTTATCAAAATTCTGTATCTTAGCCTCTTCCAGTTTAAAGTTAAGCGGTACGTCTCTAACAATCTCTGCCAATTTATAGGATAAAAAGGCGTCGTCTTTAAAATTTATTAGTTTCTCGCGCGTTTTGTCTTCAATGTGGTTTAAGTTATCATAAATTCTGTCAAGCGATCCGAATTGTTGTAAAAGCTTAGCTGCCGTTTTTTCACCGATGCCGTAAACTCCGGGAATGTTATCCGAAGGATCCCCTACTAAAGCTTTATAGCAAACCACCTGTTGCGGTTTAATTCCGTATTTATCCCAAACGGCTTTCTCGTCAATGGTCACCGTATCCGAAAGCTTGGCCCGGGTAGTATAAACTTTAACCTTGGGACCCACCAGCTGCAAAGTATCCCTGTCCCCGGTAACTATTAAGATTTCATCGATCTGCGGATCTTCCTTTATCACTCTGTCAGATAAAGTGCCAATAATATCATCCGCTTCATACCCGTCAACCTCAAAATGCAAGACTCCTAAAACCTCAATTAATTTGTGTACCAAAGGAATTTGGCTTATTAAATCATCCGGCAAGGGCGGTCTTTGCGCTTTATAGCCTTTAAATCCGGCATGGCGGAAAGTCGGTGTTTTTTTGTCAAAAGCCGCCACCACAAAATCCGGCTTTAAGTCTTCTAAAACCTTAAAAAACATTGAGGCAAAACCATAAACAGCGTTGACCGGTTCCCCGGCAGAAGTGGTTAGGGGGGGCAGGGCATGATAGGCCCTGTGTATCAATGCGTGAGCGTCAAGCAAAACTAATCTTTTCATGCGGTCATTGTATCTTACTTCCCTCAAAAGAGCAAACGAGTCAAAAATCGGAAGAAAGAGGTCTCTCCTCTATAGAGGAGAGACCTCTAATTCCTCTAAAAGTCTATTTCTTCATCAGAGCTTCGAATTCTTCCCCTTCGATAGTTTCGTTTTTAACCAAAGTTTCTGCTATTAAATCTAATTTATCTGGATGTTCTTTTAAGATTTTTCTGGCTTTCTCGAGGCTTCCGAGAATAATTTTCTCGATTTCAGCATCAATTTTGGCGGCCATCATCTCGGAATAATTCTTCTGCTCCGAAAAGTCGCGGCCCAAAAAAATCAACTCTTCTTTGCGCCCCAGCATAATCGGCCCTAGTTTGCTCATACCAAAGTGACAAACCATCTCGCGGGCAATTTCAGTTGCCCGCTCAATGTCGGATGAAGCTCCAACCGTCTGCTCATTAAATTTTAATTCCTCGGCCGCTCTTCCTCCTAACATGGAAGTAATTATTTCCAAAAGCCGCGTTTGCGTTTCATTGTATCTATCGGTTGCCGGCGGAACCATGGTATAACCTAAAGACAATCCTCTGGAAACAATGGAAATCCTGTGTACCGGGTCTAAATGTGGCAGATAAAAAGTAGCCACCGCATGTCCGGCTTCGTGGTAGGCGATCATCCGCCGCTCTTCATCTGATTGCAACCTTCTTTTTTCAGGCCCTAATTTGACTTTGGTAGCGGATTCCTCCAAGTCTACCGGCTCAATGATCTTTTTATTGAGTCGCGCCGCTAAAATGGCGGCTTCATTCATCATGTTTTCAATATCGGCCCCCGAAAATCCAACGGTCCGCCGGGCAATTTTGTCTATATTCACTTCCGGAGCAATTGGTTTGCCCTTCATGTGAATTTTGATGATTCCTTTTCTGCCCTCCAGATCAGGCAAGTCTAATACCACTCTCCTGTCAAAGCGCCCGGGACGCAGTAGCGCCGGATCCAAAATATCAGGCCTGTTGGTGGCTGCAACCACAATCACATTTACATTCGGATCAAATCCGTCCATCTCAACCAAAATCTGATTTAAAGTCTGCTCGCGCTCATCATGTCCTCCTCCTAAACCGGCTCCGCGCTGCCTGCCGATAGCATCCAGTTCGTCAATAAAAATAATCGATGGCGCGCTTTTTTTGGCGTCGTCGAATAGATCACGCACTCTCGAAGCCCCAACTCCAACCAACATCTCCATAAATTCTGACCCTGCAATCCAATAAAACGGCACACCGGCCTCTCCGGCTACAGCTCGGGCCAAAAGCGTTTTGCCTGTTCCAGGGGGACCCACGAGCAAGACTCCCTTGGGAATTTTGGCGCCCAGTGCTCGAAATTTCTGAGGGTGCTTCAAAAACTCAACCACCTCTCCCAGCTCTTTTTTAGCCTCCTCTACTCCGGCCGCATCGGCAAATTTCACTTGGGGCTTGTCTTTGGTAAAAAGTTTGGCGCGGCTTTTGGCAAAGGAAAAAAGACTATTACCGGCCGACTGCGCCTGACGAAACATAAAAAGAAAAAAGAGAACGATCAAAAGCAGCGGCACAACTTGCAGGATGATATTGACCCATAAAGAAAGCGAGCTTTGCGATAAAACTTGAATTTCCACCGAATCAGGGTTGGCTCCCAAATCCTTGAGGGTGGAGAAAACGCTCTCTCCCGGCTCTAATCTTGAAGTCTCCTGACTTCCATTTTGCAAAAAAACCGTTAAATTCTCCCCTTGAACTTCAATCTTTTGAACCGTCCCGTCTTTTATTTCCTGGGCAATTTGAGTAATGGGTATTTCTTTTTTTTGGCCGGAAGTAAAGTTTGACAAATTGTAATAAACAAATAAACTCACAATCACCAAAATAAGATAGATAAAAAGACCCCGGAAAATATTCTTCTGGTTTGATTTTAAGGGGGGAAGCGGATTTTTCCTTGGGCTTTTTTGATTGTTTTTCCCATCTAAAATTGGTTGACTATCCTTATCCATTTGACACCTTCCTGAAAAGATCTTCTTAAAAATTACTTCTAGTTTAGCGGTTGAAGAGTGTAGATGATAACCGATGAGTGGTAGCAGGGGTGGGAGTTGAACCCACGACCGACGGCTTATGAGTCCGCTGCTCTACCACTGAGCTACCCTGCCATAGTTAGAAACTCAAATCTTAAATGTTAAATCTCAAAACTGCTTAAAAATTATCCTACTCGAGTCCCGCCTACTTACAGGATGAAAGTTGGTGAATCTATACCCAAATAACTCCAATTTGCAACTCAAGATGTTGTTATTTGGTCCGCCAGCTGGCGGATACATTTTTTGCAAACCCGAGTTTGTTGAGTATATATCTAAATCAGTCCGCCTCTGGCGCAGCTGGAATAATTTTAGATATAGTTTTGTGCGGTTTTTTGCTTTTCAGTTTTGACCTTTATCCGCCAGCTGGCGGATTGCGTTTTAAGTTATTTTATTGCGGGGGCAGGATTCGAACCTGCGACCTCGAGGTTATGAGCCTCGCGAGCTTCCACTGCTCCACCCCGCGTTATGACACACAATACTTCTTTGAAGAATTCAGTTTGGTGCTCGTTCTCAGCCTAAATCATGAGCGATTATATACCCAACTTCAGTAAAAAAGCAAATGAACTGCCACGGTTCTAGCCGTGATATCCTTCCCACCGATTCCCTGCCTCGCTTATCAGGCGGGGGCAGATTCGGCAAGTTTATTAATCATTCGATTCATCCCTGCCTCGCCGGCAGGCGGGCCTGCCTACCGTCAGGCAGGCACGAGGAAAGCCTAAAAGTCAAACCTGAAGTTCCATTGGTGATTGTTTTCCCCGAAAAAAAGCTGCACCCATTGTTCAAGATTATTGTCGGTGTCAACTTTTTGCTCTTGAGTTTGGTTGTTAGCCTCGTCAGCCTCCTTTTGGATTTCCTTTTGAATCTCTTCGGGAATGACAATGATGGTTTCATTCGGCTTAACCATCTGTAGTTTATCTCTGGCTTCTTTCTCTAAAAACTCGTTCGAGCGGTAATATTCAAGCTGGTTTTCTAAATCGCCGACCTCCTCTTCCAAACCCAAAACCTCGTTTCTTCTTTGCGATAAACGATTTTCATTCTCAATGTTCAAAAAGACAACTCGGGCAAGATTGATGCTTATAAAAGCGCCTAAAATAAAAACGACTATCAGAATAATTTTTTTAGAATTTGAGGTTGGTAAAAAGCGCATCATGATTTAAATTTCTCCATATTCATCAACTCTCCCCCGCCAAGGCAGGGTCGAATATGATAATTATAGACAAAACAGGCGGGAAAGGCAAAGAATTTTATGGGAGTCTCGTCCAGTTGAGGTTTTAATCTGCATCTATCCGCCAATCAGAATAGCCTAACTCTTTTAAAATCATATCCTGTAGTTTTATATATTGACAAAATGGGTATAATGGTGTGTATAATAATTAATGATTTTTCGGTCTTTCTTTCGCCAAATCGGCGTTTCAAAGCCAACCGAATTTAATCTTTATCGAAGCAGACACTATGATTTTAATGTTGATAAAGACTGTCTCCTGCCGCTTAATTTTAAATTTTTATCTTGAAAATTATAGATTCCCACAGGCTTTACGCCGTGGTACTCCGAAATCGCAGGTTCCCGCCGAATCGGCGGGCGACTTCGTCGAATATTTTTGAAGGATTCACCCACGGGTAAACCCGTGGTTCTCTCCTGCGATTATAGATAAATGATTTTAGGAAGATAGTAACAAGGTGTGTCTATACGCTAAATCAAAAAGCCTTTTGAAATTTAGAGAATACCAAAGTTGTAATTGATGTATCTATAATGCTACCTTTAAAAGAAGCTCATCAGAAATTTATTAATTACTTAAAAGAAAAAGATCGCTCTCTGGCGACTATCTTAGCCTATGGTAAAGATATCGACCAACTGGTTCAATTTTTTTTCCAGTTGGAAAAAAATCGCACCAATGATATCAAGAAAGAAGATATTGAAGCCTTCATGGCTAAATTACAAAATGAAGGTTATACTCTTAAAAGCATCTCCAGAAAAACCAATAGCACTAAAACCTTCTTTCGTTTTCTCAGAATTAATGAATTTGTGACCGATAATCCGGCTGCGCTTATTTCCCATCCCAGGTTTGAAACTCCCCCGCCCAGAATTTTGTCCCAAACCGAATACCGAGCCTTGAGAGATGTCTGCCGCAATGACACACGCATGGCTGCCGTTGTCGAAATTCTCCTGCAAACCGGGATACGGATCGGAGAACTGTGTCAAATTAGATTGGAAGACCTCAGATTTGCAGAGAAAAAAAAGGCTGGTGAACTTTTTATTCGCCCCCAACATAACCACCCCGAAAGAACCATCCCTCTAAACTCTGCTGTGGCGGCGCGACTCAAAGAATATCTCGAGAGCCGGCCTAAAACTAAAGAAAATACGCTTTTCGTAACCAAGACCGGCAAACCTTTCTTGGTAAGAAATATCAGAAGTGCTATGGACCGCTGTTTTAAAATTGCCGGGATTAAAGACGCCAAAGTCAACGATTTGCGCCATACTTTTATTGCCCATCATTTGATGAAAGGAACCAGTTTGATTATTCTGTCTAAAATTGCCGGCCACAAACGGCTGGCAACGACGGAAAAATATTTAAAACACATCCAATCCGCCTACAAAAACACCTTTAAACTAGAAGAGTTGTAAACCTAATGGATTTCTCCCTCCGAATCCCCACCAGACTCCCTATTTGACATAATTAAAGAATTTCTGTAATATGGAAAGTAAGAAAAAATGAATCTCTACGGGCTTACGCCCGTGGTATCTTCTTTTTCTCGCTATGCAAGGACAGAAAGCTTTAAATTGCTTTCGAGCAATTTCATCATATCCCCGCGTTTACGCACGGGGTATTACGCTCGAAAAATGAAAGGGGCCACCATGCCGCAAGTCGTTCAAGAAGAATTGATTAAAATCCAAACCAAGGGCATTTTAACCATCCCTAAGAAATTTCGCAAAGATTTATTTGACGAAAACGACCTGGTGCGAATTAAGAAGGAAAAAGGAAGATTAATCATCGAACCGGTGAGAATCCTCTCCTACTCTGTCCGCAGTTATACCGATGCCGAAATGAAAGAGTTTATAACATTTGACGCTGAAGAAACAATAGGGTTAAAGAAGAATGGCTTACTGTAAGATGCAAAAAGAACAAGCGACTCCAACGGTTTTTTTCAACGCCTCTGTTATCCTGGCCGGACTTATTTCTCCTTGTGGCGGATCAGCGAAGCTTCTTGAATGGATAAAGCACGGGAAAATTTCAGGATTCATCAGTGAAATCGTCCTGGATGAAGTGTCCCGCCATGCCAACCTAGTTGAACTCTCAAAGGAAAGTGCCGTTCAAAAAGTACAAAAAATCTTCACCACCATTTCTCCCGCCCCGTACCAATCAACCGTGAAGGCTTACCAACATTTGGTTATCGATTATGGAGATGCTCACATCTTAGCCTCTTGCCAAGAATTAAAGACGAATTTTTTGGTAACCCTGGACAAAAAACACCTTTTAGTCTTGCAGGAAAAAGTGAAAACCGTAAAAATCGTTTCTCCCAAGCAGTTAATTGAAACGCTGGCATAAAACTGGGCAGGCTAGATTCACACCGTTAAATCCGTGTCTGACAAGCTAGATGAATTGTAAAAGGTCGATATCATCAAACGTCGCTTGGTCAATCTCCATTCTCTCCATCTCAATATACTGCGCCTTTTGATTTTTGATGTCCCCGCGGGCGATATGCGTGTGGATTTTCAGCTGGCGTTGATGCAGCTTTTCAACGAGATCTTGGGAAACATACCTCCACAGAACATGGGCTACATTTCCCTGCAATAGCTCCATGGTTTTGACAATCTTTAGGGTGATAAATTCTCCTGTCATCCAGTCTTCAAATTGATTCGGCGGAAAAATAACACCCAAAGGAAGATTCGGGAAGGCGCGGCGCAGGAAAGGAATAAGCGGAAAATAGCTTGTCGTAAGCTCAAAATCAACATTTTTGTACTGCTGCAGAAGTTTCTTTAGGGGTGGTAAAAAATCCAAATCCATGGATTTAATTTCGATTTCTAGTCTGCCCCGGAAGGCAAACTTTTGGAGCAACTCGGGCAGATGCGGATATTTTTGGCTACGATCAAAAAGATAGTCATGCACCAAAAACAGTTGATGGTTGAAACATTGCATGTCGCATTCAATGCCTCCGGCACCCAGATTAAGAGCCGACTCAAAAGCTTCAAGCGTGTTTTCCGGAAAATGGATTGTATCGCCGCGATGAGCAATCAAAAGTGGTTTCATAATTTTATTGTATCAAAAAATGATTCTTTAACTCACTATTAGTTTAAACTGTCCTAATTAAATATCACTTTTAAGGCTAAATTCTATGCCTGATATTACTAACATTATTTGAATCTCGTTGTACCGTAAAATATATAAATCCCATAAACATTGATCATATCTCAAATATCGTCCTGTTGATAACTTCATATTTAAGATGAATGTATGAATTGCTCCATGTTTCACTTTTTACCAATCTTAAAGCTTTTATGTTTTTCAAATCTTCCTTCGTATGAAGTGACTCTCCTCCAACCAATGACTGGGTATCTTTTCCGCCAATCAAACACGGTGCCACGACGACGGAAACTGCATCAATTAAACCCAATCTTAAAAACTCTGCATTTAAGGTTCCTCCTGTTTGAACCGTCATCCGCTCTATTTTGTGTTTTTGCTGTAATTGTTCAAAAGCATCAGTGAAATCAATCTTTCTTTTATAGACAAGCGGAATAATGTTTGAAAATTTACTCGTGACAGAAAAAGCCGGATGGTTTTGGTTGTTGGTTATGAGAAAAAATGTTTCGCAGCGCTTTGCCAAATATTCACAACCACCAAGGTTTAAATGAGGCCTATTGTCAATTACCACAAAACTTAATCCGTCATTTTTATCTTTAGTCCAAACCTTTTCATTGAAACCAACTTTTTCAAAAACCTTTCCGGAATTTACATATACCCTATCCATCCTTTTTTCCAATTCATAATACTGAAACATTCCTTCTTTGATTCCTGTTATTTTATGGAAATTCTCCGTATCCATACTGTCATTGTCACCGGTGGTGATTTTCCCGTCCAGGGATTGAATTAAAAATAAAGTGGTATACGGTCTTTTGCTATCCATATTTTTATTCTATCATAAAATCAAAAAGCCTATTGGTACAGGCTTTTTAGTTACTACTGGGTAGTGTGGACACCATCAGAACCTTATTAATAGAATGTTCTATGGTTTAATTGCAATCATACTAATTTCGAGTTTTGCCCCTAGCGGTAGATCTTGTACACATACCGTTTCCCGAGCGGGATATGGCTCTGACATATAACTTCCATATACCTCATTGATTTTTCCATATAATGACATATCAGTTACATAAATTGTTGTTTTTACCACATCGTTAAATGTTACACCTGCAGTTTCTAAAATCGATTTTAAATTTCTCATGACTTGATGAACCTGTCCCTCTATTGTCCCTTCGAGCAGTATACCCTCTGTGGTTAAGTAAACCTGTCCTGAGGTAAAGATTAACTTGTCGCAAACAATAGCTTGAGAAAATGGTCCTGTTGCTTTTGGAGCCTGAGCACTTTCAATTTTATCTTTCATGATTCCCCTTTCGGATTTTTATTTAATAATCATATTCTACCACAAAATCAAAAAAACCCGTCATATCGGGCTAAATTCAAAAAATGGCTGTTAGGGATACTTTTATAACCTATTTACTTACTATTCCCAATTTATAAAAAACAGTCTGGATCCTTTCTCAAACTGGTATGGTTGGATTCGAACCGTTAAACCCACACCTTACTTTCGATCCGCCAACTGGCGGAGAGAAATCAAGCTAGTGTTACTAAATGGGCGCACCAGGATTTGAACCTGGAACCCACACCTTATAACAATCTTTGGATTGATATATCAAATTTGGACTATGGAGCCGGGTAGATTCGAACTACCAACCGCCACCTTATAAGAGTGTTGCTCTACCCTTGAGCTACGGCTCCAAATTTGTTATAAGAGTGTTGCTCTGCCGTTGAGCTATGCGCCCGCTTTTTAGAAACTCTCTTTTGGTCTAAAAATTATACCACATTTGGTTGAAATTTATGATAAGATTTAGA